>ERZ1026792.2190-NODE-2190-length-10603-cov-2.975563_pt1 | contig 10603 bp, 10 predicted proteins | sample MGYA00520884_ERZ1026792 | MGnify/ENA primary metagenome ERZ1026792 (study PRJEB33270, sample SAMEA104284473) | anaerobic digester metagenome | biome: Anaerobic digester microbiome; feature: mesophilic sludge digester; material: Anaerobic digester biomass... | reverse complement strand
GCGTCCAAAAAATCGAGCCAGTCGGAGGGGGCAAAAAATTCCGACCGTTGGTAGACCTCTAAAACCCCTTGCACCTGTCCCTTTGCAATGAGGGGCACACCAGTATAGAAGACAAAGCCTTCTTGTTGCGCCATCTTTGAGTGCACATAATTATCCAGCACACGGATATCCGGGATGGTGAGCGGCATTTGGTTAACGGCGACCCGCCCGGCGAGGACCGCGCCGAAGTCGACGTCCTCCCCGACCTCGGTCTGCGGCGGGTCGCCTGCGAGGCCCGCGAAGGGCGCGTAGAGGAGCGCGCCGTCGGCCCCGCGCTCCGGGTACGGCTCGAGCCAGCCCGGCGCGTAGCGCCGCCGGCCGGGGCGCGCCCGGTCAAAAAGCGCCGCCGCAAGCGCGGCCTCAAGCTGCGGGCCGCCGGCAAGCGCTTCGTTATCTCCGTCATCGGCGAAGACCGCTACGTGCAACAGCGCGCCGCCCGGCAGATCGCCCGCGGCAAGCCGCTGCTGCTCGTTGCGGGGCTCGCGGCCGACAGTGCGTACTGGGTGCCCGTCGTCGACGCGCTCGCCGCGAAGTATCGCGTCATCCTGGTCGACAACCGCGGCAGCGGCCGCACGACGCCGCTCGACGCGGCGACCAGCATCGGCACGATGGCCGACGATGTCTCCATCGAGTTGGGCGCTGCGACGGCACAGGCATTCGGCACTGCATTGCTTTCGGCCGAAGCCGGGGGGCATGAGCCCGAAGGGCAGGAGAACTGCCGCGGCAACCGCGATCGTGCGATGACTCATGCGCTTCACAGGAGTTACCTTTCGCCGCGGCCCCGGTGGGCAGCAGGCCTGGCTGGCCCTCGTCGACGGCGTGGTGGCCGGCTTTGTCGCCGCCTTTGCTACCCACGGCCTCCTCGGGCCTGCCTGGGAGATCGACCTCCTGGCCGTCCATCCCGACGCGTCGGGCCAGGGCCTGGCGGCGCGCCTCATCCGCGCCGCCGCGGCCCACGGCGCGCGCCTGGCCGGGCGCGCCCGGGCCGTGGTCGCCGCCGAGAACGAGCGGTCGGCGCGTGCCTTTGTGCGTGCCGGGTTCCGCGACGACGGCCGGCCGTGCCGCCTGTTGATCCATCGCCCCGGGACCCGCGACGCGCCCTCCTGGCCCGGCCCGGAGGTGGCGGTCCGTCCGGTCACGAGCCTGTCGGAGGTGGAGGGCTGGCTGGCTGGGTCCCCGTCGCCGGGCGCCCTGCCGCGCGAGGGGCTGTCGCTCCTCGTCGCCGAGGAAGGTGGCCGGCCAGCCGGCTACGTGGAGCTGCTGGACGTGCAGACGCTGCTCTACCGCGGGACCTGGATCGAGTCGCTGGTGGCAACCACCGACCGTGCCCGGACTGCCCTGGTGCAGGCCGCCCTGGCCCGAGCCGCGGCCGGCGGCCTGGATGAGATCGGCGCCATGGTGCCCGAGGGCGACGGGCCATGGCTGCGTGCTTTGATGAGCCTCGGTTTCGAATCGCTGGGAGAGTTTGGCTGGCTGGTCGCCCGGCTGCCCCTGCCCGGCGTGGCTGCCTCGCCGGGCGCCACGGTGACCCTCGGTGCGGTCAATGCCTGATGAGCCGGGCCCGCCAGAGCCGGGAGGCTGGCGGTGGTGGCCCTGGCTGCTGGCCGGCCTGGTCGTAGCCGGCCTCGTCCTCGCCCTGGTCCTCTGGGGCCGGCCGCTTACCCATCTCCTCACCCAGCGCGAGGCGCTCAACTCCTGGCTGGCCGACCTGGGGGCCTGGGGCCCGGCGGCCATCATCTTCCTGGAGATGGTTCAGACGCTGGCCGGTCCGGTCCCGGGCACCGCCATCGAGGCCGCCAGTGGCTTTCTGTTTGGCCCCTGGTGGGGCACCCTGTATGCCATGACCGGCATCGTGACGGGTGCCCTCATCGCCTTTTCCCTGGCGCGGCGCTTTGGCCGGCCCTTGATCCAGCGCTTGCTGCGGCGCCACGACGTCGAGCGCCTGGACAGTCTTCTGGACGGCGGCGGCTCCATGCTCTTTTTTCTGCTGTGGCTCTTTCCCCTCGTGCCCGACGACCTGGTCTGCCTGGCCGCGGGCATCATGGGCATGTCGCCCCGCCGGTTTCTACTGCTCATGGGCGTGGGCCGGCTGCCGGGCATTTTCGTTTCCGTCTGGCTGGGGGCAACCGCCACACGCCTGAGCCCCGCCTGGTGGCTCGTCGCCCTGGCAGCCCTGGCGCTCCTGGCCCTGGCGACCTGGCGCTGGGGCGCGCGGCTGCAGGCTGCCCTGGTTTCGCTGGCCAACCGCTTGAGCGCTTTCGTGGGCCGCGCCCCCCGGAACAACGAGGATCTGTGATGCATCCTGGCTGGCCCGGGTTGGCAAAATGGGCCAGGAATGCTATACTTGGGTCGAGAACAGACCGATTGGGGTTTCCACATGGCGAACTGGATCACTCTGGCCCGGCTTCCGTTGCTGATCGGAATCGTCCTGCTGCTGTACGTCGACGTGCCCGCAGTACGGATTGCCACAGCACCGCTCGTCTTGATCCTGATCTTTATGGATACATTGGACGGGATCGTGGCTCGCAGGCGGCACGAGGTGGGCATGCTGGGCAGCAAACTGGACATCGGCGTCGACCGCATCGTAGAGCTCGTGCTCTGGATCGTCTATGCCCACCTGAACCTGATCTCGGTGGCTATCCCCATCATCTTTGTCATCCGGGGTGGGCTCGTAGACACGGTGCGCAGCTTTAGTTTGGTTTGGGGCGAGACCCCCTTTGGCATGATGCGGACCAAGTGGGGGCGCCGCCTCGTGGCCTCGGGCTTTATGCGGTCGCTGTACGGCGTGTCCAAGGCGGCGGCTTTTTGTCTCCTGGCCCTGGCCCTGGGCCTGCGCGGCCTGTGGGCCGGCACACCCCAGGCGGAGGCGGCGGAAGTGGTGTGGATCGTGGCGGTCGTTGCCAGTTGGATCGCCACGGCCATTTGCATCGTGCGCGGCGCCCCTGTCCTGGTAGAAGCGCGGACGCTTCTGCGGGACCTCGACGCGCGAGTCGCCCACCACGCGCCACCGTCATGAGGCTGCCCGACTTCGTCAGTCACCCCCGGGGTATCCAGCTTGGCCTGTTTTTCAGCCAGCGGGTCCCGCCGGGAATTGCATACCGCTCGGCGCGGTGGCTGGCAGGGCTTATGACCCGCCTTGGGCCGGAACTGGTGCGCATCCTGCGCGCCAACGTTGGACAGGTGTTGGGGCCTGATTGCGGCGAGGACGCGAACAGGCTTGTCCGGCAGATCCTGACGAATTTTCTGCGCGGCTACTATGACCTGTTTCGGGCCTGGAACCTGCCCCAGGAGCAGATGTCGGACCTCATCAAGGTCCCGCCCTGGCTTTTCGAGGCCATGCACGCCGCCCGCAGTGCCGGCCGGGGTGTCGTCCTGGTGTTCCCCCACGTGGGCAACTTTGACCTGGCGAGCCAGGCCGTGGCGGGCTATGTGCCAAGCGTGCAGGTATTGACCCTGCCCAATCCGTCGCCCGGCTTTCAGCGCCTCAACGAGATGCGCGGCCGCGGAGGTGCCCAGATCACGCCGCTGTCGCCGGCGGCGCTGCGCCAGGCCCTCCGCAGCCTGCGCCAGGGTGGGGCCGTCGCCTTCGGGGGCGACCGGCCGGTGAGCGAGCTGGACACGCCTTTTTCCTTTTTCGGGCGGCCCGCGCGCGTACCTTCGGCCTCCGTGCGCCTGGCCCTCAGGACCGGGGCACAGGTAGCCGTCATGGCGGCCGCCTGGGATGCCGAGCAGGGCACGTATTGCCTCGACGTGGAGCCATTCCTGGAGATGGAGCGCACCGGCGACGAGGATCAGGACATCGCCCTGAACATGCGCCGCGTTCTCGATGCGCTGGAAAGTGTCATCCGGCGCTGGCTGGACCAGTGGTTCATGTTCGTTCCAGTCTGGCCAGACTTGATGGAAGACTGAGAGGGGATCTATGCGCACGTTGATAACCGGCGGGGCCGGGTTCATCGGCTCCGCCCTCGCCAATCGCCTGGTGGCCGAGGGACACACCGTCCTCGTCCTCGACGATCTCACGGCCGGAGATGCCCGGCAGCTCGACCCTGCCGTGCTCCTGACCCGGGGCGACGTTCGCGATGTGCCCAAGTTGTGGAGCCTGTTACAGCAGGTCGATTGCGTCTACCATCTCGCCGCCCGGGTCCGGGTGCCCGAGTCGATCTACTATCCGCGCGACTATAACGAGGTGAACGTGGGCGGCACCGTGGCCGTCATGGAGGCCATGCGCGATACGGGTGTGCGCCGCGTCGTCTTTGCCTCTTCGGCGGCGCTGTATGGCGAGCAGGCCCAGCAGCCCATCAAGGAGAGCCAGGCGCCCAGCCCCAACTCGCCCTACGGCGTGAGCAAGATCGCCGCCGAGTACTATGTCTCGACCCTGGGGGCCCTGTACGAGATCGAGACGGTGTCGCTGCGCATCTTTAACGCCTATGGGCCCGGGCAGGACCTGCCGCCCAGCTACCCACCCGTCATCCCGCAACTGCTGCGCCAGGCGCAGACGGGGGGCTCGCTTGTCATCTTTGGCGACGGGACCCAGACGCGCGACTTTGTCTACGTCCAGGACGTGGTCGACGGTCTGCTGCTGGCGGCGACGGTCGAAGGCGCCAACCGGGCTGTGATCAACATCGGCTCCGGCCAGGGCATCTGCATCAACGAGCTGGCCGAGCTGGTGGGGCGGGTCACGAGCCGCGACGTCGGCTTGCTCCACAACCAGGGCCACTCGGGCGGCGTCTGCCGGCTGGTGGCCGACGTGTCCCTGGCCGACAAGCTGCTGGGCTGGCGGCCGCGAACCGGGCTCGAAGAGGGCCTGCGGTGCATCCTGGACCAGGATCCCCGGTTCCAGTAGTCCAGATCCAACTAGAAAGAAGGATAGCAAAGAATATGTGTGCCCAACCGACAAGCAGACCGGACAAGCCCTTGACCCTGATGGCTGTCTTTGCCCACCCCGACGACGAGTCCTTTGGCATCGGCGGCACCCTGGCACGCTATAGCGACGATCCCGACGTGCGGGTGGTACTGCTGTGCGCAACCCGCGGCGAGGCGGGTGAGATCAGCGATCCCGGGCTGGCGACCAAGGAGCGCCTGGCCGAGGTGAGGGAGGCGGAGCTGCGCTGCGCCGTCGAGGCCCTGGGCGTCGACGAGTTGCTGCTCCTCGACTACCGCGACTCGGGCATGGCCGGCACCGACGACAACCTGGACCCGCGGTCGTTGAACATGGCCGACTTTGACGAGGTGGTGGGCAAGATCGTGTACGAGATCCGGCGCATCCGGCCGGACGTCATCGTCACCTTCGATCCCACCGGGGGCTACGGCCACCCGGATCACGTGGCCATTCACTATCATACCCGCGCCGCCTATAGCGCCGCGGCCGACCCGTGCCGCTACCCGGAACAACTCCAGGGTGGGCTGACGGCCCACCAGGCGAAAAAGCTGTACTATACCGCCATCCCCCACCGCTTTTTCGTGGCCGTGGCCCACAGGATGCAGGAGATGGGCATGGACGTGCCTCAGCGTTACCTGGATCGCCTGGAAGGCCCCTTTGGCCTCCCCGACGGCGCCTGCACCACCGACGTCGACGTTGAGGGCTACTGGGACGCCAAGTACAAGGCTGTGACCTGCCACGCTACCCAGCTCCACCCCGACAGCATCTTTGCCACGCTGCCGCCGGAGGTCATGCGCGGCCTGCAGAACTGGGAGTGCTTCCAGTTGGCCGTCAGCCTCGTCGGTGGCGACGAGGGCAGCCACGACCTGTTGGCCGGGCTGCGCTAACGGGTCCCCGCTTCCCCGGGGCTCGGCGGCCTGGCGCCGGACGACGGGGTCCGGCGCACATCGGCGCTCTTGCCGTGGGGGTGTCACTGCCTGGAGCGAGGCATCATGGGTAACTATCCGTGGGTTCTCTCCGCCCTGCACGCTGAGCCCTTGTTGCGCGCCCGCAAGGCCGGCCGCGGAAAGGCCACCACGTCCCTGGATCTGGGCCTGAGCCAGGTCGAGCTGGCCGTGGAGGCCGAGGGCGTCATCCTGCCCGGCGGCGAGGGCCTCGCCTGGGAAGAGGTGGAGCGCGTCGCCGCCAACGCGGCGGCCTGCTTTGCCATTGAAAACGGCCAAGCGGCCAAGATCCAGCGCTATTCAGAGGTGCGAAACCGCGTCAACGTCCTGCTGCCCACCAGCCGGGCGCCCACCGTCCTCATCTCTGGCGTGCAGATGCACCGCGTCCGCGACGTCGACCCCTGGGCGGACACCGAGCGCAAAATCCGCACCATCGCCCCCGTCACCGGCCGCGTCCTCGACACCTGCACCGGACTGGGCTACACGGCCATTGTCGCGGCCAGGACGGCCGCCGAGGTGGTCACCATCGAGCTGGATCCGGCCATTCTGGAAGTGGCCCGGCTGAACCCCTGGTCGCGGCCGCTCTTTGAGAACCCGCTCATCCGCCAGATCGTGGGCGATGCCCTGGACGAGGTGGACACCTTGGCCGACGGGTCCTTTGGGCGTATCATCCACGATCCGCCCATGTTCAACCTTGCCGGCGATCTCTACTCGGGCGAGTTCTACCGATCCCTGTACCGCGTTCTGGCGCCCCGCGGCCGCCTGTACCACTATGTCGGCGATCCGGAGAGCCGCTCGGGACGGAGCGCCACCAACGGCGCGCTGCGCCGCCTGCAAGAAGCTGGCTTTTCCCGCGTCGTCCGCCGGCCGGAAGCGTTCGGTCTCCTCGCATCCAAGTAGCCATTGTTTCCCAAAAATTAACCGCGGCCCCATTGACAAAGCATGAAATCCGTGATACAATTTAAACATATGTTCTAACCCTGGCAGTCATGCCGTTCGGCGAAAGGAGAAGTCAGTGGCACATCAGGTCGTTCATTTCGAGATCCCGGCGGAGGACGTACAGAGAGCGGTCCAGTTCTACTGCAGGCTCTTTGGCTGGGAAATGGAGGAGGCGTCCGGCTATCCGGATTACTACATGTTTGACTCAAGCGGTGGCCAGGAGCTCCAGGGGGGTGCCGTCCAGAAGCGCCAGCCCGGGATGGAGTCACCGGTCAACTATATCAGCGTCGAATCGGTCTCGCAGATGGTGGGCCGCATCAGGGAACTGGGCGGCGAGATCCTGATGGACAAATCACCCGTCCCCGGGATGGGCTGGATAGCCATCTTTCACGACACAGAGGGCAACACGTTCGGGCTGTGGGAGAACGATCCAAGCGCAGCCTAGGCATTGAGAACAAGAGGTGAGGGCTCCCTACCCCCGGGTAGGGAGCCTGCCATTTTGCCCTCCCGGCAGCGCATAGGGTGCGCGGGGATATCCGAGGCCCGGCTGTCTGCTACGTTTGTACCACGACCAACCGGTCCAGCCCGGCATAGTCCTGGTGCACCTCTACCCGGGCCCCGGGGAAGTGCTCGCCGGCCAGCGCCCGTGCCGCCGCCCCCTGTTCGGCGCCGATCTCCAGGAGAACCGCTCCCCCGGGTCTCAGGTGGGGGCCGGCCGTGGCCAGCAATCGGCGGATGACCTCCAGCCCCCCGGGGCCTCCGTCCAGGGCCGCCCTGGGCTCGTACTCCCGGATCTCCGGGGCCAGCGCCCCCCACTCTTCGCTGCCCACGTAGGGCAGATTGGCGCATACCAGGTGCACCACTTCGGGCAGTGGGGTCAGTAGGTCGCCCTGGAGGCAGAGGACGCGATCCGCCACGCCATGGCGCCGGGCATTTTCACTGGTCACGGCCAGGGGGCCCGGCGTTTCGTCCAGGGCATAGACCGTGGCGTCGGGTAGGTGCACGGCCAGGGCGACGGCGATTGCCCCGCTCCCGGCCCCCACGTCGGCAACCAGGGCGGGCCCGGACAGCCGCCGGGCCAGGTCCAGCGCCCGTTCCACGAGCAGCTCGGTCTCGGGGCGGGGGATCAACACCCGGGGATCGACGGCCAGATCCAGCCCGAAGAACTCCCGGCGGCCGGTAATGTAGGCCAGGGGCTCGCGGCGCGCCCTCCGCGCCGCCAGGTCTCGAAAGCGCGTCAGCTCCTTGGGCGTCAGCGGCCGCTCGGGATGGGCCAGCACCCAGGCGCGGTTGGTCCCCGCGGCGTGGGCCAGGAGCAGCTCTGCCTCCAGGCGCGGCGACTCTACGCCCTCGCTTTCCAGTGTCTGCACCGCCTGAAGCACAGCCTGGCGGACGTCGACCATGGCCGGCCCGCTACTCGCCGATGGCCTGCAGCCGGTCCGCCTGGTCGGTCGTCGCCAGCTCGTCGATGAACTCGTCCAGGTCGCCGTTGATGATGCTCTCCAGGCGATGGATGGTCAGGCCGATGCGATGGTCGGTCACCCGGTTCTGGGGATAGTTGTAGGTCCGGATCTTTTCGCTGCGCTCTCCCGAGCCCACCTGGAGCCGGCGCGCCTCGCCCCGCTCCTCGAGCTGCCGCTCCTGCTCTATCTCGTACAGGCGGGCGCGGAGCACGGCCATGGCCCGCTCCCGGTTTTGCGTCTGGCTGCGCTCGCTTTCCGACGCGGCGACGACGCCCGTCGGCTTGTGGGTGATGCGCACGGCGGTGGCGTTCTTTTGCATGTGCTGCCCGCCCGGGCCCGAGGAGATATAGACGTCGATGTCCAGGTCGGCGGGGTTGATCTCGATCTCCACGTCGTCGACCTCGGGCAGCACCGCCACCGTGGCCGTGGAGGTGTGGATGCGACCCTGGGCCTCGGTGGCCGGCACGCGCTGCACGCGGTGCACGCCGCTCTCGTATTTCAGGCGGGAATAGGCGCCCTTGCCCGCGATCTGGAAGACGACCTCCTTGAATCCGCCCACGCCTGTATCGTGAAAGTCGATCATGTCGGTCTTCCAGCGGTGGGCCTCGGCGTAGCGGGTGTACATGCGGTACAGGTCAGCGGCGAACAGCCCTGCCTCGTCACCGCCCGTTCCGGCCCGGATCTCCATGATGACGTTCTTCTCGTCCTTGGGGTCGCGGGGCAGGAGCAGCAGGCGCAAGCGGGCATAGAGGTCTTCCATCTTGGCCTCGATGCGCGACACTTCATGCCCGGCCATCTCGCGCGACTCCTCGTCCTCTTCCATCTCCATGAGGGCCCGGGTGTCGGCCAGCTCGGCCTCCAGGGCGTTGTAGTGGCGATAGGCCTGCACCAGCGCCTCGAGCTCTGACTGTTCCTGGGCATATTCGGCCACTTGGACATAGTCGGTCACGACCTCAGGATCGGCCATGAGGGCGTTCAATTCTTCGTAGCGTTTTTCGATCAGCTTGAGCTTTTCCAGCACGGGCAGAACTCCTTCGCATTGGGCCGGGCATGGCAGCGAACCTTGCCCGCCTGTTGCCCATCATACGGCAAAATGTGCGCTGCGTCAAGGCGCTGGCGCGGCAAGACTGCCGTGCGCCGGCGGGGCCCGGCGGGCGTGGTTGGGTTGCCGGTCGCTCTTGCCCCGGAGCCCCTCCTGGAGTATAATAGCCGCAACTTACGCATGGAGCAAGAGGTGCGAAGAACCACCCTGGCGGTGCTGCTGGTCTCGATCGTCCTGAGCCTGCTGCTCACCTATCCCCTTTCCGCTCACCTGGCGACGGCGGTGGAGGACCGTCAGGACGCGCTCCTCAACGTGTGGATCATGGCCTGGGATGGCCACCAGCTCCTGGCCGATCCCCTGCATCTCTTTGACGCCAATATCTTTTATCCCTACCCGCGCACCCTGGCCTATTCCGAGCTGCTCCTGGGCAGCGCCCTCCTGGCGCTGCCGCTGACGGCCGCCAGCGGCAACCCGGTGTTGGGCTACAACGCTGTCCTGTTGCTGTCATTCGTCCTCTCGGCCCTGGGCACCTACCTCCTGGTCCTGAAGCTCACCCGCTCGCCGGCCGCCGGGCTCGTGGCAGGGCTGGCCTATGCGTTTTCGGCCTACCGCATGACCAACCTGGCCCAGGGCCAGCTTCTGACGGCCCAGTGGATGCCCTTTGCCCTCCTGGCCCTCTATGGCCTGCTGCGCCGGCCGGGCCCGCGCCCCGCGGCGGCCCTGATCCTCTTTTTCTGGCTGCAGGCAGTGTCTTCCTTCTACTATGCCATCCTCCTGGCCCTGGCCCTGGCCGGCCTCGCCGTCTACGAGGGTTTGGCGGCCCTGGCTCCCGGGCTGGCCCGGGGGAAGGATGCGCAGGCGGCCCGTGGCCCGCGCGGCCGGGCGCTGGCAGCGCTGCTCCTGGCCGCGGCCTGCTGCCTGCTCTCCGTCCTGCCCTTTGCCCTGCCCTACTTTCGGGTGCAGCGCGAGCTTGGCTTTGAGCGAAGCCTGGCCGACAGCGAGCCCTTTTCGGCCAGCCTGCGGCAATATGCCATGGTGCCGCCAAACAGCCTGCTCCATGGCCACTGGCTGCCCAGCGACGCGACGCCCATCGCCGGCGGCTACCCGGTGGATGCCCTCTTTCCGGGACTGGCCGTCCTGGCGCTGGCCGCCTGGGGGCTGCTGCGCGGCGCCGGCCGCCGTCGCTGGTTCTTTGTCCTGCTGTTCGTGGGCGCGCTGATCCTGTCCTTCGGCCCGCGCTTGTACCTGGCGCCCGGCAACCCGGCGGGCCTGGACGTGGCGCTGCCCTACGCCTGGC
>ERZ1026792.2189-NODE-2189-length-10603-cov-14.048015_pt1 | contig 10603 bp, 6 predicted proteins | sample MGYA00520884_ERZ1026792 | MGnify/ENA primary metagenome ERZ1026792 (study PRJEB33270, sample SAMEA104284473) | anaerobic digester metagenome | biome: Anaerobic digester microbiome; feature: mesophilic sludge digester; material: Anaerobic digester biomass... | reverse complement strand
TCGCGGGTTCCCTCAGGGGAAGAATGTGAATAAATGTTAAAAGAGGCCGGTTATGAAGAGGATAATCTGTAAATTAGCTGAATATAATTCAATCAGTTAACCCAATCTCCAAAATCATGAAGAACTTATTGAAAGCATCTTTGATCTTGTTGTTTGTCATAGCAGTCTCCTGTCAGAGGAAGGCAGCTGATGAACTATCACTTCCGTTCGAAAAATACGAACTGGAAAATGGTCTGAATGTAATTCTGCACCAGGATCACTCAGATCCCATTGTTTCAGTGGCAATTTACTATCATGTAGGTTCCAGCCGTGAGGTTCCGGGCCGTACCGGTTTTGCGCACCTGTTTGAGCATATGATGTTCCAGCAGAGTGAAAATGTTCCGGAAGATCAGTATTTCAGTTTTATTCAGTCTGCCGGTGGAACACTGAACGGATCAACCAACCAGGATCGCACCAATTATTTTGAAACCGTGCCTAAAAATGCCCTGGAAATGGTGCTCTGGATGGAGTCTGACCGCATGGGATACCTGACAAACACCATTACACAGCAGGCTTTTGCCATTCAGCAGAACGTGGTTCAAAATGAGAAACGCCAGAACTATGACAACAGGCCTTATGGTCATTCGTCAACGGTAATGGCTAAAGCGTTGTTTCCTGAAGGTCATCCCTACAGCTGGACGACCATCGGCGAGATGAAGGATCTTTTCAACGCCACAGTTGATGATGTGAAGGAGTTTCACGCGCGTTTTTATGTACCGAACAATGCAACCCTTTCAATTGCAGGCGATTTTGATGCCGCTGAAGTTAAAGCATTGGTTCAGAAGTATTTTGGCGAGATCCCGGCTGGGGCCGATGTGGAAAAAATGTCTCCCATGCCAGTAACCCTTGCTGAGACGAAAAAACTATATCACGAAGACAACTTCGCCAATACTGCACAATACACGATGGCTTTTCCAACAGTTGAGATGTACAATCCCGACTCCTATGCACTGACCATTCTGAGTAATATACTTGCCGGTGGTAAAAAGTCACCGATGTACAATGTTCTCGTTAAGGAGAAGATGCTTACCTCCGGTGTGAGTGCCTATAACCAGGCACAGTTGCTTGCCGGCACTTTCCGCATATCAGTCAACGCCAATCCCGGTGTTTCTCTTGCGGATATCGAAAATGCCATCTTTGAATCCTTTGAACGCTTTGAAGCCGAGGGATTTACCGAGAAGGACCTGGAAAAAGTCAAGGCAGGTCAGGAGACCTATTTTTACAACAGGATCAGCAGCGTTGACGGTAAATCGAAACAACTTGCCGAATACAATATGTATGCCGGTGACCCCGGTTATTACAAGAAAGATATGGAAGCCATGATGGCAGTCACCATTGACGATGTGAAGAGGGTATATGAAAAATATATCAAGGGGAAAAACTTTGTTGCCACCAGTTTTGTCCCGAAGGGGAAGGTTGACCTTGCAGCGGAAGGTTCAGTCGATGCCGGCATTGTGGAGGAGAACATACTGACTGCCACAGAGGTAAAGGTGGAAACCGGTGTTGCCGAAGAGATTAAGAAGACCCCGACTTCTTTTGACCGTTCGGTTAAGCCACCGCTCGGCCCTGATGTATCTGTTACTATTCCGGCAGTATGGAAGTCATCATTGGAGAACGGCATGAAACTTTACGGTATACAGCACACGGAAGTACCTCTTGTACAGTACGAAATTGTCATCGAGGGAGGTCACATGCTTGATGATATAAGTGCTCCGGGTGTTGCCAGCATGCTGGCAACCATGCTCAATGAGGGTACCAGGAACAAAACCCCTGAGGAGCTTGAGGAAGAGATTGATCTCCTGGGAGCCAGCATCCGGATCGGAGGAGGCAGTGAAAATATTACCGTGAGCGTAAACACACTTGCCCGCAATTTTGAAAAGACCCTTGCCATTGTTGAGGAGATGTTGCTACAGCCCCGGTGGGACGCTACCGCCTTTGAACTGGCCAAAACCCGCACTCTCAACAGCCTCAGGAGGAGCTCTATTGATCCTACATATCTGGGCTCAAACGCCCTCAAGAATCTGATCATGGGTGAGAATAACATTTACGCCACCGATGTGTCAGGCACTACAGAGAGCGTACAGGCGATGACCATGGATCAGCTCAAGGCATTCTATGAGAAGAATCTCTCTCCTTCAATCTCGCGCTTCCTGGTTGTGGGAGCCGTTGACCAGCCAAGGGTTGAGAAAGCGCTTGCATCGCTGAACGCCAACTGGGCTGCCAAAGAGGTTCAGATGCCTGAGGTCTTGCCCGCACAGACACCTGAAAAGTCCGGCGTCTGGTTCGTGAACATTCCTGATGCAAAACAGTCAAATATTTATATCGGAGCGCCTATTATACCAAGGGGTCATCCTGACTACTACCCTTTATATGTTGCAAACTACAAGCTCGGAGGTTCATTCAGCGGTTACGTCAACCTGGTCCTCAGGGAGGAAAAGGGTTACACCTACGGAGCCAGAACCAATCTCATCGCAATGAAGAATTATGGTTATTTCAGTACCACCGCAGCAGTAAGATCAACTGCAACCCTTGAATCAGTGGAGATTTTCAGGGACCTGATGGCGCGTTACCGCGAAGGTGTCTCACAGGAGGATGTTGACTTCACGAAGGATGCCCTTCTCAAGGGGAATGCCCTCAGGTTTGAGACCCAGCGGGCTCTGCTCGGGGTGATCAGCACCATGAGCGAATACGGGCTTCCTGATGACTACATCGCACAGGAGGAGAACTATGTAAGGGAGCTTACCGTGGAAAAGGTAAACGAAATGGTAAACAAGTATATCGATCCGATGAAGATGTACTACGTTGTTGCCGGAGATGCAGCAACACAGCTTAAGGACCTTAAAAAACTCGGCTTCGGAGAGCCTGTACTGGTTAAATAAAAAAACATGAAACCCACATGTGTCAAATGGATAAACAGGTGTTTATCTGACATGTGGGTTTCTTTATACCTTTAAAGTCAAAATTATTTATATATGATGAAAAGAACCATATCGTTTTTTATGATTGCCTCAATGCTGCTGATGACATCATGTGGCGGGAAGGAAAAAAACAGGCTGAGTATTCCCTATGAAGAATACAAGCTTGACAACGGTCTGACTGTCATATTGAATGAGGATAAGTCGGATCCTATCGCTTCACTGGTTATCCTCTATCATGTGGGGTCAAGCAGGGAGGTGCCCGGTAAAACCGGTTTCGCTCACCTTTTTGAGCATATGATGTTCCAGCGTTCGGAGAACGTGGGTGAGGATGAATATTTTAAGTACATCGAAGGTGCAGGCGGTAACCTCAACGGAGGCACCAGCTATGACCAGACAATCTACTTCGAGGTTGTGCCGAAGAATGCGCTTGAACTTGCCATGTGGCTCGAGTCAGACCGCATGGGATTCCTTCGCAACACTGTTACGCCGCAGTCATTTGCCCTGCAGCAGAATGTGGTGCAGAACGAGAAGCGCCAGGGTGTTGACAACAGACCCTATGGCCATACTGAAGCCGTTATCCTCAAAAACCTTTACCCGCAGGATCACCCCTACAGCTGGGATGTGATAGGGGAGATGGCTGACCTGGCCAATGCCACAATAGACGATGTAAAGGATTTCCACAAGAAGTTCTATATCCCGAACAATGCCACACTGGTCGTGTCAGGTGATTATGACGTGGCAGAGGTGAAGGCAATGATCGAGAAATATTTCGGCGAGATCCCCGCAGGGGAAGAGCTTAAGGATCCTGATCCGATGCCGGTGACCCTGTCAGAGACGAAGAAGATCTACCACGAAGACAACTTCGCGCGTGCGCCGCAGTACACGATGGTGTTCCCGACCGTCGAGCAGTTTGGAAAGGATGCCTATTCTCTTGATGTACTGGCACAACTGCTTGGTGTGGGCAAAAAATCACCGATGTATAAGGTGCTTGTAAAGGAAAAGCAGCTTACATCCAACGTATCCGTTTACAACCAGGCGCTTGAGCTCACCGGCAGATTTCAGATTGGCGTTACTGCCAACCCGTCAACCAGCCTGAAAGAGGTGGAAGAGGCGATTTTTGAGGCCTTCACCAGGTTTGAAACAGAGAAATTCACCGAGCAGGACCTGGAGAGAATCAAGGCAGGCCTTGAGACTGACTTCTACCGCATGATGAGCAGCGTGATGTACAAATCGTTCATGCTTGCCATGTACAGTGAGTTTGCAGGCTCACCCGACTTCATGGTTGAGGAGCTTGAAATGATGAAGAAGGTATCGATGGATGATGTATGGGATGTGTACAATCGCTATATCAAAGACAAGAACTACGTTGCCACCAGCTTCGTCCCGAAGGGACAGACTGATCTGATTGCAGAGGGTTCAGTGATTGCAGACATTGTTGAGGAGGATGTCACCAGGGCAACGCAGATGGAAGTTATCGCCGGAGGCGAAGAGGTGATAGAAAAGACCCCGAGCAGTTTTGACAGGTCAAAGCCACCGGTTCCGGGTCCTGATCCGTCAGTCACCCTGCCCTCCATCTGGAAGAGTGAAGCGGCCAATGGTATGAAGGTCTTTGGTATTGAGCAGCATGAGTTGCCGCTGATGACATACAATATTGTCATCACGGGCGGTCACATGCTCGATGATATCTCCAAACCGGGTGTTGCCAGGTTCACTGCCCAGATGCTGAATGAGGGAACGAAAAACAAGACCCCGGAAGAGCTTGAGGAGGCGATACAGCTTCTTGGAGCCAGCATAAGCATCAGGGCCAGTGAGGAGAGAATCACCGTTTCTGTGAGCGCACTTGCCCGCAACTTTGAGAAGACCCTTGCACTTGTTGAGGAGATGCTTCTTGAACCCCGCTGGGATGAGGAGCAGTTCTCAATCAACAAGACCCGTACCATCAACAATCTAAAGCGCAATCTTGCTGATCCGAACTATGTTGCTGGCATTACTTTCGGCAAACTTGTGCTGGGTGCTGATAATATTCATTCAACGGATGTCAGCGGTACGGTGGAGAGCGTGGAGACAATTACAATGGATGATCTCAAGGCTTATTACGAAAAGAATTTCTCACCTTCAGTTGCCACCTTCCTGATTGTGGGTGATGTAAACCAGGCCAGGGCAGAGAAGGCACTTGCCGGACTGAATGAGAAGTGGGCTGCAAAAGAGGTGACAATGCCGGAACTCACATTCCCGCCTGCACCGGAAAAATCTGCAATCTATTTTGTGGATATTCCCGGAGCCAAGCAGTCTGTCATAAACATAGGCACTCCCTCAATACACCGCGACCACCCTGATTTCTACAAGGCTGATGTTGCCAATTTCATGCTTGGCGGAGGTGCCAGTGCAAGATTGTTCATGGTTCTCAGAGAGGAGAAGGGGTTCACCTATGGCGCTTACTCTGGTTTCGACGGCATGAAAAACTATGGTACATTCACAGCCTATGCTTCTGTGCGTACCGATGCCACCCTGGAGTCAGTGGAGCTGTTCAGGGATATCATGGCACAGTACAGGGCAGGTGTCTCGCAGGAGGTTGTGGACTTCACAAAGGGATCCCTGCTCAAGGGCAATGCCCTCAGGTTTGAGACCAATGAAGCGAAGCTGGGCATGCTGAACACAATGACCTTCTACGGTCTTCCTGATGACTATGTGAAGCAGGAGGAGGATTATCTCCGCGGTCTGACCGTTGAGCAGGTCAACGAGACGGTTCAGAAGTACATTGACCCGATGAAGATGTACTATGTTGTTGTCGGAGATGGTGCCACGCAGTTCAAGGGACTGAAGAAAGTTGGCTTCGGCGAACCGGTTCTTGTGAAATAGAGATTGTAAGCAGGTTGAAACAGAGAGTTCCGGGTTTGCGCACTCTTGCGAATCCGGAACTCTTTTTTTGATTAATCACTAAGCCCGGGAAATAAAACTGACTGCCATAAATTTGATTTACATATCCTATATTTGCACAACCATCTGAGAGATCGTGGTCCGGCTGGTTTCAGGACCTTCAGACTGAGCTCCGTCTGTGACGGAGCGAAATCACGATAACGAAGCTGTCGGGGCTTTCGGGCTCTCAGACTTTCATATTTCGAACCGCCCGGATGGTGGAATGGTAGACACGCTGGACTTAAAATCCAGTGGGCAGTAATGCCTGTGCGGGTTCAAGTCCCGCTCCGGGTACAGAAAAGAAGTGAGAGTGAGAGTGAAAGCGAGTGCGAGAGCATTCGTGAGCACTGTCACTCTTTTTCCTCAAGACTCACTCTCACACCTGAAAGAGGAGGCTGTCTTATAATAAAATGGGGCAGCCTCTTTTTTTGACAGTTATCCTGATCACTCAGGAAGCTTTTGGCCAGGAGGCAATAACCGGCCTCTTGTGTTTTTTTAGTGGCCCCTTCTGAAATTCCTGCCAGATGAGAGACTGAAAAAAACTGATTTTCAATGGCTCAGGGTTGCTGCTTCTTCAATCTGTTTATGGATTCCGTGTTTTGGCGGCATTTTATTCCGTATAATGGTGACTTTTTATTCCGTCTGGCTTTTTATCGGAGTTTCAACTATTAAACGCGGAAAATTAAATTAGTTGTCCGGGTTGCAACCAGAGAATGATTTAAAACAATATCATCCCTTGCGAAAAGTCATTCTGATTATTCATTTTATTGATGGTAATTGATTTGAATGAGATATAATGTAAATTGCAAAAGGCTGGCAGGAATAGTTCTTATGAATCCCCGGATGGAAGAACTGTATATCCTGATGAGCTTGTTTCAACCTATCATGGCCGGAGCCAAATAAGATTAAACAGAATTATATTATGATGAAAACAAACCGACACCTGTTATCAGTTTTTGCATTGCTTCTGGCAATGGGAATTGTTATTTCATGCACTAATGGTGCAAAAAAGAAAGTGCAACCTGTACTTGGGACAAGATCTGTGCAGATTATTGAGGACAAAGGTCTGCAGTTCAAGGATCTGAACAAAAATGGAGAGCTTGACAAATATGAGGACTGGCGACTACCAGATGATGAAAGAATCGCAGATCTCGTTAGTCAGATGACACTTGAAGAGAAAGTTGGTCTGATGTTCCATCCCAATATTGCCGTTCCTGCTGACGGAATTGTAAAATACGATTTCACAGAGGAGGAGAAAGCTGCTATTGCCAATGCTGCCAATGAACAATATGCAGGTCCAATTGGTCCGGGCGGACAGGCACCGGCAGGTGGTGGCATGGCTATGGGCCAGATGAGAAGAACAGCAACCGCTAAATCATATATAGAAGAAAAGAATTTCCGCAATATCCTCAATAATGGTGTTGCTCCTATCCGTGAATTTGCTGCCTGGTCTGACAAGATGCAGGAGATTGCGGAGGCTACAAGGCTTGGTATACCAATAATGTTTTCAACCGATCCGAGGCACGGGGCTGTTTTAGGCGCTCATGTAAGCGGAAAACAATACCTCTCACAATGGCCGGGCAAGGAAGGCCAGGTTGGCATTACTGCATCGCGTGATACGGCTATTGTCAGGAAATTTGGCGAGGTTGTGGCAGAAGAGTATCGTGCAATAGGGTTGCATATGATCCTGGGTCCACAGATAGATGTTATGACAGAACCAAGATGGGGTCGCAATATGGGCTGTTTTTCAGAAGATGCCAACCTTACTTCGGAAATGCTTGCTGCCTTCATGGATGGTGCCCAGGGTAAGGAGGCAGGGCCTGGCAAGATACTGGTTCATTTGAAACACTGGCCCGGATCAGGTCCGCATAAAGATGGTACCGGACAATGGCTGGTCTATCCAGGTGATAAATTCGATTATCATCTCATCCCCTGGAAAACAGGTATAGCAAAAGGAGCCCTTGCTGCAATGGGTTATTACAGCGGCACCTGTTATGATTCACTGAATGTGAACTATTCCCACTACATGTCGACTGAAGTTTTATACAATCAGTTGGGTTTCAAAGGGGCTATCTGCACTGACTGGGGTGTGGTGGGCCGCGGCCCGCTCAAGCCAGGTTTACAGGGGAATACGACGCTGAAAGATAACATGGAAATGATAATCAATGCCGGTGTTGACCAGATGGGAAGTGAAACAAATAACAACCTGGTTATCGAGCTTGTGAAAGAGGGAAGAGTAACAGAAGAGAGGATAAATCAGGCAGCATCAAGGATACTTCAATGGCACTTTAAACTGGGACTCTTTGAAAATCCTTACGTTGATCCTGAGGCAGCCGTTAATATAGTCAGGAGTGATAAAAACCAGGAATTGGGGTATCTGGCTCAGCTTGAATCAATAGTTCTGCTTACAAATGATGGTGTACTTCCTGCAAAGGAAAACATAAAGATTTTTGTAGAAGGAATTGACAGGGAACTGGCAGCAGAATATGCTAGCGTTGTTGATGATCCAAACCAGGCAGATCTTATTCTTGTCAGAACATCAACACAGGCAGAGAGAGGTTTCGGTGGAGGTCCTGCACCTCAGGCAGGCAACACTGGCAACAGACCAGGTACAACAGTCGGACAGACTGGAAACAGGGCTGCAGCAGGTCAGCAGAGAAATGCTCAGCAAATGACAGCAAATATGAATCCTTTCGCTGCCAGGGAAGTTGACATTACGTTCCCATCTGTTAAATGGGATGCAATCAAGGCACTTGCCGGAACCGGCAAACCGGTTGTTGTTGCTTTCAATCCATCCGGTTCAGTTTGCGTATTGCCACCTGACTTAAAACAGGTTGTAAAAGGAACTATTATGACCTTTGACGTTCTTGACAATGCACTGCTTGATGTTGTTTTCGGCAAATTCAATCCAATAGGAAAACTTCCGTTTGAGATTCCATTGTCAATGGATGATGTAAGGAATCAATTGGAGGATGTGCCCTTTGATGCTCCGAACAAGGCTTTTGAGTTTGGTTACGGATTATCCTACTGAAAGCTGATAAATGCATTATGTGACCAGTCAGATTTGATCCATTCCTGAATCTGCCTGAGGAGTCTATTAATCAGCCGCAACTTTCATCCGCTCCGGGGTACTTCACCCTCCGAAGCCTTGGCGTAGCAGGGCAATCACACTCTCACTTTACAGACACAAGAGGTCAAAACCGGCCTCTTGGTCTTTTTAATGACCTTCTCAAGACCTCACTAATCAATTCATTCAATTTTCAACTGATTTGTCAAGTGAATTAAATCAAGTTTTATCAGTTCCCAAATTTGACCTCTTAAGCATATTGGATCAAAATCATCATCAGCTTTTTCAAAATCAGAAAGACCGCTTTTAATTTGCTTTGGATCATGTCCATAAGGATACCGTTGCTTATGTAGAAAAAGCATTTTCTCTATTGGATAATCATCTTTTAACTCATTAATGTCCCAAAAATCCTTTTTTCTACCACCGTGAGAGATAACATCAATTTTCATTGCAATTATTTCTTCTACTGTCGCCATCCTTATTCCATCATTTAACACAAATTCTTGTATAAATTTATCTACATAATACAGATCCAACTTGACACAATTATCCTCATTATTGCCGATAAAATATGATGTACCCAGACCGACGGCTTTGTATTCACTTGGATCAACATATTTAAATGTCTTTCGGAGAAAAACATCAATCTCTTTAAAATCAATAGAATCGTATGAGGCATCAGTAAATAAATCTATGTCGAGTGATTCTCTATGCCCTCTATATAAACTAAGAGCTGTACCTCCTGCCAATCTGAAATCCTCAAATTCTTTCGCTCTCATCAGAGTTTTAAGAATTTCTAACAACAAAGAGCTGACAGTCTTATAATGAAGGTTACTAGCCATTCATTTTCAAGATTTTATTAACACATTCTATTCCGTAAAATCGGATTATTTCATTTTTCTCAATAACATTTCCCCTTTCAAATACTCTTTTTATTACGGAATTCTTCTGCCGTTCCCAGTCAATGTTTTCCATCTTTGTATCCCAGAATAATATGGACCTCAATTTAGTAAAATCAGGATGTAGCTTATACTGCTTTCTCTTTAATTCTTTTATGTCATAAAAAACTTGTAAAGTCATAAAGTAACCTTCATCAATTCCTAAAGCCTTTTCTATTTTTAATGCAAGATTTGTATTCATCCTTCTCTTGCCTTTAGTAATTGAAACCAGGGTTTGTGGATATTCCTCTAACTCAATGGCAAATCGCCCTTTAGGTAAACGCCGTTTTTTAAGCTCACGCTCAAGAATTAATCCCGGATGGACACCTTTAATTATTGATAATTCAGTTTTCATACTACAATGATAAACAAAATTATTTACACAACATTGTTTATTTTCAATAATAATTGAATTATCAATTCTTTGTGATTCAATGCCAATCACATTAAACCCTTTAAGTATTATGTCTGATTCTCTAAGATTGAATCCTGGTTGAAACTTTTGCCTGCTTCTTGTAAAGAGATGTAATGATATTGGATCATGTTAAGAATATCATTGCAACTGAGAAGGCTGACAGAAGCCTTCTCAGGGATATTAATCTCACGCTTTCCACCATGAGGGTAAATAAAGATGAATATGAGATCAGGATGCTTCAAATAGCAATCGATATAACAGGATGGGATATAGAAGTAGTAAAAGCTGAATGAACTTCGTGCATGCTAAT
>ERZ1026792.2188-NODE-2188-length-10609-cov-3.783724_pt1 | contig 10609 bp, 9 predicted proteins | sample MGYA00520884_ERZ1026792 | MGnify/ENA primary metagenome ERZ1026792 (study PRJEB33270, sample SAMEA104284473) | anaerobic digester metagenome | biome: Anaerobic digester microbiome; feature: mesophilic sludge digester; material: Anaerobic digester biomass | place... | reverse complement strand
CTGAACGGTTCGGACCTGACCGGCGCCAATTTGGAGCGGGCCGTCCTCAGGAACGTCGAGGCCCTGTCGGCGAAATTCACCTCGGCGACCCTGCGCTACGCCAACCTCGATTTTTCGAACTTCAAAGGCGACATAGTCATCCGTCGGGCGAACTTTGCCGGGGCCATCCTCAGCGAGGCAACGCTCAGGCAGGCGCAGCTGGAGTATGCAACCCTGGAGGGCGCCGACATGAGCCGGGCGGATTTCACCGGCGCCAGGCTCGAGGGCGCCAACATGAAAAAGGCAAGGGGGCCCCGGGCGATATTCAACCAGGCCCGGGCCGGAAAGGCCTACTGCCAGGAAGCCGATTTCAGCGACGGGCAGTTCCGCGGGGCTGACCTCACGGAGGCATCCCTGCAGCATTCAAAGCTCGACAGGGCGGACCTGCGAAACGCCAATCTCACCCGGGCCGACGCATACAGCGCCAGCTTGGTCGAAGCCAACCTCGAGGCCGCAAACCTCACGGAGTCGGAGCTCCGGCTCACCAACTTCCGGGGGGCCAATCTTGCCGGGGCGAACTTCTACAGGTCATCCCCCTTCCGTGCGACCATCGATCTGCGCTGGAAGGAATTCCTGAAGGGACAGACGTTCCGTACGGACAAGATGTACGGCAGCATCCACTGGGGGCAGTGACGGGACGGGGAACGGTTCTAATGGGGATCCTGCATCCGGACGGGAAAAACCGTCCGGCGATCGGGGCAACCCCCGTAGCGGCAGGGAGATGAGTGCATGAATCGGGCACGCACGGGGGATCCGGATTTCGAGTCCCGCATCCGCTCCAGCTTCGACCGGCAGGGGGCCATGAAAACGATCGGGGCGCGCCTGCTGTCCGTCGCCCCCGGGGAAGTCCGGATCGAGCTTCCCTGGAGCGAGGCCGTCACCCAGCAGCACGGGTTCGTCCACGCGGGGATGCTGAGCACAATTGCCGACAACGCCTGCGGGTATGCCGCCTACACCCTCATGCCGGCGAATTCCGAGGTCCTGGGAGTGGAAAACAAGATCAACTTCCTGGCCCCCGCCCGGGGGGAGCGATTCGTCTCGATCGGCCGGGTCGTCAAGGCGGGACGGACCCTGGCCGTCTGCTCGGGCGAGGTCTGGGCGCACGACAGCGGCAGGGAGACGCTTGTGGCGGTCATGCAGGCAACCATGATGGCGCTGGTGAAGTGAGAGGCGGCTAGAGCCGCTGCACGAGGGGCCCGATCTCGGCGGCCTTCTTCGGGTTTGCCTTCGTGTAGAGATCGAGCAGGGTCCGGCTGATCTCCCTGGGATCGAGCGGCTTGACCAGGTAGCCCTGCACCCCGAAGCGGGCGCAGAAGGCGACATCGTCCCGATGAGACGAGAGGGACGAGATGATGATCGTCGTCGCGATGTCCCGCCGGGTCTCGCGGATTTCCTGCAGGACCTGCTGGCCGCTCATGACGGGCATCATGAGATCGAGCAGAAGGATGTCGGGCTTCCAGTTGCCGTAAATCTCGAGGGCCTCGAACCCGTTCACGGCAAACTGCTTGCTGAACACGTCGCCCGAGATGTACGTGTCGTAGAACTTCCGGCTGAAGCTGTTGTCCTCGGCGATCAGGATTTTCAACTTGTCCATGGCAGCGGGCCGCTCCCCGGGGCTTGATGCCGGATAGCTGAGCAAACATCATGCCACGGGACGCCGGGGGAGGAGGCGCCCCTAACCGGATAATATCCGTCGCTTTTTCTTTTTTTTGTTCTATAATGGGACGTCAACCCGACCGATCAATTCCGTGAAGGAGGAGAAAGATGAAAGGAAATCCCAAGCTGCTCGCAACCCTGAACGACCTTCTCGCCGACGAGCTGACCGCCATCAACCAGTACATGGTCCACTCCGAAATGGCCGAGGACTGGGGCTACAAGAAGCTCCACGAGGCCTTCGAGAAGCGGGCCATCGACGAGATGAAGCACGCCGAAATCCTCATCGGACGCATCCTGTTTCTCGAGGGAACCCCCACGGTGAGCAAGCTCAACAAGATGATGATCGGTGCCGACGTGCCCAAGCAGCTGGCGGGGGACCGCGCGCTCGAGATGGCCGCCGTGAAGGCGTACAACGACGCCATCGAGCTGGCCGGCGAGGTCAAGGACTTCGCCACGAGGCAGATCCTCGAGAAGATCCTCAACGACGAGGACAAGCACATCGACGAGATCGAGGAGATGCAGGACCAGATCCAGCAGATGTCGCTGCAGATCTTCCTCACCACCAAGGTGGGGTGAGCCGGGAACGTCTGGAACGAAGGAAAGCCGAAACCCCGCTTCCCGGAACGAGGCGGGGTTTTTCATTTGGCGCTGCCGCGCGGGCAGGGAAGAAGACATGGGCGCACAGGGCAAAGAGCTCGAGGCGAAGAACCGGACGATTGCCGCCGTTTTCCGGTTGTCGACCCTGCTGACGCAGCAGGTCGGCCTTGACGAGATCCTGCGCTCCATCCTCGAGAGCGCCGAGAAGGAACTGGGCTTTTCCGCTTCCTGTCTGTTCCTCATCAACGAGGACCGGAGGCGCCTCGACTGCCGCATGGTCCGCGGGTTCGGCGAGGAGAACGAAAAGCGGGCCTACCGCAGACCCTTCCACATGGAGCGGCACGACTGCATCGAGACAAGGGTCGTGAAGAGAGGCGAGGTCGTTCACTTCGCCGATTCGCTCGACGACCCCCGCGCGACGCCCATCGACCGGCGGCTCACGGAGAAGCTCCGGCGGGGAAGCATCGTGTACGCCCCGCTGACCGTGAAGGGGGCGATCATCGGTTGCATGGGCGTCAATCGGTCCCGGGAGGCGGCGCCGATCTCGAAATCCGAGATCGAGGCCTTCACCATCTTTGCCAACCAGGCGAGCATCATCATCGAGAACAGCCGCTTCCAGGAACAGCTCGTGGCCGAGCGCAATCTCAACAAGAGCATCCTGGAGAGCTCCCCGAGCGGCATCCTGACCCTGGACCGCAAGGGGACGATCACCGCCGTCAACGGCGAGGCGGCCCGCATTCTCGGGGTGGAAGCGGGCGGGATCCTCGGGGAGCGAGTGGATGCGGCCCTGCGCGGCCACCCGGGTTTGCGGGTCTTCGAGGATCTGCTGCGCGACCCCGCCAGCGGGACGAAGGAATACCTCGCCGCAGGCCGCGGCGGCCGGCAGATCTCGGTGGAGGTTACCGTGTCGCCGCTGAAGGACGACCACGGCCGGGAGGCGGGCACTCTGTACTTCTTCAAGGACCAAACCGAGAAGAAGCGCATCGGCGAGCAGATCCAGCGGATGGGGAAGCTCGCCGCGGTGGGGCAACTGGCCGCGGGCATTTCCCACGAGATCCGCAACCCCCTGATGGGGATCGCCGCGACGATGGAGCTGGTGAGCGACGGCCTCGATCCGGACCACCCGCAGCGGCGACTCCTTGCGAAATCCATGGAAGAGATCGGGCGGATCGACAACGTCATCGGCGAGTTGCTGAGCCTCGCCCAGCCCCGCCGGATGCACCCGGAGCCGGCCGACATCAACGGGCTCATCGGCGACGCGGCCGATTTCCTCTCCGGTCTGTGCCGCAAAAGGAAGATCGAACTCTGCCTGAACTTGAACCCGCGGGTGCCCCCCGTTTCGATGGACTGCAAGGCGATGCGGGAGGTCGTCATCAACGTCGCCCTGAACGCCATCCAGTCCATGAAAGGAGCCGGCAGCCTCACGATCCGCACGGCATCGCCGGACCGCGGCAGCGTGCGGGTGACCGTCGAGGACACGGGCGAGGGGATCCCGCCGGAGATCCGGGACCGGATTTTCGACCCCTTCTTCACGACGCGGCCCGACGGGACGGGCCTGGGCCTCTCGAACTGCCACCGGATCGTCGAGGCCCATGAGGGCTCGATCTACATCGAGGACGACCCCTCGGGCGGCACGCGGGTGCACGTCCTGCTGCCGGCCGCGGGGAGCAAGGGGGGGCCATGACGCACACGGTTCTGATTACCGACGACAACGAGCTGATTCGGGAGACCCTCGAGAAGGCCCTCGTCAGCGAGGGCTACCGGGTCCGGCTGGCGAAGGACGGCCGGGAGTGCCTGGAGGCCGCGCGCCCCGGGGATATCGACCTCATCCTGCTGGACATGCGCCTGCCCGACATCAACGGGCTCGAGGTGCTGCAGCGCCTGCGGCAGGACCCGTCCGATCCCATCGTGCTGATGATGACCGCCTTCGGCGACGTGGAGTCCACGAAGAAGGCCCTCGAGCTCGGCGCCTTCGACTTCATCCGCAAGCCCGTGACGCCCAAGGCCCTGGCGTCCATCATCAAGATGGCCATGGAGATCCGCTCCCTGCGGCAGGAGATCCAGCAGTCGATCTACCGCAACAAGGAGCGATACGGATACCACAACATCATCGGCCGAAGCGTCGCCCTGCAGAAGGTCCTGGAGATGACGACCCGGGCCGCCAACAACGATGCCTCCACCATCCTCATCGAGGGGGCCAGCGGAACGGGAAAGAGCCTTATCGCCAGATGCCTGCACTACAACAGCCTGCGCGCCTACCAGCCCTTCGTCGAGATCAACTGCGCCTCGATCCCCGCAACCCTGCTGGAGAGCGAGCTCTTCGGCCACGAGGCCGGCGCGTTCACCGACGCCAGGAAGCTCAAGAAGGGGCTCGTCGAGCTGGCCCAGGGCGGCACCCTCTTTCTCGACGAGATCGGCGAGATGCAGCCTGCCCTGCAGGCCAAGATGCTGCAGCTCATCGAGGAGAAGTGCTTCCGGCGGATCGGGGGCACCAGGAAGATCGTCACGGACATCCGCATCGTCGCGGCGACCAACAGGGACCTGAAGAAAGCCCTCGAAGAGGGCTCCTTCCGCCAGGACCTCTACTGGCGCCTCAACGTGATCAACATTCTCCTGCCGCCTCTGAGGGAGCGGGCGGAAGACATCATCCCCTTGGTCGAGCATTTCATCGGCCTCTACAGCCGGGAGTTCCACAAGCCCGCCAAGCGCATCTCCGAGGAAGCCCGCCTCGTCCTGGAGCGCTACGCCTGGCCCGGCAACGTGCGCGAGCTGTCCAACACGGTGGAGCGGATCATGATCCTCGAGGACGGCGAGCGGCTCCTGCCCGAGCATCTTCCTGCCGCCATGACGAGGGACCTGGAGTCGACCGGACCCCCGGCTTCTCCCGGGGCGGGCGGATCGAAAGCCACCGCCGGCGACTTCGATCTCAAGAGGCTGACGGAGGACTTTCAGGCGAGAACCATCGCGGCCGCGCTGGAGAAGACCCGCGGCAACCGCACCGAGGCCGCGAGGCTTCTCGGCCTGTCGCGCGTGGGCCTCTATCACCAGATGAAGAGACTGGGACTGCTGAAAAAGGAGGAATGTTAACCAATCCGTACAGGCTGTTAAGATTCTTTAACGCAAAACGAAAAAATTCTTTGCATCGGCCATCCTCTTCTCTTCCTTTTAATCGTCCACGCGCGTTTGGGAACAATGGGCTGATCGCGGTCCAACTAACCGATATTCCATAACGATTATCCAAAACGATTACCGATTCTCCCGTGAGTCAAGCCCGGTCTCGTGGCGCGGCGTGGCCGGACGCCGCGGTGGCACCGCCCTTGCTGAAGAAGAAGGAGCTTCCGCGTAAAGGTGTTCGCTCGTGCGGGGAGATTTGCCGGGGCGCCCCGCAGGGGTGACGGAAATTCCGGCAGAGCAAAACACTCTGCCGGAGGAAAGCGGGTCATGATAAAAATCCCCGGGATTCATTCATCATGGATTCCGGGTCAAGCCCGGAATGACAAAACTCTCCAGGGCCGGAGAAAGAGGGGCTACATGGATTTCAGATTGACGGAGGAACAGGAGCTCATCCGCAAAAACATCCGCGAGTTTGCCGTGAAGCACATCGAGCCCATCGCCGCGGAGATCGACGAGAACAGCCGCCATCCTTCGGAGCTGTTCCGAAAACTCGGCGAGGGGGGCTGGATGGGGATCCCCCTGCCCGCGGAATACGGAGGCGCCGGCGCCGATTTCGTCACCCATGCCCTCGTCGTGGAGGAGGTTGCCCGAGCCTGCTCCTCGACGGGGTTCACCGTGTCGTTTCACGCCGGCATCATCGGCACGACGCTGGCCGCGGTCGGCACGCCGGAACAGAAGATGAAATTTCTCGTCCCCCTGGCGAAAGGGGAACACATGGGGGCCTTCTGTCTGACGGAGCCGCAGGCCGGCACCGACGTCATGGCCGTCACGACGACCGCCGTGCGCGACGGGGACGAATACGTGATCGACGGGACGAAGACCTTTGTCTCCAACGGCCCGCTGGCCGACACGTACATCCTCTTCTGCTGGACGGACCGTACGGCGGGGCGCAGGGGCATGAGCGCCTTCATCGTTCCGAAGGGGTCGCCCGGGCTCCTGCCGGGCCGGCATTTCGACAAGATGGGGATGCGCTCGTCGCAGACCTCCGAGGTCGTCTTCCACAAGTGCCGCATCCCCGCCGAGAACCTGCTGGGGAGGGAGGGCGCAGGCTTCCCAATGGCCATGACGGGCTTCGATCACGGCCGCATCGGGATCGCCGCCCAGGCCGTCGGGATGCTCCAGGCGGCCCTCGACGAGTCCATCCGGTACTCGAAGGAAAGGGTGCAGTTCGGAAACCCCATCGCCCGTCACCAGGCGGTTGCCTGGATGATCGCCGACATGGCCACGGACCTCTCCGCCGCCCGGCTCCTGGCCTGGAACGCCGCGTCGCTGAAGGACCGGGGGCTGCCCTTCGGCCGCGAGGCCGCGATGGCGAAGCTCTTCGCGACGGAGAAGGCCATGCGCCACACCGTCAAGGCCGTCCAGGTTCACGGCGGCTGCGGCTACATCAAGGGCGCGAAGGTGGAGCGGCTCATGCGCGACGCCAAAATCGCCGAGATCTACGAGGGCACCTCCGAGGCCCAGCGGATGGTCATCTCGGCGAGCATGCTGCGCTAGGAGGCAAAAAGCAGACGGCAAAAGGCAACAGATCCTTTCTGTGGACCCGAGCCCCTATACCCGATACCCTGGACCCTGGTCCCTGGACCCTGCGCTTCAAGGAGGTTGAGATGATCCGATCGTTTGCGGACATGGACAGGCTGGCATCGCAGAAGGGGCCGAAGCGGCTCGTGGTGCTCGCGCCCGAGGACGAGGAATTCATGCTGGCCGTCAGGGAGAGCGCCGCGAAGGGCTACACCCGGCCGGTGCTCATCGGAGACCGCGAGAAGATGGAGCGCCTCGCGGACCAGGTGCGCTACGACATCACGGGGGCGGAGAAGATCTACGAGAAGAACCGCCAGGCCATCGCCGATCTCGGCATCAAGATGCTCTTCTCCGGCGAGGTGGACATCGCGGGCAAGGGACAGATCCCGACGGCCTACATCTACCGCGCCATCATCCGCGAGGAGTCGAAAGCCGGCAAGGGCAAGGTCGTCAGCGTCGTCTCCCTGTGGGACATCGAGGGGCTCGATCACCTGACCTGCTTCACCGACACGGGTGTCAACATCACGCCCGATTACCGGACCAAGGCGGAGATCGTCCGGAACGCCGTCTTCCTCTTCCACCTGCTGGGATATCCGAAACCGAAGGTATGCGTGCTCTCGGGCAAACGGGAGGTGAACGGCGACATCCCCTCGTACCAGGACTGTCTGGCGCTGAAGAAGGCGGCCGCCTCGGGCGAACTCGGCTCCTGCGAGGTGATGGAGGCCGCTTCGTTTCTCGACATCTTCTCCCCGGGGAGAAAGGACTTCCGCCGCGGCGACATCGACATCGGCAAGGCAGACTTCCCCCACATCATGCTCGTCCCCAATCTGGCCACAGGCAACATCCTCGTGAAGCTCGATTTCGCCATGAAGAACATCCGGCGGCGCTCGCTTGTGATGAGTTCCCGGGGGCCCGTCATCATCCCCTCGCGATCGGACTTCCGGGACTCCATCCTCGGCGAGATCGCGGCCGGGGTCACCGTGGCCGAGCAGATCAAGGGAGGTGCGGCATCATGATGACGAACTTCGAACAGATCCGCAGCGAAGCAAAGGCGAAGGGCAAAAAGAAAATGGTCGTGGCGCCGGTCCCCGCCGGGATGGACTTCACCGCTCTCTCCGAGGCCGTGTCCGAAGGTATGGTCGCCCCCATCTTCATCGGGTCGAGCGATGCCATGTCGCCGTGGGCAAAGGCCCGGGGGAAGAAGGCCTCCGATATTGAATGCGTCGAGGAGCCCGACGCCCTGAAGGCCCTCGCGCTGGCAATCGAGAAGCTGAGGAAGGGCGAGGCCGATATCCTCATGCGGGGCGACATGGCCCCGGGCCCGTTTCTCGGGATCGTGCTGGACAGGGAGAAGGGCCTGCTGAAGGAGCGCGTGGCAAGCGTCGTCTCCGTCTTCGACCCGCCTTCGGTCAACCGGGTGACCATGGTGACGGACACCTACATCAACAGCTTCCCCTCGATCGTCGAGAAGGTGGCGATCACGGAAAACGTCATCCGGCTGGCCGGCGTGCTGGGCTTCGCCACGCCGAAGATCGCGGCGCTCTCGGCCATCGAGCAGGTCAACCCCGCCATCCCCTCCACGATGGATGCAGCGATCCTCTCGAAGATGGCCGAGCGCAGGCAGTTCGGCGACGTCGTCCTCGAAGGCCCGCTGGACATCGACTGCGCCGTGAGCCGCCGGGCGGCCACCCGAAAGGGCGTTCACAGTGCCGTCACGGGACACGGCGACATCTACCTTATGCCCAACGTCGAGGCGGGGCTCCTCATGGCCGAGCTGACGGTCTTCATCGGGCAGACTCCCATGGCCTGCGCCCTCATGGGGGTGAGCCGCCCCGTCGTGCTGAACCTGCCCTTCGTGCCGGCGGAGAACCGCGTAACGGAAATCGAGCTTGCCGTCCTTCTCTGCGGGAGGTTGTAGGCCATGGAAAAGACGCGACACATTCTTGCCATCAACGTGGGCTCCACGTCCACCAAGGTCGCCTTCTACCGCGGCTCGGAGCGGATCGCGCAGGAGAGCCTTGCGTACAGCTCCGCCGACCTTGCGGCATGCAAGGACCTGCGGGACCAGCTTCCCCTGCGCGAGGCCGGCCTTCGCTCGTTCATCGAGAAGAACGGCATCGACGTGAAACGGGTCGACCTCGTCATCAGCCGCGGCGGGCTGGGCCGCCCCGCGCCGGCGGGCGCCTACGCCATCGACGAGGCCATGTGCGAGGACCTCATGGAGGGGCGATACGGCAGGCACCCCTCGGCCCTGGGGCCGTCCATGGCGATGGGGCTTGCGCGGCAGTACGGGATGGCCGCCGTCGTCATCGACCCGCCGAGCACCGACGAGTTTGCGCCCCTGGCGCGCGTGTCGGGCCTGCCCGAGATCGAGCGCAAGAGCGCCTTTCACGCCCTGAACCAGAAAGCCGCGGCGCGACGGGCGGCCGCGAAGCTCGGCAGGCGCTACGAGGAGGTCAATCTTGTCGTCGCCCACCTGGGCGGCGGGATCACGATCGGCGCCCACAGCCGCAGTCAGGTGATCGACTGCACCCACGGCCTGACCGAGGGGCCCTTCTCGCCGGAGCGGGCCGGAGCCCTGCCGACGCAGGACCTGCTCGACCTGGCCGGCCAGGTGAACCCGAAGGACCTGTCGAAGCGGCTCGTGGGTCAGGGAGGGCTTGCGGCCTACCTCGGGACAAACGACGCCGTAAAAGTCGAGGCGGCCGTGAAGGAAGGCGACGCGAAGGCCGAGGCGATCTACCGGGCCATGGCCTACCAGGTCGCCAAGGACATCGGCGCCATGGCGGCCGTCCTGTCGGGCGACGTCGACGGGGTCGTCCTGACAGGGGGGCTTGCCCACTCGGAGATGCTCACCGGTTGGGTGGAGCGGCGGGTGAAATTCATCGCGCCCGTTTTTGTCTTCCCGGGCGAGGACGAGATGGAGGCCATGGCCGAAGGAGCGCTCCGCATCCTCCGGGGCGATGAGACCCCCCGCAAATACGAGCCCTGAGGCGAGAGCGGGCAGAGCAACCCCCTGTTTATTTAACCGCTCTTTTGTGCTACACATGGCGGCGCGCAGTTCATCGTTTCCCGAACAGGTCGGTGCGTGACGCCATGGCCAGGAAGATCATCGCAGTCGTCGGGAGCTACCGCCAGGACGGCATCGTCGAGCGGACCGTGGAAGCTATCCTGGAGGCCGCGGCCGAGAGGGGGGCAGAGACGGAAACGGTCCGCCTCATCGACCGCAGCATCGAGTTCTGCACGAACTGCCGTGCCTGCACCCAGGAGGAGGGGCCGCAGAGGGGGGCCTGCGTTCACCGCGACGGGATGGGCGACATCCTCGACCGTATCGAGGCCGCCGACGGCATCGTGCTTGCCTCGCCCGTGAATTTCTTCGGCGTCACGGCGGTCACGCAGCGCTTCATCGAGCGGCTCCTGTGCTACGCGTACTGGCCGTGGGGAAAGCCGATGCCCGCCCTGCGGGTGAAGAACCGGGGCCTTGCCGCCGTGCTCGTCACCTCGAGCGCCATGCCGGCCGCCCTCGGGCGCGTGTTCACCCGGTCGCTGTCGAGCCTGAAATGGGCCGCGCAGACCCTGGGCGCGAAAAGGTTGGGCACGCTGTTTGTCGGCTCGGCGGCCC
>ERZ1026792.2187-NODE-2187-length-10621-cov-1.649705_pt1 | contig 10621 bp, 9 predicted proteins | sample MGYA00520884_ERZ1026792 | MGnify/ENA primary metagenome ERZ1026792 (study PRJEB33270, sample SAMEA104284473) | anaerobic digester metagenome | biome: Anaerobic digester microbiome; feature: mesophilic sludge digester; material: Anaerobic digester biomass | place... | reverse complement strand
CCCCACAAGGGGGCACACTGGGTGTGCAAATTTTCCCTGGGCCGTTTGCCCGGGATTTGGACCCCCTTCCTGCCCCCTTTTACCCTGCCCTTTTGCCCATTCCCCTTTTCTATATAATTTTTTCCCGCCCCGTCTCTCGCGGGGTGAAAGGCCGGGCTCAATAATCCGGGGTAGGCCTTGCGCCTGCCCGCGTGGGCGACCGCAAGGGTGCGCCCCTACAAATTAAGAAGATACGAACGGCCGCCCAGAAGCCATCAGAAGGAGAAATCAGATGCGTATCGGAATCATCGGCGCCGGTGCGATGGGCAGCACCCACGCCGCCGGCTGGGCGCAAACGCCGGCCACCCTCTGCGGCTTTTTGGCCGATCCGCCGGCCGAAGCGCGCGCGCTGGCAGCCCGTTACCAGGCACAAGTTTTTCCCAACCTGGAGGCGCTGCTGGCCGCGGTGGATGTGGTGGACGTATGCGCGCCGACCCATCTGCACTACCCCCTGGTGCTGCAGGCGGCCGCAGCCGGCAAGCACATCATCTGCGAAAAGCCGTTGGCCCTGAGCGTGGCGCACGGCCAAGCGATGATCGCAGCCTGTCGCCAGGCCGGCGTCAGGCTCTTCGTCGCGCATGTCGTGCGCTTTTTCCCCGAATATGCCAGCGCGCAGGCGGCCGTGGCCCAGGGCGAGATCGGCCAGCCGGCCGTGATACGCCTCAGCCGCGCCAGCTATCAGCCCCAAAAACCGGTGGGCAACTGGTTTCTCGATCCTGACAAGTCCGGTGGCATGATGCTGGATCTGATGGTGCATGATTTCGATTACGCGCGCTGGATCGCCGGCGATGTGGCCCGCGTCTACGCGCGCAGCCTGCAGCAGCAACAGCCGGAAGCCGCGGTGGACTATGCGCTGGCTATCTTAACCCATCGCAATGGCGCCATCTCGCACATCGAAGGCTCCTGGGCCTATCCACCGCCCACCTTCCGCACACGCCTGGAAATCGCCGGCAGCGATGGCCTGATCGAGTGCCACCCCGACCACACCCTGGCCCTGGCTACCTACCTGCGGCAAGCAGGCGCGGGCGATGTGCCCGATGTAGGTGTCCCCGGCAGCCCGATGTTAGAAAACCCCTATACCACGGAAATCAAAGCGTTCTACACCGCGATCACACAAGGGTTGCCGGCCCGCGTCAGCGCGGCGGATGGTTTGGCCGCGCTGCAAATTGCCCTCGCGGCCCGCGAATCGGCACAGCGCGGCGTTGCCATTGACCTGCCGCGCCTGCCGGAACTTGAGTGAGCGGCCGAACCGCAACCGGTCACGGCGGCCAAAGACTGTCACTAAACAGGACCATTCGAGGTGTTCCATGCGCATTGGACTTCTGAACCTGGCTCATCACCATGTCATCTCATACATCGCCAATCTGCGCGCCCTGCCTGGCGTTGAGTTGATCGGTGCGGCCGATGCTGACCAGGCACGCTGTCAGCATGTTGCCCAGACCTACGGCATGACCGCCTTCCCCTCTTATGACGCGCTGCTGGCGGCCCGGCCCGATGGCGTCATCGTCTGCGCCGAAAACACGCGGCATCGGGCGTTGGTGGAGATGGCGGCCGCGGCCGGGGTGGCTGTCCTGTGCGAAAAGCCACTGGCTACCACGTTGGAGGACGGTCGAGCCATGATAGATGCCTGCCGCCGCGCAGGGGTCAGCCTGATGACCGCTTTCCCCATGCGTTTCAGCGCACCGCTGCTCGAACTCAAAGCCCTGCTCGACCGCGGTGGCCTGGGCCAAGTGGTCGCATGCAATGGCACCAACCAGGGACAGATGCCGCAGCAGCACGCGGCCTGGTTTGTGGACCCGGCTCTCTCCGGCGGTGGTGCGCTGATGGATCACATCGTACACCTGGCGGACGTGCTGCGCTGGCTGCTGCAGAGCGAGGTGGTGGAAGTCTACGCGCAGACCAATCGTATCATGCATGCGGCCAGCGTGACGGTAGAAACCGGCGGGCTGGTCATGCTCACGTTTGCCAATGGCGTGTTTGCCAGCATTGATTGCAGCTGGAGCAAACCACTGAACTACCCCACCTGGGGCGGATTGGCGCTGGAGATGATCGGCACACGCGGGGTGGTCAGCGCTGATGCCTTTCGACAAAATCTTGATATCTACAACCAGCGCCGCGGCGACCACACCTGGCGTTTTTGGGGCGCAGACGCGGATCAAGCGCTGCTGGCCGAATTCATCCACGCACTGCGTACACAGCGCGCGCCCGCCGTCAGCGGCGAAGATGGCTACCGGGCGCTGCAAATCACCCTCGCGGCATACACATCAGCGCAGCACGGACAGCCGGTCCGGCTGCCGCTCCCAGACAGGAGATCATGATGCGACTTTCGCCCACTTTACAACGCACAACCGTCTATGCGGTATTCTTCCTCTTTTTCTTCCAGCTCCTGGCTGACTTCGTGGAGGCCATCTACGCGTTCGGCCTGCTGGGTACCAACATCCCGCCGGAGATCGTGGCGGTGCTGCTCTTCTTCTCCCCACTCCTGCTGCTGCTCTGGCGCCGCGGCCGGCCGCGCCATCTGCTGTTCATCCTGGCAGCCCTGGTTCTGCTGAGCCGCGTGCTGGAGCCCTTCCTGGATACGCGGGGCCGGATGTTCGTCGCCGGCCTGGGTGTGGCCTGCTCACTGCTGCTCTTTTCGGCCTATCTCTGGCGCAAGCGCGCTGCCAGCGCAACCGACCTGGGCGCGGGGCTGACCGTGGCCCTTGCCCTCTCCGCGGCCCTGCGCACCTTCGGCTCCGGCCCGGACATTTCAACCGGCGGCATGTTCCAGGGCATCGGCTGGGGACTGGCCCTGCTGGCCCTGGTTCTCCTGATTCGTGGCTGGCCCGATCGGGAAGATCACGAGACGCCGGCCGCTCCGCCCGCGGCCGGCCGTGGCGCTACCGGCCCTGTCCTGGGCCTCATGGCCGTGATTTTCCTGCTCTATGTCGTCTTCTCCGCGCCCCATGTCCTGGCGCGCTGGACCGGCATGGATCAGCGGCTCATCCTGTTTCTCTATTTCCTGGCGTTGGTGAGCTTTGGCTGGCTCATGGCGCGGCCCCTGGGACTGCCGACCCTCTCCCGCCCGGTCATTCTCGTCTTGAACCTCGTCCTCCTGCTGGCCCTGGCGCTGACCGCCCGGCTGCAGCAGCCGGCCTTCACGGCCGACCCATCCGCCTTTCCCCTGCTCGAACCGGCGATCCCCTGGAACTTCCACATCCCCCTGGTTCTGACGCTGCTGCTCTGGCCCATTCTGCTGCTCGATGCCGTGCTGCTGCTGCAGACCATCGCTCAGCGCCAGCCTTCACTCCCCAGCCTGGGACGCAGCTTTGGCCTGGCCGCCTTCTTCCTGTTGGTCATGATCTTCGCCCACGTCTTCACCACCGTCTACGACTACATCCCGGTGATCGGCCCGCTGTTCCGCAATCAGTTCTGGGCGGTTCACCTGGCGGCCGGCGTGGTACTCGTGCTGGCCCTGCTGCAGACGGCCCGCTCTCAGATCGCGTGGACTTCGACGCCTGTCTTAGCCGCCGCGCTGACACTGGTGGGCGTTCTGGCGCTTGTGGGCGCCCAACTGATCACGGCCAAGCCAGCGCCGCCCGCCGGTCAGGCCCGCCAACTCACCATCCTGACCTACAACATTCAACAGGGCTACAGCGCGGAGGGGCAGCGCGACCCGGCCGGGCAGTTACGGCTGCTGGCTGAGGTCAGCGCGGACATCATCGGCCTGCAGGAGTCCGACAACGCGCGCATTGCCGGCGGCAACGGCGACCTGGTGCGCTATTTTGCCAATCAGCTCGGCATGTACGCCTACTACGGCCCCAAGACCGTGGCCGGCACCTTCGGCATCGCCCTGCTCTCCCGCTACCCGATCGAAAATCCACGCACCTATTACCAGTTCAGCGAGGGAGAGCAGGTGGCGGTCATTACCGCGCAAATCACCGTGGGCGACCGCACCTTCGAGGTCTTCGTCAATCACCTGGGCAATGGTGGGCCGCTCATTCAGCAGCAGCAACTGCTCGAACTGATGGCAGGACGCACGAACGTCATCGCGCTGGGCGATTTCAACTTCCGGCCCGACAGCGAGCAGTATCGCCTGACCACGCAGCAGTTGGCGGACAGTTGGCTCCTGCGCTGGCCCACCTGGCGGGACGACCAGGGTCAGCAGCCGCAGCGCAAAATTGACCACATCTTCGTCTCACCTGGAACCGACGTGCGCCAAGCCCGCTTCATCCCCAGCCCAGCCTCCGACCACCCCGCCGTCACCGCGACCATCGGCTGGTAATAATCCTTACCCCCTCCTCCGCACCACGCGCACTCGGCAGTGCTTGTCGGGCGCGGGCGAGGGGCTGTAGGTGCGGCGCAGTTGGTACGCCGGGTCGGCCAGCGCGAATTCCAATTCGTGGAACAGCGTGGCCGCGGTGAGCATGATGAGCACCTCGGCAAAACCGGCGCCGGCGCAGGTGTGCGCACCAAAGCCGTAGGGCGCAAAGGCGCCGGGCTGGCGCGTCTCCTGGCGCGGGGGCAGGCAGCGATCAATGTCGAAGCGATGGGGGTCCCTGTAGATGCGCGGATCGAAATGCGCCACACCAGTCGCGGCCATCACCGGTTCCATCGCTTGCAGTTGGCAGCCGGCGAAGGTGAACGGCTCGATGACGGTGCGCGGCACCATCGGCGCCACCGGGTAGAGGCGCAGCGTCTCCTGCGCGGTGGCGTGCAGGATGGGCATCTTGCGCAGCCGGTCGGCGGTCAGCGGGCCTGCGGCAAAAACCGCGTCAATTTCAGTTTGCAGGCGGGCCAGCGTTTCGGGCTGTTTGAGCAGCGCATAGATCAAGAACGAGGTTGTGCCCGCGGCCGTGTCAATGCCGGCCAGGTAAGGCCCCAGCGCGCCGATCAGCAGTTCCGGCTCGGAGAGCATGTCAGGGTTGTCGGCCGAGGCGGCCAGCAGGTAATCAATCAAGTCGCCATCGTCTGCCGACTTGGGCTGTGCCCGATGGCTGGCCAGCATGTCGGCGGCCAGTTGCATGACACGCGCCTTGGCCCGGCGATAGGGTGGCAGGCGCAGGCTGATTTTGGGCCATTGGCCCAGCACGGCGTTGAGCAGGGTGCGCATGAAAAGGACGAAGTCTGGGAAATAGTCGCCCGGCCCGCTGCCCAACAGCAAACGGCCGATCTGTTCTCCGATCAGGCGCTGTATGGTGGGGAAGACCACGAAGGTGGCGCCCGGCTGCCAGTCTGCCAGCAGCGTGCGCGTCAACGTCACCGCGGTGGGCAACTGCTCCATGATGGCCGTGCGGCTGTAGGGCTTCTTGAGAATTTTGCGCATGCGCGAATGGGGTTCGCCATCAATGGCGGCCAGGAAGTATTCCGATTCGATCTCATCGGCAAAGGTGGCCCAGGTGTAACGGCCGCTGAGATGCGCATCGCCGGCCGCGGTCAGGAACTGGTTGGCCTCAGGGCCGGCCAGGACCGTGAAGCGCCGGTTGAGCGCCTTGACCGTGAACACCGGGCCGTGCTTCAGATACTGCTGCTCCAGGAAAGTGAGCGGGTCGTTCATCAAGGGGAGGGCGCTGCCGAGCAGCGGGATGCCGTCGGCCAAGGGGGGCGCAGGCGCCTGCGAAAGGCCGCTCTGCCAGGTCATTGCGTTTGTCATGGTCTTTTTTCCTCGTTGGTACACATGTTCAACAGACTCTCACCTGCCATTGTGCTTTACATGACTCATTGCGTCAAATTCGGCGGATAGGAAATACTGCCGCGCTGCCTGTCATGGACGTCTCACCTTGCGGTGCAGGCAGCGCGTGAGGCGCCCGCGCTCCCAGGTAGTGGCGCTCTCGCGCGGTAGTCTGCAGGCACACGGGGCTTGTGGTATAATTTGGGTGATATTAATGATGTTTGCATCGAATTTCCAGGAGAGAGTTATGAGGTGATGCGATGGCTGTGATGACGGCTCTGCCGAAGCGCAGAGTGAAGCCGATAACCGGAGAAGAACTGCTGGCGCTGGGCGACATCGGCCCGAGCGAGCTGATTGATGGGAGGATTGTGACCATGACCCCAACCGGATCCGAACACGGGTTGATCGAGTCGAATCTCACCACAGAACTGCGGTTTTTCCTGCGGCAACGCCGGCTGGGTTGGGTGGCCGGCGGCGAGGTTGGCATCTACACGCGGCGCAATCCGGATCGTGTGCGCGCCGCCGACATCGCCTTCATCTCGACGAGCCGCCTGGCGCAGCCGGTCAAGGGCTATCTGACCGTGGCGCCCGACCTGGTGGTGGAGATCATGTCGCCCGATGACCGCTGGCAGGACCTGCGCGAGAAGTTGGCCGAATACTTCGCCATCGGTGTGACATGGGTCTGGGTCGTCGAACCATCGGCGCGCAAGGTATTGGTCTTTCATTCGCCCACCATGATCGAGGAATTCAATGAGGATGACACGCTGACCGGCGAGGGCGTATTGGCCGGATTCGCGGTCAAGGTGGCTGATTTATTCAGCGTCTGAATGTGAGCATCGAGGCGCCAACCGGGCGAGCGTTGCAGCACGAGAGGTGAGCAATCGGGACAATGAATGCGGTCCAACGCACTCGATAGACGGAGGCAATCATGCGCAAGCTTCTACCGAGCAAAACTTCGGGGACTACCTGCAGAGCTTTGCCGATAGAGAGGGGTGCGATCTGTCCACCATCCTGGCCGAGATACGGAGCTGGTACAACGGCTTCGCTTTTTCGCGCCGCGGCGAGACGGTGTACAATCCCTTTTCGCTACTGCTCCTGCTGGACGGCCAGGATTTCCGCAATTACTGGTTCGAGAGCGGCACGCCCACTTTCCTGATCCAACTGATCCAAAACCAGCACTACGACATCCGACAACTGGACGATCTGAACGTTGGCGAATTGGCCTTCAGCAGCTATGACATCGAACGGCTGCAGGTTCTGCCCCTGCTCTACCAGACGGGCTATCTGACCATCAAAGGCTACGATCCGGAACGGCAACTCTACCGGCTCGGCTACCCCAATCGGGAAATAGTGGCGTCAGCGGCCCAACCTGGTCTGCATGGCCCGCGGACAGTGGGAAAGCAGAGACACCATGAAATCACCATTTGCGTTGAGGATGATATGCATACCCAATTGACCCGCCATCTTCACAAACTGAGCGTCGAGATCGGCTGCCGGCCCGTTGGCTCGCCGGCCAACCAGGCCGCGGCCGCCTACATGCGTGACGTTTTTAGCGCCCTGGGGCTGGTCGTCGAGGAACAGACCTACGCCTGCACCGGCTGGCAGTGCGCAGGCGCCTGGCTGTCCGCTGGAGGCGATGCCCTGCCGGTCGAGGCCAACGCCTTTTCGCCCGCGTGCGACGTGACTGCGACGGTTGTTCCTGCAGCCACGCTGACTGAGCTGGCCGCAGCCGACCTGACGGACCGGATCGCGCTGTTGCACGGCGAGCTGGTGAATGAACCGCTGGCGCCCAAGTCATGGTTCCTGGCCGGCGAGCGCGACCACGCCATCATCGGCCTGCTGGAAAGCAAACGACCGGCCGCGGTGCTGGCGCCGCCCCCGCCCACGCCGCAGTACGAACAGTTCACCGCCGACTGGGAGCTGGAGATTCCTGCCGCCACCACGCCGGTTGCCGTCATCGAGCGCCTGTTGGCCCAACCGGCGCCGCTCCATCTGCGCCTGGACTGCGCCAAATACCCCGCGACCGCCGCCAACATCGTGGCGCGCAAACCCGGCGCTCGTCCGCCCGGCGCGCCTCCGCAGCGCATGGCGCTGATGGCGCACTTCGACACACGCTTCAATACCCCCGGCGCGCTCGACAATGCTGGCGGCGCCGCCGCGCTGCTGGCGCTGGCGCAAACCCTGCGCGGCGCGGTGCTGCCGTTCGACCTGGAGTTCATCGCCTTCGACAGCGAGGAATATCTGCCGATCGGCGATGATGAATACGTGCGCCGCGCCGGCGAGGCCTCCTTCGCCGAGGTCGCCCTGGCGATCAACATGGACGGCGCCGGCTACGTACACGGGCCGAACACCGTTGCCCGATTCAACACCTCTCCAGCGTTGACCGCCCGTCTGGAAACAATCGTGGCTCGCTACCCTGCGCTGCAATGGACGGAGCCGTGGCCGCAGAGCAACCACTCGACCTTCTCCTTCCGCGGCGTGCCCGCTCTCGCGTTCAGCTCCCAGGGCGCCTTCAACCTGGCTCATTTCCCGACCGATACGATGGACAAAGTGAGCGTGGAAAAACTAGCCGAGGTAGTGGCGCTCGTGCGGGAGATCGTGGCGAGCTGAACCTGTCCACTTGACCAGGATCGGCATGGAAGATGATGTGGCAGACGACTTGATTGCCAGACATCCGGCTTTTCTGGCAACGATCCGTCGGGCGCGCCAACAGAAGATCGCAGGGCGCACCCGGCGGTTGGAGGATGTGCGGCAGAAGTATGAGACAAGCCAGGAGGCGGTCTCGACGTAACACGGCCCCGCCGAGCTTCGATGGCTGGGCAACCAGCCTGATTATCGTTGCGGCTGCCCGCCTCCGGCGCGTTCCTCGTGAATCAGCCTATCGAGCCTCTGTGCGCCGGCTCGCCACCCACAAAAACCCAATCCCCACCAGCGCCGCGACGCCGCCCCAGCGGAAGGCGGCCGCGGGGCCGAAATACTCGAACAGCAGCCCGCCCAACACTGACCCCAGCATCGCGCGTACGCCCCACGACACCGCGCCGAACACTCCCTGCGCGGTCGCGCCCATTCCCTTTGGCGCGATTTCGCCCGACAGCGCCACACCCGCGGCCCAACTGGCGGAGAACGCCAGGCCATGCAGCAGTTGGATCGGCAGCGCGACCAGCGGGTTCGTCATCAGGCTGTAGCCGAAACCTTGCACGGCGCACGCCAGCAGCGAGAGCGCCAGCACTTTGCGCGTGCCCAGGCGCTCGATCAGCCGGTCTGCGAAGAACCAAACCGGCAGCTCGCTGACCGTCGAAACCGCCAGCGTGATCCCCATCAGCGTCTTGCTGGCGCCGAGCCGCTCCATGTAGAGGAAGAGGAAGCTCATCTCGATGGAGAGCGCCAGGCCGCCGATCAGGATGCTGGCGAGGAAGATCACCCACGGCCCGTTGCGCAGCAGGGCCATCACCCCGCGCCAATAGGAGCCGCGGCCGCTGGCGCGCTCGACGGGCAGCCCCGCCACCGTGACCAGGCAGCCGAGCATCAGCAGCGCGTAGCCGCCGAAGGCGGCCGACATGCCGGTGCGGTCAATCAGCCAGCCCGCGACCGGCGCCATCAGGCCCCACCCGAACGCGCCGCCGATGCGCTGCCGGCCGTACAGGCTCTTGCGGTCGCCCAGCATGGTCAAGACGGTGTTGTCAACCAGCGGGATGACCGGCGCCAGGAAGAAGGCATTCAGGATGACCAACGGGATGAGCCAGCGCAACCCGCTCGTCTGCGATAGGGCCACCACCACGACGATGCTGCCCGCCATCGCCAGCAGCAACACCGGCCGGTGTCGCTGCGTCGCATCAGCCAGGCCGCCCCACAGCGGCGCGCTGACCAGCGTCACCAGCGGGAGCAGGCCAGAGAGCAGCCCGATCTGCGAGGCCGACATGCCGTTCTGGGCATAGTAGAGCGCCAGGAATGGCAACAGGCACGCGCCGGCCGCAAAGTAGAAGAAGTACGCCGCCTTCGGCCGGATCATCAGTACGGCGGTTCGGCCGGCCCATCATACCCGCACATGCCCGTGCGCGGCGAGTTCACCAGCGCCATCACCATCTCCTCGTGTTCGTGCTCCTGGGCGTGCTCGTCGCACAATTCACATTTCTGATCTTCGTGATACATGCATTCGATGCACAACCAGGTCGCGGGCGCGCCGCAAACGCTACATGGCGGCTGCTCGAACTTGTTGCGCGCCATCAGGAAGATCGGATGCTCGGTGAGCGGCTTGCCCTCGCGCTCCGCAATGACCTTGATGGTCAGCTCCGAGGTCGTGCCGAAATCATACTCGTATGACAGCTCCAGACCTGGCTGGAAGATGCTGTGTACCTTCACCGCGCCCATCAAAGGGCCTTCGCCCTCGTCCCAGAGACCGGCCGTGTTATCGTACCTGACGCCTGCGATCTTGAAGGAGCTCAAGTGCCCGCAGCACTCCAGCCAGATGGCGCGCAGGTACTCGTCCAGTTCCTAGAGCTCGTGCGGCGCGATCGTTCCCTCCTGGTTCTTCGCGGCCAGCTCGTGCATTCGCGCCCGATCCGCGAGATGCGATACCGCATGCGGGGCACGATTGCCGCCTTCGACAGCCAGTTCGGCCTCGACAACCTCGAATCGCACCGCGAAGCCTCTGCCCAACTCGCGGCGGCGGATTGCGTGGTCCTGACCAAATGCGACATCGTCGACCTCCCGGGGATCACCGACGTCATGGCGGCGCTCAATCCGGGTACACCGGTCCTGCGCGGTACGCTCGGGCTCGGTGCGGACGCCCGTCCGGTGCTCGCAGCCGCGGCCGCACGGCTCGAACTCACTCCGGCCGCGTCCGCCTTCCGCGCCGTTTCGGCCAGCCCCATGGGCCAGGGCGCTCGGCACGGCGGTGTGCGCTCGCATTCTCTCGCCCTGCGCGGGCAAGTC
>ERZ1026792.2179-NODE-2179-length-10695-cov-1.984860_pt1 | contig 10695 bp, 9 predicted proteins | sample MGYA00520884_ERZ1026792 | MGnify/ENA primary metagenome ERZ1026792 (study PRJEB33270, sample SAMEA104284473) | anaerobic digester metagenome | biome: Anaerobic digester microbiome; feature: mesophilic sludge digester; material: Anaerobic digester biomass | place... | reverse complement strand
GCCTCACGCACCGGCACATACTCAGGTTGCCGGTAACCTTGACTAAGCAATTTCTTCGCCAATCGGCGCGCGACGTCGATGGACTCCGTAGAATGAACGAGATAGGCTGTGGCATCCTGTTTCATCAGCAAGCGCGCCGCCACCCAGTTGGGCAGTGGGTTCGAGCCGATCAGTAGGAAGAGGTGATCGCTTCGATATTGATCAGAAATATCTTGATTTCGCATACGTATTGCCTCTTTGATCGGCCCTCCTCCAACTCACGTTGTCTGGAACAGCAGAAAATAACATCGTGTCTCCTCCCCTCCATTCTACCACACAAATACTCTCACTGGTCTTCCAACTTTCTTTCATTTCCTTTCATCATTTCCTCTGATGTTTGCCTCCCCGGGCTGTGTTATGCTTGTGAACAGGGGGGCGAAGCGGGCGTGCAGGAAGTGGTGGTCCAGCCATGCGTCCGGGGACAGGGCCGATGCGACCTGGCGCTTGGCCGGGAGGGTGGGCTTGGGGGTGGGGACCGCGGCTAATGTCGTGAAAAAACAAACAGCCGCTATCCCCGCGCTTGTGCGCGGCGATAACGGCTGTTGAGGGGCGAACATCGGTTCGGAAGCAAGGCTTGATGCCATGATTGACCCCTGGCTGAGACAGAGGACCGGCAGACAAAGCCACATGGCGCTGTATGTCGGGTCCGGGTGGATGACGGAAACAGTGACCAGGTCGGTTGCGTGCAATTATTATAGCATGGTCGGGGATAAACTAAAAGCCGCCACTCAGAGGGTTGGGGACTTCGATGGCGGGCCGCTCTCCTCCTGTTGGAATTCGCTGATGGCCACCCGCATGAAGTACATGGCGGCCAGGCACAGGGCGCAGAGTGCCGAAAAGACAAACGCCGACGCGTTGGTCACCGGATGGCGGAAGTGGCTGGCGGTGTCGAGCAGCAGACCGGCCGGATTGGCCAGCACATCCCAACTGTTCCAAGCTGCCGTCGTGACTGCGCTCAGCCGGCCAATGCCGCGGCGATGTCCGCGGCCCATGCACTGATCGCGGCCCAATCCCGGAAGTCGCCAACCGGCGCCTTGATGCCTTTGACGAGCAGTTTCTCGGCCAGGTTGAGTTTTTTCATGTCAATGGCGCCGTGGAAAAAGGCGACCGCGCGCGGCTTGATGCTGTCGGCCACAGGCTGCAACGCGTCTGGGAAGCGCCAACCCTTCATCAACACCACTGGATCGCCCACGCCGGTCGGTCCACTGGAGAAAAGCCAAACCGGGAGCGCGGCCAACGCCAGCGCATGTGTCTCCAAAAATGTCGCCGCCTCCCGGCGCCACGCGCCGGCATAGACCGCGCTGCCCAGTACCACGGCGCTGTACGGCGCCAAATCACCGACCCGCGCCATGGGCGCCACGTCGGTCGAGAGGTCCGCGTCGCCTAACACTGCGCCGATCTTCTCGGCAATCCCCTGGGTTGCGCCATACTTGCTGGCGTACGCCACCAGAACTCTGTTCTTCATCAAACTCTCCCGAATTCCCCCGAATTCTCCCTTGTGTCTTTCGTTCAGCCGCAAACATGATGCGAGTCTCTCTACGCCACGAACAGGGCGCCGCTTGCGGGCCGAGATGACCAGGTGTTTTTGTCATCAAGAACAACCAGGCTCGTAACTCGTGACCTACGGGTTGAAATGATCGGGGTGCTCGGCGAGGAAGGCGCGCAGATGTTGCTCGGCGCGTAGGAGGGCACTAGAAATGGCGCGGTAGGTTGCATCATAGCTTGAGGCCACGTCGCTCAAACTTTCGTCCAACAGGCGACAGTGAACAAACGCATTGCGCTGCCACGCTGAGGTGATACAAGTCAGCGCCTCGATCAGCGCCTCATCGAACAGCAGCGAGGAGTGGTCATGACTGGCCGCGCGCAGCCGATCGCGCGCGCGAATTTCGTGCGACGTCTCATCATAACTTTCCTGCAACATGTCCAGGTCATATGACACCGCCGTATCCAGTGCCGCATGTTGCCGCATCACGTCAATCGTCAGGTGCTGCGTCACATTCGTCAGCCACGCCACAAAATTCACATCCCACGGATAGCGCGGCAGGATCAGGAGCAGCTTCAAGCACATGGTTTGGGTGATATCTTCGCTGTCCAAACGCGCCCGTTGTCGGCTCATACGGTAACGCGTCAGGTAGCGCAGGGTCAGCGTATGCACCTCTCGGCACAGGGCGTGCCAGGTCTCAGGGTTGTTGTCCACCAGCGCACATACCTGGTCATGGTGTGCTTCCACCATGTCGGCCATCACCGCGACATACGATTGCCACCCCTGACGGGCCACTTTGGCTCCGCTTTGCAGCAGACGTGGCCAACGCTCACCATACAGATTGCGCATGGCCAACAACTGCAGCAATTCAGCGCCCTCGTCCACCGTCCAACAACGCCACGGGGTGCGTTGATCGGCACGGGCTTTCTCGACCAACTGAAAACAGTGTGCGTGCAGTTCACTGGCGGAAGGAATCGGTGTCGTCATGCGCAAGCCCTCCTGTTCGGGTCACGGGATCATAAGAGCATCAGTTCATTGATTGTGCGCGAAATTGGAATTGAGCAGGCTGACGACACACCATCATCCGAGAAATTATGGGCGTCCAGATAAGATGGGGTGAAGTTCTAACCTGTGGATGCTGTTATTATAGTCTATCCAGCGCAGATTAGGCAAATCTGGCAAATGGGTGAAACGTTGGTGCAGAGAGTCGGGGTAAAAGCTAGACATGTGGCCACGCTCCTTTATCACTCACATGAGTTATCACTCACATGAGTGAAGTAGACCAAAACCTGTCTGCCACTGTCAAGTCAGTTACCGAGAAAGCGATGAATCCTATCGCGAGTTCTGTGCGCTGGCCCAGGCGCGACCGGTGAGGGCCGACACCACCAGCGCAGCCCCGACCAGGGCGAGCTGCCCCGGCGCTTCGCCGATGACCAGGAAGACCCACAGCGCGGTGTATTGCAGGAAGATGGCGTTGGCGGCCGTGGTCAGCTTGGTGGCGGTGATGAACATGAGCTGCGTGCCGACGTAACTCAGCGCGCCCACCACTTGCCAGCGGGTGAAGTGGGGGAGATGGGGGTCTCCCCGCCGCAGAGAGAGCCAGATCACGATGCCGGCCACGATGCTGCGCCCGCCCAGGATAGCCAGCGGCTCCCAAGTCAGCAGCTTGATGAGCAGGCCGCTGGTACTCCAAAGCGCCCGGAGTGCCCCCCGCCCCCCAATCCTGGGGGAGCCGAATGCTTTTCCCCCCAGGATTGGGGGGCAGGGGGGCCGCCTGAGCAGTTACGAATTCTCACACAGGGACGCCAAGCCACAAAGGAATATGCCAATGGCTTGGTGCAGGTGCGCTGCCGCCGCGCCTGATCGGGAAAAGGCGCGATTTCAATCGCTCGCCAGCGGCGGCGCTACGGGCTGGCGAACCCCGTCAGGTTCCATGCCGATGTCGTTGTGTCGGTCGTGCCATCACCGACCTCCGTGAAGCTGTCGCTGCCCTGCAGCCGGCCGTGCGGCGCAGAGGTCGGCCAGGGACGCGGAGCGGTATCGCGAATGTCTGTCACCAGCCAGGGGATGTGCGTCCAGGTCGTGAAGACCGAGCAGCGCTCCGGCGCCGGGATCAGCCCACCCGCCATGAACTGCCGCTGCATCGTCTCGCCGCTCAAATCCTCGGTGATGAACAAACCGCCAAGACCGGCGCTCAGAGCGCCGCCGCCCGTTTGCGTACAACTGGTCGTGTGTCCCGTCTGAAAATCCAGCGCGGTGAACGCGGTGAGCCAGGTGGCGTTGCCGGCGGTCGGTTGAAATTCCAGCCCCACCTGGTCGCCTGCCAGGATGCGCCGCGTCAGGGTGAATGTCGGCGTGGCGTCGCCCCGCAGCGTGTAGTCAACCTGCCCCTGTGCATTGACCGATTGGCCCACCATTTGCCAACTGCTGGTTCCGCGCCAGCCGGCGCAGGGTAGATCGCTGCTCACCACGCGCAAATCGCCGTTGGGCGCGATCCTGTCGGTGCGCCGCTGCCAGTTGCTGTTGCTGATGATCAAGAGCACGCGCTCCACGCGCTCCGCAGGGATGTCCTGGCAGAACAGGCTCCATTTGCGCTGCGACCAGTCCTCCGGCCCTTGCCAGCCCTGCCCATCGCGGTAGAGCAGCGCCTGCACGCGCATGTGAGGCATGTTGTTGAAGGTGTTGGCAAACGCCCACATGCGCACATCGTCAGCGATCGTAATCTCCTCGTAAAAGATGCCGAGATCGGGCAGGGCGAGCGGATCGCCCGCGGGCTGGGCATTGAGATAGTGGACCCAGTAAGGGTCGTCGAGCAGCGCCACGCGTGCATCGGCCATGCGCCAGTCCACCAGCCAGCGTTTCTGGAAATTGTCCCACGCCTCGTAGCGGTTGTTGGGAGGCAGGTTCAGATTGAGCAGGGCAAATTCAGGCCAGCGCTGCTCCCACCCGCCTGTGATGCGATCGTTGATGACCTGGTACAGGTCGCCGTTGGCCGCGTTTTCGGTGGCAGCCAGGATCTGCGCGATCAGTTCAGGGTGATAGCTGCCGGTGTAATGGCTCAGGTAGAAGGGCCATAGATAGGCGCCGTACTCGCGGATGCCGGTGGTGTCATCCAGCCAAAGCAAGGCCGATTCCAGGTATGACTTGGCATACCGTTGTTCTGACTGCGCGTCGGGCTGACCGTCCATGGTCTCGAAATAGTCAATCGCCCAGTTGGCCGTTGATTCCATCCACCATGAATCGTAACAGCCGGCCGCCGGGTTGTAGGCGTACTGAATCATGTGCATGAACTCGTGCGCGACGGTGTTGGTTTCGGACGAGCCTTGTTTGAGCACCTGCATGTAGGTGGGCGCCGCTTTGCAGCCCTTGCCAGGATAGGTGCTCACCATCGCCAGGGCGCTTTCGCGGCCGGGCAGGGGGTCGTAGACCATGTAGACATCCAAACGGTCATCGCTGGGGTTGCAGCCCAGGCCCGCGTCGCTCAACGGCACACGCAGCAGATCGGTCAGGATCGGGTAGATGCGCGTCTCCAGGTTGGTGCTGATCGCCAGGGCGCGCTGCCAAAAGCTGTTATCGTTGGGCGGAAACCACACCACGAAATGGTCGGTTTCCAGGGGAATGAGCAGGTTCTGCGCAACCTCGTTGCAGCGATCGCTGATATGATCGGTTGGTTGCGCGGTTGCCGCCGTTGCCGACGCGCCGTGAACGCGCTGGTCATACCAACTGCCGGCGTACACCGGTGGAATCAGGAAAGGGACCACGGTTTGGCGCGTTGCCGGCGTCAGAGTTTCGAAGCGCTGCGTCGCCTCGGCCACCGCGTTGGAGTCCAGCACGTCGCGGTCGTCCCCGCGCAGCCGCGGCGGCAGGCGCGCGTCGCCAAAGACAGCGAACACCTTGTAGATCAGGGCGGTTTCTGCGTTGATCTCCCCTCGCTCACGCGCCCGCTCGATCAGATCGGCGGTCGGCGGCAGGCGCTGGCGGCTGATCATCGGCAAGAACACGGTGGAGGGGCTGGAGACAGGCGCGCCAGGCCACGCGCTGGCGTCGCCGGTGTGCGCAGAGGCCGCTGCCGGCCAGAGCAGCAGCCCGAAGCCGATCGCCCACGCGACCCAGGCCAGGCGGAAACGAGGCGCAAAATGGGTGTGACTCATGTGAATTTGTCCTTCGATCTAAAACGTATGCGGCGTCAACGCTCTTTCGAGCTTTGCAGCCCTCGGAAGCCGCACGCCTTGAAGTATACGAAGGGGTCGTTTAGAGATCGTAAAATAGGTGCGTCGAAGCGCTCACGCCTCCTCCTGCCTGAACTCGATGATGCTGACGAGCATGAAGTACATGGCGGCCAGGCAGAGGGCGAAGAGGGCGGAGAAGACGAAGGCGGAAGCGTTGGCGACCGGATGGCGGAAATGGCCGGCGATGTCGAGCAGCAGGCCGCTGGGGTTGGTGATCACATCCCAACTGTTCCAGCGCGGGAAGCGCCCCAGGTAGACGCCAAAGCCGGTCAGGCCGAGCACGGCAAAGGTGAAGAGCCAACTGACCCAGGCGCCGGCCGCGCGGCGCACCAGCGATTGCATCAGGTAGAGCGAGATCAGGCCCAGGAAGGCGCCGGTCCAGGCAAAGGTGATGAGCAGGATCAGGTCATACCAGAGCGGAATGTTGCCCTGCGGTCGCAGGTGCAGCATGTCGGTGAGGATGTAGGGCGCGTTGGGGAAGAAGAGCAGCCAGAAGATCAGGCAGGGTAAGACGAGCAGCCAACTGCGCCAGCGGCCGCGCGTGGCCAGGTTGTAGGCGATCAGCGCGCTGAGCATGGGCAGCCAGGCCAGGAACAGGTTCCAGACCAGGTGGAAATGAACGGTGCTGCGTGCGTAGACGGCGCGCACGCCTAACTGCAGCAGGCAGACGGCCGTGGCAAAAAGCAGCGATGCCGCCACCGCGACCTGACGCCGGGGATGGGTACGCAGACGTGTGATAAGAGCCATGAATGATATCCTTTCGAACTGGTAGACCGCGCAACCCTAAGGCTCACAACGAACGAGTAGCGCGGCCATTGGATTTCAGCCGATGACGCCGCCGCTCGTATTCAGGTTCCAATCACGGGGTAAGGGACCGAAGATGGGGATTTCAGACAGCCTCTCTGGGTTCACCAGACGCCCGGCAGCAGCCGGTAACGCACTTGGCCGGCATATTCCCGGTAGCCTGCCAGTTCAGCCTGCAGGGTGCGGTCTTCCAGCGCGGTGCGAACGACCAGGACAGCCATGACGAACAGGGTGGGGAGGAATGCCCAGGCTGAATCGAGGAAGAACGGGGTTGCCAGGTAGGCCACGAGCGCGCCGGCGTAACCGGGATGGCGCAGCCAGCGGTAGGGGCCGCTCGACACGACGTGGTGGCCGCGCTCGGTCTGGATGCGCACCGTGCCGGAGAAGAAGCGGTTTGCGATCAAGGCGTAGGAGCCTAAGGCATAGCCGGCCAGGATGAGGGCCAGCGCCAGGAGCTTCAGCGGGCCGCTGAACGCGGGCGACCAGCCCCAAAGCCGGTCCAGCCCGGCAACCAGCAGAACAAGCGCGCCGCCCAGTCCGAGCAGCGGCGCCAGGCGCTTGTCCCAGGGCTTGGTGTCTTCCTGCTGCATGAAACGGGCGCGCTCGGCGAGCAGATCGGGATGACGCCGCGCCGCCAGCGCCCGGCTGATGGCAAAACCCAGGATGCTGATGGCGGCATAGGCCCAGGCTTCCCACCAATCCCAGCGCCAGGAGACCAGCAAGGGCAGGAAGGGGATGACCACGATGAAGAAGAGCATTAGGACAATGACACGCGGGGTGAACGTTCGCTGTGGGCGGTTCATGGCCCTCTCCTACGCAGCCTGGGGATGATGAACGGCACCCGATCTCGATAGGCCAGGTACTCGTCGCCGAAGCGGGCGATCATCTCCTGCTCTTCTGCGCGCCTGATGTAGGTGAGAAATGCTGCGGCGCCCAGGATGATCACCAGTGCGGCGCCCGGCGATCCGAGGATGACGCCGATGCCCAGGTAGGCCACGATTGTGCCCAGGGTCATGGGGTTGCGGCAGAAGGAATACGGCGGCCGGACGATCAGCTTTTGGGTCGCCATGACGGGAATGGGGGTGCCCCGTCCGAGGGTGAATTGCATGGTGATCGTCCAGACGGCAAGCGCCAAGCCGGCCAGGACCATCAGCCCGCCGAGGACGACGTTGGCCGGCGGGTAGATCAGCGCCGGCCAGCCCAGCGCGCGATCCAGCCAGCCGCCCAGGCGGTAGATGAGCAGGGGCAGAATGATGAGAAAGAACGGGGCTGCAGCCGCCAGCGCGGCCAGCCGCTGACCGGGGGTGTACTCATGTTTTGCTCGTTTCAAGATCCGGTCTCGCATAGATTGCCTCCATGCTCTCACTCCAAGCCAGGCGCGAGCCGATTGCAGACGCGCCTGGCGCACTCTAAGAAACCTGATTTCATGTTATCACAAAAACAGGCCTCACACAAGGCCGCGAAGATGCGAGGACGCGAGGATGCGAAAAAGGCGGTTGGCGTCACGAATTGCGGGCGCTGACCCAGGCGCGGCCGGTGAGGGCCAACACCACCAGCGCAGCCCCGGCCAGGGCGAGCTGCCCCGGCGCTTCGCCGATGACCAGGAAGACCCACAGCGGGTTGAGGACCGGCTCCAGGGTCAGGATCAGACTGGCCTCCAGCGCGCGCACATGCCGGATCGCGGCCGAGTAGAGGATCAAGGGCAGGCCCATCTGGACAGCGCCCAGGAAGACGATCATCCCCAGGTTCAACGGCGAGAAGGTGGCCTGCAGCAGGGCGGGCAGCCCGATCACCGCGCCGATGAGACAGCCCAGGAGAAATGTCGCGGCCGGCGTCCCGCGCGTTTCGCCCCGCGTGACCAGGGTGGTGACGGCCAGGAGCACGCCGCTGAGGATAGCCAGCACATTGCCGTGCAGGCCCTGCAATGTCAGGTCATCGCCCAGGAAGAGCAGCAGCCCGCTGAAGATCACAGCCATGGCGATCCAGTCGCCGCGGCGGGGACGCTCCTTGAGCAGCCACCATCCCAACAGCAGGACATAGATCGGCGCAGTGTATTGCAGGAAGATGGCGTTGGCCGCCGTCGTCAGCTTGGTGGCGGTGATGAACATGAGCTGCGTGCCGACGTAACTCAGCGCGCCCACTACTTGCCAGCGGGTGAAGCGGGTCACATGGACGTCGCGCCGACGCAGAGAAAACCAGATCACGATGCCGGCCACGATGCTGCGCCCGCCCAGGATAGCCAGCGGCTCCCAGGTCAGCAGCTTGATGAGCAGGCCGCTGGTGCTCCACAGCGCAGCGGTGAGAAAAAGGAAAAGAACAGCGCGCGACCGTGCATGGGTTTCCATCATGCCACGGAGTATAGCACCAGCGCGGCGCGGAACAAAGTCTGGCGCGCCTTTTGGTCTGTATCCCTCGTTCGCTGCTCTGGGTAAAGTCAGGTGGTGTTTGGGAGCGCTCAATCGAAGTGCGGGTCTTGCTTGACTGTTTCAGATCAACGCGCCAGCTTCGCCAGCGCGGCCAGATCTGCGGCGTTACTCAGCAAGATGGCATTGTTGGCGGCAAAGGTCAGGGCGTCGGGTGTGAAGCCAGCCTGCGAGACGCACCAGGCACGCGCGTTCAGGCCGGCGGCGGCCGCCAGGAGCTGCTCCAACTCACTGCGGCCGACTCGCTTCTGCCGCCACTTGACCTCAACCGCCCACCTTTCGCCGTTCTCGGCCAGCGCGTCGATCTCAGTCTGGCCATCGGGCGAGCGGTAGGGCTCAATGCGCGTGAATGCCGGCACGAGAATCGGATCAGTCCGGCCCAGGTAGATGCCGGGCACGGTTCGTCCGGCCAGCTTGCGCAGCAACTCCCGCACTTCGCTTTCTTTGGCGCGGCCCAGTTGGGTCGAGGCACGCGCAAATCGCTCGCTCAGATCAGTTACCAGGCGCTTCAGATCGTCAGTATTGGGGAAGCCGGCGGTCTCAATCCCTCTGGATGTGTAGGCGACCCAGTAACGCAGAACCGCGTCGCGATAGAAATAGCGCTGCTCCCTGATCACCAGCAGGTCAACATCAATCAGCCAGCGCAGATAATCCTGGACGCTCGATGGTTTGCGATGCAGCCGACTTGCCGCTTGGGTCAATGTCAGCCCGTCCTCCTCGGCAAGGATCTGGAGCAGCGCCTTGAGAGCGGCATACCCGCGTGCCTTCTGGAGCGAGATATCGTACAAATAGCGGCAATAATTGTAGATCTGTCCGCGGGCGTCGAGCGTTTCTAGCACGAAAGCCTGTGCGACCTGCTCCGGGCTGATTGCCTCCGGCTCATCCGGCGCCAGCTCACGCAGGCGCTCGGCTATCGCCGTCACGTAAAACGGATGGCCGGCCGTATGCACGTACACTTCGGCCTGGGCAGCGGAGTTCAGCGGCCGGCCGATGATCTTTGTGGTCAAGGCCTGCGTGTCTTCGGCGGTGAGCGGTGGCAGTTCAATCGCGCGCAACTGCAAGAAGAGGGGAGACTTGTGGTCGCGCACCATCTGCTCCATGGCTGTGATGGCGGAGCCGGTCACCACGTAGCTTACGTGGGCGTGCTGCTGCATCGCCGAGCGGAAGAGCTTGTACGGATTGCCGACCTGCGGGAACTTCGCCAGGGCCGACAATTCGGTGAATTCGTCCAGGAAGCACATGATGGGCCGTTCCAGGGCGATTGCCAGGCGATCTGGAAAGTCGAAGGCCAGGTGCAGCAGCACGCCAGGGTCGGTCACTTCGCGTCCCAGTGCAGTAATCAGAAAGCGAATAGCTTCCAGGACAACAGGGACGGCCGCAGCCGGGGTCTGGAGCAGATCCACGACGCGCAGGTACGGTTCAACACTGCCCTGTCCGCCGGCCACAGCCCAGAAGCAGGCCAGGCCAATGTAGCGCTGGACGAACAACTCCGGGGAGGTGCAGATGCCTTCGAGGTTCATGTAGACAGGGATCACCCGCCCCTGCGCAGCCAGGTGGCGCATCTGTTCCTGGCAGAGCAGCGTTTTGCCGATACGGCGCAAGCCAAACAAGGCAATGTGGCGTGGCCGGCCGCGCTCCAAATCCGCGGCCGCCTGCGCCAGGATATCCAGCTCGTGGACACGATTGGTGAGTACTTCCAGGGAAGGACCTGTCCTAC
>ERZ1026792.2178-NODE-2178-length-10704-cov-2.228515_pt1 | contig 10704 bp, 9 predicted proteins | sample MGYA00520884_ERZ1026792 | MGnify/ENA primary metagenome ERZ1026792 (study PRJEB33270, sample SAMEA104284473) | anaerobic digester metagenome | biome: Anaerobic digester microbiome; feature: mesophilic sludge digester; material: Anaerobic digester biomass | place... | reverse complement strand
TGGGGTAAATGTTACCCGGGTGCGCCTTACCGGCATGTTTGTCGCTTCGCTCGCAACGGCTGTTGTGACATCTTTCTACGGTATTATTGCTTTCATCGGACTGGTTGTACCGCACATTGTGCGGAGGATAATCGGGGGCGATGAGCAGTTCCTGATTCCGGCCTCGGCTGTTTCAGGGGGCGCGTTTTTGCTTCTGTCGGATACCCTGGCCAGGACAATTATTTCCCCCGTCATCCTTCCGGTGGGAATTCTGACCTCATTCATTGGTGCACCACTGTTTTTGTTTCTGTTGATCAAAGGCATGGGTAAGGGATTCTGGTCATAAAACCTTTTTTATCATGAAGATCTCCATTCAGGATATTGAATTCAGCTATAACGGCGTGCCTGCACTTGAAAGCATTAGTGAAAAATTCGGGAAAGGGGATTTTATTGCTCTGGTGGGCCCGAACGGGTCAGGCAAAAGCACCCTGATCAAGTGTCTGAACGGAATATTGAAAGTTCACAAGGGCGTCGTGCTGATCGATGAAAAGGCAATCAACTCACTCACCCCGAACGAACTGGCAAAGGAAATCGCCTATGTTCCCCAGAGTGAGAATAAAAAACCGGTTCTAACGGTATTCGACATTGTGCTTCTGGGCAGAAAACCCTACATCAACTGGAAACCATCGAAACATGATCTTAAGATTACGGCAGAAATCATCAATCTGCTGCATCTCGAAACCCTTGCCCTGAAGGATTTCAATAAGTTGAGCGGCGGACAGCAGCAGATCGTCTATATTGCACGTGCACTTGCCCAGGAACCCGATATCCTGCTGCTCGACGCGCCCGACTACCGCCATCTTGGCTATCGCTTCGGCACCAACCTGGTGCAGCAGGTCATCAAGAAGGGGCAAGTGGTGTGGAGGGAGGAGTGAGGCGTGTGGAGCACGAAGGCGCGAAGGGGCACGAAGGCGCGAAGGCGTGAGGGGCGCGAAGGCGCGAAGGCATGAGAATCGGAGATGAGAGACATGGCGCCAGTGATCGAGGTCAGCCAGGTGAACAAGGTTTTCGGAGAGCAGGTTGCGCTCCGGGATGTGAGTCTGCGGGTGGAGCCAGGAGAGATTTTCTGTCTGCTCGGCCCCAGCGGCAGCGGCAAGACGACCCTCATCCGTCTGCTCAACGGCGTCTATTTTCCCACACAGGGCCGGGTAACGGTCTTTGGCAAAGAACCGGCCCGTTTTTCACGCCAGGATCGTGAACTGATCGGCTATATGCCGCAGATGTTTGTGCTCTACCCCAACCTGAGCGTGGCTGAAAACCTCAACTTCATCGCGTCCATCTATGGCCTGAGCTGGCGTGATCGGCGTCAGCGTCTGCCGCGCCTGCTGGAATTGGTCAACCTGACCGAGCATCAGCGCAGCCTGGCCGGCAACATCTCTGGCGGCATGAAACGGCGCCTGGAACTGGCCTGCGCGCTGCTGCATGAGCCGGCGCTCGTCTACATGGACGAACCAACGGCCGGTATTGACCCCATTCTGCGCGCGTCGTTGTGGAAGGAATTCCGCAGCCTGCGCGACGAGGAACGCATTGGCCCGCAGGGCGAATTATTGGGCAGGCGCACGCTTTTCGTCACCACCCAATATGTCAACGAGGCCGATAGTTGCGACAAGGTCGCGATTGTGGCCAAAGGCGAACTGGTGGCCCTGGGCACGCCGCAAGAACTGCGCGCCCAAGCCCTGGGCGGCGAAGCCATTGAAATCACAGCCGACCGGATGACCCGCCAGCACATGACCATCCTGCAGGATATACCCGGGGTGAAGGGAATCGAGCGCCTCAAATTCGATCAATTGCGCATTGCGGTGGATGACGCCCAGACACGCCTGCCCCTGATCGTGCAGACGTTGTACGAGCAGGGACTCGACCTCGATAGTGTGGACATCGTAGAACTCAAATTCGATGAGGTTTTCGTCCGCTTGATCGAGCAGCACGAAAAAGAAAAGCAGGGGTAGGTGTCATGCCAAAGTTTTTATTGCGTCTGATCTCGTTCCCAAGCAAAGAAATCTGGGAGGTGTTGCGCCAGCCGCGGCTGGTGCTGTCCCTCATCCTCGGCCCGTTCCTGATCCTGCTGCTCTTCGGTGTGGGCTATACCGGCGCCCGGCCCCAGGTCAGGGTGCTGTTGGTGGTGCCTGAAGGAGCCGCCATCCGTGACCAAATCCAGCCCATCGCCGGTCAGTATGGCGGGCCGATCAAGGTGGTGGAGATCACCAGCGACGCCGCCGCGGGGCAGGAAAAGCTGATCAACAAGGAAGTGGATGTGCTGGCGCAGTTCCCGGACGATGCCTATGCCAAGTTTCGCAGCGGCCATCCGATCACGCTGACGGTGCTTGTCAACGAAATTGACCCCGTGGGCGCGGACTATGCCGCCTACCTGGTGAATGCACTGGTCACACGTATCAATCAGGACCTGGTGGTCCAAGGGCTGGCCCGGGCGCGCACGCTGTCCGCGGGGCTGGATGAGTTCTCACAGGACACCCTGGTTCGCCTGGATGAATTGGACCAGGCGCTGGGCAACGGTGATACGGCCACCGCGCTGCAACGCCTGGATGAACTGGAAGCGCAGGTGGATGCCGCGTCCGTGGGTTTGGACACGGCCTTGGGTCTGAGCGGCGGCATCTACGCGGCCGTTGGTCGCGCGGTGGGCGGATCCGACGAGGAGGTGCAGAAGTTGCAGGCATCGCGCGAGGCGCTGACCGACATGAAAGCCACGATCCGCGAAGTACGCGGCCAGATCGTACAGGCGGATGGCGGTGACGTGGCAAAATCACGCGCCCAACTGCAAGAGACACGCGGGCTGCTGGATCAACTGCAAGAGGTGGGCACGCTGCTGCGTGACATCCCGCCGGAGGTGCTGGTCAATCCCTTCACGCTCGACATTCACAACATTAACAGCGACCGCCTGCAGGGCCGGCCGCCTGGCTACATTGATTTCTATGCGCCGGCGGTGTTGGCGCTGCTCGTGCAGCACCTGGCCGTGACCTTTGGCGCGCTCTCGCTGGTGCGCGAAAAGCTCCTGGGCGCCGACGAGATTTTCCGCGTGGCGCCCATTGCGCCGGTCGAAATTCTCGCGGGCAAGTATCTCAGCTATATCATTCTGGGGTTGGTGCTCGGCGGTATCTTGACCGCGCTCATCCTCGTACTCGGCGTGCCATTCTTCGGCAGTGTGTGGGCTTTTCTGCTGACCCTGCTGCTGGTGACGGTGGCCTCGCTGGGTTGGGGCTTCTTCATCTCGCTCATCTCCCAATCCGAAAGCCAGGCAGTGCAACTTTCGATGATTTCACTGCTGGCCGCCGTTTTCTTCAGTGGCTTCTTCCTGCCCATCAGCGGCCTGCGCCTGCCTGTCCAATACCTGGCCTACGCCCTGCCGGTCTACTACGGCCGCGAGGCGTTCCAGCGTCTTTTCCTGGTCGGCGCCTGGCCCAATCCGCAGCACCTGCTGGCTTTGCTGGGCCTGGCAGTCTTCTTTTTCGCCCTCAACAGCGTCCTGTTCGCGCGCGACTACCGCAAGCAGTAGCGGCAGCCAGCCTGCGGGGGGGATGGCGGACTTGCCTGGCAACGACAATTCGTGGTAGAGTGAGAGCAACCGGCCGCGTGTGGGGCCGGCGCGATCTTTCAGGCAACGGGGTGCCGTGATGTCTTTTCCGCCCTCTTCGATGATCAGTCAGCCGATGGCCACAGCAACCCTGCTGATTGCCCTCTATTTCTTGCTCGCTCTGCTAATCGCGGCGCTGTCACAGCAGCTCGCACGGGTGGTGGCCTGGGTCACCTACCTGGCGCCGCGGCACAGACGGCCCTCGCACGAGCGGCGGGAAACGCTGCAAGGTCTGCTTGCCAGCGGCATCAAATTCGCCGCATTTATGGCCGCGATCGTGGCGACACTGGCCCTCTTCATCCGGTCCGACACGCTGATCTGGATGATCGGCCTCTTCAGCGCCGCGTTTGGCCTGGGTGCGCGCGCATTCGTCAACGATCTGCTGGCCGGCGGCAGCTTCATCTTCCGCAACACCTTTGCCATTGGCGAAAAAGTCGAGATGGTCGCGGGCATGGATCGCATTCAAGGGGTGATCGAACGCGTCAACGTGCTGGACACGTTGGTGCGCGCGCCGACCGGAGAGCTGTTCACGGTGCCCAACGGCGAGGTTCGGGTCATTCGCAATTTCAGCCGGGCCAGCTTTTCCACCGTCAAACTGGCCTTCATGGTCGCACACAGCGACTTGGCCCGCGCCCTGGCCCTGGTAGAGGCGCTGGGCGTGGAGGCGGTTACGCTGCTGCCCGACCTGATCGAACCCTGGCAGGTGATTGCCGGCGGTGAAATGCTGGGCAACAAGACCCAGCTCACCGTCATTGCCAAGGCGACCTTCGCGCACGCGGCCTCGCTCAAACTGCAAATCGCCACGCTCTTACAGGGCCGCGTGCAAGGGGCCGGCATCGAGTTGACCGACTAAGTGCAGGTGCTCAGAGGGTGTTGAGGGCAGCCGTCAGCTCCGGCGTCCTGGTCGGTTTGACGGGACGCGGCTCGGTGGTGATGTCGCGCAGCGGCGGTCGTTCCCCACGACCCGTGCCAGCCAGGGCGGTGATTTCGGCGCGGTCGGTGATGATGCGCGCCAGTTTGCCATCGAGCATCTGAATGACGCGGTCGGCGAAGGGCACCATGCGCAGGTCATGCGTCACCATGATGCCGGCGCGGCGCTGCTCGTGAATCAGCGCGGCGAAGGTCTCGACCGCCTGAAAGGCGCGCTCCGTGTCGAGCGAGGCGGTTGGCTCATCGGCCAGCACCACCTGCGGGTTGTGAATCAAGGCGCGGGCGATAGCCACCCGCTGCTGTTGACCGCCCGAAAGCTGGCGCGGCAGGCTGTGCAGGCGATCCCCCAGGCCCAAGCGTGCCAGCAGGTCACGTGCCCGCGCCTGGCTTGCCCTGTCCCGCTGGCCATTCAGACGCAGCATCAGTTCCGTGTTCTCCAACGCGGTCAGATAGGGCACCAGGTTGTTCGCCTGAAAGGTGAAGCCGATCTTTTCACGACGAAACGCGGTACGCTGCGCTTCGCCCATGGTGCTCAAGTCCTGTCCGCCGATCAAGAGCGCGCCGGTCGTCGGCTTGAGCAGGGCTGCCAGCATCGCCAGCATCGTCGTTTTGCCCGAACCGCTGGGGCCGACCAGGGCGACGAATTCGCCCTCGCTCACCGTGAGCGAAACAGCGTCTACCGCATTGATCGTGCCGCTGCCGCCCTGGTAGGTTTTCGTGACCGCGCGTGTTTCCAGTGCAATCGTCATGATTTCTCTTTGCCTTTCGTTCTTTGCTCGCAAGACCGGTTTCTGCGCGAAACCTGCCTTGTTACCTCTCCGCGTGACGCGTTGTCAAGAAGCCAGCCCCAGCGCCATCAACGGCTCCACCTTGAGCGCCTGGCGGATGGAAAGCAGGCCGCCAACCGGGCCGATCACCAGCAGTGAAACGATGCCCACGATGACATTAGGCCCGGTGAAAGCAATGGGGACGGTGGGTGGGAAGACCAATGAGAGGCCAATCGTCACCGCGCTGCCAATGGCGACACCGATCGCAGTCACCAGGATGATTTGAATGATGGAAGCTGCCGCGATGGTGCGGTTGGGCGTGCCAATCGCTTTCAACATGCCGATCTGCGCGACCTTCTGCAAGGTCTGAATCTGGAAGAAGCCGCCGATGACGAGCACACCGATCAACAGCACGAAGCCGCGCTGCGTGTTCAAGGTGCCCTGTTGCGCAGAGTAACCGGGCGTACTCTCGTAAGCCGTCACCAGGTCAGCCGCCTGAATGTCGCTGACTTCAGACTCCAGGCGCAATTTCATGGCCGCGCCGGCGGCAGGATCGAGCAGGCGCACGGCCACCACGTTGGAGATCAGCTCGGCGTCGGCTGGGCCGGCCGCGGCCTGCGGCTTGATCTTCTCGAAAGTCAGCATCGGCACCACGACCGAAGGCTGCAAGGAGTATTGGCGCGCATCGCTGACGCCCACCACGAGCAGATCGTAGTATTCTTCCTTCGCCGCCTGAATCGTCTTGACCCGGATCGTATCGCCCACGCCCACTTTGGCGCGCACGGCCGTGTTGCGGTCAATCACCGCCTCGCTGGCGCGGCGGCCGCTCAGTTGCTGCCCCTGCAGAGCCGGAATCTCGCCAGGCAGCCCCGGCTCCACCCCGATCAACGAGACATTGAGCGGCTTACGATTATCGTCGAAGACGAGCGAAGCCGCGGAGAAGCTAATCGGCCCCACCTCGGCCACACCTTCAACCCGACGGATGGCGTTGAGTTTGGAGCGCTCGATCTTGCTCGTGCCGATCGAATAGTCCACTTTGGCTTTGAAGACGAGTAAATCGGCATCGAGCTTTTCGATATACTGTTTGTTGCCCGAACCCAGGCCTTCGCCCAGGCCGGCAATGAAAAGCACCAACAGCGTAATCAGCGCAATGACCATGCTGAAGAGCAAGAAGCGTCCCCGATTGCGCAGCATTTCTTTGTAGGCCAGATAGGCGCCCATCACATTCATCTCCCCGTACGAATAAGTTCTTTATTGAACTGGGAGATTGGACGGCGCGCCGCGCGAAAAAGCCACACTGGGCGGGCGCCAGTTCGAGACTTCGAGCCGGTTCGTTAGCGGCCCGGCAGCGTGATGATAAACCGGCAGCCGCGGCCCTTGCCCTCGCTGTGCGCTTCGATGCGGCCGCCGTGAGCTTCGACGATCGCTTTGACAATCGCCAGCCCCAGCCCGGTGCCGCCGGTTTCACGGCTGCGCGAGCGATCCGCGCGGTAGAACCGATCGAAGACGGCGGCCAGATGCCCCGCCTCCAGCCCTTCGCCGCTGTCCTGCACCGCCAGCCAGGCTTCCCCCTCACGCAGGCCTGCGCTGATGAACACCTGGCCGTCTGCGGGTGTGTGCCGCAGCGCGTTGAAGATCAGATTGAAGAGCACCTGCCGCACCCGGATGGGATCCACCGTGAGTTGCGGCAGCCTGTCTGTTTGATCCGCCAACTGCACGCCTTTTTCGACGGCGAGCGGCTCCAGGGCCTGCAAGGTCTCGGTCACCAGCGCGTTGAGATCGGTCGGTTGTTTTTCCAACGGAAGCTGGTGGGTCTCGGCCAGCGACAGGTCGCGCAGGTCGTTGACCAGCCGCATGAGGTGGCGCGTCTGCCCGTAGAGATTGGCGATCTCGGCTTCGTCCAGCGCATAGACGCGATCCAGCGCGGCGCGCAGGTTTCCCTCCAGCACGGTAAGGGGCGTGCGCAGTTCATGCGAAACGTCCGCCATCAGGTTGTTGCGCAGCGTTTCGGCGTGCTGCAGGTCGGCCGCCATCTTGTTGAAGGTGTCGGCAAGCTGCAACATCTCGCGGCTGCCGCGGGCCTTGACGCGTGTGTCCAGATTGCCCGCGCCGATGTGCTGCGCGGCCCGCGCCAGGTCTGTCATCGGCGCGCTGACGACGCGGCCGATCACCACGCCGGCCATCAGTCCCACCACCAGGGAGAGCGCCATGAAGTTGAGCAAGCGCCGTGCAATCTCAGCCTGATCCGGCTCGCCATCCGCACCCGGCGCGCCCGGCGTTTGCAGCGTGGGCGCAGCGCCGCTTCCCGGCCCATTCTGCGCATCCCTGTCGAACGTGATGGCGAGGAACTGCATGAAGAAGACGAGAAACAACACGCCGCCGATCATCAGGCTGAGCCGAACCCATAACCGGTTCATGGCGCACCGCCGGTCAAGCGATAGCCGACGCCGTAGACGGTCTGAATGATCGTCGGATTGTCCGGGTCGTGCTCGATCTTGCGGCGCAAATTGCGCATATGGGTATCGAGCGCCCGCCCCATGCCTTCGCTGGCGTAACCGAGGGCCTTATCCAGCAGATCATCGCGGGTCAGGGTGTAGCCCGGATTCTGCATGAACAGGGTGAGCAGATTGAACTCCGTGCGCGTCAGCTCCACCGGCCGGCCTTCGATCGTCAGCGTGTGCTGGTTGAGATCGAGCCGCAGGTTGCCTGTCACCAGGACCTGGCCGACCGCGCCCGGCCGTTGATCGAGCCGGGTGCGGCGCAGGAGCGCGTTGACCCGCGCCACCACCTCGCGCGCATTGAACGGCTTGGTGATGTAATCGTCCGCGCCCAGCTCCAACCCCACGATCTTGTCGGTGTCTTCGACGCGCGCGGTCAGCATGATGATCGGTGTTGCGGCCAGGATGCGATCGGCGCGCACGATGCGCGTCACCTCCCAGCCATCGCGGTGGGGCATCATCAGATCAAGGATGACCAGGTCCGGACGTTCGTGGCGCAGCGCGTGCAGCGCGGCTTCGCCGTCGCCCGCCAGCAGCACCAGGTAGCCCGCCTGCTCCAGGTAGGCGCGCAGCACTTTCAGAATAGATCGGTCGTCGTCAACCACCAGGATTCGTTGTGGCATAGGCTCATTCTCCCGCAGTCGTCTGGCGTCTCACAACCGCCAGTGAATATCGCTTCGCTGATGTGATGATAACACAGCAATCTCAAGACAATGTCAAGAAGTTCTCGAGCGATACAGTCCGAGCGCACGATCGCGCCCACGCAGCTTGCTGGACACGGATCAACACGGATTTCTTGTCAAGCGGCGTAAAGGCTCAGCCTGCCTGGAATTCAGACAGGATTCACAGGATTGACAGGATATTCGAACTCTCGTGGCGGTAGTTTTGCACACCACAGAGCAAGAATCCTGTTCATCCTGTTCATCCTGTCAAATCAACTTGCAGGGTGAGCAGTTACGTTTGATCTAATTATTGCCGCGACGCGCCAGGCGCCGCACAACCGCCGCGGGGCGACTCAACAGGCTGCGGCTGCCCGGCCCCGCGCTGTTCGCGGGCGCTGCCTCGGCTGCAAAGCCATATTCGCGCCAGCGCTCGCTCACCTGCTGCTTGATCGGCTCGCTCATGGCGACCAATTCCGGCCATTCACGTGTGTAGCCTTCGCTCGCCCATTTGCGCGTGGCGTCAATCCCGATCTTGCCCCCCAGTGCAAAGCGATAGCTGGCGTGATCCAGCGCGTCCACCGGCCCTTCCTGCACGATGATGTCGCGGCTCCAATCCACGTTGTTCAGCGCGTGGAACATCGCCTCGCTCACGTTTTGCACATTCACGGCCTCATCCACAATGACGATGCACTTGGTGAGCATCATCAGTCCCAGGCCCCACAGCCCGTTGATGACCTTGCGCGCATGGCCGGGGAAGCGCTTCCTGATGCTGACCAGGATTAGGTTGTGGAACACCCCTTCCGCGGGCATGTTGACATCCACGATCTCGCTCAGGAACAGGCGCATGAGCGGCAGGAACAGGCGCTCGGTCGCCTTGCCCATCCAGTAGTCTTCCATGGGCGGCAGGCCGACCACCGTGGCCGGATAGATGGGCTGGCGCCGCATGGTGATCGCGGTCACGTGCAGCACCGGGTAGCTGTCCACCGGCGTGTAATAGCCGGTGTGATCGCCAAACGGGCCTTCGGGTCGCTTCTCGGCCGGGTCCACATAGCCTTCGATGACGATTTCCGCCTCGGCCGGCGCTTCCAACGGCTGCGTCACGCAGCGCACCAGTTCCACCGGCTTGCCGCGCAGCCAGCCGGCCAGCAGGAACTCATCAATGTCGGGCGGCAGCGGCGCGGAGCCGCTCCACATCACCGCGGGATCGCCGCCCAAGCTGATCGCCACCGGGATGCGGTCCACGCCGGCCTGCTGCGCCTTGCGCTCATGCTCGGCGCCGCCCTTGTGCAACTGCCAGTGCATGCCCAGGGTGTGGCTGTCATACACCTGGCAGCGGTACATGCCCACGTTGCGAATGCCCTTGACCGGGTCACGGCTGATGATGGTGGTCATGGTGAGAAAACGCCCGCCATCCTGCGGCCAGCATTGCAAGATGGGGAGGCGGTTGAGGTCCGCGTCAGCGCCCAGCAGGACGATTTCCTGCACCGGCGCTTTCTTGACGATGGCCGGCCCCAGGCCGATGCTGCGCAGCGCGTCCCAGTAGTCGCCGGCGCGATTCATCATCTGGCCCAGGCCCTTGGGCAGCTCCGGCTTAAGCAGCGAGCCCAGGTTGACGGCCAGCTCATCCAGGTTATCCACGCCCAGCGCCAGCGTCATGCGCCGGCCCGACCCCAGCGCGTTGGTCAGCACCGGCATGGACGATCCTGCGACATTTTCGAACAGCAGCGCCTTGTTCTGGCCGGCCGGGCCTTTGCACACCCGATCGGTAATCTCCGCAATCTCCAGCTCTGCGCTGACCGGCGCGGTGATGCGCTGCAGCTCGCCGATCTCTTCCAGTTTCGCAATGAACTCGCGTAAGTCTCTAAACGCCATATGTTTCCCAATTTTTCATGTACATTCTACATTCTACATTTCTACATTGCCTGTCGTCTCAACGCCTGATTGTACTTCACAGGTCAAGGTTCGTCAAAGGACTTTTGACTCTCGTTAGACGGCAAAAGGGCCGCGTGCGTCAACCGATATCGCCAGATGAGAAAGGAGTTTGAGTTTTTTCTAAAGTTTCCTGCAAGGTTTTTGAATGACACCGTATTCAGTGCTATAATAGTGTCATGCCAACTCAAACCTCTCTCCGTGTCGTCATTGATACAAACGTGGTGTTCGAGGGTCTGACAAAACAAGGCGGCGCGGCCGGATTGGTCATTGTATGAGTCGTTTGACAT
>ERZ1026792.2176-NODE-2176-length-10707-cov-5.958601_pt1 | contig 10707 bp, 11 predicted proteins | sample MGYA00520884_ERZ1026792 | MGnify/ENA primary metagenome ERZ1026792 (study PRJEB33270, sample SAMEA104284473) | anaerobic digester metagenome | biome: Anaerobic digester microbiome; feature: mesophilic sludge digester; material: Anaerobic digester biomass... | reverse complement strand
CCGCGAGTAGGGCTGAATAGTTACTATTTAGATATACGATGATTGGATAACTTTATAAGATATTTGATAACAGTTTTTGTGATACTGTCTTGCAAAAATAGAAGATGATGAAGTGGGGAGGTGTTGTAACTTGCTTCACTTCACCTTTTTCTCAATATGTAAGGTCTCCAGTAATAACGCAACGTCTTTATCGTAGTCCAGATATATCGTACGCACTTGCACGAAGGTATCTGAATCCAATGCGTATGACACTGCGTACCTGTTTGTTTTATCTGGATATTTGGTATTGTATGAGGCATATTTTCGTCCAATGTGTCCATCTATCCTGAACATACTCCCGTAGTCAAATATTGTGTAACCACTTCTTTCTACAGCACTCAGTGAATCGAATGGGTTCGTTGGTTTATATTTCGCAGGTCCCATATAATCCGCGATTGTAATAAACAGATTATCACCCATTACAAATGAGACCGTTGTAAAGTCCTCTGCGTGGTAGTCCTTACCTGTCCCGGCCGTTGTCGATATCATATTATGTTTTACTTCCATTTCGTACATAGTCCTTATTTGGAAACTTGTTTCATAATTATCCATTGGAACGGTGACTAACTTACTGGATTCGTAGTCTCCTGTTGTGATTTTGATACCAGTATCATTGAAATACGATTGATATCTTTTCTTTCGTTCTTTTTCAGCTAGTATAGACGCAGCTGATTCTGCTTGTTGTCTTGCTTTAGTGTCATCAAATTCGAAATAATATGCAATACTGCCACGATCAAGTTCCATATCTCGATCTACACCAGCATTATATGTGCCCATGTTTCTATGTATATCTGAAAGTACATAGGCAGCAGTAGTCCCATATTCTAATATTGAAGGAGTAACTGTCCGCAATTTCAAGAATCGGTAATAACACTCCACCGTACCATTGTAGTCATTTTGTTCAAATAGAATGCTAGTTTCATTAAGCAAATTATTGCCAAGTACTATGAGCGCATCACATTGTCGAATAAAGTCATATGCTTCATTTTCGGTAAAATACAATGACTCATCATATTTTCCTACATAATCAGAATTATATCGTTTTTCTTTATAAAAGTTCTTCTGATCTTCTAAAATATCACCTAGTGCTAATAATGTTATATATGATTCATTGGTCGCGTCGTATTCATAATATCTTGATTCGATTATTTTTGAATAAGAATATGGACCAATGGATTTGAGATACGAATCGCCGGCTGATACGTTGTATATGCCAGTGGTCGCGTTGTACGTGTAATCCAGTCCCTGTCCTGAAACAAACAACAATACCAGTCCAATGATAAAATATATAAGTCTCATAAGATATCTCCATTTTAGTCTATCAGCTTGGTTTTCTTATTCAAACAACACAACGCTTTTATTATTTTTATGTCACCATCCACTCCAATCACATCACATTTATGGGATTTATGTGGACTTATACTATGTCCTAAAAATGTAATTGGTTTCAAACATTTACCTCATTTCTCTTAATGCTTTTCGGCAATCTTTCTCATCTACATCATATTTGTGCGCTACGTGTTTCAGGGTCCTGGCATGCACCATTTCGCTATATGGATAGGCGCGACTTGGGCTTCTAATCCCTCGGCAGCAATCATGCTTTTCTGATTCTGCTAGATAGAATCTACCTCCTTCATCGAAGGTTCCTTCTGGGTGGGTTTTGCGATTCTTCAACTTTAGGTATTCCGTTATTGCTTCTTGGATTTTTGTTGTCATGCTAATTCACCTCACTAACTACTAATACTTCTTGGAATATATAGTTTTTGGTCTTAAAACTCTAGTTGACTTAGCTTAAATAAGTTTTGGTGGCTTTAAATTATTATGCCACCCTTTTCTAATTGCTTTTTGTAGGTCTTAACCATTCTCTCAGCCACGGACCTCTGTTTCGGACTCAGTGTTCTGCCTCTTAGTATCTGGTCCGCTAACGAGTGCCCGAACTCGGTGTCTCTACCATTGAAGCCTTGTCCGTCTTGTTTTATTGCTCCATCACACCTTCCTGCTAAGTATATCAGGGCTTTTTCTAGCTGTCCGTATTCTGGCTGTTCTTGTCGTTTTTGGTTTTCTGTATTGATTTCTATTTTTGGTGTTTCAATCTTTTCTATCTTAACTTCTTCCGGGTTCCCTATTCTTAAACTCGCTATGAACCAAGGCTGTAATAGTCTTTTATTGCGATTGAAGAATCCCTGCCAGCTTGCATCCAAGATGTATGTTTCGGAGTAGTCTTTAACGGACCTTGTACACCGTCCTGCAGCCTGCATAGTAGCAACTGCAGTATTTAAATTGTATCTCTTGTAGTTGTCTCGCTCGTTTCTGGCCTTTATGAATTCGTCTGCAATGTTCTCAAAGGTCAACTTGGCTATTATATTTAATGGGTATTCTGGTCCCTTAAGGTCTAAGCCTTCTTCAAAGTTCACGGACAGGAATATTGCCTGGCCTTCTGTTGTCAAGAACTTGTTTTTGCTGCCTTCCCTGTCAGATTGATCCTGTAGTATGCAAATGTCCTTGTTTGGCATACTATCATAGATCATTTGGGCCACTACGTAGGCTCCGCAGTGTACCATAGTTTTCTTGCCGAACCGTTCATGTAACTCATTGATCCTCTGGGCCATCTTTGGTGCTGTTGTTTGTCTTTCCTTAAAGTTCATGGACCCAACCGGATCATAGTAACAGGTCCTGTGTTCAACTGGGATCGGGTGCTGTATAACCACGGACTTATAGTTTTCGGTTAATATCTGGGTCGTGGGTGTCCCTGATGCCAACACTACATATTGGAGCCCCTCAATCATGTCCTCGAATTCGGACCTGCCATCTAACAACCGAAACTTTCGCTCGCGGTCTATTATGTATGGGTGTCCTTTTTCTATGTGGGCTAGGACCTTAACACACTTCCTGGATTCACGACCGAGCTTGTTCTTTTCCTGGTTTAAGGCTACCTTTCTGGCTAAGTCCTTTTCTAGGCTAACCTCCCGTGTTAACTTCTCGATTTCGACTTCCAATTCGTGGTAGTACCTTCTCAAGTTCTCGGACAAATTGTTCAAGTTAATCCTGTCCGGGATCTTAAGGGTGGCTCTGTCTATTAGGGCCTTTTCTAAGCCCGCACTTTCATCCACTAAAAGGATTACGGTTTCATCACGGACTGCACCAGGCATCTGATATCTGGCTAATGTTGTGGCCCCAAATCCACTGTCCATGAACTTCTTGTAGGCTATCCTGTACTGACACTGAGCACAGCTTGAGCAGTCTTCGATTGCGTCTTCCCAGCTCTCGTATGGACAGTCATCCGCTGTTATGTCCCGGCCAAGTACTTCGGACATCGGACCGCAAAAGTAATTACGCTTGCCTTTCAGGACTGGCATGGCACCAAAAGCAGGCTCGTTTTCAAGCTGGTTGACTAATGCTACTAGTGGCGTGGTGTAAACTACCCGAACACCCATCTTTTCGCTGAGTATCCTGCCCAATACAAATAGGTCTAGGCTCTTACCAGCAGCGGTGGGTGCATTAAGCTCAACTACTTTCTGGCCATTCTCAAAGTGGCCTAATATCTGGGCTATTGCTTCTGCTTGTCCAGACTGAAAACTCGGGAATGGATTATATTTTTGTAGATCTATATTTCCTAGTCCGTACATAAGTCACCTCTTTTTACCAAGTACTACTAGTACTTCTAAGAATATATAGTTTTTGGTAGGCCATAAAAAAAATAAAAAATTAATTAAAAATCCTACAATACATTGATCGTTGTATTGTTACGACGTGGTGTGTAATAGCCTCTTTCTTTACCGAAGTACTGATTGAAATTTTTTACAGCATATACACCATATTTTTTTATGAGTTCTCTCTGGTCGTCCTCTGATAGATGGGTCATAAACCTATACAAGTATGTTATGTTTGTTTCTTCGTTACGTAACATTTCTTGAAGTTCTGGTATTCCATACTTCAGTATTGCTTTGACATTACCTATATAGGTTCTACTGAGGCCTGTCATGCGCGCTACTGACTCAATACGCATACTAGGATATCTTTCTACGGCCGCTATTACTTGCTGGGTCTTGCTCAGATTTACTGTATCGGACATAACCTTCTTTTCAACAACAACTTTTTGGATGCTAGACTCATCTGGAAGTTGGAACATTATTGTTACATTCGTGGCGTTCTTTGGCACTACAAAATTTATATTTTGTATTTCTGTATTTGACATATTTACCCCTGAATACTAAAAAATATAAATTTTCATATTATTCATTTGAATACATTAACTGTTGTATTATTATTGCCATAGCCGTATCGCTTTTTATATATTGTCCCATACTTTCTACGCTCTTCGTTGAGGAATCTGTTGTAATCTATGACTGCGTTCACACCAAATTCTTGGATGTACTTTCTTTGGTCATCTACTGGTACGCCAACCATGAATCTATAAATATACGTAGCATTGGTTTCTTCGTTACGTAGCATTTTCTGGAGTTCTGGGATGCCATACTTCAAGACATTTCTAACGGCCCCAATGAATGATCGACTGAGGCCAGAACACTCTGCCAATTCTACAGTAGTTTTGCGCGGATATATTTCAATGTAAGTTATCGCTCGCTTTACCTTACTCAGCGACTTGCTCGGTACTTTGCTCGTAATTGTTTCATCCAATACACTTGGCTTTGTATTTACCGGCGTTGAATCACTGTGCTTACGAAATCCGTTGTTCATGGTAATGTTTCCGGAATTTCTGGAATCGGTTGTCGGTATTTGAAAGGTAACACTAACGTTTGTAGCGTTCTTTGGCAATACCAAATCTATGTGTCGTACTTCATCAGACATCTTATTTTACCTCTAATAAGTAGTTATACGTCCTAGTATATAAGTATTTTTGTTGATGGGTTCTACTAAGGGGTAGTAAACAATAATTTAAAAAAAGTAACAGAAAACAATCAACTGGATAGAAAAATCGGTCCCTTATCAAAAGAAGGACACAAAGATTGATGTTGTTCCTTGTGTCGTTCCTTCTGATGTTTTGGGGCATATTGTAAAACGTTGTTCTAGTATATAAAGTTTACGGTCGGGTTTCGTAAAATTGATAAATAGTCCAGTTATTTTGATTATAATTTTTATCATTTATTATAAATAACCTAGGAGAATAAAAACCATGTGGATATTTGCAAACGATGATTGGAAATACGTTACCAATGAACAGTTTCTGGAAATGTCGAAGAAAATGAATAATATTAAGGTTATGGATGAACCAGAAAAAAAATCCAAAAAGAGAACAAAGAAATCCAAATAAACGACAACCTTATATATATTTCGTAAAATTGAAAAGTCTTGATTTATTTTGATTAACGTTTATAAATGTTTATAGGTGATTGCAATTACCAAAAAAGATATTGTTGATATGGTTGTCGAGGAAGATCCGCCTACAATCAAAGAAAATGGTTGGGACGGTGCGACAAGCAAAAGTCAACTTTTTGATTTTGCGAGAGATGAGGAAGGCAATCTTCAAAAAGAAAAAATAGAAAATTATTTTTTGAAGGTTGAAGGTGATGGTCTAGTAGAATCTGATTATAGTTATCCTGTTGGCAAGATAGTAGATGGTAAACCTGAATATGACCTAGAAGGATTGCAGGCTGCTTTTTCTGCTGCAATGGGTTCTCATACTGGAGTTGAACACGAAAAGTTAGCTGAAAGAGCGGCTAGTCTCGCTAAAGAAAACTTTGGCCTGGAAATGCTTACCGAGGGCATGAAGGACGTTCTTGGGATCAAAGAAAATTCTGCGTATGCTACCGCTTCTGGTGACATGGTAATTGAAGAAACTGATCCCATCAATGATTATCCTAATGAACCGAACGATGCTGACGTTGCTTGGACACCTGAAAAAGCCAAACAAGATCTAATTGAGTGGGCTACTTCTGACGGCAAAATCAGTAAGAAAAAACTCATGAAGTATTTTTTGGATGTAGATGGCGGCGATGCGCAAAACGTCGATTCTTACAGGTATGTAGTGGGAGCAATTGTAGATGGTGAACCTCAATATTGTCTACGATGTTTAGACGATAGCTGGGAATTGGCTTCTGGAAAAAGGACTGGCGTTGCTAACCGAACCGTTATGAAAAAGATTGTTTTTCTAAAAGACCGTGAAGGAATGCCGCTTACTGAAGAACAAATGGAATTCACTCAACGCCACATGTCTGCTCCCATCAATGATTCCGAAATCAAACTCAATGAATATGTTTTGCAGGATGCTAGTGAAATGGGGAACATTGCAGTTGTAAACAGCGCAGACATTAAATTGAATTCTGCGTTGTCCGGTTCCAAAGTTATCTATGAAGACGATAATGTAATTGACGTTCCTGTTGTGCCAATGCGAGAAGGTGTTTTTACTGGTTCTGATGGTGTTCCTACCCTCAAGAAGTTTGAATATTTTAGTAAAGACGCTCATTGGCTAGAAGGACAACCAATTCTTAAAGGACATACAGCTCCCACGGAACTAGTCACATATAAACATGATCGTATTGGCAAACTTACCAATGTAATGACACGACCCGATAAAAAGGATGTTGTAGCCGTTGCTAGATATTATAAAAATAAATTAAGCCCGGATGACCTTGCAAAAATTAAATCTGGTATTCCTTACGATGGTTCGATTGCATATACTACCCACACTACGTTCGAAGATGGAGAATACGACGGTAAGCGATATGGTGCAATAGAAGACGGCGGATACCACTTCTATCATTTCGCGGATCTTGGTAGTGAAAGAGGCGCTTGTTCTCATGAGGAAGGCTGCGGATTTCTATTAAATGAAGCTCCTAAAACCGATTCCTTTTACAATGAATTAAGGCGCGCAGACATAACAACAACCACTAATAACAATTATAGTATTAAATTAAATTCAAAAACATGTAATGACGTTATTTTAGAAACAGATGACAAAAATGAGGCCATTGCGTTGTCTAAAACTTTCGTTAAAAATGGAAATATTCCCAAACAAAACAAATGTAACGATGATAAAAAATATAATTCACAAATTGTAGGTAATAATATGACAGAAGAATATATTAATCCAGAAGATGTACAAAAGCTTCCCGTGGAAGAAGAGAAAGACGACACCGTTGAAGCTAAACTTAACGAAGTCGATGAATCACTCGCTATGAAAGATCAGGAAATTGCTAGCCTCAAAGAACAAATGGCTGCATTGCAAGCCCGGCTCGACGAACTACTAATGAAACAACAGGAAGCCGAAAAGGAAGAAGCTGATAAGGCCGCTGAGGAAGATTTCCAAGCGTTTGGACAGAAACTAAATGCTGCCCACCGGAAGGATGCTCGCGTCCATTATAATAACTTCTTAAAGACTGGTTGGAAGTACATTGCTGCAAATCCCGAAATTTTTAAGATGGATATTCCCAAGATGAACGCACGCGGTATTCCTGAGGAAGGAGAAGACGTTTCCGAGTTGTCTAAGGCTCGTGCAGAACTGCAGAAAACCCTTTCTTCTAATTATAGACGAAAATAAATAAACATTAAATAAATTTTTATGGAGATAAAACAAAAATGGCAACAATTCCAACTTATATGACTTTCAAGGGCGTTAAGACTCCTGGAAGCGGAATTATTAAAACTGGTGTAGCTGCAAGCGAAATACCGTTTGGCGCTTTCGTGACAAGGGCTGCCGATGGCACAATCAAAGCACAAGTAACCAATACTCCCTATAATTATCTAGGGGTTGCGGTAGATGATCAGCGTCAGCAAATGCCCTATGATGGGTTTTATGCCGCTGGCAAGAAAGTACCTTATATTGCAACTGGAACTGCTAATGTTTGGCTACTCGGTGGACAGACTATTGATGCAGGAGACTTTGTACGATTTCCTGAAAAATTAGGTGCTGGTACTGAATCCCTTGGTGTTGTAATTCCCGAATCAACTCCTGCTACCAGAACCGCATATTCCGTAGGAAGAGTTCTGGAAACTTATGATGCTGGCGACGCAGATTATGATCAAACAGTTACTTCATTCGTTGGATCAGTAGTGACTTTTAATGCAGCTGCTACTATTGCTAATTTGGATCTTGTGGAAGGCGACTATGTAGTCATTGATTCTGACGAAGCTGCTGAAGTTAATAGGGTCGTGGATCCTCTTACATCCGACACAACCATTACCATGGAGAAGGATCTACTCGCTTCTCATGCTACCGGCATAACAATGTACAAACTTGTACAGATTGAGGTCGAGCTTATTTAAGTAGGCCTTAATATAATTTTTAAACACTTATAATGAATTTTATGGAGAAATACACAAATGGCAGACACTAATCTAACTTACGGTTCCTTTATTCCTGACGAAGTTGTTACAGCCTGGGTTCGGGAAATTAACCAATATGAGTTGAATTATAGACCCGAAATGGTAGCAAGAAATGTTCTACCGCGAAGAGAAGTTGGACCACAAATTGATATCGATGCTATTTCCTATTACCAGTCTACTAGTGGACGGGCACAGATTGTGGCTAAAGGCGCCGCACCACAGCCGTTCACCATGAAGACTAAGGTCGAAAAGCACGAAATGTATCAGTTCATGGACGGTTTCATGGTAAACGAGAGGGATCTTGCTAAGGCGCAGGGCGCAACCATGAAGGCTAAAGAAATTGATAGTGCGTTAGCTATGATACATTCCGCGGAAGATTACATTCTCATGAATGGAGACAGCGATCTTGGCATTGATGGTATTGTTGACGTCGCTCATGCAAACGAAAACGGTAAGATCCTAGCAAACAACGGAACCGCAACCGGTAACGATATCGTTAACATGGGTGCATGGGATGGTTCTGGGGACACTAGAGATCCTTATGAAGACGTTGTAAATGCTATCCGAATGATGGATCACAGATTTAAGCCTTATGCCCTTATCGCTGACAGAACAACCATGGCATACCTCAACATGAAGGATTCAGAAAGAATTCCGTTCTGGAAAGGCATGGGACCACTATTTGGCAAAGCAGACGATGACAGATCCTGGATGATTGAATCTCAGCATACTCCTGCGGGCTACGCATATGTTATTCCTTATGATCCTCAGGCTGCAGAATTTGTCGTAAGCCAGGACATTGACATTGCCGATGATTATCCTAAACAGCCCGGCGGAAATTACTACGTGGAAATCAAAGAATGGATTCATCCAGTAGAAATCCACGTGGGCACAGCGTTTGTGGAAATCTGCACAACTTAAAAGTAAGAATAGATTTCTTACTTTTTAGAATTTTTATGGGGTTCAATTATGGTTAATCAAAAATTTTCAAAATTAACAGGTCCTCAAACCAAAGTGATGGCAAATCTGGATGATGCAGTTCCTGTTTTGGCAACGGATGAGGTTCCGTTTTTGCAGGGAGGAGTTACCAAGAAAGTGGATATTGCTGATCTGGTTGATGGTATGACTGGGACCGTTACAGCAACTGGACTTAACAACGCAGATGGTGTTCTAACTGTTGACATTGCAGGGCTAGATGCTAAGGCTACTCCTATTGCCGCAGATTCCGTTATGCTTTGTGATAGTGCTGACGAAAACGCCTTGAAGGAAGTCACTCTTACAAATTTAGCTAAACCGCTGGCAGACGTGATGGCCGGAACCGCAACTGCAACAGGTCTCAAGGATGCTTCAGGTGTTCTAACTGTTGATATTGCTGGACTTGATCCAAAAACTGCACCAGTTGCTGCTGATTCTGTTGCTATTTGTGATAGTGAAAACACAAACGCTTTAAAAGAAGTAACTATCACTAATCTTGCAAAGCCTCTTGCTGACGTAATGGCTGGAGTTGCTGAAACAACTGGTTTGAGTGATACTGCTGGAGTTTTGACAGTTGCTGCAAAAATTGCGCATTTAGAAGATGCTTTACTTAAGGGTTGTACAACCGTTCCTATGAGTTTTGAAAGCGGTGAACAAACCACCACAAAAATATACTTCCCAATGAAAGTTACTATTAACAAGATTCGCGGCATTGTTATGAAGGCAATCTCTGATAATGGTGATGGTACTATAACTTGTGGTAATTCAACTGGCGCTTCCGATAATGGTGTTATAACTGCAAAAGCATCCGATGCACTAAACACCGAATATTTGGTGTCGCCCACCACAAATAATGTCGTTTTGGCAGATGGATATTACTATTTAACTAGTGCAAAGTCTACTGCTGGTGGCAAGGTATTGGTTTCCTTAGAATGGACAATAACTGCATAAAGCAGTTGTAATATTTTTTTGGTGGCACTAAAATGAGAATTTATGATGCATATCGATTAGGCTTAATAACACACGATGAGTATTCTGCGTTATTGGCTTCAGGTAGGTCACCAAATTCTGTTTATTCTGAATATGGAGGCGGTGAGGTTCCTCCCGGTTTTTCAAACTTTGTGGAAGGAACTACCACTTCTTCGATAACATCTGCGTTAGATTGTTATGTAACTAGTTTTGGTAAACAATCGGTTTCTGTATTTAATACTAGCCCCTCAAATTCTATGAACATAATTATAGAATATTATGTGGCTAGTATATTAAGTAATACCATTGAACAGACAATTGAACCAAACAATACGTATTTTATAGAAACTGAATCTTCATTTCAAAAGATTGTTGTTAAGGTTCAGGATACTGTTCCTGGTATGCATTGTACATATAAAATTGGAATAGAAATGAGTTAAA
>ERZ1026792.2172-NODE-2172-length-10721-cov-2.474891_pt1 | contig 10721 bp, 8 predicted proteins | sample MGYA00520884_ERZ1026792 | MGnify/ENA primary metagenome ERZ1026792 (study PRJEB33270, sample SAMEA104284473) | anaerobic digester metagenome | biome: Anaerobic digester microbiome; feature: mesophilic sludge digester; material: Anaerobic digester biomass | place... | reverse complement strand
CTGCGTGGCGGTGGGCACCACAGCCGTGCGCGTGCTTGAAACGGCCAGCCGCCAGCCGGGCAGCGAGGGCAGCCTGCGCCCATTCAGCGGCTGGACCAACCTCTTCCTGACACCGGGCGCCGTCTTTCACACCGTGGATGCCCTGATCACCAATTTTCATCTCCCGCGTTCCACCCTGCTCATGCTCGTCAGCGCGTTTGCCGGCAAGCCCCTGATTGATCGAGCCTATGCTGCGGCCATCCAACAGGGCTATCGGTTCTTTTCCTTCGGCGACGCCATGCTGTTGTTATAGGCGCGGCCTGGCCTGTCGTCTCATCCCAGTCTACGTCCCGGTTTTTGGTTTATGGCAAGTTATGCAGTAGAATGATAAAGAGCAGTGCCATTCGTCGTAGCAACATGCCATTTCTCACTCCTGACGGTGTTGGGGTCTGCAGGTCGGCCCAAACACCTTTTTCATGATTGCCAGAGAAGTAATCACAACGGGAGAAGTAACTGAATGGGAGCAAGAGGGAGAGGACATGCAACAACAGATTGACCGTTTCCTTGCCAGCCTTGCCAGCAAGAAAGGCAAAAAAGGCAAAGAAAACACCGTTGCCGCGTATCATAACGATCTCGGTCAGTTCTTCGCCTATGTGCATGATCGCAGGCGCGACGGCACCCCAACGACCTGGAGCGACATCAGCACCAACGACATCATTGATTATGTCCTCGATCTGAAGCAGCGCGAGTATGCGGCGGCCAGCATCGCGCGCAAAATCGCGGCCATCAAGTCGTTCTTTCATTATCTGATGGACACACAGATCGTCAGTGACGACCCGAGCAAGCCGATCACCACACCGGCGGTTCTGAAAGCCCCGCCCCAGATCATGGATCAAGCCACGGTTGAGCTCTTACTCGCAGCGCCGGCGCAGGGATCGCATCCCAAAGCCCTGCGCGACAGCGCCCTGCTGGAACTGCTGTACGCAACCGGCATGCGCACCAGTGAAATCGCCGCGCTGAACATCAACGACGTCAGTCTGCAGGCTCACATCGTCTGGTGCGAACGCTACGACAAGGACACGCGTGCCATCCACCTCAGCGAGCGGGCGGCCAACGCCCTGGCCACTTACCTGGCGGACGGGCGCCCGCACCTGACGAGCATCCGTGCCAAAAACGAGGCTCTGTTCGTCAACCATCGCGGCCAGCGCCTGACCCGCCAGGGCCTTTGGTTGATCGTCAAGTCCTATGCCGAACAAATAGGCATGGCCGCAGATGTGACGCCGCACGTTCTGCGCAGCTCGTCCGCAACGCACAGGCTGGCCAGCGGTACGGCAGACATGGTGAGTGAAGTGCAGAACGCGCTGGGTCATGCCAGCCGCGCCACAACCCTTATCTACGCCGGCCTGACCGCACAGCGAGCCGCAGAAAACGACCAGCAAGGCGGAAACTCATGAACAAAGAATTTGTGACCTCCGAGGACGTGGCGCAAGCCGTGGCGTATGTCCGCAGTCAAACGCGGCAGCAACCGCAGGTGGGCATGGTGCTCGGATCAGGCTTGAGTGGACTGGCCAGCGCGGTCACCGATGCCGAACGGATCGCTTTCGGTCGCATCCCGCATTTTCCCGTCAGCACGGTGGAAGGACACGATGGCGCGTTGGTCATCGGCCGGCTGCAAGGCCAGGATGTCCTCGTCATGCAGGGCCGGGTCCATTTTTACGAAGGTTATTCCATGCAGCAGGTGACGCTGCCCATGCGGCTGATGCAGCGGATGGGCATTCACACCGTCATTTTGACCAATGCCGCGGGTGGCATCAATCCCGCGTTTCACGCCGGCGAGTTGATGCTCATCAACGACCATATCAACCTGATCGGCATGGCCGGGCAGAATCCGCTGCGCGGCCCTAACGACCCGAGCTTTGGGCTGCGTTTTCCCAGCATGACCCGTGTGTATGATGCGCAGTTGCGCGCCCTGGCCCTGGCTACGGCCGCCCGCCTGCAAATTCCCTTGCGCCAGGGCGTTTACATGTGCCTCGCCGGGCCATGCTTCGAGACGCCGGCCGACATCCGCTTCCTGCGCACCATTGGCGCCGATGCCGTGGGCATGTCAACCGTACCCGAAGCCGTGGTGGCGCGCCATGGCGGTATGCGAGTGCTGGGCATTTCCACCATCAGCAACATGGCCATTGACGACATTGACAGCGAGGCCGAAACCACGCACCAGGAAGTGCTGGAAACCGGCAAACTGGTCGTCCCACGGCTGACGACCCTCCTGCAAGCCATCCTCGCCGACCTACCCGCGCCCGGGAAACCGGCCGGAGCCTGAAAAAGCCTCATGGCTATCATCGTCAAGCTGATCAGTGACTATGCGCCCTGGGTCTACGCCGCGTGTGCGCTCGTTGCCCTCTGGTATTTGCGCGTGGCCGTGCAAGCGCGGCAGGAGCGACGCCAGGCGGCCTTCAGCCTGGAACGCGAAGCCGCGCTGAACAAGACCTATCAGGCGCTCAACATCGGTGTCTTCCTGCTGGTGATGATAGGCATCGTTTACTTCATCAGCCACAACCTGGCCGCCGCGGTGCAGCCTTTGGTAGACGCCGTGGTGTCACCGACGCCAACCGCCCTGACCCTGCCCACGCTGACGCCCACACCAGAGCCAGCCACGACCACCCCCACACCCTCGCCCGTCCCTACCAGGAAGCCGACGCCGCGACCGACACCCACCGTGCTGCTTAGCCCCACCGCGCCGCCCATTGTCGCGCCGCGTTGTCCAGATTCTCGTGCTCGCCTCTTGCGCCCCGGCGTCAACGAGATCGTCAGCGGCGCCGTGCAAATCGTGGGCAGCGCTGAGGCGGAGCGATTCGATTACTATAAACTGGAATTCAAACCGAGCGGCGCCGCGGGCGATCCAACCTTCATTGTCTCCTCGCGACAGCCCGTGCCCAGCGGCGTACTCGGCAGTTGGAACGTCGCCGGGCTGGCGCCGGGCGCCTACACGCTCTATCTGCGCACCGTTGACGTCACCGGCAACTTTGGCGAATGTAGCGTGCAGGTGCAGGTCAACCGGCCCTGAAATGGCGCATGTAACCCGCCTGCCGGCTCACTCGTTGCAGCATGGTGCAGAGACACCATCATCAGCGGGAGAGAATTCACCGGCATGGCCTACGTTGAGGTCGCGATGTTAAGCCAGGCACAGTCCACCACGGCCGCGCCGCGTGCCCTGGAAGAACTGTTCGAGCGGCTCTATGTCCAGTATCACCGCCCGCTGTTCAGCTATGTGCTGCGGCTGGTCGGTCATTGGGAACAGGCCGAAGACCTGACCCAGGAAACCTTCGTCAAGGCCTACCATGCCCTGGCGCGCCTGCCGGCCGATTCCAATTACCGCGCCTGGTTGTATCGTATCGCCACCAATACCTGCTACGATGCACTGCGCCGCAAACGCTTGATCCAGTGGCTACCCTTCTTCGATGACGATGCCGGCCCACAGACCGACAGCCCGGAGCACGCCACCGCCGAGGCGCTGGCGGTGCGGACGGCGTTGGCCCAACTCCCGGCCGATCAACGCACCTGCCTGGTACTCTACATTTATGACAGTTTCTCCACAGAAGAAATCGCCCAGGTCATGGGCTGTTCACGTGGCGCGGTCAAGACCCGCCTCTTTCGCGCGCGCGAGCGTTTCCGCCAGGTCTACGTGGGTATCGAGGAGAGAAGGCCATGACCAACGCTGAACATCGCCATCTGCGCCTGCTCCTGGCGCACTATCGCGAGCTGGATGACCCCGCCCGCGTGGCCGTGGATGCCCACCTGCTCACCTGCGCCGACTGCCGCCTGGCGTTGGCCGCCTACGCCGAACACGAAGCGCTCCTGTTGCGCAGTCTGCCGGCACGCGCACCATCTCCGCGCCTGGCCGCCGGCCTGCATCGCCAACTGACGCCGCGTCACCTGGGTGTGCCCTGGTATCGTCGCCTGGGCAGTGAGCTGGTCTTTGCCGCCGGCGTTGCCCTGCTGGTGCTCACCTTCATGGGTGTGATTCGCCTGCAGCAGCAGCGCCCGCAAACCACGGCCGGCACCGCCACACCGGTCAGCATCGTGGCGCCAGCAGCGAGCGCGACACCCATCGCCAGCATCACAACCGCGCCCTCGGCGCTGGTTTCACCCACACCCGCAGCAGCGCAAACACCCGCGGCAACGCCCGGCACTCCCGCCCCCACCTGGCCCTGGCTGGTCTACACGCTGGATACCAACAACAGCAGGTCACTCTATACCGCCCGCGTCGACGGAAGTGATACGCGCCTGCTCCACCGATGGCCGACCCGTTTACCCGGCGCGCCTGCGCTCAGTTTGGATGGGCGCTGGCTGGCGTACGGATTGGACGGCCTGTGGCTCCTGCCGCTCAACGGCGAGGCCGCTCTCAACCTGTTGCCGCCCGACCGCGTGAACGGCCAGGTGACGGCACTGGCCTGGGCGCCTGACAGCCTGGCCCTGGCGCTCGTCATCCAACGCCCCAACGGCACCTACCAGGTGACCATCGTGCGCCTGCAGGCCGATCTGCCCACGGACAACTTCAGCTTTGACCAGGGCTACCCGCGCCTGCTCGGCTGGAATGCGGACGCCAACACGGTGCTGGTGCTGCTCAGCGCCAACGAGCAGGAAGACAGCAGCGGGCAGATTCAGGCGCTGACGCCAGGCCAGCCCGTCGCCTCACAGCCCTATCTGTACGAGGCCGGCCCCAACTGGCGTCTGCATGCGCCAACCCTCGGCCCGCGTGGGCGCTCGGCCTACTATCTGGCCGATAGCCCGCAAGGCGCCTCAGTCCTGGTGCGCCAGGACCTGAGCAGCGGCCGTCAAACCATTGCGCTGTCGGCCACACTGCTCATCGAGAGCTATGTGCTGGCGCCGGACGAAGATTATGTCATGTACACCGTGGCCGCCGATAAGCGCACCGCCCGCGTCACCGACGTGCGCTTGCTCGCCTTTGCCAGCGGCAAGCCATCCGCGCTCACCGCCTTGCCCGGCGCAGGGGCACGGTTGCTGACCTGGTCGCCCGCCATCCCCAACGCGCTCGATGCCTGGGTGTTATGGGAACCTGCGTTCGACACAACCGGCAATGCCGGGCAGTCGCTGCATCTGCTGCGACCTTCGGACCAGGTGAGCACGACGCTCAGCCTGCCCGTGTCGGCGCTGTACGTAGCCGGCTGGCGCACGGCTCCGCCGCCCGCTGCCCCGGCCGCCGACGAAACCAACTTCGACGCGGTGCTTGCCAGCCTCGATCGCGCCCTTGCCGAGAGCGATGGGCCTGGCCTGGCGCACTGGTTGACTGATCAAGGCTGGGTTTCCTGCACCTACGGGCAACCGTGTGACCAGGGGCCGCGGACCACCGCCGCTGGCCTGGCCACACTGCTGCGCGCGCTGAACGGGTCGCAGGCGCGCATCGAGGCGCAGCGTCTGCCCGTCAACCCGCCGGACTTCCAGCCGCCGGGTGAGGCGACGGTGCTGGTGCGACGACAAACAAACGCCGGTGCATCCGACAGCCTGCACCTCTACCTGCACCGTCGCGCGGATAACACCTGGCGTGTGGTCGGCGCCTTGCTCGACATTCCTTACTACGATGCGCCGGCCCTGGCCGATGTACGCGCCGCGCCGGCGGCCTTTGCCGGGCGCGAGGTCGTCATGACCGGCGCCTACCTGACCTCCGCGGCGGGCGATCTGCCCGCGGACGCACCCCGCCTGGGGCAGTGGGTGTTGCGCGACAGCAGCGGCGCCTCGGTGTGGGTACGCAATGCCAGCGCCGACCTCACGCAAGGCCTGCTGGACGGCAGCGAGGTGCAGGTCTTTGGCCTGCTCAAGATGGAACAGGGCTGGCCGTTCCTGGAAGTACGCTTCGTGCAGGCGCTGCCCGCGGCCGGTTCCTGATGTAAAAATAGCCCTGTAACTTCTCCTGTAATCACCACGACGCCCGAGATATTCGCGCCAGTGGTCCAGCCTGAACAGATGTTGCTGCCTGAGCCACCCCCGATTGCGCCGATCCCGCCCAGCGCAGTGCGCCTGCCCCAGGGCGTATTCTCGCGGCCCCGCCAGCAAGGAGTTCGTCTGCGCGCCCGACCAGCGGCCCGCCTGGATCAAGACCCGACAGCTCAAGGACGCCGCGACCAGCAGCTACCTGGAAAGCTGGGGCTACTTCGACGGCTTTGGCCGCAGCCTGCAAAGCCAGGCCCCGCTGGCGAACGGCAATCGTAGCGTGACCTCCACCGGGTATAACGCGCTCGGCCAGACCGCCTACAGCAGCGCGGCCTACGAAATCGCGGCCGGCAGCGGCTACGTCGCGCCCACGTGGACGAACCTGGCAAACTATGTCTACACCACCTACGACGAGTTGGGCCGCACGGTGCGCAACGAGACGCGCAGCGGCGCGACCCAGTTGTTGGCCACGCGCGCCACCTACGACGTCTGGCTGGCGTCCAGCTACGACGCCAACGACCATCGCCAGGACGCGGTCAGCGACGCGTTCGGCCAGACGACCCAGGTGCTGGAGTACAACACCGGCGGCGCCACCTACACCACGAACTACGCCTACGACCTGGCCGGCCGCCTGACGGGTGTCACGGATGCGGCCGGTAACCCGACCAGCATCGGCTATAACCTGCTGGGCCGCAAGACGGGCATGACCGACCCCGACATGGGCAGTTGGACCTACGGCTACGACAACGCCGGCAACCTGACCAGCCAGAAAGACGGCGCGAACCGCTGGCTCTACCTGGAGTACGACGCGCTCAACCGGCTGATCCGCAAGCGCCAGGATAGCGCGGCCGGCGCGATCCTGGCCGAATGGCTCTACGACGCGACCGGGCAGCTCGGTTTGCCCTCCAAGAGCAAGGTCTACAGTAGCCAGGGCACGACCGAAGTCTACACCGTCGCCTACGATGTGAACAACCGTCCCACGCAACAGCAATACACCGTACCGGGCACGGGCGGCGGCACGTTCCGCCTCGACACCGGCTACACCACGACCGGCCAGCGCTCCACGCTGCGCTATCCCGGCGGCAATGCGGGCCAGCAGGGCGAAGTCGTCACCTATGGCTACAACGCGGTGGCCCAGCTCGCCAGCGTGACGGGCGACGACGGCACGCAATACGTCGCGGCCACCAGCTACAACGCGCAGGGCCAGATCAGCGAGCAGCGCGTGGATTCCGGCGCCAACGGCTTCACGCGGCAATACGGCTACAACGCCAGCACCCTGCGCCTGGAGACTATCAAGGCGGGCACGGCCAGCCCGTGGGAGAACCTGCAAAAGTTGACCTACGCCTACGACCTGGCCGGGAATGTCCAGACGTTGGCAGACAGTGCGAACAGCGGCCAGGTGCAAACCTTCGGCTACGACTGGCTGGATCGCCTGACCACGGCGGCTACGAATGCGGCAGGCGTGGGCCAATACAACCACACCTACGCCTACAACGCCATCGGCAACCTGACCAGCTACAATGGCGCCGCCTACACCTACGGCACGAAGCCACACGCCGTGACCGGTGCGTTCGGCAACGCGTATGGCTATGACGCCGTGGGCAACCAGACCAGCCGTACCATTGGCGGAATTGCCTACACCCAGGCCTTCGACTATGACAACCGCCTGCTGGGCGTGGCCGGCGGCGCGGTGAGCGCCACGTTCCTCTACGACGCCGACGGGAACCGGGTCAAAGGGACCGTCGCAGGTGTGACGACCGTCTACATCGCCGGCATCTACGAATACCAGAACGGCGCGGTGACGAAGTACTACGAAGGTGGGGCCATCCGTCGCACCGGTTATGCCTCCGACAATGGTGTGTTCTACACGCTGAGCGACCAGTTGCACTCGACGAGCGTGCTGGTGAATCAGAACGGCACGGTGAACAGCCGCAACTTCTACTATCCCTACGGTGGCAATCGCGGCGGGAGCGCGTTCAACGGCCTCACGACCAAGCGGTTCACCGGTCAATATCACGAGCAAGGCCTGCCCGGCGGCGAAGGGTTGGCGTACTACAACGCGAGGTGGTATGATAGTCAGGTCGGCATGTTCATCAGCGCGGATACGATCGTGCCGAGTCCGCTCGCGCCGCAGTCGTTTAACAGGTACGCCTACGCCGGCGGGAATCCGCTGCGGTACATCGATCCGACGGGTCATAGCGTGGATTGTGGATTGGCCGACAGCAGTTGTCGGCTGGGGAGCAAACCCAACAACTACACGATCCAGTATGTTGCCCAGCGATACACACTCAAGACAAGCATTATTACTGAGCAGTTTATCCGAGCAATCGGACGAGAGGCCACGCGGTTCAAGCTGCCACCTCAACTGCTCGCAGCCAGCATGTACGCAGAAATGAACAGCCGTACGGTGAAGGACGATGTAGAAGATGGCGCAGTGGCAACCGCTGGACGGTGTGCTCAGAAATGTGGGCTTTTTGACAAACTGATGGCGGCGATAGGGCAGAAAATGATAGGGAGAGATCAGAGTTTTGGTCCTGCTAAAGTCAAGCCGAGTGCGGTACTCAACCCCAGCATCACCGTGCCCACGCTCAGAGCGGCATCGGTCTCGGTGCCTTCTACCGCGTTTGATGCTGCGGTGCAGTCTCTTGACTTCGACAGGAGCGTACAGTTTGCTGCCGCATACCTCAAGGGGTTAGCCGACTTGCGCATGGGTGACACACCGGGCAGCGGGAACTCACGTAGCTCCGACATGCTCAAAGTTGACATGCAGATCGTTCGGGCGGCGTACAATCAAGGTCTTGAGCCATTTCTGAAAAAGAGTAATGGCACGCTCGAATACTACCAGACGAGCACCTATATTGATGCGAGGGGCGTAGGGGAGGAAGCTTCACCGTGGCTTGACGCCTTTTCAGAAATCTTCACGCCTTGATTTCGCTCTGTGTAAAGGAATAATTGCGTAGGAGTAGTGCAATGCGTAAACTCCAATGGATAAGCCTGACTGTAGTGGCAGTGTTGGTAGTAGTGCTAATACTAGCACGTAACTGCTTACGTGAAGAAAGTGCGCGGTATGAGGTGATGCAGCTACTGAGAATAGCCTTCCCCCCACAGAGTGTCTGCATGAGTGAGCCGTATTTTTCTGGAGGCGGCAATAACGCCAAGATTTGTGTAAGTGCTTCGATAACGTGCGTAGTCGGCTCATCCCTTAGCAGACCAGAAATCCAAGACTACTACACTCAACGGCTTGGCTCTAAGTGGAAGATCATCGACGAGCGGGAGTCAGGGGCCTTTTCATGGCAAAGAAGCGGATTAGTACTTGACAAAATGGTTGCAATCGAATATGAACCCAAGTATCTGCCGGCCGACTCCAAGCCGGGAAAGGACTTTCAAGAAGCACGCCAGAGTCGCGCTACGGCCTACGTGCTCACGATCATGGCCAATAAATGTACCGGTCCTTTCCCGTAAGAGTCGTCCGTGCGGGGCATTTTCCGCTGCCCAATCACAGTCGTATGGTTGAGATGGCCGAGCCAAGTGGAAGCTTTCCACGCGTCCGATGCTGGGACGATCCAAGATGAGCGGTATTTGGCCCAGGCACGGCCCGCTGATGGAGTTTGCTGCAGCCTTGTTGGTGGTCTTGATGCTGTTAAGGTATGTCTGGGTCCCAACCAACTGCACGATGCCTGGATATCCTCTGCACGAGAATGCTGCCTGGCTGAGTGTGGATTGGACATCGCGCGTCACCGATAGCGAAGTGGTAGGGCAACTGGCAGCCGACACGACAGCACGGCATCTGCGCTACCTGTTTCCCTTCGTTTCATACGTCCGCCCTGACGGCACGTTCAGCCCCTCCTTCTCGCACGCTGCCGAATTCGTAAGCACCTTTCGCCGCTTCGATAAGCATATCCGTTTACTTGCCTGGATCGGCATACCTGTGCGCAACACACTACCTCTTGGGATGCGTGGTTGGGTTAACCTGGCAGACCCGAGCGCGCGGCAGAAAGTCGTGGACTTCGCAACCTACTTGACAGCAGAAACCGGATTTGATGGTGTCCATCTTGACATTGAACCCGTGGCCAACGGCAATACCGACTACTTGCGACTGCTAGAGGAGGTCAGGACGGCTATCGGCACATCACGTCTTCTGAGTGTAGCAGGAAACCACTGGCAGCCCGCGATATTGAGCCGGCTGCCGTTGGTTCGAGAGTACGGGTGGAATGGCGAATACTTGCGAGCTGTAGCCATGCGTGCGGACCAGATTGTGGTCATGGCCTATGACAGCACTATGCCTAGCGCTGCGCTGTATCGGTTCTGGATGCGGGAGCAAGTGCGCGGCTTAAACAAGGCGCTTGTCAACTCGCCAACTCAGTTGATACTTGGGATATCCGTTTCGCGGGAAGTCACGCGAACTCATAGCCCGAGGGCTGAAAACCTGCGCGCTGGGCTGGCTGGAGTTTGTGCTGCGCTGACGGAAATCAACCTGACCGAACGCAAGGTGGCAGGGATAGCCATGTATGCCTCTTGGGAAGCCGATACTTTGGATTGGAAAACTTGGGAGGAATGGCAAAATCAGACAGAAGGAAGGGGGAGCCTTCCATGAGGAGTGGCTTCGAATTACGACTGGCTGCACCAGCTAACATCGGCCGCCACCAGCGCGGCGGGCGTGGGTCAATACAACCACACCTACGCCTACAACGCCATCGGCAACCTGACCAGCTACAATGGCGCCGCCTACACCTACGGCACGAAGCCACACGCCGTGACCGGTGCGTTCGGCAACGCGTATGGCTATGACG
>ERZ1026792.2170-NODE-2170-length-10726-cov-2.697519_pt1 | contig 10726 bp, 9 predicted proteins | sample MGYA00520884_ERZ1026792 | MGnify/ENA primary metagenome ERZ1026792 (study PRJEB33270, sample SAMEA104284473) | anaerobic digester metagenome | biome: Anaerobic digester microbiome; feature: mesophilic sludge digester; material: Anaerobic digester biomass | place... | reverse complement strand
TTGGTGTCGAGGCTCACACCGCGGCTTTCGGCCAGGGCGCGGAGCATGGCCATATCGTAATCAACCAGGAAGCGCCGCAAGCTGTGCATGGTGCCTTGCCAAAATCGTCAGATTCGATTATAATACGCCCACTGATACCCCGGGCGATTCGCTTGCGCTTTCGCCCGGATTGTGAGCGACTTCAGGAGACGTAAATTGGCCAAAATACCCTCGACGTCCGAAATACGCGATACAGCCGGCTTTGCCGGCGGACTGCTCCGCCAGACCCGGCTGGCATGGCGCCTGTTCCGGGATTCGCGCGTGCCCGGATGGGTCAAGGTGATCCCCATCGGCGCCCTGATATACCTTCTGTCGCCCATCGACCTCGTGCCCGGCTTTATTCTGCCCGGCATCGGCCAGGTCGACGACCTGGTGTTGCTGCTCCTGGCCCTGAAGGCCTTTGTCGACGTCAGCCCGCCGGGCATCGTTCACGAGCACCTGCAGCAACTGTTCGGCGAGACCGGCGACCTCGAACCGACCCGACGCCCCTCCTCCGGCGGCACCACCATCGACGCACCCTACCGTATCGTCAATGACGACGGAAAAAAGCAATAGACAAAGGAGTGCTGAATGTCCGAGACACGCTATCGCCTGCCCAACGAAGTTGCCAACCAGTTGCAGATCTCTCCTTCCACACTGCGCCGCTGGTCCAACGAGTTCGCCGACTATTTGTCGGACGCGGCCGGCCGGGCTCAACCCGACGGCGGCCGGGGCGCTCATCGCCGCTACAGTGACGAGGACCTCGAAACCCTGATGACCATCAAGGGCCTCCTGGCCGAGGGCCAGACCTACATTCAGGTCGGCCGGCGTCTGGACGCCCTGCACCTGCGGCGTGAATCGGCCGAAGGCCACGAGGACGGGGAACAGGACGGCAATCGCAGCACCGCCCTGACACACACCCCCGAATCGCCCGTGGCGCCGGCCGTCACCGTCCTGGCCGACACGCTGCACACCGTCGCCGACGGCCAGCAGCTCTTGCTGGGCAGCCAGCAGGCCAACCGCGAGCTGATGGCCGTCCTCCTCCAGGACAACTTTGGCCTGAAAGAAGAGAACGCCAAGCTCCGCGACCGCATGCTCGAGATGGAGCGCGACCTGGCCGAGATGCGCCGCCTCGACAGCGCCCGCCGCGAGACGCTGGAGGTCCGCCTCCAGCACATCGAAGACCATGTGCGCAGCCGGGGAGCCCAGATTCCCACCGGCGAGCGCCAGGGCTGCCTGGCCCAGCTTTTTGGCCCCCTGAGCTAGCTCGCTGCCGCACTTTCGCCGAGTAGATCGTACTCCATGGCGCCGGTGATCCTGACCGGCAGCATGCTGCCCACGGGCAGCTCGCCGGTAAGGATCACCATGCCGTCGATCTCGGGCGCGTCCCGATAGGACCGGCCCACGCTCAGGCCATCGCCCTGGCCTTCCAGCAGCACGTCCAGGGTGCGGCCCACCTGGGCCTCGTTGATCTGCCTGGAGATCCCCTGCTGCAGGGCCATGAGGCGCTCGTAGCGCTCGACCTTGACCTCCTCGGGCAGGGCCCCGGGCAGCTCCGCCGCGGGCGTCCCCTCCTCGGGCGAAAAGGTAAAGGCCCCCACCCGGTCAAAGCGCACCTCGGCCACAAAGTCGAGGAGCGCCTGGAACTCGGCCTCGCTCTCGCCGGGGTAGCCAACGATAAAGGTGGTGCGCAGCGAAAGGTCGGGCATGGCCGCGCGCAGATCCTCCACCAGGCGGCGGGTCCGCTCCACGTCCGCCGGCCGCTTCATGCGCCGCAGCACGTCGGGATGGGCGTGCTGCAAGGGCAGGTCCAGGTAGCGGCACACCCGCGGATCGCCGGCCATGACCTCCACCAGGCGCGGGCTGACCCGGCCGGGATAGGCGTACATCAGCCGCAGCCAGTCCAGGCCGGGCGCCGCCGCCAGGATGGACTGCAACAGGCCGGGCAGGGCGTCCGTCTCGCCCCGGTCGCGGCCGTAGGCCGTCGTGTCCTGGGCGATGAGGATCAGCTCGCGCACGCCTTCGCCGGCCAGTTCCGCGGCCTCGGCCACCACCTCACCGGCCTGGCGGCTGGCGGCCGGCCCCTTGATGCGCGGGATGGTGCAAAAGGCGCAGGGCGCGCTGCAGCCGTCGGCGATCCTCAGGTAGGCCGTGACCCCCTGGCGGGCCGCCTGCCGGCCATCGCCGGCCGCGGGCAGGCCGTCGCCCAGGAGGGCCATCCGCTCCTGCTGGCGCCGGCCCCTGGCCTGGCCCCGGCGCAGATCGTGCACCAGGCTGCCGATCTCGTGCCAGCGCCGCGTGCCGAGGACGGCGTCGATGCCCGGCACCTCGTCCATGAGCTCCTCGCCCCAGAGCTGCGACAGGCAGCCGGCGGCGATGAGCACCTGGCCGGGCCGCTTCTTGCGGGCCAGTTGGCGCAGCTCGCCCAGCGACTCGGCGCGGGCATCCTCCACGAAACCGCACGTATTGACGATGAGCACCTGGGCCCGGCGGAGATCTTCCACCGGCCGGTGACCCAGGTGCACCAGCAGCCGGGTCATGCCGTGGGCGTCGACCAGGTTCTTGGGGCAGCCCAGGGACTCCAGGTAAAACTTCATGCCTTCCCTCTGCTCTAGCCGGGCGCCCCCGCGGGGGCGCCCAGGGGCTCCAGTGTACCACCGAGTGGGAAGCTTGTCAAAGGGATCGAGACTCTAAAGGACGCTACACGCCGCCCCCCAGCGCCTGCAGCAGCGGCCCTGCCAGGGCAAAAGCCTGGTGCTTGTACTGCTCCGCCTGGGCCGGGTTGTTGCGGCGCCAGATGCGGATGGGGATGTACTTTTGCAGCTCGTAGAGCAGGTAAAAGCGGGCCCGGATCTGGGCCGAGAACGAGGTGTCACGCTCCTGGCCGTACCCATCCCAGAAGGCCGGCTCGGAGATGCCGCAGTAGTCGAGGACGGCGAACTCGATCTCGGGATCGCCCCACAGGGCGCGGTCCAGGTCGACCAGGCCGGTCAGCCGGCCGCCCTCGTCCACGAGGATGTTCTGGCTCCAGACGTCCATGTGCAGCAGCGAGGCGGGCACCGCCCGGTCAAAGTGCGGCCGGTAGGCGGCCAGCAGCCGGCGGTAGACGTCGGCCTCCTCGGGCCGGTAGCCGCCGCAGGCCACCACGTCGTCCAGGAGCCGGTTCCACATCTCGTCAAAGGCCTGGACCCAGGTGGGCTGGGGCGTCATGGGCCGGTGGGCGCCCAGGTAGCCGTAGCGATCCGTAACCAGGGCGTGCATCTGGGCCAGGCAGGCGCCCACCTGCTCCAGCACGCTGTCCGCCTCGCGGGCGCTGAGCCGGCTCTCGGCCAGGGAACGCCCGGGCAGCCGCTCCATGATCAAGTAGTCCCGATCGAGCAGCACACGCCCCTCGTCGTAGGCCAGGATCTCGGCCACGGGCACCGTCGTCTCCGAGCGGAGCAGGGCGTGGATCTGCGGCTCCTGGGCCATCATGCGCCGCTCGTAAAAGAGAAAACCGGCGTCGTCGGGCGGGCTGATGCGCAGGACCAGTTCCTGGCCCGCGCCCCGCACATAGTAGGAGGTGTTGTGCTTGCCCGTAGGGATGGGGTCAAAGGCCAGGCGGTCCGCGTCCACCGCCAGGTGGGCGGCCACCAGCCGGGCCAGAAGCTCGTCGGAAAACGTTTCGGCCATCGCGCGTGTCCTTTCGGGCCGATTATAACACGAACGGGCGCATTTGCCCACCCGGACGGCGACCGGGCAGAGGGCGAGCCCTGCCCCTGGGATCGCCGAGAGCCGGCTCGGCCCGGCGATCCCAGGCAATAGGACTGGCCTGGCAACAGCCCCACTTAAAACCTGCCACCCCTGGTCAAAAGCCACAGCTTGTGATATACTCCCCCCGCTAAACCCACGGCCGGCCCCCCGGGACGAGCGGGGACCGCCGCACGAGAGGAGCGCATGAGAATACTGGCCGTAGACGTAGGGACCGGCACGCAGGACGTCCTGCTCTTTGACACGACCCAGGAGCCGGAAAACGCCCTGAAGATGGTCATGCCCTCGCCCACCAGGCTCCTGGCGGGGCGCATCCGGGAGGCGACGAGAGCGGGAGAGGACCTGCTGCTAACCGGGGTGACCATGGGCGGCGGGCCGTGTGCCTGGGCCGCGGAACAGCACATCAAGGCCGGCCATCGCGCCTTTGCCACGCCCGACGCCGCCCGCACCTTTAATGACGACCTGGACGAGGTGGTGGCCATGGGCGTCGAGGTGGTGGGCGAGGAGGAGGCCGCCCGCCTGGCCGGCGTGCGACGCCTGGAGATGCGCGACCTGGATTACGAGGCGCTGGCCGCCGCCTTTCGCGCCTTTGACGTCGACCTGGACGAGGTGGAGGTCCTGGCGCTGGCCGTCTTTGACCACGGCGCCGCCCCGCCGGGCATCAGCGACCGCCTCTTCCGCTTCGGCTACCTGGCCGACCGCATCGGCGAGGGCCGGGGGCTGGCCGGCTTTGCCTTTCCCGCGGACGAGGTCCCCACGAGCATGACCCGCCTCCAGGCCCTGGCGTCCACCGCCCCGGCCGGGCGCCAGGTGATGGTCATGGACACCGCCCCGGCCGCCGTTCTCGGCGCCCTGGAGGACCGCCACGTCCGCGACCGCGGTGAGGCGGTGGTCGTCAACGTGGGCAACATGCACACCCTGGCCTTCCACCTGCGCGACGGCCAGATCGCCGGGCTGCTGGAGCACCACACCGGCCTGCTGGATCGGGCAAAGCTGGAAGGCCTGCTGGCCGAGCTGGCCGGGGGCACCATCTCCCACGACGCCGTCTTTGCCGGGCACGGCCACGGCGCCCTGATCCTCGATCCGGGCCCGGCTTCCCTGGAGTTCGTGGCCGTCACCGGCCCGCGCCGCGGGCTGCTGGCCGGCTCGCCGCGCCTGCGGCCCTACCTGGCCGTGCCCCACGGCGACATGATGATGGCCGGCTGCTGGGGCGTGGTGCGCGCCTGCGCCCGGACCCTGCCCTGGACCCGGGAGGCCATCGAGGAGGCGCTGGACGGCAGCCAGGTGTAGCAGGTTGTGAGAGAGAAGAACGATTCTTGCTCGTAGTAACGACTTCAGTCGTTTTTGGACGGCTAAAGCCGTTACTACGAACCTTCTCCCTGCTGGGAGGGACCCTGGGGCTCGCCGGCCAGCCCGGCGGCGGCCGCCCGGTCCAGGAGCCAGGTGACCTGGCCCGCCACGGGGCACACCCGCTGAGCCGGCAGGCTGCCCCCGCCCTCGCCCAGGACCGCGGCGACGATGCCGGCCTTTTCGGCGCCGCCGGCCAGGAAGAGGACGTGCCGCGCGGCATTGATGGCCGGCAGGGTGAGGGTCACGCGCCACGCCGGCCTGCCCTGGTAGTTGGCCCGGGCGACGGCGACCGTCTCACTGGTCTCTTCCAGGAGGGGAGAGCCGGGAAAGAGGGACGCGGTGTGGCCGTCGCTGCCGAGGCCCAGGATCACCAGGTCCAGCCGCGGCAGCGGCCCGCAAAAATAGTCCTCCAGCTCCAGCTCGTAGGCCCTGGCCGCTGCCTCGGGCTTGAGCTCGCCCCGCACGCGGTGCACGTTCTCCGCTGGGATGGGCACCAGCCCGATAAAGGCCTGCTGTGCCAGGCCATAGTTGCTTCCCGGGTCGTCGGGGGGAACGAGGCGCTCGTCGCCCCAGAAAATGTGTACCTGTTCCCAGGGGACCCGGGTTCGATATGGCGCCTCGGCCAGGAGCCGGTAAGCGCCCCCCGGCGTCGAGCCGCCCGCCAGGGCCACGCTGAACCGGCCCCGGGCCTCGACCGCCTCGCGCGCCATCTGCACAAAGCGCTCCGCCGCCTCCCGGGCGAGGGCCGCCGCCTCCGGCACCACCACCACCTCCGCCCCACCATCTCCTCGCTGCGCCATAACCTGCGTCATGCCACGCTCCTCCTCACGCTCCCTGGCCTCTCCGGAGATCAACCCGGCCCCGGCAGCCCCGAATCCACGCGCCCACACCGCATCGCCCACCCCACCGCCTGGCTCTTCAGCAGGCCCTCGGCCTCCGCCGGGCCCCACGAGCCCCGGTCGTACGGGCTCGGGGGCGGCACCTCCGGGCCCTGCCATCTCTCCAGGATGGGATCGATGAGCCCCCAGGCCAGCTCGATCTCGTCGGCCCGGGCAAAAAGGGATGCGTCGCCTTGCAGCGCATCCAACAGCAGCCGCTCGTAGGCCTCGGGCACCTTGCCCTCGAAACCCTCGGCGTAGTGAAACTCCATGTCGACGGAGCGGGTGCGCATCCGCGTGCCCGGATGCTTGGCCTCGAAACGCAGGTGGATCCCTTCGTTGGGCTGAAGGCAGAGCGACAGCATGTTCGGCGCGATTTCGCCGCCCGACGGCCGGGGAAAGAGCAACTGGGGAACGCACTTGAAGACGACGGCGACCTCGGTCACCTTGGTCGCCAGGGCTTTGCCCGACCGCAGAAAGAACGGCACTCCCTGCCAGCGCCAGTTGTCCACGTAAAAGGGCAGTGCCGCAAAGGTCGGCGTCCGCGAGTCGGGTGCCACGTCCTCCTCGTCGTGATAGCCCCGGTATTGCCCCCTGACGACGGGCTCGCCGGCCCGCGTCGCGCGGATGACCTTGACCTTTTCGTCCCGCAGGGCGTCGGCGTCCCACACCGCCGGCGGCTCCATGGCCGTCAGGGTCAGGAGCTGCACCAGGTGGTTCTGGAACATGTCGCGCAGCACGCCGGCCTGGTCATAGTAGCCGCCGCGCCGGCCCACGCCGTCGCTCTCGGCCACGGTGATCTGGATCTGGTCCACGTACTTCATGTTCCAGATGGGCTCAAAGATGGCGTTGGCGAAACGGAAGGTCATGATGTTCTGCACCGTCTCTTTGCCCAGGTAGTGGTCGATGCGATAGATCTGATCCTCGCGAAACACCTCGTGGATCTGCTCGTTCAGGTGGTGGGCGCTCTCCAGGTCGCGGCCGAAGGGCTTCTCGACGATGACCCGCGTCCAGCCCGGGCTGCTGTTGAGGCCCGCCTCGCCCAGCTTGCGAATGATGCCCGGCCCCAGGGAGGGCGGCACCGCCAGGTAGAACAGCCGGTTGCCCTCCGTCCCGTCCTCGACGGCGTCGAGCTCCGCCAGGCGCTCGGCCACGCGCCGGTAGGTGTCGGGGTCGTCATAGTTGCCGCTCAGGTAGGAAAATCGCTGCCCAAAGTTCTCCCACTGGGCGCAGACCTCGTCGTTGTGCCGGGCATACTCCGCGATCCCTTCGTACAGGTGCTCCCGATATTCCCCGTCGCTGAACTCGCTGCGGGCAACGCCCAGGACGCGGGTCCTGGGCGACAGCAGGTCGTCGCAACACAGGCTGTGCAGGGCGGGCACCAGCTTGCGCTGGGTCAGGTCGCCCGAGGCCCCCAGGATGACGATGGCGGCCGGCGGTACGTTCCGTTCGTTGTCCTTCACAGGCCCTCCAGTTCTTGCAGCAGGCGGTCGAGGCCGCCCACGACGTCCTCGCCCAGGTGGAAGCGGATGACGCGGCGGCCCACGGCCCGCAGGGCGCCCTCGTCGCCCAGGGCCTGGGCCATGGCCAGGGTGCGGAACGACGCCGACAAAGAGGGCAGTTCGCCGTCGCCGGGGATGGGCACGTCCTGAGGGCCGCCGGCGGTAAACTGCACGAACAGTCCGCGGCCGGCGTCGCCCTTGTGGAGCTGGCCCGTGGAGTGCAAGAAGCGCGGCCCGTAGCCCACCGTTGTGGCCAGCTTCAGGCGGTTTCGCAGCCGAAGGCGCAGGGCCTCGAGCGCGGCCTCCACCTGGGGCGTCTGCGGCAAAAAGGCCTGCAGGGCGACGTAATCCCCCGCCTGGGCGGTGGCCAGGAAGGCGGCCAGTGCCTGCCCGCTGACGGGCGCCGCCTCGCCCTCGGGCAGGCCGCCGGTCTCGGCGTAGCTGGCCATGGCCCGGCGGGCGCGCTCCTTGGCCGCCTCCACGTCGGGCTGGAAGAAGGGGTTGACACCCAGGCGGTGGCCGGCCACGGCCGTGGCCATCTCCCACAGGAAGAACTGCTCCCCCAGGTCGTAGGCGTCGCGCAGGTGCAGGCGCACCACGGGATGGCCCACCTCCTCCAGGGCGCGCAGGGGCGCGTCGTAGGTTTCGTCGCCGGCCACCCGCAGGTAGACGAATAGCCGGTCGTTGCCATAGTTCGCCGGCGTGCCCAGGGGCTCGCCCACCACGGGCAGGATGCCCTTGCCCTCCTTGCCGGTGCTCTCGGCCACCAACTGCTCCAGCCAGTCGCCGAAATTGGCCAGGGCCGGCGAGGCCAGCAGGGTCAGCTTGTCCCGCCCGGCCCTGGCCAGCTCGGCCATGACCACCCCCAGCCAGGCGGCCACGTCCACGCCCGGCTCGGAATCGTCGCAGGGCCGGCTTTCGGCGGCGAGGGCGCGGGCGCGCTCCAGGAGGGCCTTCACGTCCACGCCCACCAGGGCCGCCGGCAGCAGGCCAAAGAACGACAGGGCCGAATAGCGCCCGCCGACGTTGGGATCGTTCAGGAACGTGGCCCGGAACTCGTGCGTCCTGGCCAGCTCCTCCAGGCGCCCGCCCGGATCGGTGATGGCCACAAAGTGGTCCCCGGCCTCCCCGGGCCCCAGCGCCCGGGCGGCCCGGTCGTAAAAGAAGCGAAAGAGGGAGAGGGTCTCGATGGTCGAGCCCGACTTGGTAGCGACGATGAACAGCGTGCTCTGCGGGCCAAGCCTGCCCGCGTGGGCCAGGATGGCCTCGGGCAGGGTGCTGTCCAGGACGGCGAGGCGAGGCATGCCCGGCCGGGCAAAGACGTTGTTCAGGACCTCGGCGGCGCGGCTGGCGCCGCCCATGCCCAGCAGCAGCACGTCGGCGATGCCCTCGGCCCGCACCGCGGCGGCAAACTCTTCCAGGCGCGGGACCTGCTCCACCATGACGTCGGCGGTGTGGAGCCATCCCAGGCGGTTGGCGATCTCGGTCGGGTCCGGCTTCCAGACGGTATAGTCGTGGGACCAGATGCGGGCCACGATCCGCCGGGCGGCAATCTCGTCCAGGGCCCGGTCGACGGCCTCCTGGTGGGCGCCCAGGTTAGCCGGGCGCCGCCACTCGCTCCGCAGGCGGGCGAGGGTGGCCATGAGCGAGTCGAACGAGCTGGCAAAGGCGGCCACACCCTCCTCCTGGAGCCTGGCCGTGACGGCGTCCACGTCCACGCCCGCCTCGGCCAGCCTGGCCATCTGCTCGCGGGATTCTTCCATGCCCGCTTCCAGGCTGAGGGCCACCGTCCCGTGGTCCAGGAAGGCGCTGAGGGTCGCCGGCGGCAGGGTGTTGACCGTGTGCGGGGCGATGAGGGTGTCGACGTAGAGGGTGTCGGAATAGGCCGGGCTCTTGGTGCCGGTGCTGGCCCACAGGGGCCGCTGCACCCGGGCGCCCATGGCGGCCAGGCGCTCCCAGCGCTCCCCCCGAAAGATCTCCTGGAAACAGGCATAGGCCAGGCGGCCAGTGGCCACGCCCGTCCTGCCCTGCAGTGCCCGGAGGCCCTCCAACCTGGAATCCGGCACGTCGGGCCCGGCCGCCAGCTCTCGCTCGCCCTCGACCAGGAGCTTGTCCACGGCGGTGTCGATGCGGCTCAGGAAAATCGAGGCCACGGAGGCGACCCGGGCCAGGGCGCCGCCCTCCGCCGCCAGCCGCTCCAGCCCGGCAAGGTAGGCCCCGGCCGCGGCGCGATAGTGGTCCAGGGCAAAGATGAGGGTTACGTTGACGTTCACGCCGGCGGCGATGAGCGCATAATAACGCATGAGCAGCATTCGCACCGCCGTGATCGGCGTTGGTTATCTCGGTCGCTTCCACGCGCAGAAATATGCCCAAAATGCAAAAAGCGAACTCGTCGCGGTGGTCGATTCCCGGGCAGACGCTCGTGATCCCCGCCGCCGCTGGCGCCACCACGATCGCCGTCGGTGTGGGTGACCCGTCCGAGCTCACCGCGGCGACGTTGCGCACCGCCGCCGCTGCTGCGGTGCGTGCGGCCGGTAGTCGCGCCTCGCTGGCCACCACACTCGCCGACCTCCCCGGTGTGGACGCCGAGACCGCAGCCTGCGCCGTCGCCGAAGGCGCCCTGCTGGGCGCCTACCGGCACGGCGATCTCGGACTGACCTATCCGATCATGCGCGGATTCGCGCCGCTGCTGGTTGCGTTGGGCAGCGGCACGCTGCTGGGCGAAAGCCCGTCGATGGCCGCCTGGCTGGGCCTGAGCGGGGTCGACGTGGTGGGGGTCGGCACCCTGGCGCCGGCACTGCTCGCCGGCGCCAGGAACTGACCCGGTTCCTGCTCAGGTGGGGGATCAGGCGGTGGGGGTCGAGTCTGCCGCGTGCCGCTGGGCGTAGGCTTCGTCCTCGTCGCCGGCGTTGACGTGAGTCGGATCGAGCACGCGCTTGAGGAAGGTTCGGGTTCGCTCATGCGTGGGCTTGCCGATCACTTCGGCGGGCGGCCCCTCTTCGACGATGACACCGCCGTCCATGAAGATCACCCGATCGGCGACCTCCCGGGCGAAGGCCATCTCGTGGGTGACGACCATCATGGTCATGCCACCCTGAGCGAGGTCCCGCATGACAGACAGCACGTCACCGACCAACTCGGGGTCGAGTGCTGAGGTCGGCTCGTCGAACAACATCATCTCCGGGTCCATCGACAGCGCCCGGGCGATCGCCACGCGCTGTTGCTGAC
>ERZ1026792.2164-NODE-2164-length-10746-cov-4.585743_pt1 | contig 10746 bp, 7 predicted proteins | sample MGYA00520884_ERZ1026792 | MGnify/ENA primary metagenome ERZ1026792 (study PRJEB33270, sample SAMEA104284473) | anaerobic digester metagenome | biome: Anaerobic digester microbiome; feature: mesophilic sludge digester; material: Anaerobic digester biomass | place... | reverse complement strand
GTACCGACGCGCAGCCCCGCGTCGGTACGGCGCGGCACATGAGATACTACGGGATCAGTGAAAGTTGCGTGAGAATAGGCATGGAGGAGGGAGGGTTTCGATACGCCCCGCTGGGGCATCTCATCTCCATCTCGCGCTACCTGACAAACCCGCTCCAAACCGCCCAAGACATCTACATTACCGACGTCCTCGTCACGCCGAGCGGCGTTGCCGCCCTCGCCGCCGCCGCCCTGCTGTTCCCCTACGGCGCCGTGCGGATCCGACGCCGGGGCGGGGGGCTCGGTTTCCTCGCCGTGAACGCCATCGCCCTCTCCTTCACGACGCTCGCCATCGTCTCCCATCCGGCCGCCGCCGCGATGCGCCATGTGATCCTCGCGTATCCGTTCGGCATCCTCGCCCTCTTCTCCATACGCGCGGAACTCCGCGGGGATCGGGTCGTCACCGCGCTCTTCGCCCTCCTCGCCGCCCTGGGGCTGTGGCACTACCACTCGCTCTCCGGCATGGATTGGCGCGAGTGGATGCGGAGGCAAGGGACGGGCGGTGCGCTCGTGCCGAACTTCGCCTGCCTGCAAGAGGCGCTTGACCCTCATTCGGGGAGGTACGTCTTCGTGCACGCGGATTGGGGCACATATCATATAAAGGCGCTCTACGGGCCGCGGGACCAGTGCAACGTGGCGGCATGGCCGCTGGACTCGATGGGGACGGTGCTCAAGGTGCGCGAGATCTGCGGCCGGACCGGAAGAAGGCCGATGATCATACGGATGAAGGAGAATTCGAGCTCCGATATCCGCTTTCTAAGGCGCCATTTCCCCGGGCTCGTCCGGCTCCGGATGGATTGCGACGCCGACCCCTGGGAAATCTGGTACCAGCCATGGCCGAGGTCGAGGAGATACCTGTATCGGGGATGAGGCCCGCGAGATGAACGGCGCGCCGCTTGCCAAAAGGCCGGCCGGACCCTGTCCTGTCCGCCGTTTCGGGATTGGGCGCACGCTTTCAAACGCCGGCCGCCCCATGATATGATGCCCGTGGGGTGGTTGCCCGGGGGGACCGCCGTGCGCGCTAGAGCCGAGTACGCCTGTATCGCCGCCTTCTGCGCCGCCTCCCTACTCATGCTGCGGCGTGCGCCGTTTCCGGTGTTTCACAGGGCGGCGTTTGTCTTCGGCTACTATGTACGTCACGAGTACAGCGTGCTCACGAGGCCGTATGCCCTGTCGCTCCTCTTCCTCATGGTCGCCGCGGCGCTCTACAGGGACCACTTTCGAAAGCCGGCTGCGTCGCTCGTGGTATGTCAAGTGTCACCACCCCCATGGGGGTGGGAGGAAGCAGTAACACCCTGGGTTTACTCCAATTTGGAAGTGGTACAATGAATAGTGAAAGGTCAGGATTCGGGATGAGGCCTCCCCTGAGATTGAAAGCGAAGCATACTTCTCCATAAACGTAAGCATGGTTTGGCACCCTATCGAATAGCATTACGCTGAATTGCAGCGGGGGGATGAAGCAGATTGCGTCTAGTGTAATAGACAAGAAAGTTGATATTGTTGAGGCGGATTGGAAATGAAGCGCATGGAGTGTAATTTTTGCGGGTCAAATGACAAAAGAGTTTTCCCGCCCGGTTCCGAGAATTCTTTGCTTATAAGCTGCAGTAAGATAGTCAAGTGCCTGAATTGCGGACTTGTTTACGCGGATCCGCAGCCGGATGCCGCAGCGCTCGACACCATCTATTCGCAGGATTACTATGGCGAGAAGAATATTAGGTTCCTGCCCGCCATAGAATCGATAGTCCGGTTTTTTCGGAGAAGAAGGGCACTGTCGATCCAGAAATATAAGAAGGGGGGTAAGATACTCGATATCGGTTGCGGGAGGGGTTACTTTTTGGAATGTATGGAAAGACTGGGTTGGAATGTATTCGGCACAGAGATAAGTCCGATCGCAGCGAGGAGAGCCAAGGAAATATTCCCCCGGCAGGTATTCATAGGAGACCCGCTCGAGCTGACTTTCCAGGAAAACGATTATGATTGCATAAGCATTTATCACGTATTGGAACACACTCAAAAGCCCAAGGAGATCATTGAAAAAACATACCGCTTGCTCAAGCCTGGAGGGCTTTTGTTGGTTGCGGTGCCGAATATAGACTGCCTCTCGTTCAACCTCCTCCGGTCCAACTGGTTCGGTTTCGGGCTGCCGCAGAATAACTACTATTTTTCACTCGGCGTGTTATCCCGAGAAATTCAAAAGGCAGGTTTCAACATAAGCCACGTAAGACATTTTTCGATGGAACAGGACCCATTCAGTTTACTGCAGGGCGTGCTCAATCGCTTTGTAGGCAACGACATATGGTTTATATCACAGTCTACATAGGGGTAATAGGCCGAAGCAAAATGCGATGATTCGGGCCTGCATTTATTCCCTGGCGGCTTCGCTTTTTATCCCGTGCTTGGTAATGGCATGGATATTTTCGAAATTGAGCGACGGTGCCACAGTCGAGATTTACGCATTCAAACCGCACTCGTCGTAAGAACGCGCTTACAGGGCCGGTTCAAGAGTGTGGGCTATCTATTGGGGATGAGCGATATCCTGCCTCTTTTATGGATATATTATCTTCACTGCATTCCCGTGACGTGATGCCGGAGTGAAAATATCCAGGAGGGGACCCACCGTGCGCCTGAAAATGGAGCATGTGGTTATCGCGCTATTCTTCCTCCTCTCTCTATACATGATTGTCCACCATGAGGCATGGAGGGACGAGGCGCAGCCATGGCTCATCGCGCGGGACAGCCCGAGCTTCCTCTCCGTGGTGCGCCAGATGAACCGGGAGGGGACACCGGGGCTGTGGTTCTACATGGCCTACCCCCTCGCCAGGGCCGGGCTCCCGTTCTTCGGGATGCAACTGGTCAATCTCCTGATCGTTCTGTGCATCGTGGCGATCGTCATGCGGTGCGCGCCGTTTCCCCGCTATCAGAAAGTGCTCTTCATTTTCGGATACTACATATTCTACGAATACAACGTCATCGTGAGGACGTACGTCCTCTCAGTGCTGTTTCTCGTCGCGATAGCGGCCCTCTATAAATATCGTTTCACAAAACCGGTCGCATACTCCCTCTTGGTCCTGCTCCTGGCAAACACAAACGCGCACGGCATCATCGTCGCCGCGATCCTTGCCGGAGCCTATCTTCTCGAGTCGTTGATGTCCGGAGGTGCCTGGTCGAAGAGAACCGTCAGGCTGGCTTTCTCCCTGATGGTGATAGGCCTTGTCGCGGCGATGTGCCAGACGGTAACCTTTGAAGAACGGGCGGAATGCTGGGCCGGATGGCATTGGGAACCGTCACGCCTGAGAATCAGTGAGGTATTTTATGCGTTGGAGCTCGCGTTCCTGCCGGTTTCGGGACATCCGTTCTTCTCGGGGCCCGGCGAGGTCAACTTCTGGGGATCGGTGCTCGTGCGATACCCTGCCTGTATTCCGGTCGCCGTGCCCCTGTTCGGCGCGTCGGTGGCGTTGTTGATGAGGAAGCGCGTTCCCCTGGCGATCTACCTGGGTTCGACCCTCGGCCTGTTGAGCCTCTTCTGGCTGAAATATCCGGGCGCGCGGAGGCATATCGGGTTCATCTACATATCGTTTATTGTCGCAACGTGGATTTCCGAATGCTATCAAGATGCGCCGTCCCCGCCGCGAGGCTTTCTGCGCACAAAGTGCCCGGCCTGTGTATTTACCACATTGCTCATTCTGCAACTCCTCGGCTCCGCCCAGGCGGTCTACCATGATTTGCGCTACGATTTCTCTCCCGCCAAACGGGTGGCCGGGTATCTCGAGGAGCACGGATACCTTGGGGACGACTTTTTCATCGCGGCGTTCCACTCGACCAAGGCCCAGGCGGTGGCGCTGTACCTGCCGAAACCCCATTCGCGGATCTTCCAGGTCGAGTGCGAGCGGTTCGGCACTTACACCGCCAACACGAAGGAGTTCATGCGCGACCAGGCGGCCCTGCGGATCGAGGATGTCGTGCGCAGGGTCGACAGGGGGATGCAAGGCGGACACTACCGCGCGGCGGTGCTCATCCTGAACGAGAGGATGGACGGCAACGCCGGATTCGCGGCCAGATACGAGCTGATCGCGTCCTTCGAGCGGCACATCGCGGAGGACGAGCCGCTATACATCTATCGCCTTAACTCTCCTCCACCGCGCGCAGATGCCGTGACGAGGGGTCGTGTCTGAAGCGGCATCCGGGAATGGCACGCGTTAGTGACGGACACCGTTGGGTGCGCTTCTGCTCGGTGAGGGAATGAAACAGGATCGGCGGTCGGATCGCGTTAAAGAATATCTGTTCTATGTCAGCGCGGCCCTTCTGGCGCTCGCCGCCTTGATCGCCGTTGATCCGGACGCGCGCCTTGCCTTTCTGTCCGTGCTGATGATCGGACAGACGATCTGCGGGATCCGTCATCGGTATGGCGGACAGGCGGTGGTCTATTTTATCGTCACCTATGTGATGTTCGAGGTGATCAGGCCGCTGAATCTGAATATACTGCGAAATCACACCGTCCTCTTTGCGCCGTTTTGCATGTGCGTGTACGCAGCAAGCGTGGTGGTGGGGAGATACGGGTTTGCGTTAGATCCGCCGCGAGGCAATAGCAGGAGGGAAAGGATCGGCACAATCCTGCCCTGCGCAATAGTCTTGCTGTATCTCGTGTGTGCCACCAGCAGTTCCACTTTTTTGAGCGGACCCTATCCGATATTCGGATCCGAATACAGGATAGTCGTGTCCATTACGTCCGCCATCGCAATTGTCTTGATCGCCATGTGGTTTATTCCATGGCTTGGGTTCGTCTTGAAGGCGTTCGATCGGATTGGAATCCTGATATGCCGAAAGACGCGTTCACGGAGGCTGGATTTTGCCGGGCTGTTGTTCATGGGGCTTCTGCCCGGGTTGGCGTATCTATGGTTGTTTTCCCCCGGCATCATGTCTGAGGATTCATTTGTCCAATGGGACCAGGCCATAGGCAGGACGCCGCTTTCGGATTGGCACCCGTATATGCATACCCTCCTTATCCGGGCGCTTGCCAATATCCACGCGTCGCCGATTATGCTTCCGCTTCTGCAAATCGCGCTCTCGGCATTCATCTATGCGTCATGGGGCGCGTTTCTCATGGCGAGAGGAGCCCGGAGGGGCTATATCTACGTGCTGCTCTTGCTGTTCTCCATCGTGCCTATCCATGCCATGCTCAACATATCGCTGTGGAAAGACGTCTTGTACACGTTGGCATTGGCACACCTGACCTTGCAATATGCCAAGATCATCGCATACAGGGGGGTCTACTTTGCCCGTGTCCATAACATCGCCTCGTTCGTCATTTCGACGATAGTGGTGTCGAGTGTCAGGCATAACGGTTTTATTGTGGGAATCTCTTCCGTTATCTCACTCGCCGTGTACACGATCGCATGGGCGAGGTCGCGTCATTACAGGGGGAAGGGCATTATTCCCAATCTGTGCAAGGGGATGCTGGCACTATTGCTATCGGAAGCCGTTATTACGTGGGTCATGCCCGGCGTCATGAATGTCGCCCCCAATGCGCGAGGGACGGCATACCCCACATTTTTATCCCCTCTTGGTTCTCTCGCGAAAGACAAAGCAATCATAGACCCCGACACGATGGCCGTGATGAAAGGGATCATGCCGCTTGAGCGATGGGAAAGCCAATATTGCAGATATTCAGTAGGCGGATATATATGGGATGACGGCGGGTTGTTTATCCCCAATGCCGGAAAGTTGAGTATGGCGGAAGTATTCGCTCTTTATCTAAAAACACTTCTGGGGCACCCAGGGCATGTTATCGCTGATAGAATGAACCAAACGAGTCTTTTGTGGAATATAACCGATGTCGACATCGAAATCTATAGCTTGGCGTATACCCACTGGAAAGGCGGCGCGGAACATCCGCTCACCACGCACAATTCAGCAGGGCGCATGCTAATCAAATTTCTTCAACGGTATAACGAACTGATATTCAGGGTGGGGGTATACTCCTTGATCCTCGTGCTGTTGCTGTACTACATTCTCGTGAAGAAATGCTACCGGTTGTGCGTGTTGTATATACCCATCATTGCCAATACGGTATCGCTCATGCTCGTGATGCCATCACAGGATTACCGGTTCGTATATTATGTGTTTGAGCTGGCCCCTTTTGTAATGACCTACGTTTTGCTGGAGGTAAAAAAACAAGGAGAACGACTCGATCACCAGCGCCCCACCCCGCACGGATGTGACGCGATAAAATCGGCTGCGACGGGGCGCGCCGCCGCGATTTGATCTGTTTCTTTCCCCCTCCGATGGTGTATACTGCCCTCCGACCGATCCCCTCCGCCTGAAGGGGTATCCCATCGGGAGTGTACCGGCTCCCCACGGCCGGTCATCCGCCGCGAAGAAGAGCCGCTCATCGGCGTGGAGGACGACGCGGCTCCGTTCGACATGAGGAGGTAGCATAGGTAATGAGGATATCCCAGGCGATTCGGGCCGGGAAGGGGGTCCTCGCGGCGCGGCTCCTGGGCAGGCGGCTGCCTCTCGCGGTCTGGATCGACGTCACGAACCGCTGCCCCGCCGACTGCGCGTATTGCGACATCTGGAAGAGCGGAAAAAGGGATATGCCGCTCGACGGCCTTTTGCGCATCATTGACGAGCTGGCGGATATGGGGTGCGTGCGCCTCCATCTCACGGGTGGCGACCCTCTCATGCGGGACGACATCGGGGAGATCATCGGCCGCGGCAGGGAGAAGGGTCTCCTCGTGACCCTCTCCGTCCGCGAGCACCTCGTCCAGAGGCGGTTGGAGGCGCTGGAGAGGGCCGACATGGTCTTCCTGAGCTTCGAAGGGCCCCGGGAGGTCCACGAGGGGCTAAAGGGGAAGGGAAGTTTTCCCCTCCTTATGGACGCGCTCGACGCCCTCAGGGAGCGCGGAATCGCCGCGCTCACCACAACCACGCTCACCCGGCGCAACAGGGATTCCATACCGTTCATCGTAGAGACGGCGCGGCGGCACGGTTTCGTGGCCAACTTTCAATGCCTGCACTATCCGCTGGGCTCGGAAGATGGGGGCGGGTTCCGCGCCGATCATCAACTAGCCGACCTGCTCCTCGACGAGGAGGAACACCGCCGCGTCGGGCGGGAGCTCATCGCGTTGAGGCGCGCCGGCGCCCCGATCGCCGACTCAGAGGCGTGCCTGCGGTATATATGGCTGGAGTGGGAAGATCACCGCAAGGTATTCCTCCCCTCCCTCCCGCGGGGGGGGGCGCGCTGCCGGGCCGGCAGGCTCTTCTGCCAGATCGACGTGGAGGGGATCGTCTACCCGTGCGGCTCGACGTTCGAGCGCGCCAGGAAGTCCCTCTACAAGAACGCCCTCGATGTGGGGATGAGGGAGGCGTTCCTCTCCCTGCCCGAGAGCCCGTGCAAGGCGTGCGTCCAGGCGTGCCACGTGGAGCTCAACCTGCTCTTCTCCATGCGGCCGGGGACGGTAGCCCATTGGGGCCGACAGCTCCTCGGGGGCAGACGATGACCCACGGCGCAGGGAAGAAGAGGATTCGGGTCGCGCTCGTCAACCTGCCGCAGGCGGTTCCCGATCTGATGTACACGCCGCGCGTGAGGAAGGCGTACACGAGCACGGCCCAGATACTCCCCAACCTGAGCCTTGCCTATCTCGCCGGACAGCTCGAGCGGGAGGGGTTCGAGGTGCTCTACGTCGAGGCGTTCGCGCTCAAGCTCTCCGCGGCGGAGATCGTGGAACGGCTCCGGACGTTCGATCCGGCGGCGGTGGGGTTCAACCTCATCACCGAGAACTTCCTCGACTCCCTCCCGTATATCAGGCTGATCAAGGAGGCGCTCTCCATCCCGGTCGTCGTCGGGGGTATGCACCTCTCGCTCTACCCGCGCGAGACGCTCTCGCACGGCTTCATCGACTACGGCATCGCCGGCGAGGGGTGGAGGAGCTTCCCCGCCCTGCTTCGGGCGATTGCGGGGGGGGGGCGGGATACCGGGGGAGTCGCCGGCCTGGTGCGGAGGGAGGGGGGGGGCGTCGCCTGCGCCGCGCCGGATGAAGGCCCCACCCCGCTCGATCGGATGCCGTTTCCCGCCCGGCACCTGCTCCCCAACGAGGCGTACTCGTGCGTGATGTCGAAGCGCCACCCGGTGACGGTCATGATCTCGAGCTACGGCTGCCCGTTCAAGTGCGCCTACTGCGACGTCGGCACGCTCGGCCACCAGATGCGGAGCGCGGAGTGCGTCGTGGGCGAAATGGAGGAGTGCCGGGAGAGGCACGGGATCCGCGAGGTCTGGTTCCAGGACGAGACGTTCACGCTCAACCCCGCCCGGGTGCTCGCCATCTGCCAGGCGATCCGCCGGAAGGGGCTCGATATCCACTGGTCGGTGCGGACGCGCGCGGACCTGGTCACGCGGGAGATGCTGCGCGAGATGAAAGAGGCCGGCTGCTTCAAGATGCACTTCGGCGTGGAGTCCGCCGACCCGGCAGTGCTCCAGCGCCTGGGTCGCTCGATACCGCTCGAGAGGATGCGCGAAGCCTTCGCGTGGGCCGGCGAGGCGGGGATATCCACGCTCGCCTTTTTCATGATAGGGAACCCGGGGGAGGACCGCGCGGCGATCGAGCGCTCAATCCGCTTCGCGCGCTCCCTCTCGTGCGATTACATACAGGTCAACAAGCTCACCCCCTGCCCCCCCTCCCGACTCTACTCCCAGGTGGTGAGGGAGACGGGGCGGGATTACTGGGCGGAGTACACGCTCGGCCGGGCCGGGGCTATCGCGGAGATGGGGAACTACTTCTCCGTCTTCCCGCCGGCGGAGCTCGACCGCTGGCAGAAGAGGTTTTTCCGGTCGTTCTATTACCGCCCCTCGTACGTCGCTCGCCGCCTGGCCTCCGTGCGCTCATGGAGGGAGTTCGCGGGCCTCGCGCGCGCGGCCCTTTCGATCCGGTAGCCGTCCATGAGAAGGAAATACGCCAGCGTCCTCGCCCGCAGGCTCCGCGCGGTCGGCCCCGCCAGGGCGATGCGCCTCGCGGCTAACGGCCTCGCCCTTCTCCGCGGGGTGCGCCGGGGGAGGGCCATCGGCGCGCCGGTCTCGGCCACCCTCGCCCTCACCTACCGCTGTAATCAGCGATGCGCCATGTGCAACTTCCCGCAGCGGGCGCGAAGGGGGGTGCCCGAAATCTCCACGGCGCGCGCCGCTGAGATCATCGTCGAGCTCGCCCGCATGGGCATCTACGGTGTCTCCTTCTACGGGGGGGAGCCGCTGCTGCGCGGCGACCTCGTCGAGCTCGTCTCGCTCGCCCATGAAAAGAAGTTGACCGTGCACGTAGCCACGAACGGAATGCTGCTGACGGAGGAGGCCGCGCGGGCCCTCGTCGGGGCCGGTGCCGACCTAATTACGCTCTCGATGGACGGATCGACCGCGGGGGTCCATGATCGCCAGCGCGGCGTGCCCGGCGCCTTCGACCGCCTGAGGGACGCCGTCCGCAACATACGTTCCGCCCGCTCGTCGCTCGGGCGCGGGTGCCACTGCGCCCTTGCGGCCACGCTCACCGAGGGAAACGTCGGGGACGTGGCGGGCATCGTTAGGGCCGCGAGGGACCTGGGGGCGGACACCCTTTCCGTCTTCGAGGCGCAGGGGCTCGAAGACCTGTCGCAGCCGCGCACGGCGGGGTACCTCTCCGCCCTAGCGCGCGCGAACGACCTCCTCCGCGTGGAGAAGGCGCGCTCCCCCGGCTTTATAGACAACTCGAACGCCTACCTCGACTACTGCCACCGGCTCTTCTCGGGCTGGGCGCCCCGCATCAAATGCCTCGCCCCCTTCACGGACATCTTCATCGACGCGTACGAGGACGTCTACGCCTGCAACCACTTCTTCGGGATGGCCCGCCTGATCGGGAACCTGGAGGGAGGGGGCGTGCGGGCGTTCTGGTTCTCCGGCGCGTACCAGGAGGCGCGGCGAGGACTGGCGGCTTGCGCCGCGTGCAACTATATGTGCCACAGGGAGCTTAGCCTTGCGCTCGGCAGGTTCCTCCCTCGCTCTTCGCGGCGCTGAGACGGCGCGCTCACGCGCCGGGAAGCCGTACCCCTTCATCTCCGCCATTCACTTTTAGGCCGCGCTGTCGATCGCGAAACGGATGCCGCCGACGGGCGGTCTTGCCGAGCCGGTTCCCCGCGGCGCATGGCGGGTGTTTCAGCGCGTTCATGAGCCGGGCCCGGAGCGCCCAAGATCGCTTTTGTTGACAATCGATTCCAGGATAAGTACTCTTAGCGCTGCGCCCCGCGGGAAGATGCGCGCAGCGTCTTTTCAGGCAAATCGGCGAGGGGGGACGGGGGATCGACGCGCCGGGAGACAGGGACCGTGACCACGCTCGCGTTCCGACGGATCGCCCTGGAAGACGCCCGCTCCTTCGCCGCGCTCAGGAACGCGGACGACACATGGAACTGGTTCTTCTCGAAGCGCCGCTTCACGGAAGGCGAGGTGGCGCGGTGGATCGCCTCCCTCGACTCCGCAACGGACGAGGTCTACATGGTGGAGAGGGGAGGGGAGACGGTCGGCACCTGCTCGCTCTACGGCATCGACCGGTCGAAAAAAAGCGCCGAGGTCGGCCGGATCATCGTCGCCCCCGCCTTCCGTCGCATGGGGACGGGCGAGATCATGCTCCGGGAGATGATCGGCCGGGGCCTTTCCCTCGGCCTCGACCTGCTCTACGCCAACATCATGCGGGAG
>ERZ1026792.2163-NODE-2163-length-10747-cov-2.070151_pt1 | contig 10747 bp, 14 predicted proteins | sample MGYA00520884_ERZ1026792 | MGnify/ENA primary metagenome ERZ1026792 (study PRJEB33270, sample SAMEA104284473) | anaerobic digester metagenome | biome: Anaerobic digester microbiome; feature: mesophilic sludge digester; material: Anaerobic digester biomass... | reverse complement strand
CCAACGCTGAAGGCAAACGTGACGCATATGAAACCGCCGCCTATGACTATGACTTCATGCTTGGTGACCTGGATGTCATCGACCTGGCCCGATTTGTTGCGCCATTAGTAGGAGCCGATGTACTTTCGTGCTGGTGCCCACTTGGCAGCCCCTGTCATGCTAATGCTTTGTGCGAACTGGTTGGGTGCCTTAAGTCGGGCGACCTCGTGCCAGGACTTGTGGCCACCCCAGAGGTGTGTGGCGGAGCTTAGCGTATCGAATGCACAGAGTGGGCTGTCGCACAGATCGCGAGCAACGTGAGCAGCTGGCTGGACGCTGGCATGTGTCGCAACGACATGGTGCTCCAGACGGCTGCCACCTACAGCCTCGACCCTGATCTGGTGCGTCTCGCAGCACAGGTCGGAGGTGCGCTGTGAGCGGCGACGAGTGCACGATCTGCGAGGGCGGCGGCGGGTGGTGGCAACTTGAGCCCGACGCCGACACGTGGCGGCTAGTGGAGTGCGAGCATTGCGACCGTACCGGCATCGAGCCGGACCCGGGGCCGATCGAGGAGGAGTACCCGTGAGCGACGTCATCCCAACAGCCGAAGAAGCGGCGAGTGCTGCCGATGTTCTGAGTGATTACGTGCGAATCTCATTCGACCAGATTCCACGACAGATTCGCCAGCCATTGACCGACGCCATAATCGGCACGGTGAGTCCGCTACTAGAGGCGATTGCTGAGGGTCGAGTGTTTGAGGTGCGCCGTGAACTTTGCACCGAGTGTGACGGCGTAGGCGGCTTCGAGTGGATCGACGACCACGACACCGGTACGGACACCTGCCCCCGCTGCGATGGCTCGGGGTGCGAGCCTGTCCCGCCGGGCCGCAAGCAGCGCACCGCCTACGACGCCATGATCGAGGCCGCCGCAGAGGGAGGTGCATGATGTTCCGGACGTGGGATCACGCGTTCGTCGTCGCACGCAAGGCTCACCGTTGCGACGGCTGCGGCGCCAGGATCAGCAGGGGCGCCCGCCACGAGACGTGGCGGTGCTCGACGGACCACGCGCCGGTGACGATGCGCATGCACTATCTGTGCTGGCGCTATTCGATCGGTTATGCGGAGTGCAGTATCCACGACGACATCGACCCGCACCGCGGCGCCGACCGGCTCCGCGAGTACAGCCCGGCGTTGGGCGCCGCGGCACCCGGCCTGTACGACTGGGTGCGCAGCTTGCCCCCGATCGAGTGGCAGCCGTGAGGGGCGACGACGTGGTAGCTCGTGCTGCTGCTGCGCTCCTCGCTCATCTGAGCGACAGCGTTGAGGAGGAGCAGGCGGAGCGAGTGGCTCTCGCACAGCGAAAGCGTAACCTCCAGGCTCGTGCTCGTGCTCGGGCTCGCAGTGCAGTCCCACAAGTCGAGCACTGCCCTGATCTCGTTGTGCTCAACGACATCGACGAGCCCTCCGACCCTGAGACGCCCGAGCGTCCCGGCTTGGCTGCCCTGCTGCGTCGAGCTGTGCAGAGTGCTGCAGCTGTGGCCGGCATTTCGAGCAGCTCGGAGACGGGCGCTGAGCGGACTGCTGGGGTGTGCGAGTTGTGCAGGGGCCGGGTGGTCGGCTTGGCCTACTGCCCCCAGTGCAGAGGTTCGGGCTCCGCACCGCTTGCACCCCGCTAACGCGTGGGTTACACTCAACCCAAGAGGGCGAGCACAAAGCGAGCCCCGAAGCCTGAGGAGGCACAGAATGCCCAACTACAACTCCAACCGCATTAAGGCTATGGCTGTGCAGAACGAGGGCGATGAGTTGACCGCAGCGTTCTGGTTCTGCACCGGCGAGAACGAGGGTTGGCTGCGGTTCTCGACCACCAGCACTGAGGTGGACGCCTACTCGATCGACAACCTGCGGCAGGTGCTCGTGATGGCGTCCAGAGGCTGCAGCTTCTACGCAGACGCTCAGCTAAAGCTGCTCCCCGCTGAGATTGAGCGCAGCATCGAAGATGCTGTGGACGCTGGGACACTCCAGTTCAGCAACGAGATCCCCGAGATGCTGGGCGCAGCTAGCGCCCCAGAAGCCTGAGGAGGCACAACATGAGCAACAACAAGACCGCTACCGTTCCGGTCACGAGCCGAGCGACTGGTATCACTCGGACTCTCTCGGTCGTGTGGGACCCAGAGGGATGGGAGCACTGCAGCACTCAGCGCCTCTCCGACTGGGACGACGCCCCTGTTTGGGAGTCCGATTCGTATGGGGGGTGGGACATCGTGACGCACCAGTGCGGTGGCTGCGGGCAGAACGCTGCCCCTCGGTACGTGCGAGTGGTTGATGGCGGAACGACCTCGCACTACGGGCAGAGCAAGACCTCGTACTACGGGCAGAGCAAGTGAGCGTCGAGGAGCGACGCCGACAGGTAGCTGAGGCTGAGGCTGACCTCGCTGCAGCCACCACCAAAGCTGAGGCAGCAACCAAACGGGCCCGAGGTGTGCTCGGGGACGACCCTGCGGTCGTGTCTGGCATTACTCGAGGCAGCAGCTCTCGGATGGACGCTCGCCGCGACAACGCCTACCGGGCTGAGCACGAGCAGATCGCTGCTCGCCAAACAGCTGAGCGCCGGCTGGCTGTAGCTCAGCGCCACCTCGCTCAAGCGGAGGCCGACAGTGCAGCAGCAGCCAACTTTGAGACGCTCGCCCCTGGGGATCTTGTGCGCCAGGCTGGGTCGCCATCGTGGCACGTTGTGCGCCGAGTGAACGCCAAGACCGTCTCGGTCGAGTCGGGCTACTCGTGGGCGATCAGAGTGCCACGTGACCGGATAGCTGAGACCCGCAAGCAGCAACCGACCGCCGAGTTGGCTGCACAGGTCAGAGGTGCACTGTGAGCGACGTCATCCCAACACCTGAGGAAGCGGCCTACCTTGTGGAGTATGTGGACCGCCTCGACCGCGACGATCCGATCCCGAACCCCGAGCAGAGGAGCAACCATGACCGCTGAACTTGTCACACCAGAAGAACTAGCTCAGATTTACCGGCTTGACGTAGGTGACTGGGTTATTTTTCCCACGGCAGCGGGCCGGATTCGTTGGGTGCTCAGCGCTGACGGATACCAGGCAGCCGGACTGCCATTGCTGCTACGCATCGAACCATTCTTGGGTCTCTGTTGGAACTACGAACGCGACGGTGATTGTATATCCGGTCGAGCGTCGGCTGCCCTGGTTGCGGCGGTTCTTGCGAGTACCTCGCTCAGTAGCTGAGCGGTAGTTCTATGCTGTGAGGGATGCCAGCACCGATCCTTCTCTACTCCGGTCCCGCCATAGCCCCGCAGCTGGCACGCGTGTCGCTCTGGGGCACCACACCACACCACAACCTCGTGCTCTACGACGAGAACGCTGGCATGGTGCTCGGAGCTGTGCCAACCGACCTGCTCGCTGTGCACCAAGACGGGACTCTCACCGTAGGGGAGTGGCAGCTGGGCCCCGAAGTTGTGATCGACGATCTTGCTTCGCAACCATTCAAACCGTTTGGGCAGAGCGAACTGTCGAGCAACCTCGGGACCAAGGTGCGGGTGCTCCGAACAACCACCAGGCTCGTGCTCATCCCCCGAGCCCCCGGCAACCCGGCAGACGCCGTGACGCTTCCCCTCGGCCGGCTCCGAGCTATCGGCCAGGAACGCATCGTGCTGACGTGGTGGGGTGAGCGGTTCGGGTTTGTTGGCGGCTCAGGGTGCGGGCCGTGCGAACGGGCAGCAGCCAAACTGGCAGGGGTGGGACTGTGAGCCCTATCGCAGCACTGTGGCAGCGGGCATGGCTCGATGTGAGCCTCCTGGCCAACAAGCAGCTCGGCCAAGAGATGCGCCGCCGGTGGGCTGGCAGAGCCATCGGAGCCGGGTTGGCTGCTCTGCTAGTGGCGCTCGTGTGGGTTGCGGCGGCACGGGGTGACCCTGCAGCGGTGCCCGTGGTTGTGTGGGTGCTGCTCGTCCCTGCCTACGCCCGAGGGGTGCAGCTCGTCGCAGCGGACAAACTGCTCGACTCGGTGCGCACCCGCTTCGCTCACTGGGCCGGGTTCACCGAAGACGAGGAGCTGACAGCGTTGGCGTATCTCGCCGGGTGCCCGTGGTGCTTGTCGGTCTGGGTTGCTGCTGTGCTGAGCTGTGTCGTGCTCGCTGCCCCGTCTGGGCTGGCTGTGATGCTCGTGCTCACTCTGGCCGGCTCCGAGCTGGCTGTGATCTTTGACCGGCTCGTGGACCGAGTGACGCCCGACCCGCCCGAGGAGTACACCCCGCCGGCTCCTTCGGGTGTGGTCAGCGCTCTGTACTCCATGACAGATGAGGACCAGATCTGATGGCAGGACGAGGAACCACCTTTGCTCTCCAGGCCTCGGTCGTTAGGCCGGTAAAGGCCCCGCAGCTTGGCGACCCTGCACCCCCGGCCGGCGCTGCTCAGCGTGAGATGAGCGAAGCAATCGAGGAAGCGTGGCGGTACTCGCGCTACGGGGAAATCCATCAGGCCGTCAAGGGCAAGGCGTCAGTCGTGTCGTCGGCTGCGTTCGGGCCCGGGTACATCGACCAGCGCTCTAACAAGATCCTGCCCGTCTTTGACCCTGACGGGAAGATCACCGAAGGCGCCACGGTTGCTCTGGGATCGGACCTGGTGCTGGCGTTCGCTGACGTGCTCTCGCAGTTGGCTGCCGGCCCGGGCGGGTTCGCTCGGCTCATCTTCGAACTGTCAGTCTGCTACGACGTGGAGGGCGGAGCGGTCCTGGTTGGCGGGTGGGTAGACGAGATGCACCGGCCAATCCCCGCACCAGCTGAGGGCTCCAGCGCACCTGAGGGCGCCCGAGAGATGTGGCGGTTTGTTGGCACCCAGCGGATCAGCTACAAGGCTGACCTCAAGACCGGCGAGAACAGGCCAGCGCTCGACGGGCTAGTTCTGCCAGAGGACGCCATCGTTCAGCGGTGCATGGTTCCTTGGCCCGACTCGGCTGAGCACGGGGTGGCGTGGGTGCTCGCGGCGCTTGAACCTATCCGAGACCTGCTCGTGTTCACTGCTGCTCAGCGCAGCATCGGCCGTTCGAACGTGCCGGCCGACTTGACGTTGGTGCCAGACGAGGCCAACCCGAACCCGATGGACACCCCTTCTCAGTGGGCTGATCACGTGTCCACAGCGATCGGTGAGGCAGCAACGAAAGCGCTCGGCCGGTCAAACGCTGGCGGTCAAGTGGTCGGGCCAGTCCTATCGGTCAAGGCTGACTACGTCGAGAAGTTCAAGCGAATGAACCTCTCGAAGCCTGTGACGGTGGTGTTCAAGGAGCTGATCGACCAGGCCCGACAGCGGATCAACGAGATCGCAGACGAGGCAGTCGAGAACGTGGCTGGCCTCGGAGCCACGAACAGGTGGAACGCTGAGAAGATCTCGGACCAGTCGTGGCGCAGGTGGTATGGGCCGATGGTCCGCGAGATCGCATCTACGTTGATGCAATCTGCTGCGGCGCCTCTGCTCGAGGCGGATGGGTTCACTCGGGCTGACATGGAGCTGTGCGCGATCTGGGTTGATCCGTCAGCGATCGTTGGGAAGCCCGACCAGGCTGGTGCTGCTGACAACGGGCTCCGGTTTGGTGCGATCGGCCATTCGGCGTGGCGTGATGCGCGTGGGTTCGAACCAGAGGACGCACCCACTCCCGAGGAGTTGGAGCTGATCGAGCGGCTCACGCGCAAGCAGACAGAGAAGAACGACACTGGCGGGGACAGCGAAGTGAACGACCTCGCAGGCGCAGCGCTCGTGCTGCCCGCTGAGCGACCCGCTCCTGCGTCTCCCAGCGTGCAGGCTGCAGCTGCCGCGCCCACCAACCAGATCGACGTGGGACGGGCTGTAGCGGACGCAGAGCGCCGGTTCATGGACCGCGTGATGAGCGCAGCGGCACCAGCCGCTCTCGCCGGGTGGGAACGGCTGCAGGGCAGAGCACGGAACGAAGCCCGGTCCCTCGGTGTCGAGGTGAAGGGGCCGCACGTATTCGCAGCGCTCGCGGCTGAGAGCGGCTCGACGCTTACTCAGGTGGTCAGCTCGCACACCCTCCAAGCAGCTGATGCCCCGGGCGCAGCAGTGCAAGGGCTCGACGAGGAAACCGAGGACGCCTCGCAGGAATGGTGGCTCGCCTTGCTCGCTCTGCCTCTCATCGCCGGCGGGACACGCCCAACACGAGGACAGGTGGATGAGTGGTCAGCGAACGCAGGGGCTGTGGCAGCCGACCGGCTGCGCTCGTGGCTGCTCGGTCAAGCCGCAGCAGGAGCAGAGACACCAGGGGCGCTCGACGACACTCCTGGGGTCGTGCCTACCGCTATCGCTCGACGTGCTGAGTCTGCAGCTGTGGGATTGCCGGCGCCGGAGGGACTCGACTTTGATCCGGCCTCGGCGGCTGGTCCGGCTGTGGCCGACCCGCTCGTGGCCATGTTCGGGCTCCCAGTGGCATGCGTTTGGCGTTACGGTCCCGACCGGCGCACCCACCCGTTCCGCTACCACGTCGACCAGGACGGCAAACCGATCCCCATCGACGGCCGCATTGTTGACACCGCCTCGCCCTGGGGGTTCTGGTCGCCAGGCGACCACAAGGGGTGCAAGTGCCAGTCTGTGCCCGAGTACGACTACCTGCAGATCTAAGGAGCAGCACCATGAGAATCATCACCCGTATGTGCCAGGACGGCATGACCTTGCCGGCACCGGACCGGCGAGAGTTCGGCACGTTCTCAACGCGTCCGCTGCCGTTCGCTCTGTCGTCAATCAACCACGCCCGCCAGCCCGACGTGGTTGCTCGCATCGACGAGGTGGCCAAGGACGCCGACGGCGTCTACTGGGGGCGCGGAGAAACTGCTTCGACCGCTGAGGGCACCAAGGCAGCGACTCTGATCCGAGAGGACATGGTGACCACCGTTTCGGTTGATGCTGGCGCGTTCGAGATGGTCGAGAAGTTTGTTGACCCAGACAACGGAGAGTCGATCGTTATCGACGACGCCGAGAGCTGGGAAGCGATCGACGAATGGCTGAATGCTCATCCCGACTCGGTGTACGTCGTTGCATTCCCGACGTATGAGATCGGAGAGCTGTCCCTCACCACCATCTCAGGGTGGCCCGAGGCGCGCATCTGGGACGCAGACGCCCCCGACGCTCCTGCATGGCCGGAAGGCGACCTCCAAGCATCAGCGGCAGCGCCACGCGTCCGCGAGTTCGACCCTGCATGGTTCGAGCAGCAGGACTACGCAGCACCAACGCCGCTCACGATCGACAGGGACGGCCGAGTAACGGGCCACGTCTGTCTCTGGGACACCTGCCACCGCGGGTTCGCTGAGCTGGGAAAGTGCATCACCCCACCCCGGGAGGCGTCACTCGCAAACTTCCACGGGGGAGTCACCCCCCTCACTGATGGCAGCATGCTCCGCACCGGGCTGCTCACGTTCTCAGACCTGCACACTGCTACCGGGCAGCTCACCCGCGAAGAAATCATGCGCGCTGTTGAGGACACCGGCACCCAGCTCGGCCCTGTCCGTGCGTACAAAGACCAGTTCGGCATTCAGGTGGCCGGGGGCCTCCACGACGACGTGACCCCAACTGAGGCTGGCCGCGCAATGGCGGGAACCCCCTCGGGTGACTGGCGGGGGAAAGCCCTGTATGGCATCCACGTCGTGAACTGTGGTGCGTTCCCCGTGCTCGATGGTGACCTCACCCCAGACGACGAGTACCGTCTCGTGCTCGCTTCGGCTCTGCCCCCAGCGTTGCAAGCGTCAGCGTGCGGCTGCGGTGGCACCGGGCCGGCGTCGTGCTCGTGTGCTGAGGCGGGCGCAGTGGCTGCGTCCCGTGTGATCGGTGCCAGAGTTCGTGCGGCTGACATGAGAGCTGCCCGAGGTGGGCTCATCTCGATCACAGTGGAGGCTGAGCCAACAATGGGCGCCCGTGTGGCTGAAGCAATCGAGCGAGCCAATCAGATGCGTGCACACTGACCGGCAGTGTGTTTAGACTGACGCCAAGAGTTCACCCCAACCCAGCGAAGCTGACCAAGGGCAAGTTCTCCCACATACTCGGATCACAGAACGCATAGCGGCAAGATCCACCCCTCATCTCGTAGCCCCATTCCCGGGGCCCACTACCGGAGGCACCTGCCGCTATGAAGACCCTCAAGGAACTGCTCGATCTCGTCGCCGCTGGTGACACCAACGATCTGACCGCTGAGAATCGGTCGTTGCTCCTCGCCCACTTCGAGGCCCGCCGAGAAGCTGCTGGCGACTCTCCGACCGCTGAGGACGCCGACTTGCTCGACGAGATCCTCGACGCGGTGGAGGCCATCAACACCCAGCTGAGCAACGACGAGAGCGCCGCCGCAGAGAGCGACGAGAGCGCCGAGAGTGGAGAGCAGGACAGCTCCACGGAGACCAACGACAGCGACGAGCAGGACAGCGACGAGGGCGACGAGCCCGCTGGTGAGCAGGACAGCACCTCCGAGCCTGACTCTGAGAGCGAGCAGGACAGCACCTCGAGCGACGAGCCCGCCAGCGACGAGCCCGCCAGCGACAGCGCCGAGGAGGGCAACCCGCCCGAGCTGGGAGACCTCGCAGACGTGGACGACCGAGCCGCCGACCTGGTTGCTGCAGCCGCCAAGCAGACGGACCGCACCGACGCCCGCCGTCGTGCCCGCCTCACCCGCACCCGCTCCAATGGCGCCGCACCCACTGCCACCCCGCCCACCGCTCTGCCCCCGTTCGTGTCGCTCGGCGTCTCCACGGTGGCCCCCGCCGGCTCCCCCGTTGACGCCGAGCAGGCCGGCCAGCTGATGCGAGACGCCGTGATGGCATCCCGAGCGCAGCCCGTTGGCACCCGCACCCCCGTTCTCCGGCTCGACCTTGGCGACAAGCTTGCTGTGGCACCCAAGTCCGGTTCCGAGGAGGACTACGCCACAGCGCTGCAGGCGTCCCTCGGGATTGCCACCAAGCAGTTCAGCGAGCAGGCCACCCTCCAGGCCTCCGGCGGGCCGTGCGCTCCGCCCGAGCTGGACTACACCCGCACCCTCATTGGCGGCGGCGACGCCGGCAAGTTCGCAGCGTCGCACCCCGGCGTGATGACCCGCCGGCCCCGTGCGTTCTACCGGCCAGAGATCGTCGACGTGTCCGCAGCTGGGCTCCCCAAGCCCGGTGTCGGCATCGTGACCGCATCCCAGGACGAGGCCGGCTACGGCGACCCGGACGCCAACCCCACCTCAACGGTCCCCGTCGGTGGTGTGCCGTTCAAGTCGCCGGTGATCGTTGACTGCCCGCCCGAGCCCGTCTCCTGCGAGATGAGCGAGATCTACCAGGCCGTCCAGTCCGGCCGGTTCATTGACCTCAGCTTCCCCGAGCAGGTGGCCCACGTTCGCAAGAAGACCGCCATCTACCACGCGTTCGCTCGTGACCGGGCGTTCTCTGACGCCTACATCGCGGCTGGCACGAACCTCAGCGGTGGCGCTGCTCTGTTTGGTGTGTCCCGGGACACGCTCTCCAAGATCCGCTACTTGATCGCCAGTGTGCGATCGAACCGCGGCGACCAGAGCCTCCCCTTCCACGTCTGGGGGCCGGCATGGTTCAAGAACCCCGTGGCGACCGATATCGCCAAGTCGTTCACTGGGGCGACGGACCTGGGGCCCAACACCAGCGCTGCGATCGGCCGTCTCGCTCAGGACGAGGGCATCCAGATCGACACGTACTCGCACAACATTGGCACCACGATCAACGGGTCTCCCTCGGTGCTCCCGAACGCTGCGCTGCTCGCCGACAACTCGGCGCTTCCCACCTGGCCCACCCAGGCCAGGCTCATCATCGCCCCGGTTGGTGCGATCACGCGGAACACGGCCGGCGAGCTGTCGTTCGGTGTCGAGTCCCTCGGAATGGCGACCAACGACTCGCTCACGTTCGGAGCGATCTTCGAGGCGCCCTGCGTCGTTGATCCTTCCGCCATCTTCACGCTGGACGTTCCCGTGGCCGAGCTGGGCGGCACCGGAGCGATGGTTGACGCCTCGTGATCGACGCTGCTCCCATCATTGAGGGCGCCGACCCTGTCCCCTACTCGGGTGGCTTCGCTGCTGTAGCTGAGCGACGCCCCCGAGCAGGCGACGACGCTGCTGCGGGGCTGCTGCGCTCCACAGGGCGGTTCCTGTGGCCAGTGCAGTCCCCCCAGGCTGCTGTCGTTGCGACGTGCACGGGCGCCCCGCTGTTTGTGGCACCGGACAGCGTTCCGCCTCAGAACGGCCTCTACGAGACTGGCCCCATCCGGCCGGCCGTTACGGTCACCACGACTGTCGCGTGCTCGCTCATGTCGCACCTCGACGAATCCAAGTGGGAGCAAGCGGCCCGCGCTCAGCATGCCCGAGTGTTCCCCCGCAAGCTGGGGCAGCTCGTGACCGACCCCAACATGGTGCACACCGACCAGGACGGGAACGTGTCACAGTCGCTCACCGGGTCAGCGACTCGAAACGTGGCCAACGACTTCGGGGCGGTCACCTCGACTGGGTTTGATGGGACCAGCGAAGCGCTCCTCAAGCTGGGCGTCTATGCGCGCACCGTCGCGGCCCGCTCCGACCTCGGAGTGTTCTGGTTCCCGGCGGGCCTGTCCAACATGGCCGTCAAGCATCTCAACATGGTCGCTGGTGGTCTCCCCACCGTCGGGGTTGACCGGGTGCCTCTGATCGATGAGCCGGCCTACTCGCCGTTGGCGATTGGTGCCGGTGCTCCAGCTGGGACGTTCCGTGTTGCTTGGACACCTCAGC
>ERZ1026792.2162-NODE-2162-length-10750-cov-2.839876_pt1 | contig 10750 bp, 9 predicted proteins | sample MGYA00520884_ERZ1026792 | MGnify/ENA primary metagenome ERZ1026792 (study PRJEB33270, sample SAMEA104284473) | anaerobic digester metagenome | biome: Anaerobic digester microbiome; feature: mesophilic sludge digester; material: Anaerobic digester biomass | place... | reverse complement strand
GAGTTTGATGGTGCGTTGATGAAAGACAGTTATACACCGTCTTCTCTTTGTGATGCTAATTTTGGTGATAAAATTATTGTGTCAAAAGGCAGTGGCGATGATTATAAAGTATGGCAAGTGGAACGCGATGGTACAGTGAACGAATATACATACACACCCGCCCAACAAGATGATGACCAGTTGGCGTTAAGTAGTAATTACTTAAAGGCGGTTAGAATACTTTAATGAAAGTGGAAACTCTAAACTCGTGGAGATTTTATGATAAGCAAAAGAAGTTATAACGAGATTGCTGAACTTTGGGGCATTAAAGATGGTTTAGAACATGAAACTATCGTGAAGCGTGTCCGTTTTAAAGAAGCAAGTGCAACGGGCAAAGATACGAACATCATCAGTGGCGTTTTTATGACCACAGGCGCTGGTTTTACCATTGAGAGTGTAGATGAACTACAAGACCTTAAAATCAACGCTAAAATGCGTATTCGTGGCGGTTGGTGGAGAGTGGCAAATATTCAAAAGGTGGCGATGACTACGGAAAACATGACCCGCCCATATTACAAATATTACATTTCATTACGAGGGTTCGATGCTTGAACTTGCCAAATTAATCCATCGTGAATTAGTAGAGGAGTTTTCAACCATTTATTTAAGCGGTAATTTAAGAGATACCATTAAAGTTAGTTATGATGGCAAGACAGCGACTGTCGAGATACCCGCTGAAATGTATGACCTTGAATTATTCAGAAAAGAGGGGGCGATTGTTTATACGGGGAAAGGGTCGTATGCTGAAGCTGTTAATAAAAAAGGTGGCTTTAGCGGATCGCATAAAAACTATGTCGAAAGAGCAATCGAGTTAGCCATATTTACTTGGATGAAAAGCAATGGAATAAAAGGGAGAATAACCAATGATTAAAAAAATCAATGAACTTATATATGCAAACTTTCGGCGATTAATGAACACGAATGAATTATATGATGATATCGAATTAATCGTGAGCAATGAACGAAACATTGAAACATTAAAGCCAAAGAAAAATCGTATTATTGTAGTGATTAGTTATTTTGAGAGTGCCATAACCGCCGGGCAAACATTAATGCCGGTGCAATTAAGTATTTTAAGCGAGTATAATAACATTGAGAAAACACAAGCGTTATTATATGCTTATGCCGAAAGTTATAACACTAAAGAGAATGCAGACTTTACTATTAAGCAGTTTTATCTAACTCCCGAATTAGTAGGGGCTTTTAACGAATATTATGACGGCTATCGCGGACTTTATACGATGTCGGGAACATTTTTAATTAGCGAGAATATGAATGCATTAACTGAATTTGCGGTCTTTGATGGCGAAAAATATGTCGCTCTCGATTTAATTAGTAGTCGCATTAACTTTGCGATTCAAGTAAGTCCAGATACTTTCGTAGATTTATCAACAGCTCATACATTCGCCACTGCTTTACAAGGAACATTAACCGTAAATATCGTGCTTTATCAAACGGATAATTTTTTATTCAATGATATATTAGGAATGATATTCGCTGATTTGCCGATTGATAGAACTTATCAATGTCGATTTACTTATCGTAAAGTGAGTTATTCAAATGTTAATTTACAATTAGTCGATTATGAAAACGCTAATGAGTTAGCAAGTTTACCGGCGGTCAGTTTAACATTCACGAGGGCTAAATAATGGAAACTCGTAAAATTGTTATTGAGATTGTTTCAAAGGAAGCAACGACCAAATCGCAAAAGATAATCGATAAGGTGCAAAAGACTGAAACCACCGAAACGATAGAAACGATTAAAGAGGGGACACTGGTTTCAAGCTTAGTTGTGAACCAAGCTTTTACGCAAGTTAAGGGGTTAGTGAAAAACGCCGCATTATACTATATGAATAAACACTTTACACTGAAAGAAAACTACCTAATGCAACGAAATGTCGATAACGCGTTAACAACGATTAATAAGGTGGCAAGTTTTGGGACATCGGTTGCTGGTGGTTTCTTACTCGGGAATGTTCCAGGAGCAGCAGTAGCGGCGGTCGGTTGGGTGGCAAATGAAGCCTTTACCGCATTTAAGCGACAAGACCAAACGATGATGGGGCTAAATACCACAAATATTCAAACAGCCTATCAACGAACAAGAGCGGGATTGAGTAATGGAAGCAGGGGGACACAAAATTGACAAAGGTATGGATTAATAATAAGTTAGTCGAAAACATCGCGACTAATTTTGTAATGACTAATGAGTTAAATGAAACATTGGACAGTGCCATTATTAAGGTTCAAAACTCGCCTAAAATCAAAATGAAACCTTATGATGATGTCCTTATTGAAATTGATAGCGGGGCAGCAAGGATTAGTTTTACTAACGAACAATACTTCGAGGATGGTGTCGTTTTGGAAACCGAGATTAAAAAAACGGGTGCGGGTTATGAAATTGTGTATACGGATCGCTATACCTCTTATACTCTTTTCCGTGATTTGGGGTATGGTTTGGGGCATCCTACGATGGATCAAATTATCCGCAGTATTTTAGGGCTGGAAACAACGCATGAACTACATGGTAATCTTAAAGTGTTTATGGAAGTCTATGAGGTAGCCGATGATTACTTTCATACAACATTCACTGCGACTTTGATAAATAACATCGCTTTAGAATTAGAAAGTCCACTTTTTGTCAATAAATTATACGCTCAAATTATTTATGAAAATGGCAAGTATTCATTAAGAATAGACCACACGCAACCTTTATATAATTTCGATAACCAAAGAGCGTTTATTATCGGGATGTCGCTGTATCCAAAAACCGAATTTCACACGCCGAATACTTTTACATATCGGGAAAAGATATTAAAGAGTTCGTTCACTATCGGGGCGGAAATTGAAAACTATCAAGTTTTATCAAACGCAAATAATAAAATTATTATCAATGAAAAGACCTATTTTATCAAGAAAACTATCGAGGGCTACGAGGTTACTGAAACAACCGCGCCATATAACACTTTTTTAACATTTATTAATCGCGAAGCAGTAATTACGGGAGATTATGTAATTAACGGCATCTTTGTAGAAAAGACCGCTAATAGCCCGACAATTAGGAAACGATATTTAATCGATAATTGGAATGAAATATATAACAAAGCGACTAAACAATATTCGTATGTGATTAATTTAATGAGCGAAACAAAAGGGCTGGAAGTAATACAATTACCGAATATTTCTTTAACGCAACCGATTATGAAAAATAAGAAAAAATCGGTATGGGAATATCTCGTTCTTTATTTAGAGCAATATAACCCACAAGTGAGAATAGCGGGTTCGGATAATACTTGGTCATATCAGCCAAAATATAAACTTGATCCAGAACTTGAAAGTGTTTTTAATAATATTTACGCTCCCGATTTCTCGCTAAATAACCCAAACTTGCGTGATTTATTATCCTATTTAATGATTACAAGAGATCGGATACCGATGGTCGAAAATAATGTGATTAAAGCTTTAGACTTATCGGCAAGGGGTAATGCGTTCAATTTAGATAACATAACCGATATTCAACGCTCGATGGATAGTGAGAGTTATACGCAAAACTTAAAAAAGAATTACAATAACGCACTAAGTCAAGATAATTCAGTGCGGTTCATTGAAAAGATGGGGTTTCGCAATTCAGATGATGGTCTTTTGACATTAGAAAATATGCGGTTAGAAACGAGATACCCGATTTACAAGATTAACAAGATTTTAATGTGTTATTACAAAAGAATTGTCGTTAAAAAAACGGCTGGTGGCACAGGCGAAAATGCGATGATGTTAATTAAACAAGACATCACGCCTTTGGTATTGACTAATGAAGCAAGAAATCTATTAAGTAAAGACTGGAACGATTTTGAGAATGTTAACCCTGTTTCAATTACTGAATTAGCACAATATCGATTGGCGACTTTAGGCTATGCTATCGGTTCAAAATTCATTGAAGGGTGGGGGACAAGTTATACCTACCCAAGCGGGTGGTGGTCAACAACGGAAAAAACCTATATCGAGAACATTTTACGAGTGATGGACTTACATATCGCCCCACTTGGCATAAACGCTTTTAACATTGTTCGAGATGCATTTAACAAAGGGTCAATTATTACGCCGAAAAGCACCACAAACTATCATGAAAATATCATCAGTCCATTTAGCGATGATTCAGCCGAAGGTGCATTAAAGTTCAAAGGGTTATTTTTTGAAATCGATTATAACGGGTTTTATAACGGAACTTTAATTCACTCGAAAGATAACGATTTTGGCAGTATTACAATAAACGATAATCCGAGTTCAAGTTTAACGATACTCGAAAGCGATGGCGTTTTTCAAAAAGAGAAATTAAACCGCTTGGGAAACGAAATAGTCGCATTGGCTGGAAAATATACTTCTCTCGCTCAAGTGCAAGATATCGGTTCAGTTTATGATGATGATGTGGTGATTTTCAAAAGCGAGATATCAGTTGGGAATAACGAAGTGAAAGCGAATTACTTTGGCTCGAAAGATTATGTGATGAAAAACTACTTCACGAGCGTTTTTGCGAAACATCGGACAAGCAATTTATTATCTTATAGCGAAAGCGTGATAAGAGCTGAGAATAAAAAGATGTTTTTAGTGTTAGACAAGGATAAATATATTCATGAAAGCGAAAAAGCAATCTCATTTAAGAATTTTACAACAATACCAGAGTTCGAGATTTTAAGTGGGTTGCGACCGAATGAAAGGCTAACATCGAAAGATGACTTTAAGAAACCAAATCAAATCAATAAAGGTTTCTTTTATAAAGATAATGCTGCTTATTTAAGCGATGTAAACCGATTTGTTAGTGGAAACTCAATGGCGTTTAATATTCAAATGTTCGACAATGTTTCGGGCGGGGTTTTCATTAAAGAAAAAGAACCAGCGGTCGTGGGTTCAAAGCAAGATTGGTATTTATTAGTAGATGATATTGAAACGGGATTTATCGAAAATATCGGCGTTTACTTTTGTCATTTAGATATTGAAACCGAATACGAAACATTGCCACAAGCGTATAATAAAGCGAAAATCGACGCTGTTTATAACGATAAGTTGTTAAAACTACCTTATGAAAATATCATACCAAACGCCCAAAAGAACCTTATCGGTGGCATTTATAAAGTCAATAAGGACAATAAAGAGATTTTAGATTATACACTGCAAATCGAAGCAGTCGCGACAAGTCCAGATATTATCATAACTCCTAAATTGCTTGAATTAAGCGACTTAATCGGGAATGTGAATAAGGTAGAACAAACCTACCAAGTAGACGATGTCGCGGGCGGTGGCTTTGTCGACCAAGCCTATATATCATCAGTATTTACAACGGTTGGTCATGGCACAATTCAATTAAATATTGACCCGACTGACTTTGCCTCCTTACAAGTAGGTGATACCGCGAACTTTGTGGCGAAATGGGAAAACGGATATCGGTTTCCCGTTCCTGGTATAAATTGGTATCAAGTGGTAAATAAAGTTTACATTACCGGAAAAGAGATAAAATCCGTTTCAACAAGCGAGATTAAAATTCAGTGTGATTTAGAGGTATGGTATGGGGTGTTATATTTTATATCAGGAAGTAAAATTTATAATCAATCGCCTTATCGCGCCACCGTTGATTTTACTTTCAAACGCTTAAACACCGGGACATCATCGACAAACCCATTATTCTATAATCAACCTGATGTATCGGGAAAATACTCTTTTGGCTTAGTTATTAGTCCTACCCAAGTTAATTTAGAAAATTATCATAATATCTCAAATGGAAAATTCAATGGCTACACGAATCCGAACGCGGACAAAGCAGACTTTATCGAGGTGTTATATCTTTTAAACGAAGCGGATAGAATTACCACTACTTATGAAAAAAATCTATTCATCATTGAACGCCGAGGAAAAATACAAAAACATACCATTACGGAGGAAATAACGGATGACGATATAGATTTTGATGTCGATACCGGCAAAAAATATTATCACAATACCGCGCTGCTCATTGGTGATGTTTATCAATACGAAATTCATAACGGCAAACCGGCTCTTAAAATAAATCTACCGCCCGGTAATTTTGAAACCATCGAATTATGGTATAAATCAAACGGCAGTTATAAATTGATGTTAGCGGTTAATTTAACGGATACGGATCGCAATAATGGGTTCATTCATATTTATTTATCGCTTATATCGAACGCTGACAAGCGGGTTTATGATAGAAATAACAATCTTGTGGGTGAAATAAAAGAATTAAATGCTGATGAAAATAATGACAATTTACAAAAATATCGTATAATATAAGTAAGGGAGTAATTTATGGCAAAAATAGTATTAGATGTGGCAATTAATAATTTACAAAAAGATATGATTTTAGTGTATAATCCCGCTAATGAAAAGTGGGAGGCAACAAGCAAAAGCGCATATTTAAATCAAACTTATATCGAAATTGATAAAATTAATCAAAAGACGGTCGAATTAAAAGAAAAGACCATCGAGTTAGAGCGAAAGTTAGCTGAAACGCAAACGAAATTTGCTGAACTGCGGAGAATATTTGAAAATACCATTAAGGAGTTAATTTCACGATGAAAAAAGTAAAAAAGATAATTAAGTATTTGACGATTGCTATAAGCTTCGGTTTTATTGCTTTAAGCGGAGTCGAAATTATCAGTGGGCTAATAGGCGATGTCAGTTTATTCGGATTTAACCTGACCGAAGTCCAACAAAAGATTACGCATTACATAACGAGTGGTGGTTTAGCCGTCGTTGGTGGGCTTGGCGTGGTCTTAAACGACTTTTTGAACCGCAAGTTAATAGAAAGTCGGAATCTTACAAATCAAGCTCTACAATCGGCTATTAGCGTTGGTGAAAAATATGGCGAGATGAAAAAAGAAGTAAGAGAATTACGCATTTTGATTGAACAGCTTACTGCCGATAATTCACATTTAGCCGAGTTAATTACCGCCGATTTATCTGCAAAATTAAGCAACCCGTTAATTGATAAAAAAGCAAAAGAACTCATCGAGGAAGCAATAAATGGAAAAAAAGAAACTATTATTTAAAATCATCGGTGCGATGACACTTGCTTTACCGATTTCAATAACATTGGTAGTAAGTGCCATTTGGTCGAAACCTACTCCCGATTATGTAATCACTTTTAACGATGCCTTAGCGGTTGATTTAGAAACGATTAATGAAAAAGTGGTTATAACCGAACACGATGATAAAAACAAAGCGTTAGCCATTGCTTTCGATGAATTCACTTTTTATAATATCGATTTTACCTATTACGATAAAATTATCGATGGAAAATACATTGTTAAAAATAAGTCATACATTCGGTTTTTAAGCGATGATTTCGACAAAGTTTTAGAGATTATCGATGGCAAAAATGAACAAGGTGATCCATTTATCAAGTTGGATAAAGTGAGCCACATAAATATTCAAACGGGTAATAAACTGTCCTTATCACTTATCGTGAGTGTCATAGCCACTTTAGTAGTTGTGGGCATTATCAGTGGTAAAATGAAGTTGCACCGAAAATATCCAAAGTCGGCAACTTTTATTGCCTTATTAAGTGCCACCATTATAATTGGGGTAATTAATGCCATCATTGGTAGTATTTTTACGGTCTTTGTGGTGGCGACTATCAGTTGGGGTGCTTATTGTTTAGAGGACGCTTACTTTAAGTCGCTACAGCCAGTTAATGAAGCACAACAAAAACAAAACGCTTTAATCGATGAATTACGGAGGCTCTTATGACTACAAGTAAGCTATTAGATAACTTGTATAAAAACCTTACATGGCTTATTGTTTTAATGTCCATTATCGGTTATTTAGCATATCGCACATTTCAAATGGAGGGCGATATTCAGTCGGTGGCGAATGATCCGAATACATGGTTAAATATTGCCTTTGTTATTTGGCTAAACTTAAATGTTCAAAGTGGGGCGATAAATAGTGGAATATCAGCTGGTGTTGATAGTGAGGAGTTTAAAGCAGCTGATGAAGTTAATAATAAGATCATCAAAAGCGTTAATAATGAAATGGTCGAATTTAGAAAATATGTCAAGACTTTAAATTATAACGAGATGGTTAGACTGCAAGAGGACTTCTTATATAAATATGGTGTTGATGATGTTAGCGAATTAAATAAGAAACAGCTGCGAAAGTTCAAAAGATTAAAACCGATTAGACACGATATTAGCGGCTTCAACTTACCTTTATATTACGAGCTTACTAAAAATGGCGAAATAAAATATGAAAGTTCATTTAATAAGAATAAGGGTATGCTGAGAAAAAGAGCGGGTAAGGTATTAACTGGCATACTATTCGGTGCGTTAAGCGTGAACATCGCATTCAATATTGATGGTCTCGGCGAGGCGATGATGAGTGTTATCGTAATTTCGACTAACCTTATTATTACCTATTTATTATCGTTTATGCCGCCTATGTTTAGATTAAAATTCGTTATACCAAAAGGGGTTATCTTAAAGCACACTTTATATAGCGGATATATCGAATATAAAAAGGGAACACATATTCTAAAAGAAATCCCGATGGAAAAAGAAGTTGTAGAAGTTGTCGAACAAGAAAAGACACAGGAGGATTAAACTATGTTTATTTATTTTGATAGAAACGGAGTCTTACAAGAAGTCATTAACGATAAGGCGGCAAGACTTGGCGATTTAAACGCAAACGAGATTTATGTCTATGTAGATGAGGTGGAGTTAGATGATATTTGGCTCACGCTTAAAAGACCAGATGGCACTTTATCGGTCGAGAAATCATTTATCGCAAATAAGGTAGTGCGGGAAATTCCGTATGATCCAAAGCGAGATATGAAGTTCTTTAAAGATTTCAAAGAATACGAGTTTTATAAATTCACTATTACGGATGAAATCACGGTTGAGGGAGTTTATCAAGCAACGATTAGAATGACCTACGAGGACACTTTAAGTGCGTTAGGGGTTTTAGTATTCAAAGCGGAAACCGGTGTGATTAAAAGCGACCAAAACATTACCCAAGCCCAATACAATTATCTCATTTGGTATGTAGGAAGTTGGCAAGGTCAAATCGGCGATTTAGAGGAAGCAATGGGGATTGCTGAAGCTGGTATTTTAGGTTTACAAAATCGCATGAATGTTGCCGAAAGTGACATTAATAAAATTGAGGATGGCACAACCGTTGTCAAAAAAGCGTTAAAGGATGATTTAGGTAATACGATAAAAAGCACCTATGCGAATAAACTCGATTTAGTCTATTCAAGTAGTAATAATCGAATTGCGATTACATTAAAAAGTTATGATGGCACTCCAATTGATGCCGATTTAATCGATTTACCAAAAGCGACCACGAGCGCGGATGGTCTTTTAGCCAAAGAAGATAAAGTTAAAATTAATAATATCGCAACTGATATCGCTTCAATGGGGGCGACCAAACAAAGTTTAAGCGAAAAAAATCAAATTAACGGCTATGCCGGACTTGATAGCAACGCTAAAATACCGAGTTCTCTTTTACCAGATAGCGTTTTAGGGCAATTAGAATATAAAGGTACATTTAATCCAAACAGTGGTTATCCCGCTAGTCCTGAAAAAGGGTGGTTTTACATTTCAATCGGAAACGGGATAATTGGTGGAGTCGATTATCAAGTAGGCGACTGGGCGGTTTACAACGGATCAACTTGGGATAAAATCGATAACACCGATGCGGTTATGAGTGTTAATGGAAAATTAGGGGTTGTCGTGCTTAATGGCACTGAAATCCAAGTTGGTAATGGCGACACTTGGACGATCGAGCAAAGAATCGTTAATATTTACGCCGAGTTAAACAATCGCTATACGAAAGCACAAACATATTCTAATGCGGAAATCGAACAACGCATTACCGATTTATTAGGAATGGTGAACTTACAAGATACCGCAGTCGAGTTTAGTGCTGGGGTTTGTGATTTATCTTATAACGGTTTAGAGGTTAGCTCATTTGATTATAGTTTAGTTAGCCCATATAACTGGGTTATTTTACGAGTGTTAGTGGGGACACAAGCCGAATATACGATTTTTAAGCCGAGTGTATCAACGAATGGCGTTGGCATTAACTTGCCATTAACGCAAAAAGATGTCTATGCTGAAATCATGCGTAATGGTTCAAATTTTGAATTCTCGTTAAAGAAAAAGAACGATAATACATTAGATACAACGACTGCGACTATGAAAGCGTGGGGAATTAAATTAGATGGAATTGATGCAAGTGATATATCTTACAACAACGAAACGGTTGAGAGTGCATTAGATAGTCTATTAGTTCCTGAATATATCACTGCTACACACGAAGCACTACAAACAGAAATTACTGCCACTAATGATATTGAAATTAAAGATGATAGTGGCGAGTTAGTTAAAATTACGGGCAATACACCGACTAATTTAATTAGCAATAGCGACTTACTTGTCGATACAAATGCTGATAATATTCCCGATGGGTTTGGATATCAAAATGCTACCGATATATTATTAACGAATGGTATCTTCAAGTTTACTGCGACTGCACAATTTGGTCGATTATACCAAACATTATCTGGTTATAGCGGACAAGTTATTTATTCTTTTGCTCGCATAAAAAGTGATAGTAATAATACTCGTTTATCTATTTCAGGCGAAACGGTTAAGATTGCCCATAGTGGAAGTGGTCAGTTTGAGTTTATTTCACACATAAATAC
>ERZ1026792.2158-NODE-2158-length-10768-cov-2.189832_pt1 | contig 10768 bp, 7 predicted proteins | sample MGYA00520884_ERZ1026792 | MGnify/ENA primary metagenome ERZ1026792 (study PRJEB33270, sample SAMEA104284473) | anaerobic digester metagenome | biome: Anaerobic digester microbiome; feature: mesophilic sludge digester; material: Anaerobic digester biomass | place... | reverse complement strand
GTTCGGGATGTACCGGCCGACCAGGATCGACGGGTCCACCCGGTCGGGCAGCAGCTGCTCGAGGCGCGCGCGGAAGGCATCCGCGTCGAACTTGCCGACAAGCGACAACTGGTCCTCGCCCCTGGTGATCCGATGCTTCGCCGGCTCGACCTTGGCTATGCCCTCAATGCCCACATGGCGCAGGGCATGACCAAGGCCCATGCGATCGAGGTGATCTCGTCTTCCCAGCGCAACCTTGCGACGCAGCGGACGCAAAATGTCCTCAACACCCGCGCCACCGACGACATGCATGTTGTCACCGATGATCTCGGTGCCCTCAAGTTCCAGCTCGACCGCGCACCGGGCAACAAGACCTCCGCGCTCGAAGTGACCGGCAAGGTCGAGGTGGGCGGACAGCGGGCCAAGTCCTCGCGCGCCGTTCGCGTGGGCGATGTCCTGGCGATCACGCGCGGTGACGATACATACGAGATCGAAGTGCGCGGGCTCAGCGATCAGCGTGGGCCTGCCCCCGCAGCGCAGGCGCTGTATGTCGAATCCGAAGCCTCGCGTGCGCGGCGCGAAGCGGCCTTGGCGCAGCGGCGGGCCGAGCTCGCGCTCGAGCAGGCAGAGTTGGACGCCGCCGCGGCCCAGGAGGCGCTCGACAACATGGTCCTCGTCGCGCCGTTCTCGGGCACCGTGGTGGAAATGAACGTCAGCGCCGGCGAGGTCGCCAACGGGACGGCGATCGTCCTGGCCAACCTCGACACGCCGGTCGTGCAGTTCTGGGACGACTTCATCGCGCTGGCGGAGGCGCACGGCCTCCGGTATGTGCATCCCGGCGACGAGCCGAACCTGATCGCCGGCGCGGCCACGTATGCCGTGGAGATGCTTGAGGACCAGCCGCCCCCGCCGGCGGGCTCGGCGGCATTCTGGTGCGGGCGCGCCGCAGCCGGCACCTCGAGGGTGCCGCCCGCGGCCCCGCGCGAGGCTAATCGGCGTCGATCTCCTCGTCGGTGGCGCCGCTCTCGCTCACGACCATGCGGGCGATGGCGCTGACGACGTCGCCCTCGCGCATGTTCATCACCCTGACGCCCTGCGTGGCGCGACCGTGCCGGCTGATGCCGTCCGCGCGCACGCGGATCACCACGCCGTCGCGGCTCTGCAGCATGATCTCGTGGTTGTCGCGCACGACCTTGACGCCGACGAGGTAGCCCTTGCGGTCGGTGAGCGCGATGGTGCGCACGCCGATGCCGCCGCGGCCGGTGATGCGATACTCGCTGATGGGCGTGCGCTTGCCGAACCCGTTCTCGGTGACGACGAACAGGTCGCTGTCGTCGCGGGCGACGTCCATGCTGATCACCTCGTCGCCCCTGCGCAGCTTCATGCCGCGCACGCCGGAGGCGCTCCGGCCCATGGGCCGGACGTCGCTCTCGTGGAAGCGGATGGCCTGGCCCAGGCGACTGACCATCATGACGTCGTCGTCGCCGGAAGTGTGGCGCACCGCGAGCAGCTCGTCTCCCTCACGGATGTCGATGGCGATGATGCCGTCGCTCTTGCGCGGCGTGTTGTAGCTGGCGAACAGGGTCTTCTTGATCACGCCGAGCTTCGTGCCGAAGACGAGGTACCTGCCCTCGGTGACGTCGAAGTTGCGCGTGTTGATGACCGCGCAGATCTTCTCCTCCTGCCGCAGCGGCAGAAGGTTGACGATGTGCTTCCCCTTGGCGTTGCGGCCGGCGAGCGGAAGCTCGTGCACCTTGAGACGGTACACCTTGCCGACGCTGGTGAAGAACAGCAGGTAGTTGTGCGTGCTCGTGATGAAGAGGTGGTCGACCTCGTCCTCTTCCTTGAGTTCCATGCCGGCCACGCCGATACCGCCGCGCTTCTGCTGCCGGTAGGTGGCCACCGGGATGCGTTTGACGTAGCCGGTCTTGGTGATGGTGATCGCCATCTGTTCCTCGGCGATGAGGTCCTCGAGATCGATCTCGCCTTCGTCGGGCACGACCTCGGTGCGGCGGTCGTCGTTGTACAGGCGCTTGACCTCGAGCAGCTCGCTCTTGATGACGCCGTAGATGGCGGATTCGTCGCCGAGCAGCTCGCGCAGCTCCTTGATCCGCGCCAGCAGGCCGGCGTGCTCCTCCTTCACCTTGTCGCGCTCGAGCCCGGTGAGGCGATGGAGGCGCAGGTCGAGGATGGCCTGCGCCTGCGGGCGCGTGAGCTCGAAGGTGTCCATGAGCGCCTCGCGCGCCGTGTCGGCGTCGGCCGCCCGGCGGATGATACTGATGACCTGGTCCAGGTTGTCGAGGGCGACCAGGAGGCCCTCGAGGATGTGCGCCCTGGTCTCGGCCTTGTCCAGCTCGAACTTGGTCCGCCGGACGACGATCTCCTTCTGGAAGGCGATGTACGCCTGGAGCATCTCCGGCAGGGTGAGCGTGCGCGGCACCCCGCCCACGAGGGCGATGTTGATGACCCCGAAGGTGGTCTGCATCTGGGTGTGCTTGTAGAGCTTGTTGAGCACCACCACGGGGACGGCGTCCCGCTTGAGCTCGATGACCAGACGCATGCCGGCGCGGTCTGACTCGTTACGCAGATCGCTGATCTCGGTGATCTTCTTCGCCTTGACCAGGTCGACGATGCTCTCGATGAGGGCGGCGCGGTTGACCTGGTAGGGCAGCTCGGTGACCACGATGGCGCTCTTGCCCCCCTTGAGCTGCTCGGTGTGCGCCTTGGCGCGTACGCGGATGCGTCCGCGCCCGGTGCGGTACGCCTCCTTGAACCCGGCGGTGCCGAGGATGACCCCGCCGGTGGGGAAGTCCGGCCCCTTGATGAACCGCATGAGGGCGTCGGCGTCGGCCCCAGGGTGGTCGATGAGATGCTCCACGGCGTCGACCACCTCGCCGAGGTTGTGCGGCGGGATGTTGGTCGCCATGCCGACCGCGATGCCGGCCGCGCCGTTGACCATGAGGTTCGGCATGCGGCTCGGCAACACCACGGGCTCGCGTCGCGTCTCGTCGTAGTTGGGCATCCACTCGACCGTGTTGGCGTCGATGTCGCGCAGCATCTCCACGGCGATCTTGCTGAAGCGGGCCTCCGTGTAGCGCATGGCCGCGGGCGAGTCGCCCTCCACCGAGCCGAAGTTGCCCTGGCCGTCGACCAGCGGGTAGCGCATGTTGAAGTCCTGCGCCATGCGCACCAGGGTGGGGTAGATGACGGCCTCGCCGTGGGGGTGGTAGTTGCCGCTCGTATCGCCGGCGATCTTGGCGCACTTGCGGTGCTGCTTGTTGGGGGCGAGGCCGAGGTCGTTCATCGCCACGAGGATGCGGCGCTGGCTGGGCTTGAGACCGTCGCGGACGTCGGGGAGGGCGCGGTCGGTGAGGACGCTCATCGCATAGTCGATGAACGACGAGCGCATCTCGTCTTCGAGCTCGACGGGCTCGATCTTGCCCTCCAGCGTCTGCAACGAGTCAGACATCGAGGAACCGCACCTCCTTCGCGTTCTTCTCGATGAACTCGCGCCGCGGCTCGACCTTGTCGCCCATCAGCATCGTGAAGACCTCGTCGGCGGCCTGCGCGTCCTCCATGGAGACGAGCATCAGCGTGCGCGTCATGGGGTTCATGGTGGTGTCCCAGAGCTGCTCCGGGTTCATCTCGCCGAGGCCCTTGAAGCGCTGCAGCTGGATGCCCTCCTTGGTGAGCTCGACGATCTGCACGCGCAGCTCCTCATAACTCGTGGCCTCGGCCTTGCGGCTGCCGAGGCGGAGCGTGAACGGCGGGCATCCGACCAGCTCCCGGACGCGGGCGTGGACCTTCTTCAGCGCCTGGAACTCGCGCCCGGAGAGGGCCGCGAACGGGATCCTCAGGTTCGCGGCCAGCCCCGTGCGCCGCTCGACCAGGCGCACGTCGGCCGCCCGCTCCTCGTCGTCGACGTCGAGGACGTCGATGACGTAGCGCTTGTCGATGTCCTCGCGCAGCGCCGCCAGCAGCTCCGGGAAGCCGGCGATGTCGGCCTCGACGATCGGCCCGTTCTTGAGCCAGTCGATGAGGTCGCCCCCCCACTGGCTCTTGAGCTTCTTGACCCAGCCGTCGTACTCGCCGAAGAGCTTGAGGAAGCGCTGGTACTTGGCCTCGCTGAACGTGAAGCCCGTGTCGGTGTTGTCGACGCGGATCTGCTCGAGCCGGCCGCGCAGCAGGATCTCCTCGAGCTGCGCCTCCTTGTGGATGTACTGCTCCTGGTTGCCCTGCTTGAGGCGGTAGAGCGGCGGCTGGGCGATATAGACGTAGCCGGCCTCGACCAGCGGTTTCATGTGTCGGAAGAGGAAGGTGAGGATGAGCGTCCTGATGTGCGAGCCGTCCACGTCGGCGTCGGTCATGATGATGATCTTGTGGTAGCGCGCCTGCTCGACGGCGAACTCCTCGCCGATGCCGGCCCCGATGGCGCTGATCATCGTGAGGATCTCCTGGTTCTGGAGGATCTTGTCGATGCGCGCCTTCTCGACGTTGATGATCTTGCCGCGCAGCGGCAGGATGGCCTGGAACGACCGGTCGCGCGCCTGTTTGGCGGAGCCGCCGGCCGAATCGCCCTCGACCAGGTACAGCTCGCTCAGCGCGGCGTCCCTGATGGAGCAGTCGGCCAGTTTGCCCGGCAGCGTGCTGCCCTCGAGCAGGCCCTTGCGGCGCGTGAGGTCGCGCGCCTTGCGGGCCGCGCTCCGCGCCCGCGCCGCGTTGATCGCCTTCTCGACGATCTGCCGCGCCTCGCTTGGGTTCTCCTCGAGGAACTCGGACAGCTTGGCGTTGACCGTGGTCGCGACCAGCGAGCTGATCTCGGTGTTGCCGAGCTTGGTCTTCGTCTGGCCCTCGAACTGCGGGTTCTTGAGCTTGACGGAGACGAGCGCCGTGAGTCCCTCACGCATGTCCTCGCCGGTGAGGTTCTCGTCCTTCTCCTTGAGCAGGTTCTTCTGCCGCGCGTAATCGTTGACGGTGCGGGTGAGCGCGGAGCGGAAACCGGAGAGGTGCGTGCCGCCCTCGGTCGTGTTGATGTTGTTGGCGAACGTGAACACCGACTCGTTGTACGACGAGTTCCACTGCATGGCGATCTCGGCCGCGCCGTCGGGGGTCTCGTTCTCGAAGTAGATGATGCTGCGGTGGATGGCGTCCTTGTCGCGGTTGATGTACCTCACGAAGTCCCGGATGCCGCCGTCGTACTTGAAGGTGACACTCTCGCCGTCGGCGCGTTCGTCGTTCAGCGAGATGCTGAGCCCCCTGGTGAGGAAAGCCGTCTCCCGCAGCCGCTGGGCGAGCACGCGGTAGTCGTACTCGACCTCGTCGAAGATGTCCGCGTCCGCGAGGAACGAGACCGTGTTGCCCGTGGGGGCGCGCTTGCCGAGCTTCTCCTTCTTGACCAGGTCGGTGACCGGGGTGCCGCGCTCGAAACGCTGGTACCAGTGGTAGCCGTCCCGGTAGATGTCGAGCTCGAGCCACTCGCTGAGCGCGTTGACGACCGACACGCCGACGCCGTGCAGACCGCCGGACACCTTGTAGCCGGCGCCGCCGAACTTGCCGCCGGCGTGCAACATGGTCAGTACGATGGTCGCGGCGGGCTTGTCGTACTTCTCCATCATCCCCACGGGGATGCCGCGACCGTCGTCGCTCACCGTGATGGAGTTGTCCGGGTTGATGGTGACGACGATGCCGGAGCAGTGTCCGGCCAGAGCCTCGTCCACCGAGTTGTCCACGACCTCGTACACGAGGTGGTGCAGGCCTCGCGGCCCGGTGGAGCCGATGTACATGCCGGGGCGTTCACGGACCGGTTCGAGGCCCTCGAGGACCTGGATGTCCTGCGCGTCGTAATCGGACTTCTTCACACGACCTCACAGTGGCCGAGGGGTTGGGCGACGTCGTGGGGGGCAGGCTGCGCCTGCCTGCGTGAGTATACCAGAACGAGGGTCCGGAGGCGACCCGAAGCGAGCGCTAAAAGCGCCGCAAAACGGCGCTTTTCGTCACTCTGGACGGGGGTCGCCGACGGGACCCTCCGGAGGCCCCTCAGACGACCGCCGCAGGGCGGCCTCGATCGCCGCCCGCAGCCGTTCGTCGCGCACTCCCTCCACGCCGGTCTGGGCCGCCTCCCGATCGTCCGGCCGGGACCGATTCTCCTTCTTCGCCGCCGGCCGCCCGGAGTCCTGCCCCGGTGGACCCGCCGGATCCGCTGCGGCGCCTCCGGCGGACGCGATCTGGTCGGCGGAGCCGCCGGGCGCTCCGGGCTGCTCGCGCGCCGGCGGCGAAGAGGAGGCCGACGTGCGCGGACGCTCTGCGTCGTCGCCCATGACCGACGGGTGTGCCCGAGCCCTGTCCCCCGGAGCCGCCGGACTGCCGATGATGAAGCGCAAGCGCTCGACCGGGTGCCCGGGGGCCACTTCTTCCATCCTCCTGAGGATCTGCGGCCCCAGGTACGTCAGTTCATTCGCCCAGACCGAGGAGGCGCATTCCACGGTGAGCAGCCCGCGGCGGAAGGCGCGTGGCTTCGTGCCGGCGGCCACGGGACCACCGACCGCACGCGCCCACGCTGCGTACGCACGCGCCTCGTCCCCGTGGGCCAGCCGGTCGAGCGCCGGGGTGAGGACGTCGCCCACCCGGCGCGGCAACGCGGCGCCGCCGTGTCCGTCGCGCGGCCGCGAGCCTCGTCCCGCCCGGAGCCCCGACGCGTCCTCACGGCCTGCCTCATTATTCACAGCGCGTCCAAGCCGGGTGGGGCCGGCGACGTCCCGTCGTCGGCGGGGGAGGCGATCTCGCCGGGCGTCAGCGAGCCGGCGAGCGGGAGTTCGACGACGGTCGCGCGAGTCAGCTCCTCCTCGGTGAAATAGTGCCGGTCGGTGGTCGTCACCACGGCCTGGCCGGCGGTCGCCAGCATCCGCACGAGGCGCCGTCGTCGTGGGTCGTCCAGCTCGCTCATGACGTCGTCGAGGAAGAGCGGACCCTGGCGTCCGGTCCGCGCCGCCGCCAGCCGCTGCTCCGCGAGGAGCAGGGCCAGGACGGCGGCGCGCTGCTCCCCCTGAGAGCCGAACAGGCGCAGGTCCCGCCCGCCGGACGGCAGGGCGGCCGGGCCGCAGGCCGTCTCCGTTGCGCCGCCGCGTCTCGCGCCGCCGGTCTCCCCTCCCGCCCGCTCGCCGTCCGGGCCGACCTCCAGGAACTTGAGATCGTCGCGCTGCGGGCCGAAGAGCGACAGGCCGCGCCTGACCTCGCTCGGCCGGCGGACGCGCAACTCCTCGAGCAGCAGGGCCTCGTCGTATCGCACCCCGTCCAACTGGGCGACGAGCTGCAGGGCATACCGTCCCCCCGCCGGCGCCAGCGCCGCGGCCGTCTCGGAGAAACCCTCGGACAACGCGGCGACGAGGTCGCGGCGGCGGCGTCCCAGCTCGGTCGCGACCCGGGCGAACTGCGCATCCCATGGGTCCAGGGCGCCGGGAGCGGCGCCCTGCTTCACGGCCGCGAGCTGCGCATTGCGCTGGCGCACCACGAGCTGGAGGTCGCGGACGGCGGCCGCGTACTGCGGATCGAGCGCGGCGCCGAAGGCGTCGAGATGGGCGCGGCGACGCGCCGGGCTTCCCTTGACCAGCAGCAGGCTCTCGGGGACGAAGATGAACACATGGCTGCGGGAGCGCAGATCCTCCATGGACGCCACCTCCACGCCGTCCCAGCGCACCCGCTTGCCTTCGCGGGGGGCGAAGCCCACCTCGACGCGCTGCATCCCTCCGTCGGTCGTCTCGAGCTCGAGTTCCACCCGTGCATAACGCTCGCCCCAGGTGATGAGCTTCTCGTCCCTGCGCGTCCGCGGCGAGCCGCCGCGCAGTGCGAACCACGCCGCCTCCAACAGGTTCGTCTTGCCGGTCGCGTTGTCGCCGACCACGACGTTGAGCCCCGGTCCGAAGCGGACACTCGCATCGCAACAGGAACGGAAGTTCACGAGTCTCAGTCCGGCGACGACCATACGCGGTACTCCCGGCTCCCGACACGCACCACATCGCCGATGCTGAGTGTGCGGCCGCGGCGCGTCTCTGTCGCACCGTTGACGCTGACGGCGCCCGATTGCACGATGACCTTGGCCTGACCTCCGGTCGCCGCGACCCCGGTGAGCTTGAGGAACGCTCCCAGGGGGAGCGGTCCGGTCACGACCACGTCGTGCATGTCGCGCGGTCCGGCGTCCGGGGCGGCCGATCAGCTGCTGAGACGGATCGGCATGATGAGGTAGGTGAAGTCCTCTCCGGGTGCGCTGACCAGCCCCGGCCGCAGCGGGCTGGTGAAGCGGAGCACCGCCGTCTCGCCGTCGATGGCGTCGATGCCCTCGATGAGATACCCCGGGTTGAAGCCGATCTCGAAGGGCTCGCCGGAGAACTCCACGTCCAGCGTCTCCTCGGCATGGCCCACGTCCTGTGTGAGTGCCTTGAGCGTGAGCCGGCCCGGGGCGAAGGACATGCGCAGCGGGGCGTTCTTCTGCGCCAGGAGACTGACGCGGCGTGCCGTCGCCATGAGCCGGCCACGGTCGATGCTCACCTCGTGGTCGAACGTCTCGGGCACCAGTTGTCGGTAGTTCGGGAACTGGCCCTCGATGAGGCGCGAGGCGATCAGGACGTCGCCCGCCGGGTCCTTGAGCCTGAAGACGGCCTGGTTCTCCCCGACCGCCACCTCGATGTCGCCGGGCCCGAGGGCACCGGCGAGACGGGCGACCTCGCCGAGGGCCTTGACCGGCACGATCGCCTGGACGTCGGACTCGAGTGCATGGTCGAGCGCGGTCTCCTTGACGGCGAGCCGATAGCTGTCGGTGGCGACCATCTTGAGCGTGTCGCCCACGATGGTCATGAGGACGCCTGTGAGGATGGGCCGGGTCTCGTCGCGGGAGGCCGCGCGACCCACCTTGTTCAGCGTCTCGACGAACGGCCCACGGCCGACCGTGAAGGCGCCGGTCATGTCGAAGGTGGACGTCTGCGGGAAGTCGGCCGCCGCCCACGCGTTGAGCGAGAAGGCGGCGCGCGCGACGCTCACCTTGACGGCGGCCTCGCCGGCCTCGACGACGAGCTCCTCGTCCGGGAGGTTGCGGACGACGTCGCTGAAGAGACGCGCCGGGACGACGACCTCGCCCTCGCGCTCCACCGGCGTGGCGAGGTCGGCCTTCATGGACAGCTCCATGTCGGTCGAGGAGAGATCCAGGCGGCCGTCGCCGGCCTGCAGGAGGATGCCGGACAACACCGGGAGCGTGCTGCGTGTGGAGACGCCGCGCGCGAGGATGCCGAGCTTGTCGACCAGCGCAGACCGATCACACGTGAACTTCATCCCGGCTCCTTATGAAAGTAAAGAGAAGTAGGTACTCCCATCGTCATGACAGCCCCTGTTGACGATGTGGAGAGACGGGGTTGTCCCTGCACCCCACGGGGCGACTGATCCTGCACGATGCTGTGGATGGTGTGTGCAGAACGGGACAGTGCTCCCTCCGTCCGCCTCGGTGTAGAGGGAAGCATAGCGGATTTCGGCCGCCGTTTGGGGAACGTCCACAGGTGACGAAGCCGTCGTCAACAGGGTTGTGGAGGGGCTCGCACACGGCGGGGATCGGCCTGATCGTCCGACGCGGACGTGGGTGCAGGCCGTGACTGTCGGGGGCGGGACGTCTCCGGGGTCAGTGGGTGGACCGCAGACGCGCGCTGATGAGCCCGACGAGATCGTGCACCTGCGGGTCGTGACCGTCCTTGAGTTGGCGCTCGACCTTGTCGACCGCGTGGATGACGGTGGTGTGGTGACGTCCGCCGAACTTGGCGCCGATCTGCGGGAGCGAGGCCTCGGTGAGCTCGCGGGCCAGGTACATCGCGATGTGCCGCGCGTAGGCGACGTCCTGGGTGCGACGGTTGCCGCGCAGGTCGTTGACGTGGAGGCCGAACTGCCGGGCCACCTCGTTCTGTACCATCTCGATGGTGACCGGGTGCTGATACGCCTTGGGGACGATGTCCTTGAGCGCCTCCTTCGTGATCGCCAGGGTCACGTCGCTGCCGCGGATGGAGGCGAAGCTCACGGCCCGCGTGAGCGCGCCGTACAGCTCACGGATGTTGCTGGTGACCTTCTGGGCGATCCACTCCAGGGCCTCGGGCTCGGCGATCTCATAGCCCTCCCATTTGACCTGCTTGCGGAGGATGGCGATGCGGGTCTCGAGGTCCGGCCGGCTGATGTCGACCACCACTCCTTGACCGAAGCGCGAGCGCAGCCGGTCCTCGAGCTCTTCCAGCTCGCGGGGCGGCCGGTCGCTCGTGATGACGATCTGCTTGCCGGCCTCGTAAAGGGCGTTGAACGTGTGGAAGAACTCGACCTGGGTCTGCTGCTTGTCGGCCAGGAACTGCACGTCGTCGACGATGAGGACGTCGTTGTCACGGTAGGTCTGCTTGAACCCCTCGATACGCCCCTTGTCGGTGACCGCGTTGATGAAGTCGTCGGTGAACCGCTCGCAGGTGACGTAGCGGACGTGCAGTTCAGGGTGCTGCTCGAGCGCCGCGTGGGCGATGGCCTGGATGAGGTGTGTCTTGCCGAGCCCGGTGCCCGCGTAGATGAACACGGGGTTGTACGCGCCGGCCGGGGATTCCGCGACGCTTCGCGCCACTGCGGTCGCGTACTCGTTGTTGGGGCCGACCACGAAACGTTCGAACACGTAGCGCGGGTTCAGCCCGTCGATGAGCGGCGCTCGTCTGCGCTTGGGGCCCGTGCGCCGCGGTGAGGGCGGCGACACCTGCTCCGGGACCGGCGTGGAGGGCGGGTCGGGGGC
>ERZ1026792.2157-NODE-2157-length-10768-cov-2.850108_pt1 | contig 10768 bp, 10 predicted proteins | sample MGYA00520884_ERZ1026792 | MGnify/ENA primary metagenome ERZ1026792 (study PRJEB33270, sample SAMEA104284473) | anaerobic digester metagenome | biome: Anaerobic digester microbiome; feature: mesophilic sludge digester; material: Anaerobic digester biomass... | reverse complement strand
GCACTAATTGAAAAAGTTGAAGCTGTTATAGAATTAATGTTTCGATAATCAGTTCCATAATTTGCTCCAAAACGGTATTGAGAACGTTGAAACAGATTTCCATAAATGGTTCTATCAGGTCTCACCCAATATCCAATTCCGATATTCATTGCATTTTTCAAACTTCCTTTTTGAATTGAATGTACTGAACTGGGCAGGGCAGCTTGCTGATGCATTGATCTATTTGCACAGCCAGGAGCCTCCCATATTACATCGGGATATCAAGCCGAGCAATTTGAAGGTTACACCAAATGGGCTGTTAAAGCTGGTGGATTTTGGTTTGGTCAAATTACTGGCGCCCGGTGAGGTGACCATTACCATTTTGCAGGGACAGGGAACTGCTCTTTATACGCCCTTGGAACAATATGGGGGAGACTCCGGACATACCGATGTACGGAGCGATTTGTACGCCTTTGGCGCCACACTGTATCATTTATTAACCAATCAGGCTCCGGCTGATGCACGGGAACGCTTCCTGAATCCACAAAGCCTGATCCCACTGCGCCAGATCAATCCGGATGTCAGCTTGAAAACCGAAAAGGCAGTGCTGTGGGCGATGAGCATCCACCCGGATGAACGTCCGGAAAACGTAGCGCGTTTCCGGCAGAGCCTGCTGGGGGATACCCCCACCATCCCGCGTCCGATTTCCAAATCCCTGACCATTCGGGAACTTGCCCGGATGGATCCAGAGCGAATGTTAATTTACTCCGCCATCGGTCTGGCGATATTGACTATGGTGATAACGCTGGCGCGCTAAGCGGGCGACGAGCGGGCTGCTTTTCCTGCCAATAAAAACCATCCCACACCCAGCAGCCAGCCGGTGATGATGCCTGCAAGGATTATCCCCGCCAGACCGCCCGTACCGGCTTTTTCCAGCCAGGCAAATGCGCCTGGTAAACCGAGAATCAACAGGAAGAATGCCAGCATCCCCCCCAGGGCCGCCAGCGAACTCCATCGCAAACCCCAGCGGATTGAAAACCGCCGTCCAACAAAAAATATTCCGACTGCGCCACCCCAACTGAGAATCAGTGCCAGCAGCCAATCTCCCATGCCGGGTGCCTGGGGTTCCGACGGTGGGGGTGTTTCAGTGACAACTGGAGTCAGCGTGGGAGTGGGGCTTGGTGTGGGTGTCAATGTGGGCAGGGAGGTGGGGGTGATGAAAACGGGGACTCCCCCTTCACCTTCCAGGATATTCAATTGGAGTACCTGGGAGGTCAGTGCAGGTTCGCTGACAACGCTGATTTCAATCGGTCCCAATGCCTGAATCCGGTAGGTGGTGGATGCCACACCCTCTGCTGTGACCTGTTCAATTTGCTGAATGGTGCCGGTTTCACCCCCCAGTTTGAAAAGAAATCGTACGACAGTCCCATCGGGGACAATATGATGGTTTTGATCAAGAATGACACCCGTGCGCAGCGGGATGATGTCCCCAATTTTGAAAGTCGTGGGCGGCGTTGGCATGGGAGTGGATGTCCCTTCAGATGGTGTAGTTGGAACATCCAGGTAAAGTGGAATCACCTGGTTTGGATCGGGGGAGGTGGCAGTGATCAAATCATATGCAATCCCCGGTACGGATACCGGAAGTGCACCATCCGCCGACAGCTCCTGAAACAGCACCCTTGTGGCGACATCCAGAAATGCAGGGATTTTACTGTATAAACCATAATAGGCAGTAAATTTGGAAATATCCGTTGTGTCAAAATAGTATGGGGCATTGAAGGAAAACACGATGGTTTTTTTATTGGTCAATAACTCCGGGCGTTCCTCCAACAATCGTTTGATTGCCTGGGATGTGGGATCATTTTCGCTGATTTGATGGATGGATACAATAATCCAGGTGGCGATCTGAAGATCAGTTTCCAGTTCAGGCTGGTCGAGTGGATCATCCAGCATCAGATTCAAGGCATTAAAGGAATAAGACGATAAAAGGCTTGAAGAAACCTGCCCCCCAGCCGAAGGACCGTACAGACGTAAAACTGCCTGCTGGAAACTGGTTTCAGACAGGATGGATTCCACAGGACAGGTGCTGCATTGTTTCTGATCAATGGTATCCGTGAGGAACACAATCCGATCGCGCAAGCCGGGGGGGCGGGGGAGTTCCAGTTTTAATTCTGCGGCACTGGGGCTGATGAGTGAGACTGCCTGGCGGGCTACTTCAAAATTGATCGATTCTGAGGTGCCGATCTGGGACAATCTCTCGACTGAAGTCAACACTTGATTCAAGTTGAAATTGGAATACAAGCGATATTTCAAGGTTAAAATTCGTAGAACCGACTCGTCAACCCGTTCAGCAAACGCAGGATCCTCCCTGTATTTCTGGATGAAGTGATTCAAGGTGTTTAGAATGGTCGTGTAACTGTCAGGATCACCAGGGGCGATGAAATTGTTCAAATAGAGCAGATCATTCCCTGCCAGGAAGGCGTTGCGGGCGATCAGGCGGGCATCAAATGTAACTCCGGTGGGATCGTAAAAACGACGGATGGCATTGCTGCCAAGGTCATCACTGACTGTGATGCCCTGATTCTCGCGCCAGGTGCTGATTTCCGGAAGGGACAGCAGCTGATCCAATGATGTGCCATCCAGGCTGACGGGGCGGGTGGTGGCGCGAATATTGCCCTGAAAACCCTGGTAACGGATATGGGTGACCAGTAAACCATCCGCAGTGGATTCAAAGTCTGCTGAATTTCCAGTGACTGCAAAGAACGGAGCCAGTTCTATTTGTTTCAAGGCATCCAGGGATTTTCGGACAGTGGCTACTTCCTCCTCGGTGGGTCGGTCTGATCCCCCTGCACCGGGGAAATGTTTTGCAATAACCGCCAGATGTCCGCCGCTGCCCTGGTGCAGCCCCTTGATATAAGCACTGCCCATCCTGCCCACCCAAAAAGGATCAGCACCAAAGGTACGCGTCCCCAGGTCTTCGCTGCGTTCAGCACGGATGATATTCAATACATCCAATGAAGGACCCAGGTACAGGTTGAAACCCAGCGCCTGTAATTCCCTGCCCATGATGGAACCGACGGATTGAGCCAGACTGGGTTTCCAGGTGGCACCGATAGCCATCAGATTGGGCAGGGAAGTCACTCCTTCCAGGATTTGATCATTGGGGGCAAGGTCGCCTTCCTGTGAAATGCCAAAGAAGAGGGGGATGTAGTTGCCGGCATTTCCGGTGTCATCCGGTTCCGCCCCCCCGGTATCCTGCACCCAACGGGATGTTTGCAGTGTGGAGATCATGCCATGTACATCGTTAAGCGTGTTTTCTGCCGTGAAATTATTGTTATCGGCGGTCAGAACAACCCCTCCGACATGATGAGTAATCAGCAAATCATAAATTTGTGAATTCTCGCGGATGTCTGTTCCTTTGTAGGTGATCAGGAAAAGCTGTCCAACCCGCTCCTCGGCACTCAGGCTTTTAAGCAATGTCTGGGCTTTCTGGCGTGGATCGATGCCCTGCAAGCCTTCGCCAGTTTGCGCCAGTGCGGGATGAATGAGTGCTGTAATAAAAACCACCACCAGGAGAATGGAGATCAATCGAAATGAGCGGTGCAGCATCTCAGCCGGATTTCCTTCCCGCATCATATTGTCTCAAAATATTCTGGTGGATTTCCGGCTGGATATTACCTCCTGTCAAAATAACCACAGCCGGGTGTCCGGAAACCTTTCCAGAAATGACAGCAGCCAAGGCTGCTGCCGCTGAGCCTTCAATTGTCTCCCCCCATCGATACCAGGCAACGGCGATTGCTTCTTCAACATCAGTTTCCTTAACCAGGATGATATCGTCAACATATTTTCGGACCAGCGGGAGGGTAATGGAACCTTCCTCGACAGCACCTGAAAGTCCATCCGCCAGGCTGGGTAATTCGGTCACATTCTCCTGCGAACCTTTATGAAATAATTCATAAAAAAATGGGGATGCTTCCGATTGGACACCAATGAGCCGCGGCCGCTGACGCATCCGGGAAAATGCCAGTCCCAGTCCCGCGATTAATCCACCCCCACCCACAGGCACCAGGCAGACCTCGGGAGAATCCGGCAGTTGATCCATCAATTCCAATCCCAACGTTGCCTGACCAGCAATCACCCGGGCATCGTTATATGGGGATATCCAGGTCTGGTGGTATTCAGCAGCATATTGTTGGGCGGTACGCTCTGCCAGTTCGTAACCGCCTGGAACCAACCGTACATCCGCACCCAGTGAACGCATGGCTTCCAATTTGGCAGGCACGGCATGTTTCGAGGCGAAGATGGTTGTCTGGGCACCCACTTCCCTGGCTGCCCAAGCCACTCCCTGACCATGATTCCCGGCGGAGGCAGCCACCAATCCACGCTCCCTCTCCCATGGAAGCAGGGAAAGGATTTTATTGGTGGCGCCGCGCAGTTTAAATGAACCGGTTGTCTGCCGGTTTTCCCATTTTAAATAAATGTTCCAACCGGCATCATGGGTCAGCGGAGTGCGTCGAACCCGATCAGCCAGGAGTTGGGAAGCTTCATCCAGCCATTCCGCAGGAATCATCGTTCCTCCAGAATGCGCAAGGCAAGCTGGGGGTCATCTGTAAAAATGCCATCCACATCCAGGGCGTAGAGACGGCGCATCTCCTCCGGATCGTTGACCGTCCAGGTATGTACCCGGCGGTCTGCTGCATGGGCTTTTTGGATATATTCTGCTGTTGCATCTGTATGCTGCGGATGGGTGATGTGTGGAGCCGCCCGCTGACCGACCCAGGCAGGGATGGATCGGTTTGCCATACCTTTGGCATAGATAATTCCCCGAGGAATCCCGGGAAGCAATTTCCGTGTATGGAATAAATTATTCGCTAGAAAGGATGAAAACAATACCCGTTCTTCCATCCCCATCTGGATAACCAGGTGGATTACACGTTCCACCAGCATATCCAACGGGGAATAATAATTCGCCAGTTCCACATTGATAAAAATATCATGTCCGACTTCTTCAAATACTTCTGCAAGTGTGGGGATGGGCTCTCCCCGGAATTTGGGATCAAATTTTACTCCCGCATCCAACTCCCGTAAGGCATCCAGGGGCAGGCGTTTGACAGGACCGGTGCCATCGGTTGTGCGGTTAACCGTTGAATCATGCATGACGATCACCTGCTGGTCAGCACTGAGCTGGACATCCAGCTCAATTGCCGGGGCACCCTGGCGGACTGCCAGCTTGAAAGCCGAAAGCGTGTTTTCAGGTGCATGGGCGGAGGATCCGCGGTGGGCGAAAATGATCGGACGGGGAATCAGATAAAGATGGGTCATAATTCAACAAAATATGAATCAACTGCACGATCAATCAGTTCCCGGGAAAGCGTGGGTTCAATATTTAAATATTGTGAGATATCGACGATCTGGTCACACAGGTCGCGGGGATGATTGGCACGCAGTTTGCGGTTGCACTTGATGTAATATTCCTGCAACAGGTACGCCAGACCTTCATCGTTGTATTGAACCCCTTTCTGACTGGAAACCCGCTTGAAAATTTCGCGATATTCCTCATAGGTGGGATCGACGACCTCAATTTTATGGCGCAGACGGCGCAGGAATGCTTCATCCACCAACTCGCGCGGGGGCAGGTTGGTTGAAAAAATGACCAGCACATCAAAGGGAACTTCGAGTTTGCGCCCGGTATGCAGGGCGAGGTAATCAATGCGATTTTCCAAGGGAACGATCCAACGGTTCAACAGGTCACGCGGCCGCACCTGCTGGCGACCAAAGTCGTCAATCAGAAGAATACCGCCGTTGGCTTTCATCTGGAATGGGGCTTCGTAATACTTCAATGTATCGTCAAACACCAGGTCCAGTCCCGCCATGGTCAATTCACCCCCGGTGACAATGAAAGGACGGCGGATGCGCACCCAGCGCGGGTCTCGGCGGGTGTTGGTTCGCATGGTGCCAGTGCCGCGTGGGGTGGTGTCATCCTCGGGTGCCAATTGGTGATTGACCGAGTCAAACAATTTAATGACCTGCCCTTCCACACTGACGGCAAATGGAACATACATCGTTTCCGCCTGAATCAGGTTGCCAATGGCGCGGGCAATACTGGTTTTGCCATTGCCGGGTGGACCATACAGGAAAATGGAGGTTCCGGAATTTACGGCAGGTCCCAATCGTTGAAAGGCATGTTCAGACAGGACCAGGTGGGCAAGCACCTGGCGCATCAGGCGGTCAGTCACCTGCAGACGATCAACCTTTTGGCGCTGGATGGATTCATAGTACATCTGGAGGGGTACCGGTGCAGGACCGGCATATTGGCTGCGGTCAAGGGCTTCGCGAGCCCGGGCGATTCCAGCACCGGTGATGGCATACACGTAAGCGCCCTCACCCAGACCCATCTGGGAGGTGCGAACTTCCAACAGTTTTTCACGCTTGAGTGACTCCAGGAGGGAGTCCACCACACCGGTGAAGGGCAGGGCTATTTCTTCAGCAATTTTAAAACCAGTCAGGTAACCTTCAAAATACATGACCTTTAAGACCAGGTCCTGCAGCCAGAGTGGCGATAAACCAGTATTTTCCACCTTTGAAATCGGAGGTGGAACAAAGGGAGGGGGGGCAACTGGGGCGGGTTGCCCGGTTGAGCGGCTGACAGAAGTACGCGGCTCGTTTTGTCGGGGGGGAAGTTTGGTCATGCGAATGACTCCTGGATAAATATGATGATTGCCAGGGATGGTAAACCATATCCGCAGGGGTTGAGTTTACCGTTTTCAATTATAGCACACGCATTAATTTGGAACTGTCGGGTTCAACAGGTTTGTTGATATGTTCGGCAACAATCAGCCCGGATTGGGTTTTTACAGGCAGAAGATTAATTCACCACCAATTTCCAGTTCTTTCATCTGCCAGGGAAAATTTTGAATAGCTTCCATCACCAGCCGGCGGTGTTGATCAATAAGGGAATGGTGTCCGGTCAGGTTGCGGGAGGGCAGCGTGACAATCAGCCAATGGGTGTGAATAGCCTGCCAGAAATTACGGTTGCAGCCGCGGCGGCGCTGGTCAAACCGGTGGGCTTCCTTGAAAAAAAAGGTCACATCTGTCTGGATTTTGGGAGGATTCACCAGAATATCCCCCTGGAAAGCCAGTTCCGGCAAGCCCTGAAGACGAAAGTAGGTGTTGATCAGTGTGACCCGCGGTTGGTGGAGGTCCCAGGCATGATATTGAGTGTCTGTGGACAGGTCCATCCACGGAAAGGAAAGTGGATTCAATCCACAAGCCAGATCTATGATGATCTGTGGCTTTCCTGTGACGGCAAATATCGCCTTGTAAAACTCTGCCAGATGTGGAATGCGTTCCCGGGTGGAGGCATGTTGTTGCATGATTTCCATACACACATTTTTGATAATCAAAGGATCACCCGACCGGAAGGCGGCATCCAATTTCAGGGAGGCTGCCACATAATCCGGGTCGCCCAGATAAGGGGCAACAATCTGATGTAATTTTTCCCGAACAGCCTTCAAAGCTGCCCTGGTGGAGTTGTGATGAGCAAGCTCCTGTTCCAGCAGGTCCCGGATGGTTTCACGGGGCAGGTTCAGCTGCCTGTATTTACGGGAAGCCAGCAAATCATCAATCCAGGCATCCAGATCAAAGGGCATCAATCATCTCCGGCTCAGCAGGAAAGCGAGTTCCGTGGGAAATACAAACCGCTTCGAGGTAAAGGGAAGACCTTCAATGAGTTGATGAAAATGAGTTTCATAGGTTTTGGGCATGCCTTTTGATCTGCCGCCCAGGGAACGCGCCGGGAATGAAACGAGGATATGTTCAGCCTGAATGCCGGCAAGCAGTCTTTGCCCGATGGATTTATCAACCTGCTCCAGGCAGGGGATGGTTTTCAACAGGAGCGCCAGTTGTACCTTCTGATCAGGCATGGCTGATGTCAGATCGCATATGCCGGCGCTGCCCCGGATGGAAAAATGGGAGAAAAATCGGTTGAGAAAATCAGCAAGGTCTGTATATATGTCAAATGCAGCATATTCCACTTCCGGGGCGAGGGGCATAAGCGAAATCGCCAGGGGATTCATTCCACAGGCGAGGTCCAAAACCGAATGCACCGGTGCAATTGAGGCAAGTGTCTGGGCGTAAAATTCTTTGAGAAAGGGCAGGCGTTCACGGGTGGAGGCATGCTGCAATAACATTTTCCGGCAAAATAAATTGACCTCAGGGTGATGGAGATCGTTGGGGAGGGAATCGAGCCCGATAATAGCTTGCGCATAGCCGATGGGCGATTCTTGGTAGGCGGCAGCCACCTGGTGCAGCCTGGATCGGACAGCCTTGATGGTTTCCTTTATACTTCGTCCCTTTTCGAGTTCCAGTTCCACCAATCTGGAAACCAATGACCGGTCAATGGTGGAATACTTGGGAGCAGCGCAAATCCGCTGGATAAGGTCTTCCATGTCAACCATATTGGGCATGAATCAGGTCACCTCCGGCAGACTGCGGATCCGTTTTGTCAGTTGCGTCATAAACCGCAGATTATGCAGGGTTGCCAGGCGCAGGTGGAGGGGTTCCCCCAGCTTGAAAAGGTGGCGCAGGAAGCCAATCGAATAACGCGAGCAGACCGGACAGTCACATCCGGGTGAGATGGGTGCATCCGAGCGGATGTGTTTTTCATCATTGAGGTAAATATAGCCCAGCCAGCTTCCTGTCAAGCCGGCTTGCGGGGCTGTGACGGGCTGGTTGAAGGTGTACAGGCGGTTGTGGCGGGCGTCGCGGGTGGGCATGGCGCAATCAAACAGGTCATAACCCATCCGGTAACATGCCAGTAGATTCTCAGGATGTCCAATCCCCAGGGCGTGCATGGGAAAATGGCGCGGAATCAGTGAGCGGGTGTATTCAAGAATGTCCGTAATCAACCTGCCCTCGCCGTCCAGCGGCCAGCCGCCAAACCCAAATCCATCAAAACCAATTTCCAGCAATGCCTCGGCACATTCACGGCGCAATTCAGGAATGCCGCCGCCCTGGATGACTGCGAACAACCTGGGGCGGGATTCCTCCGTGAGTGATTTTTGCTCCACCAACCGCAGGTATTCCTTTTTACTTCGTTTTGCCCACTCAATGGTTCGGTCCACAGAGAGGCGTTGTTCAGAATCCGGTGCATCCACATGAGTGCAGTCATCCAGGCAGATGACCACATCCGAATCAAAGCTCATTTGAAGTTGGATGCACTTGGCGGGTGTTAGTTGATATTTACGGCTGCTGCCCTCAAGTTGGAATGATATCCCGCGGCTGTCCATTTTTCCAAATTTGGGATTCTGGCGGATCAGTGAATATGCCTGGAATCCCCCCGAATCGGTAATGATGGGGTGGTTCCAGCCGGACATCCGATGCAGCCCGCCCAGTGAACGGACAACATCCGAACCGGGTTTTTGCATCAAATGAAATGTATTCATCACCACACCCTCAACACCCACATCTTCCAGGTCGGATGAATCGACCGTACGCACCACTCCAAAGGTGGCGTCAGGCAGAAAAACCGGGTAGTGGAGGGTTCCACTGGGCAGGATCAGTTTGCGTTCAGACATGATCAGTACACCGCAATTCCCAGGGTTTTGTCATCATCGTGTCTGCCATTTACAGCAGCCTTCATGGCATTCGGGGAAACAAACTCCAGGAGTACGCTTAGGGACCTTGTGACCAGGCGGGTGATGCCGGCTTTGGCACCCGTGAACCGCCTGTGCCGGCTCATGTTGCGAATGTGACTGACAAAGAGTCCGGTTTGAGTCATCAGAGCCGGGTGAAGCGATTCCGGCATGGTCGATGATGATGCGTTTGGCAATTCCGGGATCCCGCAGCCGCGGCACAAGCGTACCTCTGCTGATGATGATTGTCTGTTTTGGGAGCAAAACCCCTGGTTGGTCATCGTTGGTGCCCTTCATGGGTATGGAATGATCCCATTATATCCAGATTTCCAATTCCAGTTCATCCCGGATGGGAATACCATTTTCCCCGACCAGCGGTATCTCAGGTTTGATTTGCCGGCTGCGGCTGACGGCTCCACAGTGGAGAGCGTACAGAGAAAAACCATAATGTTGGTAAAACCCCAGCGCTGACAGATTATCATTGGTGGTAACCAGCCATATCCGCACACATCCTGCCTGGCGTGCAAGTTCACGTACAGCATCCAATAAAGACCTGCCCACCCCGATATGGGGTAAAAAGCTGTTGAGAGTCACGATCTCGCAAGCGTGGTATTCCAGCCGATAGGTTAACAATCCCACGATCGTTCCCCCCCGGCGGGCAATGAGACCAGGCAGTTCATGGGGAAAATATTCAGCATCGTGAATAATGACCCTCTCACTGCCCCAATTCTCAATGATCAGTCTGCGCACCAGGCTGGATTCACCGGGTTGAATTGCCTGAATTGTGATTTCCTGCATGGATTTTCTCCGTACTTCAGCCTCAATTTACTGGAATTCCTTCTGAAATTGTACACCTTGCGCTATACTAATCCCATCCATTTTATTACTTCCTGTCATATCGAGTAAAGGTAAAGCACTTATGTCTGCATGGATTGATGTCAACGATGTAAATTTTAATCAGAAGGTCATTCAATCATCCCTGCCTGCACTGGTGGAATTTGGCGCGCCCTGGTGTCAACCCTGCAAGCGTCTGGAGCCGGAATTGGAAAAAATGCAGGAAGCGCTGGATGGCAAAATGCAGCTCTTTCATGTGAATGTGGATGAATCACCTGACCTGGCTGTCAGGTTGGGAATTATGAGTGTTCCGACAATCATCC
>ERZ1026792.2154-NODE-2154-length-10772-cov-2.436731_pt1 | contig 10772 bp, 8 predicted proteins | sample MGYA00520884_ERZ1026792 | MGnify/ENA primary metagenome ERZ1026792 (study PRJEB33270, sample SAMEA104284473) | anaerobic digester metagenome | biome: Anaerobic digester microbiome; feature: mesophilic sludge digester; material: Anaerobic digester biomass | place... | reverse complement strand
TTTACGATACAGGTGTAAAAATCACTGAAGCAGGAGTTAAAAACTCTTCTGCTAAATGGATACCTGAGAATTGTGTCATAGTTGCTTTATACGGAGCAACTGCCGCGAAAGTGGCGATTAACAAAATACCGCTTACTACAAATCAAGCTTGTTGCAATTTGCAAGTAGATGAAACAAAAGCCCTTTATCGCTATGTGTTTCATTGGTTGTCAAGTCAGTATCTTAAACTAAAGGCCTTGGGGCAGGGGTCACAGTCAAACATCAATGCAAAAACAGTGAAAGAATACCCTATCCCCGTTCCTCCCCTTGAAGAACAAGAACGCATTGTTGCCATCCTTGACCGCTTTGACGCCCTCTGTAACGACTTAACCAGCGGCATTCCGGCCGAAATCGAAGCACGGCAAAAGCAATATGAATATTACAGAGATAAACTGTTATCTTTCAAGGAGGTGACGGCATGAGCATTTACAACATCGTTGCCAGTACTGATGAAGCAACGGTTGTTGCTGAATATGCAGCTGAATATAATGTCCGTCCTGAAAAGTATCAGAGCGAGGCAGAACTTGAGCGGGAGTTTATCAGGCAACTAACTTCCCAAGGATATGAATATATTTCAGTACACAATGAAGCTGCATTGATAGAAAATCTCCGAAAACAACTTGAAGTGCTTAATGACTTCACTTTTACTGATAGCGAATGGGATAAATTTTTCACAGAATGTATTGCCAATACAAATGAGGGTATTGTTGAAAAAACCAGAAAGATTCAAGATGACCATATCCAGATTCTAAAACGTGAAGATGGAACAACAAAGAACATATACCTTTTGGATAAAAAGAATATCCATAACAATCGCTTGCAAGTTATTAATCAATATGAAGAAGCAGGCGGCAAGCATGAAACCCGATATGATGTAACAATCCTTGTAAATGGACTTCCGCTGGTTCATGTGGAGTTAAAGAGGCGCGGTGTTGCTATCCGTGAAGCCTTCAACCAGATAAAAAGATACCAGCGTGACAGTTTTTGGGCGGCTTCTGGTTTATTTGAGTATGTGCAAATATTTGTAATCTCCAATGGCACCCATACAAAGTATTATAGTAACACCACAAGAAATGCTCATATCAAGGAGCAAAGTAGCAGTGAACGTCGAAGAAGCAAAAAAACGAGTAATAGCTTTGAGTTTACCAGCTTTTGGGCAGATGCAAATAACAAAATTATTCCTGACCTTGTGGATTTTACTAAAACTTTTTTTGCCAAACATACCCTCTTAAATATACTAACAAAATATTGTATTTTTACATCTGAAGATCTGCTCCTTGTAATGCGTCCTTATCAAATAGCTGCTGCAGAACGTATATTATCACGTATTGTAGTATCAACCAACTACAAGAAGATGGGCACAACTGCAGCTGGAGGATATATCTGGCATACAACAGGCTCTGGTAAGACATTGACCAGTTTTAAGACAGCCCAATTAGCTTCTGCCTTGCCTTACATAGACAAGGTGCTGTTTGTTGTTGACCGTAAAGACCTAGACTATCAGACTATGAAGGAATATGACCGTTTTGAAAAGGGGGCAGCTAACGGTAATACGTCCACAAGAGTTCTTCAAAGACAATTGGAAGACAGGGACGAAAAAGGAAATCCTCATGAATACAAAATCATTGTAACCACTATTCAGAAGTTGGATATATTTATACGTAAAAACAAACAGCATGATATTTACAAGAAACATGTGGTACTGATTTTTGATGAGTGCCACCGTTCCCAATTTGGCGAAATGAATCAAGCTATCACGAAGAGTTTTAAGAACTACCATATCTTCGGCTTTACGGGAACTCCGATTTTTGCCGCTAATGCCAGTTCAGGAGGTAACCCACTGCTTCGCACAACCGAGCAGGCTTTTGGAGAAAAACTGCATACTTATACCATTGTGGATGCCATCAATGATGGGAATGTTCTGCCTTTTAGAATAGATTTTATCAATACCATTAAGATGCCTGATTACGTTAATGATAAAAAAGTCTATAGCATAGATAGAGAAAAAGCCTTAGCAGATCCACAGCGAATCAGTGAAATTGTTTCTTACGTTCTTGAACACTTTGATCAGAAGACGAAGCGCAATAGTTATTACACATTCTCTGCGAAATGGGAAGAAGCAGATAAGCACAACCCTAAAAAGATGATTGAAAAGCGTGAAACAAGGCGAGTTGCCGGTTTCAACTCCATATTTGCTGCTGCATCCATCCCAATGGCAATCAGATACTATAATGAGTTTAAGAAGCAGATAGCACAAAAGAACCGTAACCTTACCATTGCAACTATTTTCAGTTTTAGTGCAAATGAAGAAGAGCCAGATGGACTGCTGCCTGAAGAGGATTTTAATATGGAAAACCTTGACCAGAGCTCCAGGGATTTTCTTGAGGCGGCTATCCGAGATTACAATTCCACATTTAACACAAATTACGATACTTCCTCGGACAAGTTTCAGAATTATTATAAAGACCTCTCTCTTCGTGTAAAGAATCGGGAGATTGATATATTGATTGTTGTTAATATGTTTCTTACTGGCTTTGATGCAACAACCCTAAATACGCTATGGGTAGATAAAAATCTGCGGCAACATGGACTTATTCAGGCTTTTTCAAGAACTAACCGCATCCTAAACAGCGTTAAGACCTATGGTAATATCGTTTGCTTTAGAGATTTGAAAGAAGAAACAGACAAAGCTATTGCACTATTCGGCAATAAGGATGCAGGCGGTATTGTACTGCTAAAAACATTCGATGAATATTATAAGGGATATGATGAAAAAGGTGAACACAAGCCGGGCTATGCTGAACTGATTGCAACCCTTACAACACAGTATCCCCTTGGACAACCTATTCTCGGAGAAGAAGCTGAAAAAGACTTTATACGGCTATATGGAGCAATACTTCGGCTTAGAAACATTCTTACTTCTTTCGATGACTTTGAAGGAAATGAGATTTTATCTGAAAGGGATTTTCAGGACTATCAGAGCATTTATATTGACCTGTATCAGGAATACAGAAAAGGTGCTGATGGTGACAAAGAAACTATCAATGATGACATAGTTTTTGAGATTGAACTGGTCAAACAGATAGAGGTAAATATTGATTACATCCTTATGCTTGTAGCCAAATATCAACAATCCAACTGCAAGGATAAAACCATTCTTACGACCATTGATAAGGCTATCAATTCGAGTATTGAACTTCGAAGCAAGAAAGAGCTTATCGAGCGTTTTATAGAGCAAGTCAATGTATCGACCAAAGTGGATGAGGATTGGCGAAAATTCCTCCATGAGCGTAAGGAAGCGGATATTTCAGCAATTATAGAAGAAGAAAAATTAAAGCCTGAAGAAACCCGCCGTTTTATCGACAATGCTTTCCGAGATGGAATGCTTAAAACGACCGGTACAGCCATTGATAAAATCATGCCACCTGTATCTCGCTTTGGCGGAGGCAGAGCTGCGAAAAAACAAGGAATTATCGAAAAACTAATGTTATTCTTTGAGAAGTATTTAGGGTTGATATAGATTAATATCAATCACTAATTCAAAAAAATATCTTTAATAAAACCAATTGTTATTTTACTATTTATGAGCTGATAATGCTCTTGAAATATATTATTTGATTCGTTCCAGTAAATTTTTCCGGCGTCTATTATTTGCAATCCAATAGAAATATTATTAAATATTTTATTATAATCATCATCTGTTTTAGTCAAAACAGTTGGATTTGTTCTTGCTTTAGAGGGGTTACTCAATAGTACCGCAGTCAGTGCTTGAGCTAAATAATTTATACTAATAATTTTATTGATTGGTTTTCCTTTATTCTTATAAAAGTTTTTTCTTCTGTCATAATAAAGACCATTTTGAAATAAAAATGTTTCTATATCTCTTTGAATGATATTTGTTGATCGTAATAACGAAGCTGGGACGGCATTTTGAAAATTAGTTGCTTTAATTATTGAATCTCTACTTTTATCATTTTTTGTAATTATTACTTTACAAAAAACAGTTCTGTTATCTTCATATATTCAAATAGTAATATATTAGTTTTACGATTCTATCCGTAAAACTTTCAGTTTTTACAACTTTTTAGGAATTCATTCCCAAAACTATCAAATTTCACAATCTTTTGGGAATACATTCCCAAAACTTTTTGTTTTTTAACAGTTTGGCACACACACAAGCCAAACTCTTCATTTTTACACACTTTGGCCTACACACAGGCCAAACTTTTAAAAGGTAGCACTATATCTATCAACAATATCATTAGGCTCCCCTATCTCATATGTCTTGTCTTCTTTCAACCAAAGTACCCTATCAGAATACTTTCTTACACTATCCAATCCATGAGATACAAACAGTATTGTCTTCTTACCAACAATATCATCAAAATATGCAAAACACTTCTTCTGGAACTCCCCATCTCCTACAGCTAATACCTCATCAAGAACTAAAATATCTGACTTAACTCTAATTGCAATTGAAAATGCTAATCTAACCTGCATGCCAGATGAAAATTTCTTAATGGAAAGGTCTTCAAAATCCTTAAGTTCTGCAAAATCAAAAATATCATCTACACTCTCATTAATTTCCTTCTCAGTAAGACCAAGAATTGTACCATTAAGATATACATTCTCCCTTGCACTAAGATCTGGATTAAAACCAACACCTAGCTCCAAGAAAGGAACAAGCTTACCATTAACATCAATTATACCTCCATCAGGAATGTAAATACCTGATATCAGTTTTAGTAGTGTGGACTTACCTGCACCATTAGGACCAATTACACTGAAAAACTCTCCTTTTTTTACATCAAAAGAAAGATCTCTTAGAGCTACAAAGTCTATCATCTTCTTCTTTGCAAAAGGATTTACAAACCTCTCTTGCAGGGTTGTAGGAGAACCATGCTCAGGTATTCTAAACTTCTTTGTTAAATTTGTTACTTTAATTGCTATATCCTCTTCCATATTTTTAAAAATGCTCAGCTACTTTTTTAATATGTTTGTTAAAATACAATCTTCCTAGGATTATTAAAACAATCGAAACACCCAAACCTAAAAGAACAAACTTAAGATCTGTGACTTTACCAAATATTAAAGCTTCCCTTACGGCTTTTACAAATCTTGCAACGGGATTGTAGTAAACAATGAATCTGTACTGTTCTGGAATCATTTCTACTGGGAAGAATACTGCGCTAGCATAGAAGAGAAGTTGCAAGACAAGTTCCATAATATGCTGAAGATCTCTAACATGAACAAGCCAAATACTAGTAAAGAAAGAGACACCATAAAGAGAGAGGAACATGACAAAACCTATGAAAAAAATATATGCTAGACCAACTAGACTGATACTAATCTTTAATATTAGAGCTACCACAAGTACAATTAAAAGATTAATCGAGAAGTTAATGAGTGCCATACTTAGAGAACTAGCAACTACAACATCCCTTTTAAAATTGATTTTTACAATCAATTCAGCCCTCTCCATAATTGAACCCATACCCCAAATCATACCTTCATTAAAAAATGTATAGACTATTAATCCAGAGAGAAGATAGACAGCGTATTGTTGTTGTGTAAGACCCCCAATAGATGATGATGTGTGTGAGAAGATGATAAAGAGGATTAAGAACATGAAGAAAGGTTTTAGAAGGACCCAGAAAAAACCTAAGAGCGAGCCCTTGTATCTCATTTTAAAAGTTGTTTTTACAAATTGTTTGTAGAGATCTAAATCATTCTTGTTCATTATTTCTCCTTTAAAAATTCTTTTAGCGTAACTCTCTTAGAGTATATCATTTTCCACATTAACCAATTAAAAAGATACCAGATTGTCTCTTTTATTGCCACCCACAAACCCTTTCTGCTCCATATACTTCTAAATCTATTTTGCATATTCATAATGTTTCTTTTTCTAACACCTAACTTCTTAGAAGATGCCATATGGTCATGATATACCTCTGATGTTCCTACATAGTAGAGTTTATACCCTAAATCTCTAATCCTAAGTGAAAGATCGATGTCCTCATAATACAAAAACATATTAGGATTAAAGCCACCTACTCTTTCAAAAACCTCTCTTTTAACTAAGAATGCTCCTCCCATGAGAGCATCTATTTTCTCTACTACACTATATTTAGGATTATCTTCCTCCTTATCATATCTATCATATGCCATATAGTGTCTATCTACATATATCCCTGCAGAATTAATGATTCTCTTTTCGCTACCTACTTTTTCTTTAGAATACACAATCTTTGGACCAACTGCCCCTACATCTTCTTTCTGTAGCTCTTTAACTAGGTTATCTAAGAATCCTTTTGGTACAGAGATATCATTGTTCAGAAACAGGTATGCATCATAGTTTGGATATTCTTTAACACCTAAATTATTCCCTCCTCCGAAGCCTAAGTTCTCTTTACTCTCTACTACCTTCACAGAGGGGAATTCTTTCTTAAGATACTCAACACTACCATCTATAGATGCATTATCTACAATTACAATCTCAAAATCCTCGTATCCATTATTTACAACAGAGAGTAAGTTCTTCTCTAAGAGATGCCTACCATTAAAATTTACAATTATTATTCCAACTTTCATTTCACAATTATACACAAAATGATTTACGATGACAGTAATTTCTGTTACAATTAAATGTGAAGATATAATTTAAATAATTTAAAATATGAAGAAAATATTTTCTTTAATAGTTTTACCAATACTAACAGTATTGATGCTTGGTGTTTTAGTTCCTGATAGAAGCCAAGCTGCAGAGTTCTCTTTCAAAGACCAGTATACTTTACCAACTGGGAAAAGTGTAAATGATGATCTCTATCTCTTTGGTGATACTACTAAGATTAACGGTATTGTAAATGGTGACATTATCTCCTTTGGTAAAAATTTCCAGCTCAATGGATTTGTTGCAGGTAATGTATATGTCTTTGCTGAGAGTGCTCTCATTGGAGAAAACACTCAAATACAAGGGAATTTAACCTTCTTTGGATACAAAGGTCAGATAGAAGGAGTTGTTTCAAATAATGCAACACTCTTTGCATCTTCAATAATACACTCTGGTTCTATAAATAAGGATTTGACCATATTTACTGCGGATAACAATCTCTCTGGAGATATAGGAGATGATCTGAGAGTTTTTTCATCAACTTCCAAAGTAAAAGGCAATGTAAGGGGAGATGTTATTATGCTTGCACAACAATACAATATTGATGAAACAAAAGTAGGTAGTAAGATTTACGATGCAAAGGAAATAGAACAGATTGCAAAAGGGCAAGGAGTAGAGCTTAACAAAGAAGAGAAAGAGTGGATACCAAAGGAAGTAACATGGGGAGTGAAGATAAATAATGTAATAATAGGATTTACAAGTATGTTAATTGCAGGAGCATTTTTAATCTTCATGGCTCCTGTCAAGACAGGGTTGGTACTTAAGAAGATAAATACATCTACAGAAGAATTACTAAAGAGCTTCGGAATTGGTCTAGCTGTGCTATTCCTTGCATGGATTCCAATTATCTTCCTTTTAATCTCTGTAGTCGGTATTCCATTAGCAGGAATACTAACAGGATTTTTAATCTTTACAATAATATTTGGAGGTGTATGGGTTGAGTTAGCAATCGGTAGAGAGATATTAAGACTTTTTAAGATTGAAGATTATAGACCTTTTAAGTCTTTCTTAATTGGTAGAGTTGTTACTACCATTGTTAAGTTAATACCTTTTATTGGAGGACTATATAGCTTTGTCGTTACATCTGTTGCACTAGGAGCATTTGTAAGAATGAAAAAGGATTTCTTTGATAAACAAAACTTAGCTATAACCAAGAAAGATAAAAAGAAATAGTTAGAAGAGATCTAAGGGTTGACAAAAAAGGGAGGTAGAAATACCTCCCTTTTTATTAATTAAGAGTATATATCTTTATTTTGATAACTTCTTAATTGCATCTTCAAATGTAGAGAATGGATATGCACCTTTGACGAGTGATCCTGTAACTTTACCTTCCTTATCTATTTTTCCTACTACAAATCCTGGAGTTCCTTGAATACCTACACCGCTACCCTCATCTCTTTCTGCAGCAATAGCTGATTTGGTATCAGGATTTGCCATACAAGCATCATATTTAGCAACATTAACACCAAGTGCTATTACATTATTCTTTATATCCTCATCTGTTGCGAAATCAAAAGCTTTGTTATGAAATTCTACAGCCTTCTCTGCACCTGCTAATTCCCCAACACAGTGGAATGCTAGAGCTGAATTATATGCAGTACCTGCTTCTCCAAAAGGATAGTTCTTAAATACATATAACACCTCTCCTGTATCTATATATTTACTCTTAATTTCTGGATATGTCTCAACTGCATGTTTTTGACAGTAACCACATCCAAAGTTACTATACTCTACGATAGCAATCTTAGCTTTATTCCTATCTCCAATTGTTAGAGAATCTCCTATTGATACAGTAACTTCTGCATCTTCATTTTGGGTTTGTTCTTGCTGTTCTTGTGCTGATGGTGATGCTTGTGTACCTTCAACCTCAGCATCAGAATTCTTATTAACGAGAAATATTGCAAGTGCAATAATGATACCTGCAACAACTATTGCTATTGGAACTGCAAAAGAATCAAGATTAATTTCTATCACTTCATTCTTTTCTAAAGCTTTTTTTGCTTTTGCCATAACTTTACATGTAAAATATTAAATACAATATTGTGTGAACAATTTGTTGCTATACCTTATATTATACAATAAATAACAGTAAAATGGAATACTCTCTAAAACAAAAAGATGTGAGAAAATCATCTCCAAAAAGACTTTTTCTATTCCCTATCTTTTTGATTCTACTGATTTTAATCGGTATTTTTCTTTACAAAAAACTCACTCAAAAAGAAGAGGTTGTAGATACTATTAATAATGAGCAGAAGGAAGAAGTAAAGGAGGAGGTTGTTGTAGAGCCTGAGGAATCTATTGAAGTTCACGAAATATTTGAAACTATCGATGGACAACTAGCATATATTGCAGTTGATTCTAAGTTTGAAAAGAAAAAAGATTTCCCTATTGTAATATATAGTCACGGTTCAACATACTCCGTAACACAGGATCCTAATAATCAATTATTAAAAGATCTAAGGGTATATGCTGATACATTTGTTAAAGAAGGATATATTTTTGCTGCTTCTAATCAACATGGAGATAACTGGGGTAATGCTGCAGCTATAAAGGATACAAGAAAATTAGTTGAATATATTAAGTCTAATTTTGCAACATCTGATGAGATATATTTAATTGGGTTTAGTATGGGAGGATTACCTACCATGAATTTTGCAGAGAAATATCCTCAGGGTATTGTTAAAATTGCTCTGTTAGCTCCAACTACATATGCTACAACTTGGAATTCTACAAGAGTGGAGAATATTAGAAATATCCCTATACATATCTGGCATGGAAACAAAGATGTTAATGTCCCCTACTCTCTAACTACTAGCTTTATAGCAAGGCTTAAAGCCCATGGAAAAGAAGTTACCTTGGTAACAATTGATGGTAAGGGACATTGGGACGTAGATACAGAGTTAATCCCTGAAATTTTAGAATATTTTAAACAGTAATTACTCTTCAGTAACAATAGCTGTTGCAGGACATGCTGCTTGAGCTTGTTTAATTTTTTCAATTAGTGCAGAATCCTGAATATCTTTATCCTTATATTCATTTTTTACTTCTACAGTACCATCATCTTTCATCTCGAAAACTTCTGGACATACGGCTACACATGATCCACACATTATGCATGTTGAGTGGTCTATTTTTACTTTCATTCTAGTTATTAATTAAATTATATAGATAAGGATACTACCTAGTAGTTACTTTTTCAAACCAAATTTATCAAACATATTTTTACTGTTAGTAGAAACAATATCTTCTCTCTGACCTTTGTATACAGGTAGTGTAAAGAAGAATGTAGTACCTTTACCTACCTCAGTATCTACCCATATCTTACCTCCCATCATTTCAACTAAAGCATAGACTACATACAAGCCTAAACCTGTACCTCCTGGTCTTACAATATTAAAACCATCTTCACCTGATATATAGTGCTCAATCCTATGGAACTTTGTTCCTAATTTTGGTATCTCTTCTTCAGGAATACCTTTTCCTGTGTCAATAACACTTACTTTTACATGATCATCTGTACTTTCTGTTTTTACAATTATAGATCCTTCATCTGTATACTTTATTGCATTACTAACAAGGTTATCTATTATCTCTCCTACTCTTACTTTATCTGCATATACATCCTTAGTATCTTCATCTATATCAGAGATTAATTTTAATCCTTTTGCCTCTGCTTGGTATTCATATCCATGTAGTACTACTTCTATCTGTTCAGGTACAGAGACTCTTTCCTTGTTCATCTCTATCTTTTGACCTTCTAATTTTGCACTAGAGAGTAGTGTATCTATCAATCTTATTTCATTCTCAATACTGTTTTGAATTCTATCTAAATATTTTTTGAAATTTTCAGGATTACTCTCTATATATTTTTCTAATAGTTCTGCATTTAGTTTTACTATTGTAGCTGGTGTTCTTAATTCATGACCCATGATATCTATCATATCTCTTTCTTTTCTTCTCGCATCTTCCAATTCTTCTACGATTCTTTGAAGCTCTTTTGTTTTTTCACTTACATCCTTCTGTAAGTTAATGTTGAAATTCTTAACCTGCTGATAATGGGTTT
>ERZ1026792.2153-NODE-2153-length-10774-cov-4.803982_pt1 | contig 10774 bp, 9 predicted proteins | sample MGYA00520884_ERZ1026792 | MGnify/ENA primary metagenome ERZ1026792 (study PRJEB33270, sample SAMEA104284473) | anaerobic digester metagenome | biome: Anaerobic digester microbiome; feature: mesophilic sludge digester; material: Anaerobic digester biomass | place... | reverse complement strand
TGACGAACTCTTATTTCTACCAAAGCGTATCGAGCTTAGTACAGCTGACGATCTACAGGTTTTCTTGAAACAATGCCCCGACATTGTACTCCCTGATATCATTACAACGAAAACCCACTCTGTTATTCCTGACAATTATATGAACGGAAAAAAGAAAAGTATTATTACGAGAAGCGCAGGGTATGACCACTTTGAACATCTCTCAGAAAATGTAAACATCGCTTCCCTCCGAGAATACTGTGTCAATGCAGTTGCTCAAACCGCAATGAAGTTTCTCTATGCAGTGGCAGGGAAACTGAACCACTATACAAAAAATACAGAAACCTTTGAGAGAAAGAATTCCGAAGCATTTATTGAGCTCGACAAGCATAGGGTTCTCAGCGTTTTCGGGGTAGGAAAGATCGGAAAAAGGGTCTACGAGCTTGCAGAGGCAAATGGACTCACCGTTCTCGGAGTTGATATCAGACATGATGAACTGGATAGGCTATACAGAGGTACCGTACGATTTGTCACAAAGGAAGAGGCGATTGCCTCAAGCGATATTATAGTGAATGCGATGAATCTTACAAAAAACAGACAAAGCAGGTTCTACAACGTGGGTTATTTTTCGTCAGAACATCTTTCTAAAGCTAAAGACGGTCTAATGTTTATCAATATCACACGTGGAGAGATAGCACCCGAATCGATATTGCTACAACTTTACAACTCAGGAAAAATTTCTGGTATTTGCCTTGATGTATTTACTAATGAATCAGAATTTACAAGACTTCTCGCGGGCGAAGTAGTCTCGGGCCAAGATGTCAAAGCTGCGAAATCTCTCGTTGAAATGGCATTGGAAAGAACTGGCAATATATATGTTCAGCCACATCAAGGATTTAATTCTGATGTTGCTGCAAAAACAAAGGCTATCGAGGCAATAAAACATGTCAAGGCATGGTACAAAAATGACGGCAAATATTTTGATGAACAATTACCTTACTATTGAGACGACAACATTGCGATATGATACCAATATAATTTGAACTGCTCATTCTTGCAAAAAAAATGTACGTATGTGGTTTTTATATTTTTTGTATCTTCTACATCGTGTATCGAGATTGAAAAGATTTCTTTCTTGATTTATCTGTTCGGTTTCATTATAAATATCTTCACCGGTTAGGTGTATAAAGGTTCTACAACATTGAGCACATGACATATATCTCATAGCAAATATATAGATATCTGACTTGAAGGCTGGAAAGCCTTTATAGTATTTAATATTCAGTCATTGACAATGACCGATGGCTATCCACCTGGCAATTAACCCAAATAATGCATTTGAAATAGACACACCCCCAGCATCAAGCCTGTCAAGGCTTTTTGGTATTTCTGCCTGAAATGGATACTGTTTGTGCGGTTTTTTGATGTACCCCCTGATTTTGTAAGTTACTGTGCTCCAAATGCACTGCATTTGAGATCAATGTCTGGAATGTATTGACTGATGCAGTTAAAGAGATATATAAGTTTTGCTCTTATCTTTTTATTTATAACAGAAATACGTAAAAGCACATCTCTTCCTGCTTTTCCCATCTGTGCGGGAAGAACAAAGTATTTATAGCGGAGGGTTTTTAATTGTTGCCTTCTTTCTTTTTCTCCCAGGAACTTCTGTTTGAAAAGGATAAAGAGATTATAAGCAAAGACTCTTAATAGCATTGCTGCCTCAACTGCATAGAACCTTTCCATGGAAAAACCACACAGGGCAAAATCCTCTTTCAGTTCCTTTATTGTATTCTCATCGTTTGCACGGGGCTTACACTTTGTCCATACTTCATAGGGGGATTCGGTTGAGTTGGTTACCCATACACTGTATCGATAGTCTTTTATAATCAAATCATTGGCAAATAAAGGAAGCGTTTTACCCATTGCCTTTTCTCTTCTGGTAATGTCCTGGCGTACTACAATATAACGTCTCTCTTTTTGCCATGCTGGATGCATAAAAGAGAACTCTGCAATCCATATCCCCCTGCCTGCTGTATCCCATTTTGTAAGTCCATAGATTTCTCTTTGAAGAGGTCTAAAGAGTCTTACTGCAATAATATAGGTAAGTTCTTTTTCTTCCAGAACTTCTATGAATTGTCTTACATAAAACCCACTGTCGGCAATAACTCCAAGAACCTTTATACTGGTATGAATACGTTCAAAAGAAGAAGTAAAAAAGGCAATGATATTGTTCCATGAGATAACATTGCCTGATCTGTTCCATAGATGGACAACATACTTACTTTTATTGAGAAATGCTATGAGAGGCTGATGACTTGGTCTGCCCTGTTTTTTTGGATTATAACCCTTTTTTGCCCCTTCCTGCTTACCATACCTTACGATGACAGTAGAGTCGAATGTAAGCCAATCTTCGACAATATGCTCCCATTGTATAAGCTGCGCAAGATAGGACCAAAGACCGTATGAGAGTGTATCCGCATACTTGAGGTTCTTGATCTTGTTGAAGAAGCGAGTAAGTGTTGTAGCGGCATCGGCCATCCTTTTTACTCCAAAAATGCTTGCAAGGATTTCTTTATTTCCCAGGTATCCTACATGTGCAAATCTCTCTGCACCTGCATATATCATGGAAAAGTACATGACCATTTTGCTGTATATACCGGTACTGTTCGGTGAGTACTCCTGAATAGGCATTATTGTTTCGATTGCTTCCTTAAGTTTTATCTGTTTAAAGAAATTGGCCAAGAGGCTGAACCCTCCATAAGCAGTCATTTTCTTTCTGGTGAAATCAATTTTTATGTTGTTAATCCGGATATTTGTGGTAGAATTTGTCTGCATCTTTTTGTTCCTCCTTTTGCATAGGGTTGATTGTTTTGTAGACTATTGATTCTACTGCAAAAGGAGGGTTTTTGTTAAGGAATAAATGAAGGTAAATGCATTATTTGGGTTAATAAAGTTGTTGCCTGGATTCATTTATGAAAGACTGTAATTCTTAGGTTCTTTCTCACATAGAATGAGTAATGTGATATATACTTCAATAAAGAGAGGGGAGGATGTTAATGTGAAAATTATAAATGACCGTTCTTCAATAACTGAATCTATAGAAAATAACCTGTTCGATCATATTGCTTCAATCTGTATGCTAAACCGCAAAGCAAAATATACGCGAAAATCCCACTGGATGGAGTTGCTTACAGGCATTCAACATCCATTATGCAACGGTATTATAGATCCTAAACTGGATAAGGATCGTATTGACGAAAATATCAAAGAAGCCATGTATCCATTCCAAAAACTGATCCCTATGCTGTGGTGGATAGGCCCGTCGGCGCGGCCAGCAGATCTTTCATCAATATTGACCGATCACGGATTTGTGGAAGCAGAAAGCGTCCTTGGTATGGCCACAGAACTCACAGCCATAAATGATACAGCCACCCCAAAAGGACTTCTGATTAACAATGCAGTTACACCGGAAGAAGTCAACGACTGGAAAATGGTATTTGCGACAGTCTTTGAACTGCCGCCCGATGCGTGTGCATTCTTCAGCGAACCTTTTGCCTTGATGTCAAAACAAATGAAAGATCGTTTTCTGCTGTTAACGGGTTATCTTGACGGTAAACCAGTTGCCTGCGCTACTTTTTTTATCAGTGCAGGTGTTGGAGGAATCTATAATGTCGGAACGCTGCGGGAAGCACGCGGAAAAGGCATCGGATACGCTATTACATCAGCCGGAATGTCATGGATTAAAAACACCGGACACAATGTGGCTATTCTGCTTTCATCTTCTATGGGGTTCAACGTATACAAAAGATTGGGGTTCAGTCACCTATGTGATTTTTATCTGTTTACAAATGTTGATTAGGCATGTGATGTTTATCTTAATAAATCATCTCGCAAACGGGCATACTCGCTATTTTCTTTGTATGTCTGGTTTGCGTTTGCTATCTGTACTATAAAAATTCGACAAAACACCTATGGGTTGGAATGTCTTGCGCTATGTGGATTCTGTCCAATGCTTTTTTACATATTTCAGCCACTATCCTCTCTGCTGAATACTCTCCCGGCGTGGTGACAGCCACAGTAATCTACATGCCCGGCGGATTATACTTCCTTGTAAAATGGGCCAGGAAAGGATTACTGACCTGGAAAAATATAGTTTTGTCGTTTATAGTCGGAGGTATGCTTTTTATGCTCATACCCACATTTGTAAGGTCGGTATATTTTCATGCACAGCTTGCAAAACTCTTTCACCTGGTCAGTTGAGTTATTGGAAGGCTGGAGGGTTAGAGGGTTGGAAGATTGGAAGATTAGCTAAACATCTACACCTCCAAACATCTAATCTTCTAAAAATACACATCTAACCTTCTAACCCTCCAGCCTTCTACCCATCTAAACACCTAAACTTCTAAAAAGGCTGTTATTCGGGGATGACAGAAAAGAGGGTTGAAATGACAAAAATGGCGGTTATTCAAAGCTCTCACCTTTTAGTAGAAATCTCCATAACGGTATTGCTTCGAGGGGTACGCCATGAAAATTATCGATGGCGCGAGAAATGGTTTTTGTTACAAGAAGTGCACGGTCTGATTCAGGAAAGCGGCGGAGGAAGAGGCGGAGCCCTGCAAGGCGTTTGTCACCGAGGTCCAGGGTGTCGAGCATTTTCACTTCCAGGGGGATCGGTTTTCCTCTGCTTCCCAGAACAAAATCGACCTCAAGATCGCCTTCAGCAAAATACCCTGTCTCCATCCCACAGCGTTTCAACTCCATGAATACGGCATTTTCCGCCCGTGCGCCTTTATCTCCCTGTCCTGTAAACAGGCTCTTGATACCTGTATCCCAGAGATAAAGCTTCTTCTGTGCATAGACCCTTTCCGAATAGGAAGTTGTCCATTTCTCCAGGGAACAGGTCAAAAAGGCCTGCTCCAGATGCCCGATGTATTCCTTTGCTGTATCCAGTGAAAGGCCCAGCAGCTTGGACAGCCTGTTGAAGCTGGTACGGCTTCCTACTGAGGCAGACACCATGCGTACCAGATCCTTGAGGACACCGGGCTTTTTGATAGGGAAAAGGCGTATCAAATCCCGGGCGAGAATATCTTCCAGCAGGTTTGGCAGATATTCATGGGATGGGGCCAATACCTGTTCTGGATAGCCGCCGACCTGAAGGTAATCCTCAACAAGACGCTCAAAAAGGTAATCTTCGCTAAGAGACGGCTGCTGACCGCGAAATTCTATGAACTCGGAAAAGGATAGGGGATAAATAACAGTAACAATTTGACGACCTGTGAGCTTTCCTCCCTGGCGTGAGATTAGGGCTGAAGTTGAACCGCTGCAATAAACCTTAATTTCTTCAGTATCATAGAGCGCTTTCAACTCTGCTTCCCAGTCTGGACTGTCCTGTATCTCATCAAAAAAAAGGTAGAGTTTGCGGCTGCGATCATGAGCAAAGAGCTTGCGAAATGCCTTCAAGTGCTCAGATATTGTTGTGCCAACGAGCGTCGGATGGTCAAGGGCGAGATAAAAGACGTCTTTTGAGGAAATGCCGGAAGCGATAAGGCGGCTGATAATTTGTCTGAGGATGGTCGTTTTCCCCGTGCGACGTCCTCCCACAAGCACTTCCACCTGACGGCGGGATTGTACCTCAGTAAGGGGTGCAACGTAGCGGTCGCGGGTAATGCCTGTTGTGAACGCCCGTTCTTCCCACCATGGATTCAGTAGATAATAGATCGTCTCCATAAATGATGTATATATCAAATAGAATATAATGTCAAAAAGTTTAGATTGTAATCGAAACTATTAGAAACAAACTTTTAACCTTCTAACCCTCCAGCCTTCTACCCATCTACACCTCCAAACATTTGAAAATAAAGGATTCCCCCTCACTCTACTTACTCCACTCACTTTACTCACTCTACTAATTACATGTTTTCAATCCTAATTCCTAAATCCTAATTCCTAAATCCTAAATGAATTATCCCACATGCACTTAGCGGGAATCCATTTTTTCAATTAGCTTCTGGATGCTGGAGCAAATTCATCATAACAAAATAAGCCGTTTTTCAAAGGTCCTAATTTACTTTTAAAAAAATATTTTGCCTTGCATATAAACACAACAAATTGATATTATCTTTCTTCAGACTATGGAAATAAGAGAAAATGATCTCATTAAACGACTCAAGAGGTTTGAGCAAAAAAGCGGACGAGTGATAAGAGGTATTGGAGATGACGGTGCTGTTGTCGATATGCCAGGCGGTCGCTATGTCTTTGTCCAGGATGCGCTTGTTGAACACATACATTTCGAATTTTCATTCATGGACACATTTTCGATCGGCAAGAAATCAATATACGTAAATGTATCAGATATACTCTCTATGGGCGCTGACCCCTTGTATTTCCTTGTTACTATAGGCATTCCCTGGAACATATCATACAAAAAGATACTGGATTTGTATAAAGGCATGCGCCGTGCTGCCCTTGAGTTTAACATAACACTCCTTGGCGGAGACACAGTTGAAACAAAAGGTGATTTTTTTATCGATGTCTCCATGGTCGGCATCCTAAAAAAAGATACATACCTTGGGAGAAATACAGCCAAAACAGGTGACTTCATAGGTGTTACAGAATGGCTCGGCGAAAGCGCAGAGGGTTTGTACAGACTACAGAATAACATGATACCCAAAAAACCCTGCAGGTATATTAAAAGATACAGAGAACCCAAACCACCTTATAACATATGGAAGGAGCTAATGAAACGTGATATAACAAATGCAATGATGGACGTCAGCGATGGGCTGATTATAGACCTTGAACGCATGATGATTGAAAGCAAAAAGGGTGCTGTGATACACGTGGAAGACATACCAGTTCCAAAGACATGAAAAAAAGAGGGGCGTGAACATCTTGCCTTTTCAGGTGGCGAAGACTACCAACTGCTTTTTACATTCGGTGAAGATAAACTTGTGGATTTCAATGAAATGAAAAAAGAAGGATTTAATGTTTCCCTGATTGGAAAGGTAGTCAGAGGTAAAGGTGTAAAAATTTTGAAAAATGGAAAAGAGATAACGATTAGCTCAAAAGGATACGAGCATTTTGGAGATAACACATGAAAAAAGGCATATTCGTCGAAGATATCACAAAAGAAAACATGGAAGTAGATAGTAGCTTCATAGTGATCAAAAAAGCTATCTTTACCAGCAAAAACAATACAAAATACATGAGCTTGGAACTGAAAGACAAAACAGGTAAGATTGAAGGTAAGATATGGGATAATGTTGATTTATTTGATAACGTTTTTGAGAAAAACGATATTGTTTCAATAAAAGCAAAGACGAGGTTCTTCCAGGACAAGCCGCAACTTCACATAAGCAATATCAAAAAGGTTGATAAGACAATTGACATCGATGGTATGCGTAATTTTTTTCCTGAGAGCGAAAGAGGGATTGAACATCTCAAAGAGGAATATTTCAGTATCATAGAACAGATCCGACATCCACACATTTTAAGGCTTTTTTCTGTATTTAACGAAAGAAAGGACATTCAGGAAAAGTTTTTTCTCTTTCCTGCCTCTATAGGGGTTCACCATGTCTATATGGGCGGACTTCTCGAACACTCCCTCTCTTTAGCAAAAATGGGTATACATGCTGCAAAGACCATCGGGGGTGACGTTGACATAATTATTGCGGGTTCGATTCTGCATGATATTGGAAAGGTTGAAGAGCTTGAAATAAAAGATGGTTTTAAATATACGGACAAAGGCAGGCTTATGGGACACATAGCGCTCGGCGTTATCATACTTAAAGAACTCATCGGAGACATTACAGAATTCCCTGTTCACGTTGCGGATGTGCTTGCCAATATCATTATCAGTCATCATGGCATTGAAGAGTGGGGTTCACCAAAAAAACCTATGTCTTTAGAAGCGCTTGTGGTACATTATCTGGACAATCTTGACGCAAAGGCAATGGGTGTAAAAGAGCACATGAAGGAAAACATGGAGAATGAGAGATGGACAACGTATCACCGACTCTATGAGTCTCGTTTTTACAAACTTCCCGAAGGATAATGTATGGAGATAAGAAGGGTATTCGTCGACAAACTTAGAATTAAAAATGGTATGGCATTACTCACTGGGCCGATGCATAAATATATAATTACCGTGCTTAGAAAAGCCATCGGCGACAGAATCGACCTCATCGATGGGAAAGGTTATCTATACAGATGTATAATTAACAACATCAAAAGCAAGGATATCTTTTTACAGGTACTTGATGTGGTGCACCGTCCTGAAGAAAAAAGACCAAAAGTAACACTATGTGTAAGCCCCATAAAGGGGCCGCGTATGGATTGGCTTATTGAAAAATCAACCGAGTTGTGTATTGACCGGATACTCCCAACGATCTTCAAGAGAACCATCGTCAAATTCAGCGACACAGAAAAAGGGAAAAACGAAAGATGGAAACGCATCGTCATTGAGGCATCAAGACAATCAGGAAGATTTTCTATACCGGAGATTATAGAGCCAACTCCACTGAGAGGAATAGTACCTTTTATCGAAAATATTTCCAACCGTTGGGCGTTTTACGAAAGAGAAAAAGACACTACCTTAAGGGACGTCATAACAAGACAGAAAGAAGGTGAAATATGCATAGTTATTGGCCCTGAAGGTGGAATAGAGGAGTTGGAGATAGATTGGTTGAAGGAAAACGGGTTTACACCATGCACTTTGGGTGAGAACATTTTCAGGTCAGAAACAACACCACTTGTTATTTTATCTATAATCCTATATGAATACAGTAAAAAATGAAGGGTGCCCCTGAGAGAAACAAACTCAATAATAACCTTTCTTTTAAAGGGATAATCGAGGAGGCTTTATGAACAATAAAGGAAAGGTTGGCTGCGGATGCCTTGTCTTTATCCTTGTTATTTGCATGGTTTTGGCAGGTATTTCTATGCATCCCATTTCACTTAAATTCATTGGAAACCAATTCAGATACGAAGACAAGATATTTCAATCTGATATAGTATTAGTTCCAAGGTTTTCAGAAGACAAAAACGGTGAGCTATACATTGAGGCGTTTAGGGAATTCTGGGCAGGCAACGGCAGGGAAATATGGCTTGAGGATGATAAGATACTCGGAATAAGTGTATCCGAAATTGTAATGAAGCAGGCTAAAGAAAGAGGCATAAAAGAAGGTATAATCAAGAAGATTGGACAAAACAACGGAGACAAAGATAAAATTGAAGCCCTTAAAAAACATATCGAGAGAACTGGCGCGCACAAGGTGATTATAATTGTGCCAGAATATGCCTCCAGGCGTTTTCATCTCCTCTATAACTCAAACAAGGAAAATGAAAAATCGCTTTTTCTTATAAAGCCCGTTGCCATCTCTGCTTTCAAGAAAGACAAATGGTGGAAGGACACATCTTCGAGAGAGTTGCTCTTGAATGAGTTCTTTTTGATATGTTCACATTATTTCAATAAATTTAAATATGGGACAAAGGATAAATAAATCAAATATTTGAAGTTATTAAACACAATTTTCATTATTATATACGATGGATGAACGAATTGCTCTGATAGCCCTGTCAAGATTGCAAGGTATCAACACATTTAAAAAGAAAGAGATAACAGACAGACACGACAGCATAGCCAATCTGTTTGATGGAAAGACAAAACTTATAGACCCTGATACACACAGCAAAATTCTATCTTTTAAAAACTGGAGCATAATCGAGAAAGAGATCGCAGTATTAGAGAAAATGAATGTTGATATCATCACAATAAGAGACAACGAATATCCTTTTTTACTTAAAAATATACCTGACCCCCCTTTAGTGATATACAAAAAGGGTCCACTGCAATTTGATACAAACACAATCGCAATAGTAGGATCGAGAAAGGCAACATTCACCGGTATTAATATCGCCGAAAAAGTTGCCAGCACATTATCTGCATACGGAATCACCGTTGTTAGTGGATTCGCCATGGGAATTGACGCATCAGCTCATAGGGGTGCATTACAGGGCAAAGGCAAGACTATGGCAGTTTTTGGATGCGGTATAGATATATGCTATCCTGCCGAAAACAGACAACTCTACGAAAGGATAAGCGAAGAAGGTGCGTTACTTACAGAATACGGTATAGGCGACAAACCTCTGAGATTCCATTTTCCCGAAAGAAACAGGATCATAGCAGGACTTTCAAAGGGGATACTCGTTATTGAGGCCACTCAAAAAAGCGGTTCGTTGATTACTGCAAGATATGGCGTTGAATATGGGAGAGATATAATGGCTATACCTGGAAATATCTTTAACGAAGAATATAAAGGTGCAAACGCCCTTATTAAGCAGGGTGCAAAACTGGTTGATAACGTTGAGGATATAATAACAACCTGCTTTACGGACCTAAAAATAAATACCGTGACAAACGGAAGAGAAAAGGGTGTTGACTTAAAAGAAGATGAAAATTTTATTTTTTCATTAATAAGATTTGACAAGATTCATATAGATGAAGTAATACAAAAAAGCAATTTGCAAACAAAAGATGTTATGGTAATACTAACCGGATTGGAAATGAAAGACCTTATACGGCAATTTCCAGGCGGTTTTTATATAAGAAAATAATTAAAAAAAGCGTTTCTCTTAGTTTATAAGAGATATTTTTTCAGGAGATTGTAATGCCTAAATCACTTTTGATAGTTGAATCGCCTACAAAGATGAAAACACTTTCAAAATTTGTCGGAAAAGCCTATACCTTAAAAGCAACTTACGGCCATATTAAAGATTTGTCAATAAGCAAGATATG
>ERZ1026792.2152-NODE-2152-length-10777-cov-2.628357_pt1 | contig 10777 bp, 6 predicted proteins | sample MGYA00520884_ERZ1026792 | MGnify/ENA primary metagenome ERZ1026792 (study PRJEB33270, sample SAMEA104284473) | anaerobic digester metagenome | biome: Anaerobic digester microbiome; feature: mesophilic sludge digester; material: Anaerobic digester biomass | place... | reverse complement strand
GCTGGCACAGCCTCAACATATTTGGGGACAAAAAATCGTATCATAGGTCCAACCAGCCACCAAGCTGCAACGACTAAAGGCAACATGCAAAGTACAATTAACAACATAGGTTTAATGGTCATCCGGCAAAGATCTCCTATGTTGCCGCCACGACCAAAGAGTTCCGCCATGCGAGGGTAGATAACCTGACTCAATGACTGAGGAAACAACATCAGAGATCCCGAAATCATGACAACCACGGCGTAAACACCCATACCGTGAGCTCCTGTGTACGATAAAACAAGGGTTTGGTTGATCACTGCCCAACAAGAATAAGCTTGTCCTACGAATAATATCGGCGCACCGACAAAAAAAAGATGTTTAATATGTTGAAAGTTCCACCCTGGCTTGACTCGCACCGGCCGCCAATAATGAAAAAGCCCTGCCGCGATCATCGCAGTGAAAACTGCGCGTAGGCAAAGTCCATAGAAATCCAGCACCCACACTAACGCTAGTAACATTAGGCTAACTAGGGCGTGGACAACATTAACCATGGAAAGGCGAGCGAAATCATTAGCCGTGCGGTATGTAGTCTGAAGATACTGATTACTGTAAAACAGCAGGAACACAAGAACTACATGGGCGCCCCACCCTGCTGCAAGCCAAAGGTCACCCTGAATCAGGTTATAAAGGGCAACCATTAGCAAGATCAACGCGGTCAATCCGCCGATAAAGATCATCCATGCTTGGGCGGATGAAGCCAGTTCATAGGCATGATCTCGATCACTCTTTCCAATGTAGTAAGGCAATTCTCGGCTCAATCCGTTGGATACACCAATTTGAAGGAACGGAGCATATCCCAAAGTCAATGCGATACCGCTGAAAAGACCCAGCACTGATGGCTCGACCAGGCGGGTCATCAAAATGCCGCCGACCATGTAGATGGCTGTGGATAACGTATTGCCACTGGTAAGAACACCAACCAAATAACCGAATTGCGTTCTCTGAGAACTAATAATTAGTCTGTCAATGCGTGTATTCTTGGACACGGTTTCGAATAAATTTGCCGCTGTATTATTGAAATTCATCGTATCTGTTTTCTAATAGGTCTTTTCCTAGTCAATCTGTTTTAATTGCAAATGCTTATTCATTATATTCAGGCGGATACTTTGTTAGTTTCCTACGTTAGATTTATCATTGGCACCACAAGCAATATATCTCTTCATGAGATTATAGTTAGGTAATATTATCATTTAATTCTCGTCAACTATTTTCAATCCAACATCTCTTTTTAGAACATATCTTGACAAATCTTTCATGCAATAGCACATGAATAACTGCAGGCTACCGCCACAAGTGCCGTTAGAGCATTGAGTCACAGAATGAGTGAAGTCTTGCTCTCAGTAATTAGCATTGCACGTACAACGAATACCATGAAATATATAGCAATAAATATGCCTCAAAAAGAACTTACAATATTTGCTAATACCAGTAAATTAAGAATTATGTGAATAGCAGCAATTGCAATCTACTAATAAAATAGGTTTTCCATCTAATATGAAACGTATGCTCGTTGACCTCATGATAGCTAAGGGTTTAAGTCCGCGTTGTATAAAAGTTCCTTTTGTTTTAAATATTCCATAAACTGGTTTCGAGCTATGAAAGTGCGCGTTCTCGAGCTAGTGAAAACATAAGCAGCGTTTTTTGCATCCTGGCAATTTTTATGGACAATATTGAATGCTTGCATCCTATCGCCATTCTTGTAATATATGTCTGCCTCAAGATCCCTTATTAGATATACATATATTCCCCTTGGATTATGTGGTCCTTTGTGTTTTTCGACAAAAGGATCGAATGATCGAATTACCTGCATGGCCTTATCATAATTCTCCTGGCTGGCATAGTAACTGGCAATTTCATGGATATAGCGTCCTGACGAAGGGTAGTAGTCCAAAGCAAGGCTAAAATACCTGTCAGATTTTTTTTCATTTTTCATTAGGGCATGGCTCTTACCCAGGATGAGGTAAATCTCTGAATCTTTATCCCTGCTGCCCTCCAAAAGATCCATATATTCTGTCATTTCTTTGGCCATTGCCGCTTTCAGGTCTGGTTTGCTTTCAGCAGGATAAATCTGCAGCAGCACCGAGAGCGCTCTCGTAAAGCCTTCTGTAGTCAAAGGCATTGCTGATATTGCATCCCGATAAGAATACAGGGCTTTCAGGGGAAGACCTTGTTCTATTAACATATCTCCATTTTGAACAGAGGTCCTTGATTCGTTTAGCCGCGTTGTAAACAGCATATTTGCCAGGATGCACGCAATCAATGTCAGGAATACCGCTAACCCTTTCCCATTTATCTTTGCTTTGGTAGTATTGTTATGGTGACGAGGGACTGAAAAAAAGAAAGCCGAGCTTATCACAAAAAAAGATAGTACATGCGATTTAACGTCAAAGGAAAAATCAATCAAACTGAAAAGAAAACCAGCAACAAGGGAAAGCATTATAAAAAGATACCGACGTTCTTTCAAAAGCTTGGATGAAGTGATACTTATACCTGTTAAATAAAACAAAAAACAGGCCAGACCTATCAAACCTAACTCAACCCCAATCTTCACAAGTGTGCTGTGAGCAACACTGGTATAAGAATTACCATCGAAATATTTTCGATAGGCATATTCAAAAGATCCTGCGCCAGATCCGATGATCGGAGAATTTTTGAAAGCCTGGTATCCATTCTTCCATATGTCTGTTCGTGTATTCAGGGTAGAAAGATCGGCAGATACTGCTTTAGTCTTTTGTACGATTATTGATCGTGCATCGACAACGCTATTTTTTGTGTTTCCATGATTAAGAATCAATATAACAGCAACTACTGAAATTACTCCTACAAGTCCAACTTTCAGCAAATCCTTTTTCCTGCCTTCGATGGTAAGTATTACCGCAGTCACAAAATACATAAGGAGGGTAATACCTAATCCAATCCGTGTCGAAGTTATTACGACTCCCATAGCAATAATAATAGCAGCCGTCAGGGAAAACAGGCTTTTTCTGTAGATGCCAAAGTAAAGGGCCAATGGAAAAATAAATGCCAGATAGCCACCAAGAATGTTGTGATACATGTATGATGCAAAGGGGATTCCTGATTGTTCCCGGAGAATTTGTGCGTTTAGACCGTGTTGGAAAGTAGCTATCAGATTGGGAAACAGTATTTTCAGTTGCAAGATTGCTGCTATAGACGCAAACGCGGCTCCTGCAATAAGACCGGCATGGCATGTATTTTTGTCAGGGCAAGTGGAGTAAAGATACACGCTTCCTATAGACCACACAAGAATGCTTATCCATAAAAGAGTGTTGAAGAAATTCCAGGAATAAAATACACTGGCCACAGAGACTATAAATAAGGGGGAAAAAAAGAGAAGATATTTAAAAAATGCTGAAAGTGTATACTTATATCTTAAAAAGGAAAAAGTCACGGCGCATATGAGTATTAACCCAAAAATTCCATCAATCCAAAACCTGTCGATGCTTACAAAAAACAGAGGTAAGTGATTACCCCCAAGAAAGGGAATCATAAAAAAAGTCGAGAAAACAAAAGTATTAGCAAGTAATTGCATGGCAAAATTCCAGTAAAATTATCCTACCCCTTCTCTGTAGTGCTGATTTGCAATATCTATTCCAATAAAATCAGTCATTTTTTGTGAAACTAATTAATCTTAATAGCAGAAAGAGTATTCTCCTTAATGTATTATCGCGCAAATTTTGAAATATTAAGGTAAGTGGGGTGTCGAGAATTATTTTTGTGCTGTCAGTTTTTCTTTATCAACGTGCGAAAAATTGACAGTTGACTGGTATATGATTTCACCATTATGGCCGTCGTTAATCTTGACCTTTATGTCCATTTTTTGCTGATCTTCTGGAACATTGGACCACGTTATAAGTCCACTTTTCTGGTCAACAGTGACACCTGGCGGCCCTTCAACCAGGGAATACGACAATGTGTCGCCATCCGGGTCGATTGCCTTAAGCTGATAAGTAAGATTCTTGCCTTCAAGCGTGGCAGTTTGACCTTCAATAACACGGGGAACGGTATTCTTAATTTCGGTTGTCAAAACCTTGGCAACACCGTAATTTTCCCCGTCAAATGGCGTTATTTTTACTGCAATATTGTCACCGCGCTTGAACCCGCTGACGCTTTCACCCTTTCCGAAAGGCTCGTTATTTTTCGTCCATTCATAAACCCATGTGATACCTTCCGGTGTTTTTTCCTGGATAGAGACTTTCATTATATCCTGGCCGTCCATGTTTTCAAGTATCAGTTTTGCGTTTTTAACCCCTCGAGTGAAGATTGGCTGTTTTTCGACTGGCATTACGCTCATACCAGAAGTTCCCACATTATTTATATTTTTAGCCTGCAACTCATCCTTTGTTTTTTTTGCAACAGTATCATTTTTGAGTCCCCAATAAGCCAGTGCTCCAATAACCATAACAATACCTATTATTAATGCATATAGTTTTGCCCCTCCCTGCTTCTTCTTGGGTGTCTCCTTGATCTCTTCAGACTCAAGATCTAAGATAAGGGGTGCGAATTCAATAGGCGTAGAGGACCGTGAAATTAGCCTTTTCGGTTGCATCATTTTGTCTCTCCGATTGTACTTCCATTCTATAAGTATATGGGAAATGCTGGGCGGTAATGAGGCCTGACGGGTTTTCCGCAGTTCCCTGTCCTTCCAGTATTACACCACTCAGGCTGGAGTTTCCTTCAACTGTATCGATAATTTTTGTATAAACCTCAAATGCTCTCGTCGGAACAGTGCCGGATAATGTAAATTTTATGTCGGGACTGGATTTAGCATCCAAAGTAGTACTGCAGCCCGCTCCCCAGTCAGCGGTATTTTCATGCAATTTTTTACCGAAGCAAATGTCCGTTGCACCTTGCTCTATTTTGGCGCTTGTAATATCATTGAAATTTGCAACGACTGTTGACAGGCCGGTGTTGGCAATAGCAAATGGAAGAACTTCTTTTGTAAAAACATCAAGCCCTCCAAGAGAGGCTTCTCGAGCAGTCTGGTATTTCTTTTGAAGCCCGGTCACCTCTATGCCTCTGTGGATAAAGTAATATACAGTTGCGACTATCAGAGATGTTACTACTACAAGAGCTACCGCGGTAATCAGCGCAGCTCCTTTTTTCCTTTGAAAGCGTCTCACGCTTAGTCTCCCCTTAGTTTGTGAGGTTTCTGGGTCTGGCCACCAGAACACTCACTTTCCAGCGATAATTTTCCCATCCGGCCCCGATTATAGAGGAAAGATTGAATGTCCTTCCTAAACCAAATTCACCCACAGTGACTGTGCCATTAGAATATTTGAATGCGCTATCTTTTTCGCCTTCGTGGCTAAGTATATAAACCCTCACCTCTTTTAGTTGTTCTCTTATTTGCTGAGCTGTTAGACCTGATATATCTTCCACAGTCGAATCGATGGTTCCATCATTGTTTGTATCGAGGCGATAAATTACCTGCATATCGGCAACGCAGTCAACGAGGGGATCTGGATTACGAGCACCATTTCCCTGATTTATGGTGGCTTTGTAAAGCACGCCTGTGTTAGGTGCGCATGCCTGTGGCATGGAAGCCGGTCTCTGGATGTAATAGTCTGCCCTGTTAAAGGGCATTCTAAGATTAGTATCCGGGTCTACTCCGTATATGACATATCTTGTTGTTGTAGCGTTGACATTTGGAGAAAATGCAGCCGGGAATGCACTTGATGAGTATGTAGTAAAGAAATTCGCTCCATCCATGACTAATTCTTTGGTGAATCCTGTTATACTTCTTGGCCACATAACCGTAACCCTATCTCCATTTGTGAGATCATTTGACCCCCATACGTGTGGCTGCTGGCCGCCAGTGATATACGTCCATTGTTGTGAAGTTTCATTCGTACCAACAGCCGTAGATTTAATTACCAGATAGTCAGAGTTATTTAACGTAAATGTTGAAAGATTGTTTCCACTCACCAAAGGCCGAGGTGGATTAGACGGCGCATCATTGTAAGTGTTCTGCGGGCTTCCTGTTGCTTCATTATAATTAATTGCCCCCTGAAAGGACCAGGGCAATCCAAACCCAGCGTGTTCAATATCTGTTCGGAGTATTTCAAGCCCAACAATTCTATCCATTTGAGCACCCACAGCCTGGGTCTGCTGCCGGGACTGTCGGAAAATAACCCCGAGAGTGTCAGTGTTCATCATAAGTACTATGACCACTAGCGTCATAACAATAAGGAGTTCGATAAAACTGACACCTTTTTGATTGAGAGATATTTTAGGCTTCTTCTTCATATTCCTGCACTCACAATCGATGTTGCAGTATGCCTGTGAATTTTGTCTCTCCAGTCCGGCCATTGCACAATGACCTGAATTGCGCGACTATCTGTGGAGAAATTTTCAACAATCCAATCTACGGTATATGTAAATGACTTATTCCTGATTTGGCGGGCTATAGTGATGCGAGTAGTTGACGTTGAGCTCTCCAACGAAGCAAATGGAGTATTCCGCAATTCATTCATTCTTTGTTCGGCAATACGAACCGCCTCGTCCATTACAATATTTGTCATATTATGTTCTACAGAAAGCCCAAGGGCATGGAGTACAGCCAGCATTGATATGGTTAAAAAAACGATAGCGACAAGTACTTCTACGAGTGTAAAACCGCTACTTTTTAGCTTCACAGTTCGCATCATTGCATCCACCGCTTTGATTAATTAACTTACCCATTCTGATTCTTGTTGAAGAAATAACTATACAGTCATGTGAGGGGTTGAGAGTAGAAAAAACACAAATTGTTTTGTTCGTGGAAAGGCCTCTTGCATTAAATCCTAATGTTGTAGCCCCGTTCCAGGTCATTGGATAGGCGAGTTTTTTGTATGACAAAGACTTATCATCAGGACAGCTTCCATCTACAGGATCACCTTTGTGCCTGCCCCAGATGCACAGGCCGGTGTCCCCCACCCCATCTCCATTGGTATCCACTGATCCACTCATTTTATTACCAGACAAGGAGATAATATGGTTCGTATTTCGATGCATTGCAGTTAAACGGGCATTCATCAAGTCAGTATACATTTCCTTGGCCTGGCTCTCAAGTTCGTTTTTTCTCACCCACCCCCGAAAGCTCACTGTACCAAGGCCTGCAAGGATTCCAAGAATAATCATTACAACCAGTAACTCTATGAGAGAAAAACCGTTCTTTTTCATTTTTCCTGTATATGCAATATCTTCTGCATTGGTCTTGGCCCAATCAAGACCGATAATCCCTGGCCCTTGGGCGGTACGCCTGAAATAGCAGTCGTTCGTCTATTATATTTATCAGAAAAAACCGTACTCAGATTAAACTCTTTTATCTCGCCAGTAGAAACTTGAAGGATTGCTTTGCCTGTTAAATTCGTTGCCTGGCTACCTGAGCTATATTTAAGTGCCCAGATATATGTGTTTCCACCGAGTGAACAAGCTTCACCATTTGGTGCAAATGTTGTGAAAAAGACAACGCCATTGAAAGCAGCTAAAGGATCGGTTATTACCCTTTCAGCTTTATAGCCTGCCGTACTCAGATCAAGGTCTATATACCATCCAGAAGATGATAAGGGCAAAGTAGATGTTGGGTCTGTTTTTTGATATGTGAGGTTCGATAGTGAAATGCTGTCTGAACATGAATTGTCTAAATTATTAGTCAATGCATAGCAAGGCTCTTTTAAACCATAAATTGCTTGTTGTCCATCAGAGTCGTCGATATCAGAACCCTTTTTATAGAAAAATCTACCTGAACCAAAATAGAGCCACAGATGACCTCGTTTTCTGTCCTGTAGCTTGGCAACAGAAGATGTTACAGGGCCAATATTGTCAATGACTGAACTAACTACCCATTTACCAGGATCAGCATCCTCTTTTGTTAAAAGCCTGAGTACACCGCCACCTGTCCAAGTTGTTCCAGATTTTTTTGTATAGCCTAAGTATAAGACATTATCACTGTAATGACCCAATGTCTGTGGTGCACCCCTTTCAGTATCAAGGGTCGAATTATATAGAGAACCTCCGAAAGCGTAAGTAATTCCTGTATCGATGGTTCGAAGTAATGACCCTGTCTTTAAATCAAGGACAAACAATTTAAGGTTTTGATCTGACTTTCCAAGATACTGTTTATACGTTTTATCAATTGGTCCTGTCGGGCCAGATGCAAACACAACATACCAATTACCGTTTTCTATGGGGCTACCTATTCTGACAATTGCCGGTCCAGATGTTGAAAATCCGAGGGCGGGATTGGCAAACTCCCACAAGAGAGTGGGGTTTTCAGGGTTTGTGACATCAAGGGCAAAATATGATGAATAACCTACATCTGCTATGGGCGTTTTGACACAATCTGTACATGAATCCCCTGCATTCCTGCAGGCCCCTCCCAAGCCGCTAGCACCGATAAGAATTGTTTTCCAGCTGTTAACAGTCTTTGATCCAGTCGCACTGCCATTTATACTTGCATCTACCAGAAATACAGGCGCATCAACGTAGAATAGGTGGCAATAGTTAGGATCGGTCAAGTATTTTAGGTATGGCAGGGTGTTCTTTGGTATGTATGACCAAACCTCAGAACCGAGAGGTGTGCTCACATCAGGATTGACCATTTCCGCCTTTTCTGTGGCCCCATTAAGCTGAACCAGCTTTCCTGTCTTGAAAGCATGAAGCATCCCATCGTTACCGCCAACATAAGCCATCCCTCTATTTTTATATGCAGTCTGATTAATGAATTCGTAATAAGTCATATCGTGGTAACCGTTCGGTGGTTGCAGGTGGTATGTGTTGAGAGGAATTGCAGACTGAATTCGAGGTGTGGAGTTAATTATATCACCCAACTTCCATACATTCGAAGCAGCGCCAATAGTAACATTTCGACTACGATATCCCATTTGATCAATACCGTGAATATAATTGATTATTTTTGCTGCCTCTGTTGCATTAGCTGCTTGCAGTAAAGGGGCAAGGGATAGTGCATTGGCTGTAGAGAAATTTCCTGAAAGGAAAGATGTACCATTGTCAGTAGTGTATATTGTTCTTGGAGATGCACCAAGATCACGAGACCAAAGGGTGCTTCCAACCTCCCAAAGATTTTTAATTTCTTCCAGACGCGAAGTGCCAAGGAACGTGTTTGGGCTTCCATCGCCATCCGTATCCTCGTATTTCTTCACTTTCACCTGGTTATCAACATCGTCAATAAAGAACTCTATCACATTATCATTTGCAAGATTTAATATCTTGTTCGTATCAGTATCTTCTCTCATGTTGGCATTTTGCAAATAGGGATCAACATAGTACCACAGGTTCTGCATCTCCCCGGTCCAATCGATTTCTGTTGTTCCGAAAGGTCTTTTCGGATAGAAAAGCGCTTGAAGGATATTCGCTCCGCTTCCTTCGCTAGAGGCAAGCACTGATGCAGCTGTCCCAGATGATGCCCTGTTCATGATATCGAGAAAGAATCTGGCAAAACCCTGCTCCATCATAGATGGATCCGATGATGCGAGTATATAATTGTCAGGGAAACCATCATTGTCCTTGTCCCACTCAATGGCTTGATCAGGAACCATGTCTCCCTGGGCATTTGTTCCATTAAGATTTGTGAAACCTCCGTATTTCGCTGCGAGATATAGCATGCTTTTTCTGCCAACCAACATTTGTGCGTTTGATTCCTGTGTATCAATCATGTAGGTTGTAATGGTCTGGATACCATCCAAATCAGATCTAAGATCATTTGTATGGGCGTAGTATGCAAGTCCAGCAATAAAATAAGAATTTTGCTTGGGTACATACGGTGCTGTGCCCGATGCTCTGCCAAGATCAGTAAATGTTTTGGTTGTATTACTCCAATCACAGGACCCACCCTGAACACATCCTACATTCATAGTTATTGATGGTCCAAACTCGTATGTTCCAAGCTTGTTTGTCCATGTCATTACATTAATTGCATTGCCTGAGTTATCAGTGAAAGTGTTTGCATTGCTTGGTGCTCCACCGTCATTTGGACAACTTGGTCCTCCTGTTGGTGCTACCCAAGGGGTACCAGGCACCCTCTTATCGCACCAGGGATTTGCATCATTAATGGCAAGAACCACGCTATTTTGGCAGGTATACAGGTAAGGATCCCTCCAGTTCTGGCCATTATAGGTACCGCAAAAGAATTTGAATCCGTCATCTGTGGAAGTAGTAAGCCCACTGCAGTAATTATCTGTTGAAGGACCCAGGTTCTTGAAGTATCTAACAATCTCATAGTACATTTCACTGATAGGATCGTATGATTTGTAACCATTTGCATAACCAAACTTATTAATATAGTTGATAATACCACTATTTCCCCCTGCAACACCTTCAGGGTTGTTTTTGAATGTGCCATCCGCATTGATTTCAGCTTCTGGATTTGTGCACCCATTTGCATCAGTACAATCTACAACAGTACCGCCACTATTGTGGTACTTGAGTCCATATGGGATTTTGTTCGATATCCACTTCATGTTTGATCTTAAAACTCCACCATCTCTGTTAATATCAGAATTGTTTTTCATGGCATAAGAAAACAAACCAAAACGCATTTGTCGAGAATAATGCTGAAGCAACCCTTCTGGTTTATTTAAGGTTGTATTGCAGTTTGATTCAAGGCCGGCTGCTGAATTACACACCTTTACCCGAAGATTATAGACTTCATCAACATTAGTGGTTCCGGTCATTGTTGGAAATCGCGTTTCGCCAGTTCCTGTTGATTTTACAG
>ERZ1026792.2151-NODE-2151-length-10787-cov-3.017542_pt1 | contig 10787 bp, 10 predicted proteins | sample MGYA00520884_ERZ1026792 | MGnify/ENA primary metagenome ERZ1026792 (study PRJEB33270, sample SAMEA104284473) | anaerobic digester metagenome | biome: Anaerobic digester microbiome; feature: mesophilic sludge digester; material: Anaerobic digester biomass... | reverse complement strand
CACTGGTACCGCCCGAGGTCGATGCACTCCCTGAGCAGGACGAGTGGATGGCGACTCGCCGGCGAGTGTGGTTCGTCGCCGTCGTCGTGGTGGTCCTCGGCGAGCTCGTCCGATCGCGCGTGTTCTGAACGCCTCCGCCGCGGTCCCCCGGGTTGTACGTAAAGGCGGTCGGGCTGTGACCTGGGGCTGTGAGTTTGCGGGCTTTACGCAAAGCCCAGGAGGGCGCTGAGGTCGGTGATGGCTTGCTGGGCGGTGAGCACCTTGATGGTGGTCATGCCCATCGCGGCTGCGGGCTTGAGGTTGATGCCCAGGTCGTCGAGGAAGATGCACTCGTCTGGCTGTACGCCCAGCAGCTCGCAGGCGATCTCGTAGAAGCGGGGCTCCGGCTTGCGGACGCCCACCTTGCTGCTCTCCACCACCACATCGAAACGAGCCATGATCTCGATGATCGTCGCCGTGCGTTCGCTGGTGACATGCTCGCCGGCGATGTTGTTGGTGAGGCATGCCACCTTGTAACCGGCGGCCTTCACCTGATCGAGCAGGTCGACCATGTCGGGCCGCACGTAGCCGGCCAGCAACGCGAGCACGTCGCCGCCACCCACCCGGTGCCCGAGCGCGTCGCTCTCGTCGGCGAACTCCTCGTCGAACTGCTGGGCGGTGATGTCGCCGCGCTCGAGGTGTGCCCATGCGTTGTGGTGCGGATTGGTGGCGTTGACGGATCGGATGAAGTCGGTGGGCAGACCATGCTCGGCTTCGTAGCGGTTGAACGCTTCGAACGGGCTGCTCAGGATGACTCCGCCGAAATCCCAGAGGACGGCTTTCTTCACCGGGGCATCGTAGGCTGGCCGAGTTATGCCTCACCATGTCGTCGTCGACGGATCGAACCTTGCTACCGAAGGTCGTACCGCTCCCAGTCTCAAACAGCTCAACGAAGCGGTGCTCGCCTACATGGCAGAAGACCCCACCGCACTGATCACAGTGGTGGTCGATGCCACCTTCGGGCACCGCATCGACGCCAAGGAAGTCGCCGAGTTCGACGAAGCGGTGAGCAACAACGAGCTGGTGGCACCACCGGCGGGCGCCATCGGCCGTGGCGATGCGTTCGTGCTGAGCATCGCGCACAAGGTGAACGCCAACATCCTCACCAACGACAGCTACCAGGAGTTCCACGCACAGTACGACTGGTTGTTCGACGAAGGTCGCCTCATCGGGGGCAAGCCCGTTCCTCACATCGGATGGGTGTTCGTCAACCGTCTGCCGGTGCGGGGGCCGCTCAGCCGAAAGGTGACTGCGGAGGCCAAGCGCCAGGGCAGTGGTGGCGGCGTGGGTCGTGGCCGGGGTCGCGCGGCCGCCTCCGACGCAACCGTGCGCGTGGGCAGCCCCGAAGCCAGCCTGCCGATGCCCGTGCCGAAGTCGCCGCCACCTCGTGCCGCCGCGCCGAAGGCCGCCCCGGCCGACGTGGCGCCGGCAAAGCCCAGCCGTCGTGGTCGTGGGGGCGCCGATCGGGCCCCCAAGGCAGCGGCGTCGGCTCCAGTGGCGCCGGTAGTCGCCGAATCGCCCACAGCGCACAGCACGAAGTCGACCGTCAACGACCTGTTGTCGTTCCTCACCTTCGTCGAGCGCCACCCGGCCGGTACCAGTGTGAACGCCGTGGTCGATCACTACTCGTCGCACGGCGCCTACGTGCGCATCGATGATGTGGTGGGCTACGTACCGTTGCGCCTGATGGCCCACCCGGCCCCGCGTAGCGCTCGCGAGTTCATGAAGGTCGGCGAGTCGGTGACGTTGGTGGTGGAGAGCTTCGTGCCGTCGAAGCGCAGCGTGGATCTGGCCGTGCCGGGCATGGGCAGTGCGGCACCGTTGGGCGAGGCAGCGCCGGCGAAGGCAGCGAAGGCGGCGAAGGCCTCTCCGCGTGCCCCGAAGAAGGCCGCCGTGGCGGCGCCCGAGGCGGTGGGTGTCGAGTCGGCGGCCGCGCCGAAGGGGCGTGGCCGCAAGCCGGCCGCCTCACCGGTCGCCGAGTCGATGGCCGCCCCGGTTGCCGCCCCGGTGACGAAGGCCGCCAAGCGCGGGGCCGGTGCCACCTCGTCCGCGGCGCTCACCGCGTCTGCCCCGGCCAAGGCGCCCGCGGCGAAGAAGCCGCCCGCGGTTGCCAAGGCCCCCAGGTCGCAGGCTGCCAAGCCCGCAGCCACTCAGCCCGCGAGCGCCCAGCCGACACCCACCGACTCGTCGATCGCCACATCGCCGGCCACCAAGTCGGCCCCGGGCAGAGGGGCGACCACCAAGTCGGTCACCGCCAAGTCGTCCACCAAGTCGGCGTCGGCGAAGTCGGCGCCGGCCAAAGCTGCTCCGGCCAAGGCTGCTCCGGCCAAGGCTGCTCCGGCCAAGTCGGCGCCGAAGCCGGCGGCCAAGAAGGTCGCCAAGCCTGCGGCCGCGGCCGCCGCGCCCCGGCGTGGTCGCACCAAGGCCTGAGTGGCTACGGTCGAGCCGTGCGCCTCGCTACGTGGAACGTCAACTCGCTGAAGGCGCGCCTTGCGCGTGTGGAGGAGTGGCTGGCCGACGTGCAGCCCGATGTGCTGTGCATGCAGGAGACGAAGCTCGCCGACGACGCGTTTCCCGCACTCACCTTCGCTGCGCTCGGGTACGAGAGTGCCCACCATGGGCAAGGCCAGTGGAATGGTGTCGCCATCTTGTCGAAGGTGGGCCTCACCGATGTGGTGGCCAACTTCGCCGACGGCGGCGAACCCGACCCCGATGCGCGCATCATCACCGCCGTGTGCGGCGGCGTGCGCATCAGCAGCGTGTACGTGCCCAACGGCCGCTCGCTCGATCACGAGCACTACCAGTACAAGCTGCGCTGGATGGCGCAACTGCGAGCGCACGTGGCCGCGCTCAGCTCGCCCGACGAGCAGGTGGTGGTCACGGGCGACTTCAACATCGCCCCCACGGATCTCGATGTGTACGACCCGAAGAAGCTGGTCGGTGCCACGCACGTCAGCGAACCCGAACGCGCCGAGCTCGCCGCGCTGGAGGCCTGGGGCTTCACCGATCTGTTCCGCCAACACCACCCGGAGGGCAAGTTGTTCAGCTGGTGGGACTATCGCGCCGGCGACTTCCATCAAGGGCGCGGCATGCGCATCGACCTCGTGCTGGGCACCGCCTCCGTGGCCGCGCGCTGCGACTTCGCGATCGTCGACCGCAACGCCCGCAAGGGCACGTCGCCCTCTGATCATGCGCCAGTGATCGTCGACCTCGCATGATGATCGCCGATGGGCAACGCGCCAGGCTGGAGGGCGACTCTCGCGCCGGCCTCGCCGAAGCATGTCGGCGCATCATGGATGAGCTGGCCTCCAGCACCGCCGAGACGCAGGCCTTCGCGCAGGCCAGCGAGCTCGTGCAGCAGGCGGTAGGCATCTTGGCCGGCGCCGACCATGGCCGTCCCTACGACGGAGGCGAGGGCTCGTTGGCGCACTACCAGGAACACATGTTCATCGATCACAGCCCGCTGGTGGGCCCACTGAACCCGCTGGCGCCACCGATTGCGATCAGCGCCGATGGCACGAAGGTGACGGGTGTGGTCACGTTCGGGGCAGCGTACGAGGGCCCCCCGGGGTGCGTGCACGGTGGCTTCATCGCTGCCGCCTTCGACGAGGTGCTGGGCCTGGCGCAGGGCATGTCGGGGCGCCCGGGCATGACCGCCCGTCTCACCGTGCAGTACCGCTCGCCGTCGCCGCTGCTGCAGGAGCTGCACTTCGTCGGCGACATCGACCACGTCGACGGTCGCAAGATCTTCACCAAGGGCGAGCTGCGCGTGGCCGCCGATGGGCGGCTGTGCGCGGAGGCCGAGGGACTGTTCATCTCCATGAACCCAGAGATCTTCCAGCGGCTGATGAACGACCGCGCCGGGTCGTGAACTGCTCAGGTCGGTAACGGTCGCAGGCGGGCGGCGGCGGTCTCGGTGATGCCCAGCCGGCGAGCCAACTCGGCGGCATCGGCGGGAGGGGTCTGGGCCAGCGAACGGAGCACGCGGTCGCTGCACACCGCCAACTCGGGTTGACCCGAGACGCGGGCGATGGCCGCGCGCCACTCGCGCAACGGCAGCAACGGATCGGTGGGCAGACGTGAGCGTGTGGGCGGCGGCGCGGGTACGTCGAGGGCGGTGCTGTCGGTGACGGCCTGCAACCATCGGCTGGGGGCGGCCGGCTTGCGTTGGCGCTGCGCGCAATGCGTGACCAACAGGTGCTGTGCCGCGCGGGTGATGGCCACGTAGAACAGCCGGGCCTCTTCCGCGAGCTGCGCTTGCGACCCGGCCGAGCCGTGCGGTATCAGGCCTTCCTCCGCGCCGGTGATGACCACGCCCCACCACTCGCGACCCTTGGCTGCGTGAAAGGTGAGCAATGCCACGGCATCTCGCTGGTCGGTCGGTTCCAGGTCGTCGAACGGGTCGCGCAGCTCGACCCATGCGCGGAACTGACCGGGCTGGCCAGAGCTGAGGAATCGGTCGGCCTCCTCTGCGACGCGACGAGTGAGCTCGTCGCCCTGAGTGAACGAGGTATCCACCCAGATGGCCAGTTGCTCGCGGCTGGCGCAGCGGTAGGCGGCGCGCAGGGCAACCTCGAGCGGCGAGCGCCCGGTGCTGCGTTCGGTGTCGATGCCGAAGCTGGCCAACACCTGTTGCAGCAGCGTCAGCTGCTCGTTGGTGCGGGCGAGCACGGCCAGATCGCGACCGCGGTGGTGATGCAGCAACCCGCGTAGGTGGCGGGCGACGGCCTGCGCCTCGGCTGCCTCGTCGACGTGCTGCTGCACCAGCACCGTTGCCGCGCCGGGTTGCCGGCTCTCGCTGTCGTCGTGTTGCCCGCTGGCTGCGAGCGCAGCCGCACCGGCGCGCACCACCTGCGGCGAGCAGCGGTAGTTGGACGTGAGGGCCACCACGGTGACCCCGGGGTAGCGCACCTCCACCTCGGCGAGCGTGGTGGGGTCGGCGCCGTTCCAGCCGTAGATGGCCTGACGCGGGTCGCCCACCAGGCACAGATCCGGGCGGCCCGCACGCAGGGCTTCGAGCATCGCGTGCTGCAGCGGGTTGAGGTCTTGCACTTCGTCGACGAAGAAGTGGCGATACCGCCAGTGCACCCCCTCCGCCCACGGCCGATCGGTGCGCAGTGCCTCGATCGTGTGAGTGAGCAGATCGTCGAAGTCGACCACACCGCGGCGGCGCTTGAGCCGCTCGTAGGCGGCTGCGAAGTCGGCGAAACGGGCCGGCGGCAGCGAGGTACGTCGACGCGTGATGCGGATGGCGCCCTCATAACGATCGGGGGTGACCATGCGCGCCTTCGCCCAGTCGAGGTCGGCGAGCGCACCGTACGGCTCGACCTGCAGCTTGAGCTCGCTCGCCACCTCTCGAGCCAGGCGCAGCCGGTCGTTGGCCACGTGCGGCGGAGCGTGATTGGCTGCCAGCGCGCGGTCGCGCAGCAGGCGCAGCGCGACGCCGTGAAACGTGCCGGCCTCGATGGGCTCGCGGATGTCGAGCCGGCGCAAGCGACGCTTCAGCTCGGCCGCGGCCTCGCGGGTGAACGTGAGCGCCAGCACGTGCTGTGGAGTGGCTGTGCCATGAGCCGACCGGTACGCGATGCGCCGAGTGAGCACCGTGGTCTTGCCCGACCCGGCTGCGGCCACGATGGCGAGTGGGCTCGCCAAGGTGGTGACGGCCGCACGCTGTTCTGCATCGAGACCGTGCAACATCGGGTCGGAAGGCACGGTCGTCACGATAGAGGTTGGGTGTCACGCGATTGCCCCCTCGCCCAAGGAGCGAGCGCTACAGTTCGCTCATGCCGTACCCGAAGAAGAACCTGAACACCGACGAGACCATCGCGCTCGACATGCATCCGCATTGGTGGTACTTCGCGCAGCCGGCAGCGGCACTGCTGGGCAGCATCGTCATCGGGATCGTGGTGCTCACCCAGACCGATTCGGGCAGCACCGCCCGCAAGGCTGCCGGCATCGCTGCAGTCGCGCTGCTGGTCATCACCGCACTGTGGCTCATCGGCCGCTACTTGAAGTGGCTCACCACCAACTTCGTCATCACGTCGCAGCGCCTCATCTTCCGCCAGGGCATCGTCGCCAAGCGGGGCATCGAGATCCCGCTCGAGCGTGTCAACAACGTCAACTTCAACCAGGGTGTGTTCGAGCGGATGCTGGGTGCCGGCGACCTGCTCATCGAGTCGGGCGGTGAGGACGGTCAGCAACGGTTCACCGACATCCGCCACCCCGACAAGGTGCAGAACCTGGTGCATGCCCAGGTCGAGGCACTCATCCACCACCGTGCCGGCTACCGGGCAGGGGCTACCACGGGCGGCGGCGATGTCACCGTGCAGCTCGAGCGCCTGGAGGGGCTGCTGCAGCGAGGCACCATCACCCAGCAGGAGTTCGACTCGCAGAAGGCCAAGCTGCTCGGCTGAATCGAGCGGCACGAATCGCGCAGGCGGAATCGCGCGGGCTGAATCGTGTGCGAGCCGAGCCTTACGGCCGGCCGGCGTGGCCGACGTCGACGCGGGTGGTGAGGATCTTGCCGGAGCGTTGCACGCTGGCCTGGGCCGGGTGCGAGGAGGCGGCGGTGATCATGAACAGGGTGCGCCCGTCGTCGCCGCCCAGCATGCACGCGTAGCACGGCTGCTCGGTGTCGACCACCTGCAGCACCTCTCCTCCTTCGCGGGCGCGGATGCAGCGTGGGCCAGAGGCGTCGGCCACCCAGACGGCGCCGGTGTGGTCGAGGCAGATGCCGTCGGGCACGTAGTCGCCGAGGTCGGCCCACACTCGCTGGTTGGAGAGTGCGCCGTCGATGCCGATGTCGAACGCGGTGAGGCGCCGCCCCAGGCTCTCGGCGACGATCATCGTGCTGCCGTCGGGGGTGATGACGGTGCCGTTGGGAAAGCGGAGACCGGTGGCGGCGGTGTGAATGCTGCCGTCGGGGTCGACGCGGGCGATGGCGGCGCCCTCGTAGGCGGCCAGCGCGCCGGCGAAGTCGCCCGACGTGACGGCGGCATCGAGGTCGAAACCGAAGTTGCCGACGTACGCACGACCGGCCGTGTCGACCACCATGTCGTTGCAGTGGAAGGTGGCGATCTCGGAGAGGTCGGCGTGCACCACCAGTGCGTCGTGCTCCAAGCGCAATAGCATCCGGTCGGTCATCGAGACCACCAGCATGCGCCCGTCGGGCATCCACCCCAGCCCGCTGGGCTGGCCGTCGACGGTGAGCTTGGTGGCCACCGTGCCCTCGAGATCGACCGTCTTCACCGCGTAGTCGTAGAAGTCGCTGAACCACAGCTTGCCCTGGTGCCAACGTGGGCCTTCGCCGAAGTGGAGATCGTCAGCCAGGATGTCGACGCTCATGTGGGCCTCTCGCCGTCGTGTGAGCGCGATGCTACTCGCTGCGCGCCGCGCGGCCTCGCCGCTCAGGAGGCGACGAGCGTCGCACCTGCCACCGCCTGCACGACCCAGCCGGTGGTGAGCGCGCCGGGCTCGGTGAGCGCCACGATGCAACCGCCGAACCCGCCGCCGGTCATCCGCGCGCCGTAGACGCCCGGTGTGGCGACGGCCCGTGCGACGGCCGCGTCCATCGTGGGCGTCGACGTGTCGTACAGGTCGCGCAGGCTGTCGTGGCTCTGCACCATCAACCGGCCGGCTGCGCCCAGGTCGCCGGCGGCGATGGCGTCGGCGAAGTCGATCACCCGACGGTTCTCGCTGGTGACGTGCATCGCCCGTGCTCGCACCAGAGGGTCGGCGATCGACTTGGCGCGTGCTGCGGTGGCGTGGCGCAACGGCCCGATGGCTCGCTCGGCCGCCGCGCACTCGGCGACCCTGTCGGCGTAGGGGCTGCCCACGAGCGTGCGATGAGCGATGAACTGCACGATGATCTCGACGTCGCGCGGCAGGGCGACAGGCGTGACGGTGAGCTCGCCGCAATCGATCATCAGTGCATGGCCGGCCACCCCGGCGGCGATGGCCAGTTGGTCCATGATGCCGCTGGGCACACCCGACGCCCGGTTCTCGGCGCGCTGACACAGTTGAGCGAGTGCCAGGGGTGTGCCACGGAACCCGAGCGCGAGCGCCACGGCCACTTCCAGCGCAGCGCTGCTGGAGAGGCCGGCGCCGATGGGTATGTCGGTGGTGACGTGGCCGCGGAACGCATGAGGGTCGCTCATCTCGGAGATCACACCGGCGACGTACTTGCCCCACGCCGGCTCGGTGTCGTGCGGCCGCTCGACGTGCAGCGGCAGGTCGACGGGTTCCGGTTCGTCGAAGGAGGAGAGGTGCACCCGATCGCCGGTGCGCGTGCCTCTGATCTCCGTGTACCGGTCGATGGCCATCGGCAGCACGAGGCCGCCGGTGTAGTCGGTGTGATCGCCGATCAGGTTGACCCGGCCGGGAGCGAGCACGTGCAGGTTCATGGCGCCACCGTCACGACAGCTGCAGCGCGTCGCTGAAGCGTGCCGCGGCCTCGAGGTTGAACGGGGCGCGCAAGGCGATGTTGACCTGATCGGCCCCGGCGTCGACGTACTGCCCGATGCGGTCCATGATCTCGTCGTGGCTGCCGGTGAGCACGCCCGGGCGTACGAAGTCGCTGATCGCGCCGAACTGCTGCTGCAGGCTCTCCTCGGTGTACGCGAGCCCGACGTTGATGGCCCGCTTGATGTCGTTGGGGTCGCGCCCCACCGCTGCACAGTGCTCGTCGAGGATGGCGTTCTTGTGTGCGAACGCATCGGGGGCGATGAAGGGCACGTTCCATCCGTCGGCGTACCTGGCGGCGATCTTCAGCGTGCGCTTCTCGCCGCCACCGCCGATCCAGATGGGCAGCTTGGCCTGCACCGGCCGCGGTTCGTTGCGCGCCTCGGTGAGGGTGAAGTGCTGGCCCGCGAAGTCGGTGACGTCGTCGTGCAGCAGGCCACGCAGGCACTGGATGCCCTCTTCGAGCTGGTCGAGGCGAGTCTTGGCATCGGGGAAGGGGATGCCGTAGGCGTCGTACTCCACCTGTGCCCAGCCGGCGCCGATACCCATGTCGGCACGGCCGCCGCTGAGCTGATCGATGGCCGTGATGGCCTTGGCCAGCACCGCCGGGTGCCGGTACCCGACGCTGTAGACGAGCGACCCGACGCGCACCTTGCTGGTGGTGCAGGCAAGCGCGGCGTGCATCGCGACCGCTTCCAGGCAGGCGGCATCGTCGGGCTTGCCGGTGGCCCCGTAGAAGTGATCCCACACGCTGATCCAGCCGAAGCCGAGGTCTTCGATCTGGCGCCACACCCCGCGCAGTTCGTCGGCGGTGGTGTGCTGCAAACCGACGTGGACCCCGAAGACAGTCATGTTCCGGAAGCTAGCCTGCCCCGATGCCTCGCGCCCTCGTCCAGACCGGTATGGAACTCGAGTACGACACGTTCGGCTCGCCACTGGATCCGGCTCTGCTGCTCATCATGGGCTTCACTGCGCAGATGACAGCCTGGGATGTGCGCTTCTGCCAGATCCTGGCCGACGGCGGCCACTTCGTGATCCGCTTCGACAACCGCGACAGTGGGCTCTCCACCAAGCTCGATGGGCAGGTGCCCGATGTCGCCGGTGCGATGGCAGCGGCACTCGCCGACACGCCGGCGCCGCCGCTGCCGTACCTCCTGGGCGACATGGCCGCCGACGCGATGGGCCTGCTCGACGTGCTGGGCATCGAGCGGGCGCACATCATGGGTGCCTCGATGGGCGGCATGATCGCGCAGGTCGTGGCCATCAACCACCCCGAGCGTGTCATCAGCCTGATCTCGGTGATGAGCCAGCCCGGCGAGATCGAGGTCGGTCAGCCGTCCGACGAGGCCGCCATGGCCATCTTCTCGCCGCCGCCCACCACCCGCGAGGAGTACATCGAGGCGTCACCGCGCTGGCTGGTGTGGGCATCGAAGAAGTACCGCGACGTCGCCCGCACCAAGGAGCTCGCGGCTCGCGAGTTCGACCGCTCGTTCTACCCCGAGGGCGCGCCGCGCCAGATGGCCGCCATCTACGGCAGCGGGCGTCGCTCGGTGCAGCTGCAGGCGCTCGACGTGCCGACGTTGGTCATCCACGGCCGCGACGATCAGCTGATCATGCCGTCGGGTGGGTTTCGCACCGCCGAGCTGATTCCCGGCGCGCACCTGTTGTTCGTTGCCGACATGGGCCACGACCTGCCCGAACCGCTGTGGCCGCTGCTCACCGACGCCGTGCTCAGCCACACTCGGCGAGCGTGAGGCGGCCGCCGGTGGTGGCCGACAGGTCGCCGACGCGGCGCTACTCGCTGCCGCATCCTCGGCGCAGGTAGACGGCGGAGCCGCCCTCCACGAGCAGCCAGTCGAGCTCGGCCGTGATGCCGCCGCTGCGGGTCTCGATGCCCACGTTGCACAGTTCGGCCACCGCCTCGGTCTGCAGTGCAGCGGAGATCGGCACGGAACGCTCGCGAGTGTTGCGGTTCACGGGCCAGAAGGCGTTGTTGAAGTACTGGGTGCACGTGGATCCGGTGATGCTGGCCAGGCACTCGTCGATCAGCGTTTGAGCAGCGGTGCCGGAGTAGGCGCAGACCAGGTCGAACTGCAGTTGGCTACCACTGTTGGTGGTGACGATGCCCAGCCACCAGCCATCGGGGAGGCGTTCCCCGATGGTGCCGTCGGCACCGCACCCGCTGCCGCTCACCGGTTCGCTGCCCAGTTGCGGCACCGACCGGAAGTCGCCGTACACCCACCGCGGCCCGGTAGACGTGGGTGCGGCCGGCGCAGTGCTCGGCGACG
>ERZ1026792.2146-NODE-2146-length-10819-cov-2.534325_pt1 | contig 10819 bp, 10 predicted proteins | sample MGYA00520884_ERZ1026792 | MGnify/ENA primary metagenome ERZ1026792 (study PRJEB33270, sample SAMEA104284473) | anaerobic digester metagenome | biome: Anaerobic digester microbiome; feature: mesophilic sludge digester; material: Anaerobic digester biomass... | reverse complement strand
GGACTCCCATTCGTGCGCTACCCGGACTCCCCCCTGGCCTGTCCGGCCAGGACGGGCGACTTGTCGGGGCTGGGCCGTCTCCCCGGCAGGCCTCCCCCGACAAGTCGGGGACTCCCATCCACGCGCAACCCGGGCTCCTCCGACAAGTCGGGGACAGCAGCCTCCCGTCTCGGAAAAGGGACGGCCTCTCGCGTACCCCTCCCCCTCCCCCGGGAACAAGGGAGGTCCCCCCTCGCAGGGGGGGCAGGGGGGTTCGCGAGAGAGCCGTCCGGGTGCTACGCGTCCGGCCTACGCTCGCCTAGTCAAAGCTCACGCAGGTGATCTTGCACTCCTTGCGGTCGTCGCGGAGCATGACGATGTTGTCAGGCACCTCGTCCAGAGTGACCCTCTTGGTCACGATGCGGGTCATGTCCATCCCGTCGCCTATGGAGTTGATGACGCGCGGGAACGTGCCGTGCCCGGAATGCCCCTGGGCCCCGACCATGCCCGCGCGGCGCACCTGCAGCACCTCACCCGTCACCGGCATCTTGGCGTCGGCGCGGGCCAGGACCACCACCATGGCGTTGAGGGCGCGGCCCTCCCAGATGGCCTGCTCGATCTGCGGATAGACGATGGTCGGCAGGCCGCTGGCCTCCAGGTAGAGGTTGGCGCCCATGCCGGCCGTCTCTTCCAGGACACACTGCACAAAGTCTTCCTTGGTAGGGTCGATGGCTACGTCGGCGCCCATCTCCAGGCCGAGCTGCGCGCGCTCCGCCTGCGGCTCGGAGATGATGACCTTGGCCGCCCCCATGCGCTTCATGATGGCGCAGGCCGCCATGCCCACCGGGCCGCCGCCACAGATGACGACGTTATCGCCGGGGCGGATGCCCCCGCCACGCTCGACGACGGCGTTGTAGGCCACGCTCGTCGGCTCCACCAGGCTGCCCGCCACGAACAACTCGTTGCCCGGGTAGCGGTCGGCCAGCGGCTCCAGGCTCCAGAGCGTGCGCGCCGGCACCACCAGGTACTTGGCAAAGCCACCGTTCTGGTTGATACCGATCTCGTCCAGGCGCTCGCAGTGGTTCGGATAGCCGTCGGCACAGGGCTTGCACTCGCCGCACCAGATCATCTCTTCCGTGCAGACGCGCTCGCCGCCCTTGAAGGGCTTGTTGGTCTGCTTGTCTCGCGCTTCGCTGCCGGCGTCGACAACCACGCCCGACACCTCGTGCCCCAGGATGCAGGGGAAACCCGTCAGGCCCGGATACCAGGTGTAGCCTTCGTCGTCCGCCTGGGCCATGTGCACATCGCTGCCGCAGATACCGCAGGCCTTGACCTCCAGGAGCACGTCCCGCGGTCCCGGCTTCGGAATCTCGTACTCCCGCATCTCGATCCGCGGATTTCTCCACACTCTGCTGCCCAGGTAGGTCTGCTTGCCCTCGATATCCTTCGGGCCGAGCTTGAACCCCGGCCGGGGGTCCCAATCTGCGATCAGCGTCACGCCTCGCATCTTGCCGTTCATTGTTATTCTCCTTCTGATTCTTACAGATTATTATGACAGCGCCGTCCTCCGGCAAGGCGTCCGCCGCGGCGCGATGTCTCGATCTCGCCTTCGATCTCGTCCTCGGTCTTGCTCGATCTTGCTCCATCTCGTCGCCGGCCGGGTGCGCACACCAGGCCGGCTGCGGCCTCACCCCTTCTCCCCCCTCACAGAGGGGGCAGGGGAGTCGATCTGCAGGCCCCGCAGATAAGCGATCCCCTTTTGCGCCGACGTGTCCGGGTCGGGCAGGGGCATCCACTCCCCCGACACGTACCCCTGGTAGCCCGTAGCCATGAGCGCCGACAGGATCGAGACCCAGTCCAGATGCCCCGCCCCCGCGTACCAGCGGTTCGAGTCGGCCACGTGAAAGTGAAAGATGCGATCCCCGCAGGCGCGGATGCTCTCCTCGATGTTGGGCTCCTCGATGTTCATGTGAAAGGTGTCGGGCATGAGCCCCATGTTGTCGGCACCCACCCGCTCCAGTAGCTCCAGCCCCTGGCTCAGGTTGTTGATCAGCGTCGTTTCGTAGCGGCAGATGGGCTCCAGGGCAATGCGCACCCCATGGGGCCGGGCCGCCGCGCAACACTCGCGCAGCGCCTCCACCAGCCAGTCCATGGCCTGCTCGTGGTCCACGCCCTTCCGGACGATGCCGCGCATCAGCCCGATAATGATCGCCGCCCCCGCTTTGGCCGCGAACGGCACGTGCGACTTGCAGCGCTCGATGGCCGCCCGGCGCACGTCGGCGTCCGGATCTGTGAACGACAGGCCCTCCTCGCCCCACGCCTGCCCGGTGCCGATGGCCGGGATCTCGAGCCCTTTGGCCGACACCGTCCGCAGCAGCTCGTCGCCGTCCACCAGGCGCGGGTCACGGATGGCCAGCTCGACGCCGTCATAGCCCCAGGCCGCGATCTTGGCCAGGTTGGATTCCAGATCCCCTTTGAACGCCACCGCCTGGAACTGGGCGGCGTGGGTTGAAAGGACGATGCTCAATTTCATGGTAGGCTCCGCGATTCTTCTGTAGGTGGTCAACAGTGGACGATGAGGGTCGCGCATGGGCAGCCGTGGAGGATCTTTTCGGCGACGCTGCCATACATCCAGCGCCGCACCCCGGTGCGGCCGTGGCTGGACATGACAACCAGGTCGACGCCACTGTCCGCGGCAAAGTCCATGATCTGGCGGGCTATGCCTTCCTCCCCATCGCGATGCTCGACCGTGAGGCGGGGGTAGCCCAGGCGCTCCTGCACTCCCTGGAGATAGACCTCGGCCTCGCGGTAGGCAGCCGCCACGATGTCATCGTAGACGTCCGGCATGTCGGCCAGGGCCTTGGTGCGGGGAATGGGCTGCGCCACTCGAAAGAGGACCAGCTCGGCCTCCATGGGCGCGGCAATGGCCAGGGCCGGGTCCAGCGCCCTTTCCGCAAACTCGGAGCCATCCAGCGGCACCAGGATTTTTTTGAACTTGAACATCATGCCCTCTCCAAGGTCCCCGTCCCGGTCCCGGCGGGCCGGGCAGCCGGTGAGGAGCGACGGATCGCGCCGCTCCTCACCGGCAAGCCTCGCGGCCGCAGCCCACGCGTGACCAAAGGTCCCCGCCGTGTGGCAGCCTACAACTCGGAGCCCTGCCCCAGCCGCGGCAGCGCGTACACCGGCTTCCAACCCTCCGACAACGGCTCGCGGAGGAACGGCTCCATCTCGGCTTCTGTGCGAAGGGTCACCTCTTCCACGGGCGGCACGGTGCCCGAGGGGAAGGCCTCCAGGATCTGATCGTTGAGCAGCGTCAGGTAGCGCAGGATGGCCGCCACGGGCCGCTTGGCCTTTTGGGCCGATCCTGCCTTGGCCTTGCCTACGACGCCCTCGGGCGTGGCCGCGATCTCGATGGCGATCTGGCCCTCCCCTTCCGACCAGCGGCTCGGCCGGCCGAAGGGATCCACCGACTTGTCAAAGTGGCCGTCGGGCAGGTACGACTTGCCCTCGGTATCCACCGCATAGTTCATGTCCACCATGTCGGGGTGGAGCAACAGCCCCAGGGATGTCTCTGACTCGTCGGCGTGGACAAAGTTTGTGTCCCACCTGCCGCCCTTTTCGCTGGTGCGGAAGAACTCGCGCACCGCGCGGTGCCAGTCCAGGACCCGGAACACGCCCGGCAACTGGTAGCGCATCTGGAACTGGTGGATGGCCGATTCCAGCACCCACAACTGACCGTGGTTGTTGATGATGACCTGCTTGCGAAAGCCATCGTTCCACAGCCCCAGCATCACGTCGATGAGCAGCTCGCGGACGACGTTCTCCCGAACGATGACCGTGCCCGGCATCCCGATGTGGTGGTAGGGGTGGGCGCCGTACATCAGCGGCGGCAGCGCCAGGTTGACGGGCGCCCCCCGCTTGGCCGTGTAGCGCCGCACGCCTTCGCAGATCTGGCTCACGTAGAACGTGTCCGAGGCGCTGGGCAGATGGGCACCGTGGAGCTCCGTGCAGCCAACCGGGATAAAGACTATATCGTTCTTCTTCCGGTTCTCCTCCACCTGCCAGCGCACCGTGCTCTGAATATAAGAGCCCGGCTTGCCCCACTCCACCGGCGAGGGGACTCCATACTCGGCCAGGAGGGCATCGATCTGCTCGTCGCTCATCTCCCATATTTCTTTTTTCAGCCGGCCGACAGCATTGTCTTCAAAGAACAGGTCGGGCTGATCGGAAGGCAGCAGCCCGGGGGGCAGAGTTTGTACAGACTGTGACATGTTGCTTCATTCCTTTCTGGTTTATGAGTTGATTGTGGGCTCTGGGCCCGAAATCACAGGTTCACCGGCCGGCCCTCGCGCATGGCGCGGGTGGCGGCCAATCCAGCGGCCACCGTGGCGCGCGCGTCCCGGCCGTCCACGGGCGGCTCGCTTCCCTCGAGCAAGCAGTCGATAAAGGCCTGCATCTCGGCTACAAAGGCCTCGCCCATGCGATCGGGCGTCGTCCAGGGCATATCGTGATGCACGCCGCTGGGGTCCAGGAGGCGCACCGGGGTTTGCCGGAAGCGCCCCACGTGCACCGCCCCCTGATCGCCGATGACCTCCACGCGCAGGTCGTGGCCGTAGCGGGTGGTGCGGGTGACGTAAAAGCTGCCCAGGCCGCCCCGGCTGAAGCGCAGGATCGCCACCGCATTGTCCACGTCGCCCACGGCTCCCACGGCCGGATCGACCAGGGCATCGCCCTCGACAAAGGCCCGCACCGGCTCGTCGTCGAGCAGCCACCGCGACAGGTAGAGGTCGTGGTACATGGCGTCCAGGATGAGGCCGCCACTGACGTTCGGGTCGGCAAAGCTGGGGGGCGGGGGATTAACGTCGCCGCTGATGGCCCGAAAAACCAGGGGCCGGCCGATGGCGCCCTCCTCTATGTAGCGCTTGGCCTGGACGTGGCCGGCGTCAAAGCGGCGCATGTGGCCGACCATCAGCTTGACGCCCGCGCTTTCGACGGCGGCGATGGCCCGGTCGCAGTCCTCCAGGGTCAGGGCCAGGGGCTTCTCGCAAAAGATGTGCAGGCCGGCGCGGGCACAGGTCACCACGTTGCCGGCGTGGGCCGACGTGCTGCTGGATATGCAGATGGCATCCAGGTCCTCCCCGGCCAGGAGGGCATCCAGGTCCGGATAGACGGCCAGGTCCGGCTCGCCGGCGGCGCGCCGGGCCTCGTCCGCCCGCTCCGGATCGGAGGTCGTCACGGCGACGAGCCTGGCGCCGCGCACGCGGCGGGCCAGGTTCTCGGCGTGGGTCAGCCCCATGCTGCCCACGCCGACGACTGCCATCCTCAATTTCGATCCGCTCGATCCGCTCGATCCGCTCGATGCGCTCACTGTGCCCACCGGGCCAGCTTAGCCTCCTACCTCGTCCAGGCGCACCGGGCGCCCCTCGGCCACCGACTGTTTCGCGGCATAGCCCATGACCACCGGGATCCGGCCGTCGAGGCCGGTGACCGGCGGCGGGGCATCGTTCACCACGCAGTCGACAAAGGCGCGCATCTCGTTCACGTACGAATCGACGTAGCGCTCCATGAAAAAGTTGAGGGGCAGGTCGCGATGCACGCGATTGGCGTCGCTGATCATGGCCGTGTTGGGATAGTTGTTGTCGGCCGTCACTACCCCGGCGCTACCAAACACCTCCACCCTCTGGTCGTAGCCATAGACGGCCTGCCGACTGTTGTCGATGACGCCCAGGGAGCCATCGACAAAATGCAGCGTGACCACCGCCGTGTCCACGTCGCCCACCTCGCCAATGCGCGGGTCGACCATCACCCCCGCCGCGGCATAGACCGACTCGACCTCCTGGCCCATGAGGAAGCGGGCCATATCAAAGTCGTGGATGGTCATGTCCAGAAAGATGCCGCCCGACACGCGCACATAGTCGATGGGCGGCGGCAGCGGGTCGCGGCTGGTGATACGCAGCACGTGGGGCTGGCCGATCTGGCCCTCGGCAACCACGTCGTGCACCCGCCGGAAGTTCGGATCGAACCGACGGTTGAAGCCGATCTGCAGCTTGACGCCAGCCTGCTTGACAACCTCCAGGGCGCGATCGATGGCCGCCAGGTCCAGGGCGATGGGCTTCTCGCAAAAGATCTGCTTGCCCGCCTGGGCGGCTTCTTCCATAAAGCGCGCGTGGGTGTCGGTGCTGGAGCAAATGAGCACGGCGTCGATGGCCGGATCGTCGAGGATGCGGCGGTGATCCTGGTAGGCCGACACCCCCCCCGGCCTGTCCGGCGGGGCAGGCAATTCGGCGGCCAACTTTTCCGCCGCGGCGACAAACACGTCAGAAATGGCAACCAGGTTGGCTTCGGGGATGCGATAGGCCAGGTTCTCGGCGTGAACCCGGCCGATCCGCCCCGCACCGATAACGCCGACGTTGATCTCGTTCACAGATTAGACTCCTTTGACAACTGCGGAATGTGCTTCATCTACCCATTACACGCCCGCCGATGCCCGACACGCGAGCACCCGTAGCCGGTATCCGCGGCCGGGCTCTAGCTCGCGAGCGGACCGTGGTCGAGGAGCCACGCCCGGGATTCCCGCAGGTAGGTCTCCAGCCAGGGCAGCGAGCCCTCGTCTTTGATGGGCGTGAAGGGGTTGGGGCCCGGAGCGGTGCATTCCACGACGATGGGGCCGCGGTAGCCGACGTCCTTTAGCGCGGCCATCTGCGCGTCCCAGTCGGTGTGGCCGCGGCCGATGCCCTGGCGGTTCGAGTCGGCGGCGTGGTAGAGCCAGAGCCGATCGCCCGCGCAGCGAATGGCCCACGCCGGATCGGCCTCTTCGATGTTCATGTGGTAGGCATCCAACAGGATCCCCAGGTGGTCCGAGCCCACGTCGTCGATAAACGCGACCGCCTCGGCGGCGGTGTTCAGCAGGTGGGCCTCGTAGCGGTTCAGGACCTCCATCACCAGGCGAAGGCCGACCGCTTCGGCCCGCATGGCCACCTGGCGCACCGCGGCCACGAAACCGGCCCGCTCTTCGGCCTGGCTGCTGATGGCCTTGACCCGGCCAACCTGCCCGTGACAGGCCACCAGGGGTTGGCCAAGCTCCGCCGCAAAATCCACGAAGCGCAGATAGTAGTCCACTGCCTCGCCCCGCACCGCCGGGTCCGGGTGCGCCAGGTCCACGTCGGCCGGCGTCAGCGAGAACACCTCCAGGCCATTGTCTCGCAGGATCTGGCCGGCCTCGGCGGCGCCGTACAGCGACAGGTCGCCCAGCAGCTCGACACCATCGAATTCCAGGGCGCGCAGCCGGCGCGCGACCTCGGCCAGCGGCATCTCGCCAAAGAGCCAGGTACAAGCACCCAATCCGCCTGGGTGAGCACCCCGCCTGTTACGTTCCTCCATGCCTTCTCCCTTGACCTCCCAAATCTACCAGTCTATGAACTCCGAACCCCAAAGTCCCGCCAGGCCTCCCACATGGCCACGATGTTCTCGGGCGGCACGTTGGCCTGGATGTCGTGGACGGCGGCAAAGACGAACCCGCCGCCCGGCGCCAGGGCCTCCACGTTGCGCCGCACGTCGTCGCGCACCTGTTGAGGGGTGCCCGTACCCAGCACCTGCTGCGTGTCCACGCCCCCGCCCCAGAACACCAGGTCGCGGCCAAACTCGCGCTTTAGCTCCTGGGGGTCCATGCCCGCGGCGCTGACCTGGACAGGGTTCAGGATGTCGATCCCGGCCTCGATGAGGTCGGGGATGATGGGCCGCACCGCGCCGCAGGAGTGAAAAAAGATCTTGACCGGGGCCGTGGCCTTGATGAACGAGAACAGGCGGGCATGTCGCGGCTTGATCAGGCGGCGGTAGGTCCGCGGCGAGAGGAGCATGCCGTGCTGGCCGGCCAGGTCATCCGCCTCGATGACCACGTCCACCAGGTCACCGACCTCGGCCAGGGCCCGCTCCCAGTAGGCGCACTTGAAATCCACCAGCCGGTCCAGGAGCGCCGTGATCATGTCCGGGTTGGCCGCCAGGTCTATGTAAAAGTTCTCGTACCCTCGCATCCAGGAGACCATCTCGGCGATGCCCGAGCACGGCCCGGCCAGGACCGCCGCCCTGCCCGTGGCCAGGACGGCCTCGGCGTCGGAGCGGAGGGAGGCAAAACGGGCGGGATCCAGGGGGTCGGGAAAGGGATAAGCCAGCAGCTCGTCCACGCTCCCGGCCCCGGCCAGCGGGTGGTCGTACATGTCGTAGTAAAAGCCGCCGTCCCTGGGCTTGCGCCAGCCGATGCCCCACTCGTCGTGATATGCTTCGTACGCCCCCTGGTCCTCGAACGTGTACTGAAAGCCCTCCGGGAATCCCGGCCGGACGGGACGCACGTCGGCCTGGAGCCTGTCGGCCACGTCCTCATCCACGTCCGCCAACTGCTCCGCCATGTGCGCCACGCGCACATCCACCGGCGGCAGGCCAAGGTATTGGCGCAAATTGCGGTAGGCGGTTACGTGCAGCGTCGTCAGGCCCGTGCCTCCCAGGTCAAACGGGACGCGATCCGGCTCCTGGTGAGCCAGTGCCCTTTGCAGCCGGTCCCTCGCCTCCCCTTTCCCTCCGCTCGGCGCAGGACCCAACGCCTGTGCGTGCGGTCCAGGCGCAGGCGGGCCGGATCGGGGCTGGGGGGAAGGGTTTCTCATCTCCATCCCTTACCTCACCCGCTCCCCGGTGATGAGGGCCGCAATGTCCTTCTCGGTCACCTCGTCCCGGCTGTAGGTACCCACCATCTCACCGTGGCGGATGATGGTGAAGCGGTCGGCCACCTGGTAGACGTGGCCCACGTTGTGGGTGATAAAGATCACGCCCAGGCCCCGCTCCTTGGCGTTCAGCGTATAGGTCAGAACCTTGTGCGTCTCGCCCACCGACAGGGCCGAGGTCGGCTCGTCGAGGATGAGGAGTTTCGCGCCGAAATACTTGGCGCGGCCGATGGCGATGGACTGGCGCTCGCCACCCGACAGCTTGCCCACCTTTTCTCGCGGCGAGCGGATCTTGATGCCGATGTCCTGAAGCGCCTGTCGCGACTCCTGGTCCATCTGGCGCAGGTCGAGCCACCGGAGGAGATTCCCCAGCCCACGCGTGACCTCCCGCCCCAGGAAAAAGTTGCGGGTAATGCTCATCAGGGGCACCAGGGCCAGGTCCTGGTAGCAGGTCTCGATGCCCAGGGCCCGTGCCTCCCGGGGGGAGGGAATCTGCACAAGCTGGCCATCGATATAGATCTTGCCGCTTGTGGGCGTGTGAACGCCCGTCAGCACCTTGATCAATGTCGACTTGCCCGCCCCGTTGTCGCCCAACAGCCCCACCACCTCGTGACGATGCACGGTGAAATCGACGCCGTTCAGCGCCGTGATGGTGCCAAAGCGCTTGACAATGTTCTCCATGCGGACGACCGGTACGTTGAGATCGTCACATGGGCCGTTATCACTCATATTCCCTACCTCCCTCCTCGCGAACTCGATCTGGCTCGATTTGAGTTCCGAATCCACGAATTTCGTACCTCCACTCCTCGCTCTAGGCCTGCTTGCGAATCCAGTTGTTAAAGATGGCCGCCAGGACGATGGTCACACCGACGACCGCAACAAAATTGTCGGCAGGAATGAACGGCAGGTTGAGCAGGACGACGCCCGTGCGCAACATGCTGATGGTCAAGACGCCAAGAAGGGCGCCAAGAATACTCCCCGACCCACCGGTCAGCAGCGTCCCACCGACGACGGCCGCGGCGATGGCGTTCAGCTCCTCTCCTGCCCCGGTCGCGATCTTGGCCGTTTTGAACTGGCTAAAGAGCATGATCCCTGCCAGGCCCGCCAGGATGCCCGAGATGACAAAGCAGGCAAGCTTGGTGCGAGTGATGCTCACGCCCGTGGCCCGGGCCGCCAGCTTGGCGCCGCCCGCGGCAAACACGTGGTTGCCAAAGCGGGTGCGGACCAGCAGGATCTGGACGAGGAGGACGACACCCAGGAGCCAGAAAATCGACGTCCGGAAGTTGGCACCCCGGATGGCGTCGGCGATGAAGGCCATCCGGCCGTTGAACAGGTCGTAGATGGGAATGTCGGCGACGGTCTGGAGCATGATGCCCGTAGACAGCACATAGAGCGCGCCGCGGTAGAGATACTGCGTGCCGAGAGTGACGATGAAAGAGGGGATGCCGGTCAAGATCAGGATAAAGCCATTAATGGCGCCGAGGATCGCCGAAGCAGCCAGGGCCAGGACCACCGCGAGGGCCGGATTCATGCCCGCCATGGTTCCAGCGCCAAAGATAAAGGCGCCGATGGCCATGATTGCCCCTACCGACAGGTCAAACTCGCCGGCAATCATCAACAAGGTGACGCCGACCGTAATAACCCCCGTCAGAGTTGCCGCGTTGATAATGCCGGTGATCGACCGCATCGTCATGAAATTCGGCACGAAAATCGAAAAGATAATGAAAACACCGACAAACGTGATCACCGGCCCGGCGATGGGCGACTCGAGCCCCTGGCGCACAATCGATTTTTGCAGGGTCGCCGCTCTGGCCACCGTTTCTCACCTCCTCTTTCCTCTTCCCCCACCTCGGCAGGAAGAGGGATGGTAGGGGCGCAGCGCGCTGCGCCCCTACCCGACGATCATTTACGATTAGCGATACTGGCCGGCCAGCGACTCGACGACTTCGACATTCGTCAGGTCAACAAAGCCGGGGCCGGTGGCTGTCACCGGCACTGCCGAGCTCACGCCGTAGCGAACGTTGAGCATGAGCGTCATCACCGCACCGTAGCCCTGCAGGAACGGCTGCTGGTCGATGCCAAACATGCTCGTGCCGTCCTTGATCTTGGCAATGATCTCCGGGCTCAGG
>ERZ1026792.2145-NODE-2145-length-10827-cov-6.827009_pt1 | contig 10827 bp, 8 predicted proteins | sample MGYA00520884_ERZ1026792 | MGnify/ENA primary metagenome ERZ1026792 (study PRJEB33270, sample SAMEA104284473) | anaerobic digester metagenome | biome: Anaerobic digester microbiome; feature: mesophilic sludge digester; material: Anaerobic digester biomass | place... | reverse complement strand
ATTGTGCGGGCAGTCACGCGGCCCAAAGACGAATACAAGCTGCGCCTCGAAACCAAGGTCGCACCGACCGGCACCCCCGGCGATGACTGCCCGGGATACATCGTCGTCGAGGACGCAAAGACGATTGGAGGCATGTCCTACCACGGCCCCAAACGCTACTACCCCAAGGGTGGCTGGGTTCGCCTGCGCCCCGTCGCCAATCCCGGCTACCGGTTCGTGAAGTGGGACGCGGGTGAAGAAGTGGAAGGCGCCGTCCTTGGACCGCTGGGAACTCGCACAGAAGAAGGTCTCAGGGGCCTCCAGAAGGAAAACGTCGCGGTATGTATGCAAGGCGACACCGAGATCACCGCCGTGTTTGAGTTTGCGCCGAATCTGCACGTTGAGCGTGAGAAAGGCGCACTGGAGTATTTGTCAGAGGATGATCCCTTGCTCGCACTGGCGGGTTTTGTTCCTGATGTTGACGAGCTGTTTCGGTGGCGTAAGACAACGGCGCCTCCAGGAGAGATCTTCAAACTGATTATCACCGACCCGCCACGTGACAGAACACTGGAATACGGGGTTGTTTGGGATTGGACGTTTGACGGAGGGCATGCTCATATCAAGGATATTGAGGAATTCGATTTTACTCATTCACTGGATTTGGGGCCAGCTATCTACAACGTATGCTATGTAGAGGCGGACAACAAATACGTCACCGGTCCCAAACCTATCGGCGTAATCAAAATATCGGCGGCCGGAAGCGCGCGAGTCCTGATGACAATCGTAGTTGATTATGGTGAGGTTAAGGAATACACACTGAACGTGATAAAACACGAGCGTCTCGCGAAATCAAGAGAGGATGTAGAGGGTTGGCTTAAGAAGGCAACCGAAGAAATATTCCTCTGGGATTCGTATCCAAAAGACAATCAAGCGCCCCCTCAACCCAAATCCATACGGGAACGCTATGTCGACCAAGAAGACGTTAATTGCCCCATAGCCTTGGTTCTGGGGCGTTTCGAGGAATTTCAAGACATACGAGTCAAGGCTGCTGTTCCGCAGAGTAAATATCTTAGAATTGACGACCAAACTGAATTGACTGATATCAAAGACACTCAATGGGAAAACCCTGTTTGGATCGGTCCTAATGGCGAAATCGATGTCCGCAAGTTCGACGTGATAATGGTTAAAGACATATACAACGCTGGCGGCTATGCTAGGCACGCTGGATATGGCGAGGATGGCCAGCATATCTGGATGGGCACAGATCATGCGGCCGTTGCGAAGACCTTGGCCCATGAATTCGGCCACTATGCCGGGGATTTGGATGACACCTACATCTGCGATCCGAACGATCCCCATCCCAGCGATCCCAACCAAAATGGATGTGGCCGAACTTGGCTCGGGTGTACGTGTTTCTGCGGTAACTGCAACAGGGTACGCCAATCCTGTCCCTGTGACCCTCAAGTTCAGCGACTTCCCGCTCTGGTGAACGATCCTGCGTGCCCGAACAACTTTATGGGCAGAAGAGACGAGGACGCAGTCCTACCTGCGCAACGAGACAAACTGAGATGACGCAAAGGCGCATGGGCTTAAAACAATGAGGTCTTCAGTATATGCCGATTCTGAAGGAGGTCTGTGATGGGTACCATAGTCATTCTGTCGTTGAGCTTCGCGCTATCATGCAGCGATCAATCCATACCATCGTGGGTTAGTCATGGAGGTCCAGGCGTGAGGGAATTCTGGAAAGAAGTTTCCGTTCTGGACCTGGATCGTGATCTCGTTCGCGAATTGATGGAAAGTATCGACCAGGAAGACAAGCGCAAAGATCTGGTTCAAGGGTTGATCAGATCCTGCAAAGAGAATAGGGTTGACATTGTCGCCTTTGTTCAGCAGATGGTGCAGAACCAAGTGCTCCCAAAGGGAAGCCCACACTGGGATGTGGGTATTTCGGAGATGGATCTCCTCCGGTGGCTGCCAAAGGCCTCAGATCCTTGTGTGGATGAATGGATCCTCAATTTTGCAAGAAGCAAATTCGCTGGCTCCACAGTGAAGTCGTGGGATGACTCATCCTATTTGACAGGTCTACTGAGGGTGGTCGGCGCTACAAAGAGAGACAATGCTCTCGAATTCCTATTGCTCGTTCAGTCCGAGGCATTCTGGAATACCGACAGTGCCCCGACACTTGAGCTCTCAGCGACAGAAAACTCAACAGTTGACGAGGCAAGCCAAAGCGCCAAGAATGTGCTACGTCAAGAAGCCGTTAGGGCAATCAGTGAGTCGGGCGCAGAGCGTGCGATAGAGATTTTGGGGACAGGAAAGGACATTGCCCCTGACCTTCAAGGCATGCTCGATGATTGTTTCCTTGTGGCAGTGAGAAGACACGTAGGCATTTATGGTTTTGCCGAATGGCGTGGTGCCAAGCTATCCAAGGCAAAACTAGCGGAGATCAAGAAGATATACGCGAAGTACGGAAAGGAATACACACCTTTGAAGGAGAATAAACGCATGCGAAACATAAGTCCTCCGCATCACCCGTAGACTTGTGGCCCAAGTTGTAACATCATGTCGAACACATACTCTCTTCAGGGTCGCGTAAGATAACGTCTGTAAATTTGGGGTAGACAAAAAGGGCCATCGTTTGCTCCTCTCTTGGTGATCAAAGAAGCGTAATCGTCCGGTGAAGTGCATCTTCCGCGTTTTCCCCTTTATTGAGACAATCCCGCCGTGGCACGAGACGGAGGAGAGGTGCGATGGCGGAAATGAGTCGGGAGGCATTTTGGCGGGGGCATGTGGAACGGTGGCGTGCAAGCGGGGACTCGATTCGGGGGTATTGCCGTGGGCAGGGGATTTCGGAGCCGGGGTTTCATTTCTGGAAACGGGAGCTCCAGCGCCGTGATGCGCGTCGCGCGGCGCGGGAACAGGGCCCCGCGTTCGCGGAGGTGCGGTTGACGGCTTCGCCGGAGGCGCTGCTCGAGGTGGTGTGCGATACGCCGCGGCGCATCCTGGTACATCCGGGGTTCGATGCGGAAACGCTGGCGCGTGTGGTCGCGGCGCTTGAGGGCGGCGGTGCGCCGGGGGCATGCCCGTGTTGAGGTGGCCTTCGGCGGTTCGGGTGTTTGTGTGTTTGTATCCGGTGGACATGCGGCGTTCGTTTGACGGCCTGGCGGCGGAGGCGGAGCACGTGATGCGGCTGGATCCGTTGTCGGGTCATCTGTTTGTGTTTCGCGGCAAGCGGGGCGACCGGGTGAAGATTCTGTATTGGGATCGCGACGGATACGCGCTGTGGTACAAGCGGCTCGAGGCGGGGGTGGTGAGATTTCCCGAGGGGACGTCGGCGAGCCGGGAGGTGAGCGCGGCGGAACTGGCGTGCATGCTCGAGGGTCTGGACCTGACGCGGGCGAAGCGGCGCAAGCGCTACGCGCGGTAAGCGAACCGGCAATACGCGTGTAACGTTTGGCGTGATTGGTTGTATCTATAGCAGCAACCTGGGGAAGGACGCTGCACCGCCGATGAAACCCGCCGATGTGACCGCGAACCTGCCGAACGATATCGCGCAATGCCACGCGCTGATCCAGGAACTCTCCTCCACCGTTCAAGAACAGCAGCGGCTCACGGCGCGACTCCAACAGCAGGTCGAGGTATTGCTGCGGCGGATATACGGTCCGCGCTCGGAACGCGTCGACCCCGGCCAACTGGTATTGTTCGGCGAAGAAGTCGCGGCGGCGCAGGAAACCGAGGCGGTTCCCGAAGACGATGCGGCTTCTGTGAAACCGGCGGCAAAGAAAGGCCACGGCCGCAAACCGCTTCCCAAGGAACTCCCGCGCAAACGCATCGTGCACGACGTGCCCGCCGAAGACAAGCTGTGCCCCGAGTGCGGCGCGGAGAAGAAACGCATCGGCGAAGACGTGAGCGAACAGCTCGAGTATGTGCCGGCGTCGTTCCTCATCCTCGAACACGTACGCCCCAAATACGCGTGCCCCTGCTGCCAGGAGCACGTGTCGGTGGCGGAAAAGCCCCCCAAGGTGATCGCGAAAGGTTTGCCGGGGCCGGGGCTCATCGCGCACATCCTCACGAGCAAATACTGCGACCACCTGCCGCTGTACCGGCAGGAGTTCATGCTGGCGCGCCACGGCGTCGACCTTTCCCGCAAGACCCTGTGCGGCTGGGTGCTCACGATGGCGGACAAACTCGAGCCGCTGGCCGAGGCGATGAAGCGCGAGGTGCTCGCCTCGAAGGTGATTCACACCGACGACACGCCCGTGCGCGTGCAGGGCGACGGCAAGGACGGCCCGTTCACGGGACGCTTCTGGGTCTACGCGGGAGACGACGCGCATCCGTACACGGTCTACCACTACACGCCCAGCCGCAAACGCGACGGCCCGGCGGCATTTCTGGACAAGTACAAGGGCTACCTGCAAGCGGACGCCTTTGGTGGGTACGACGGAATTTATGCCAGCGGCGACGTGATCGAAGTCGCGTGCTGGGCGCACGCCCGGCGCAAATTCTACGACGTGCGCTCGACCGACCCCGATCGCGCTCACCGCGCCCTCGCGTGGATTCGCCAGCTCTACGACATCGAGAAAGACGCCAGGAAACTCGACGCCGACGAACGCCGCGCGTTACGCCAGGAGAAATCCAAACCGGTCTTCGAAGGGACCGAAGACGCCACGGGGTTCAAGATCTGGCTTGATGAGGAACGGTCCCGCGTCTTACCCAAGAGTCCCATCGGCGAAGCCGTGAACTACGCGCTGAACAACTGGACCGCGCTCATCCGCTACCTCGACGACGGCGATCTCGACATCGACAACAACACCGCCGAACAGGCTCTGCGAGGAATCGCTATTGGCCGCAAAAACTGGCTCTTCCTGGGAAACGACCGCGGAGGCCGCGCCGCCGCCATCCACTACACCCTTATCCAGAGCGCCAAACGCCACGGCATCGACCCCTTCGCCTACCTCCGCGATGCGCTCCTTCGAATCACCACCGAACCCGACGTCGACCCGCGCCAACTCCTCCCCGATCGCTGGAAGGCCTCCCTGAAATCCTGACACCCGTTCCCTGCGCGCCGTCAACCACCTGTGCTTCACCGGACGCTTACGACTATCTATGAAGCAGAGATACTAAGTGAAGGCTCGTCAGACCAGCTCTGTTCTGTTCTCCCGACCATGATCGAAACTCTCTTTATGGATTTCCCAGGGGAAAGCGGAACCACCAAAACAAAGCACGCACCCCGAGTGAAACAGACCACGGAAGAATAGGGCAGTACAACCGCCTACAATGACTCGCCCATGGCCCATGGCTGTTTTTCCCCCGCGAGTTGCGTATTTCGGAGCAATCCGATCAGTGATTTCGGTTTCATCCGCCCACCCATTTCGGTTTATTCCGATCAGTGATTTCGGACACGTGCACGTGTCCGTCTCGGAATAACCAGATCACCCGTTTCGGCCCCGATCACGGTTCCAGGCGCGGGTCCGGCCTCAGCCGGTCCTTAATGCATTGCGCTACCCGTTTCGGGGCGTGCGCGACGCAGGACAGTTTCTGACGCAGGCGGTATCGTGTGCCTCTTTTGGCCATGGTGGCCAAGAGTGAAGGAGGCAGCGATGCCAAGAAGGAGATTGTCCATGCGTAAGATCAAAGAAGTGCTTCGACTGAAATGGGAAGGCGGCCTGAGCCATCGAGCCATCGCCGGCAGTTGCGGGATCGGGGTCACGACGGTGCGCGAATATCTGGTTCGGGCGGCTCGGGCAGGCTTGTCCTGGCCGTTGCCCGAGGACTTGGATGAACGTGAGCTGGAGGCGCTCTTGTTCAAGACCCCGGTATCTGCACCTGCTCGCAAACGTCCCTTGCCGGATTGGGAACGGATTCATCAGGAACTCAAGCGCAAGGGCGTCACGCTCCAACTTTTGTGGCAGGAGTATAAGCAGGAGCACCCGGAGGGCTACCAGTACACCCAGTTTTGCCAACATTATTGCCGCTGGACGGGCCGCCTGGACGTCTGGATGCGGCAGACCCACAAGGCCGGCGAGAAGATGTTCGTGGATTATGCCGGGCAGACGATGCCGATCGTAACGGGGTCCACGGGCGAGGTGCGGCAGGCCCAGATCTTTGTCGCCGTGCTGGGCGCGAGCAACTACACCTACGTGGAAGCCGCCTGGACGCAAAGTCTGCCCGAGTGGGTCATGGCCCATACGCGCGCGTTCTCGTTCGTTCAGGGTTGTCCAGCCATCGTGGTCTGCGACAATCTTCGGAGCGCCGTTTCCAAAGCGTGCCGGTACGAACCGGACCTCAACCCGACCTATTGCGCGATGGCCCGCCATTACGGGGTCGCCGTCGTGCCGGCCCGGTCGGGAAAGCCCCGCGATAAGGCCAAAGTGGAGAACAGCGTCTTGAACGTGGAGCGCCATATCCTGGCGCCGCTTCGTGACCGGACCTTCTTCTCGCTGGCGGAACTGAACCAGGCCATCAAGGATTTGGTGCGACGCTACAACGAGCGGCCCTTCCAGAAGCTCGAGGGGTCGCGCAAGTCCCTGTTCGAAACCCTGGACCGGCCGGCCCTCAAGCCCTTGCCTCAAACCCCCTACGAATACGCGGAGTGGAAGAAGGCGCGCGTCAACATCGATTACCACGTGGACGCCGACGGCCATTACTACAGCGTGCCTCACGAACTGGCCCGACAGCAGGTGGATGTGCGCATGACCGTCACGGCCGTCGAAATCTTCCACAACGGCGTGCGCGTCGCCAGCCACATGCGCTCGCATCAAAAGGGCCGGCATACGACCGTCACCGGCCATATGCCCGAACGCCATCAGGCCCAGCAAGGCTGGACGCCCGAACGCATCGTCCGCTGGGCGCGCAAGTTTGGGGAGGCGACCGCCGAGCTCGTCGCGCTCATCATCGAATCGCGCCAACATCCCCAGCAGGGCTACCGCCCGTGCCTGGGCCTGTTGCGCCTGGGCGAACAGTTCGGCCCCCAACGGCTCGAGGCGGCCTGCGTGCGCGCACTGGCCATACAGGCCCCCTCCTACAAGAGCGTCAAGAGCATCCTCGAGAAGGAACTGGACCGGCGCCCCGTGCCCGAACCCGCGCGCGAACCGGTCGTCATCGACCACCCCAACATTCGCGGACCCGAGTACTTCAACAGCAACTGAACGGGCAGGGGAGTCCCGAACGGAACCGTCTTTTCCCGCGGGACTCCCGCCCCTTAACCCAACAGGAGAATAATTATGCTCAACCATCCGACGGCAGACAAACTCAGAGAACTGAAACTCACCGGCATGCTCCAAGCCTGGCAGGAACAACTCGAGATGCCCGACAGCGACGCCCTCTCCTTCGAGGAACGCTTCGGCCTCCTGCTCGACCGCGAGGCTACCGAGCGCGCCAATCGCCGCCTAAAGAGCCGCCTGAAACGGGCCAAGCTGCGTCAGGACGCCGCGCTCGAGGACATCGACTACACCGGAGGGCGCGGACTCGACAAACAGCTCATGCTCTCCCTGGCCGGATGCCAGTGGATCCGCGAGCGCCACAACTGCCTCATCACCGGGCCCACCGGTTCCGGTAAGAGCTACCTGGCCTGCGCCCTGGCTCACAAAGCCTGCCGCGAAGGACATACCGCCCTGTATCTGCGCGTTCCCCGGCTCTTCCAGGATCTCGCCATCGCCAAAGGCGACGGACGCTACGCCCAACTCATGAACACCTATGCCAAGACCCACCTCCTGGTCTTGGATGACTGGGGGATGGCGGGCCTGACGGACGAACAAAGACGCGACCTCTTCGAGGTCATTGAAGACCGCTACGACCGAGGCTCCACCCTCATCTGCGTATTCCGACGATTCCGCCCTGTTGTTCCGAAGGAAGGCGCCCGGTAGTTCCGAAGGATTCGGGCCGGGTGTTCCGAGTGATTGCGGCCACGTGTTCCGAGTGAATCGGCCCTTTTGTACCGGGCGAATCGGAGCGTAGCGACGCGGGTGTTTCAACTGTTGTTTGTGTTTGTAGTTGGACAGGCCCTGGGATGTCAAGTGGGGTTTCTTTTTCGCATGGATTCTCCTTTGAGGGTGATGGTGTGGGCGTTGTGGATCAGTCTGTCCAGAATAGCGTCGGCGAGGGTTGGATCGCCGATGATGTCGTGCCAGTGCTCGACGGGTAGTTGGGCGGCGATAAGGGTGGAACGCCGGTCGTAGCGGTCCTCCACAATCTCGAAGAGATCTCTTCGTTCTTCATCCGTCAGGAGGGCTGTTCCCCAGTCGTCGATGATGAGGAGGTCTATGCGCAGCAGACTGCGCAGCACGCGGTCGTAGCGGCCGGTGCCGCGCGCGACGGCCAACGCCTGGAAAAACCTCGGGGTGCGGAAGTAGCGGACGGTGAATCCCCTGCGGCAGGCGTGGTTTCCGAAGGCGCAGGCGAGGTAGCTCTTTCCCGCGCCGGTGGGACCGGTGATGATGCAGTTTTCGTGGCTGCGCAGCCAGTGGCATTCGGCGAGGGCATGCACGAGGGTCTTGTTCAATCCGCGGGACTTGCGGTAGTCGATGTCTTCGACGCAGGCGTTCTGGCGCAGTTTGGCCTTGTTGAGGCGGGTTTGCAGCCGTCGGTTGTCTTGTTCGGCCTCCTGGCGATCGAGGAGGAGGGCGAAGCGCTCGTCGAAGTCGAGCGCGTCGTAGCGGCTGGATTCGAGCTGTTCGCGGTAGGCGTCGTACATTCCGGTCAGCCGCAAGCGTTGGAGTTTGTCGAGGGTCGGGTTGGTTAACATAAGCGTGGCTCCTTTTGGGTTGGGTCGGCGGGTTCATCGCCGGCCCGGGTTTGGGGTTGGTAATAATCCGACCCGCGCACGTTGCCGTGCGTGATGGCGGGCGAGGACGTCCTGGGTTTGGGCAAGGGCAGTCTGTCGAGGCCTTGTTTGAGGATTTCGCTAACGCTTTTGTAGGAAGCGGAGTTGATGGCCAGAGCGCGCTCGCACGCGGCCTCGAGCCGCTCGCTTCCATAGGCCTCGCCGAGGCGGATAATGCCCCGGCAGGCTTGGAAACCTTGCTGGGGATGGGGCCGCGAGGCGATGATGCGCTCGGCCACTTGCGCGGCGCAGGGTCCGGCCTTGCCTACCCAATGGATAATGCGCTCCGGCGTCCACTTGGCATGTTCGCGGTGCCCTTCGGGCATGTGCTGGGGCAGGGTGGTGTGCCCGTTCTTTTGATGCGAGCGCACATGGCTGGCAACGCGCTGTCCTTTGTGGAAGCATTCGACGGTGTCCTCCGTCAGGCGCACGTCTATGCTTTCGCCCACGAGACGGTAAGGCACGCTGTAGTTGTGTTCGTCCGCCCGCAGCCGCACGTGGTAGTCGAGGTTGACCCGGCGCCGCTCCCACTCTTCGTATTCGAAGGGCTGGCGCGGCAGCGGCTTGAGCGCGGGCTTCTCCAGCTTTTCGAAGACGCTGCGCCGCGAGCCTTCGATCTGTTGGAAGGGACGGTCGTTGTATTCTTCAAGCAGCTTCCGGATGGCCCGGTTGAGGTCTTCCAGACTGAAAAAGGTCTGGTGGCGCAGTTTGGCGAGGATGCGCTGCTCGACGCCATTGACGCTCGATTCCACGCGGGATTTATCCTTGGGCTTCAGCGGTCTCGCCGGGAGGATTGCGGTCCCATAGTGTTCAGCCAGCCGCGTATAGGTGGGGTTCGCATCCGGCTCGTAGCGGCACGAATGCGAGACGGCGCTGCGTGCATTGTCCGGCACCAGTAGTTCGCTGACGCCCCCAAAGTACGCGAAGGCCCGCACGTGGGACGAGATGAAATCCGGCAGCGTCTGCGTCCACGTCGCCTCTGCATAGGTGTAATAGCTCACACCCGTGGCCGCTACAAAAATCTGGGCCTGGCGCACCGCGCCCGTCTTCGGATCCCGCACCGGCATCGTCATGCCCGCGTAGTCGATGAAGAGCTTCTCCCCGGCCTTGTGTTCCTGGCGCATCCAGACCGGCAGCTTGCCCTTCCACGCCCGGTACAAGTCGCAGAACCGGCTGTATTGGAAGCCCTCCGGATAGCTGGCTTTGTACTCCTCCCACAACACGAACAACGTCACGCCCCGCCCCTTCAATTCGTCGTGGACCACTTGCCAGTCCGGCAATGGCCGCGCCGTGCCGTCAAGCGGCGCCGGGGGAAACAGCAGCGCCTCCAACGCCGCCTCACCCATCCCCTCCGGCAATGGCCAGCAGACCCCGGCCCGCTTCGCCCGCCACAGATACTCCCGCACCGTCGTGCGGCCCATCCCGCAACTGCGGGCAATCTGGCGCCCGCTCAGACCCACATCAAACCGTAACCGAAGTACTTCCTTGATCTTACGCATGGACAATCTCTTCCCCGGCATGGACTACCTCCTGGTTCCCGAAAACCCCAAAAGGTAGAGCATAGCCCTGTTGGATTGGGCTATCCCGCGGCGCCAAGGCTCCTTCGGCAGCATTCACCGCGAAAGTGGCCGGATTCCCTCACAATGGGTGGGCGCGATCAATCGGTACGGATGGGCGGAATCAATCGGAATGGGTGGGCGCCTTCCGTCGGAATGGGTGGGCGGAATCAATCGGAATCACCGGGCGGAATCAATCGGAATCACCGGGCGGATTGGCTCGGAATACGCATTCATGGTCGGTCTCCTCTTTGCACCCTTTGAGGGCGGCTCTTCGTTGGTAGCGATAAGCATGCCGTAAGGGGACCGACCTTCTCATCCTAACTGCGAAAGCAGGGGTCCAGAGTCCTACTGGATTCCTGCTTACGCAGGAAAGACGTTAAAAAATGCCGTTGCCTCGTGCGCCGACAGGCCTGCAGGATTCCTGTGTGACCCCTGCCTCCGTCACCCCTGCGCAAGCAGGGGTCCAGA
>ERZ1026792.2142-NODE-2142-length-10833-cov-2.332430_pt1 | contig 10833 bp, 9 predicted proteins | sample MGYA00520884_ERZ1026792 | MGnify/ENA primary metagenome ERZ1026792 (study PRJEB33270, sample SAMEA104284473) | anaerobic digester metagenome | biome: Anaerobic digester microbiome; feature: mesophilic sludge digester; material: Anaerobic digester biomass | place... | reverse complement strand
ATATATTCCTTTGACATGCCTTTGTAGAACGAAGATACTTTGGGGAAAGAATCCGTGGTTGTATAGATCGTGGATTGGCCGTTGGATATTTTGGCGCCCTGGTGGGCAGCCTCATTTGCCTCTTTGGTGGTCTTCTCGTCGATCTTCGCGCCAGGATAAACCTTAAATTCTGAAGCAAAGACAAGGGCAGCATAAATAAAAACGATTGATAGAATAATGTTAAACACCTTTTTTATCTTCATCGTCCTTATTAAACTTGGATTCAATTACACGGCTTTTTTTCTTGCTCAGACTTTGCTTTTTTCCAAGCTTCCTCACCATGAATCAATTTCCTTTGATTATTCAATACATTACATGTCCATTCAGGGTGTTTTTTACAATCCTTACTCGTTGGATTAGCAGGATATTTGTATAAAATCTTAAAGGTATCTTTATCACACGGAGGATCTTTTCTCCAATCCACCATACGTTTTATACCGGCACGCCAATCCCACTCGATGACCTTAAGAGGAATCCACGCACAGCTCTTATCATCAGGGTTTTCAGAAGGAATAAACATCAGATATGTCTGGAACTGGTATCGAATATGAGCTTCGTTGGTTGATAACCCCAGCTCCTTCGAAGGCGTGTCATTCATTTGGATTTTGTTAGGTGCGGGGTCCTTATAGGGAGAACCCACCGGTTCCATTTTCCCATAGGGGTAATAAGTGTCCAGACACCATGCCTTATTAGCCATTTGAAAATAGTCGATATCGTGATGTTCTAATATTTCCTCTTTGACGGTCTGGACGTGCTGAAGGAGATGGGGGTGACCACTGAATTTCACTGGCAATTTAATTTCATGAGAAATGATTATCCCAGGTTCACCCTCGGGAGGACTAGCCTTAATGAGTTTCCCATAATAAAGCCAGCATCCTATTTTACCTTTTATTTTCTCAATCGACCCTACAGTGATTTCTTTTGAAGGTCGTAATTCTTTCATTACTATTTCCGGCGCAAAAACCCGAAAGCTTGTTTTACCCATAACCTTTCCGCCGTCTGCAGTGTAAGTTAGAGTTACTTTTTTCCCCTCAGGTTTTCCCTCAACAAAGAAAAACTCAATTTCTGATTTATGGTAATCTTTGAACTTTAAAACCTTACCTGTATCGTCATTAGCAATATAGCCAGAGATGACTGTATCAGGAATGCCCTCCCAACGCCCGCTGCCTGCATCAGCATACGGAAGCACAACCGCTTTTATCTTAACCTTCTTTCCTACCAGCACATCTGTTTCTCCGTTCGTAATGTCAATATCTTTCTTTTCAGTGATGTGATAGATTTTGATAAAGGGTTTTATTTTTCCAAACTGCCACGTAACATTACAGTGGACATTATATTTCCTTCCCGGAGAGGGCTCGACAAACTGATAGGTCCCTCCGCACTCTTTAACAAGAGCCTGCTGATAATCGGAAGCTCTTGCATTCCAACTCAAGGAACCATGCATACCGTTTTCATCCAGTTTCTTTAGTGCTATATATAACGAAAATGCCTTGCCACCCGGTGACGGTACTTCGCATCCTTTTTTGTAATTCTTACTCGTGGTATGGAATGGGACTCCAAACAAAAACGTATAATTGTCGTCAGGAGGCCCCTCTCGTAAGGTAAATATTTTTTCTTGAATTTTATTAATATCCCCACAAAGTTGGAGGGCAGTACCCTTCCCAGCCATACCTAATAATGCCACTAATGAAAAGCCAGGCTCTCCAACTTGAACATCCTTACCTTTAACTTCTTTTGATCCAAAAGCCTCTTCTTCCGCACAGAGGCCCTCGCTAGTGTAATGTTTATTATTGAACTTATAGGTTACATTCATCTTGCCCTGTGGGAAATAATTGATTTCATCACTGACTCGAGGAGATAGCCTGCGACTGCACCTCTTCTTTTCTTTTACAAATTTAATTACTTCTCCAGACGCTTGAATAAAACAGGAACCCTGCTCCTTGATGTTGCCACCGGCATCTGGGAGTGTTTCCCACTTAATGTTCATCATGATACTGACATCCATTTTTTCTTCCAGCTGATAACCTGCATAGGTTGTCACTGACGACATAACCAATATGCCCAGGATCAAGGGGGGCAATGCCCAGATAAAAAGTATTTTTTTCATAATGATCACACCCTAATATTATTTAATTTGTAAGGAGATAGAAAGGATCATCATGACATTATTATTTCACCAACTCCACCCTACCGTCAACTTTATATTTTGAAACCAGTTTTTTTACCACCGTATCCACCCTTTGTTGGGAAAGCTTCATGTTGTAACTGATGTCTTCAACGTTATCTGTATGCCCACAATAAATACTTTCACGTTAGGCCTTTCTGCCTTTTATATATATGAATTTGAACCCGTCCACAATTTTCTCTCTCATTTAATATCTGGAGGGACGTCAAGGTTTAAATTCCAGTCTATGGTTTTCACATGTTTGCCGGTGGTTGACACTCTAGTTTTTGTTTCATTATTGTATGTTTCACGATCGAGAGGGATCTCCTTTCTGCCTCCGCCACTGGCTGTAGTTGGTGTAGACTGTTTTGCTTTCCAATCAGGGTTCATAGGGAGCTCCCTCGAATTTGCCGAAACCGCCTGCGGCGTGATATACTCTTCTTTTATGCCACTTCTCGATTCTTTAATTTCCCTATATCCGCTATTTTCTTTTCGTGTACCTTCTTTCTTGTAGTTCCAATCGATACGGCAGTTTGCATAAATAGGTATATCAAGATAAACCCATTTGATTTGCTTTGTCTTTGGATCTAAGTGAACATTTATGGCTCCTAAAAGAGGTTCTGCTTTTTTAAACATATGGATCCATTCCTTGTCCAAACCACTAAACGACCACGTTTCACTGTATATGGATGTGTATTGCTCACACAATCTACCGAGATTATCATGACAAATATGATCTTCATGAGTCTTTTTTTCTCCAGTGACAGTCGTAACCCTGCAATTCTTAATTCGGTAAGCTGCAAAAGGGCAATGTGTTCCCGCATCATAATGAGTGCCATATTTCAAAAACTCAACTACCTCCTCCGGGGTTTCCTTGGGCAGCATCTTTTTGATATCCCCGAACGGTACAGGCATGGAGACGGGACTGATGGGAGGGATCAAAGTTAAATCAAGGTCAAAAACCACTTTCCTGTCCCAGGAAGATGTTTGTTTTGTGGCTGCGCTTACGTAAAGATGCGAAGTTGTATTTTCATGGCGTTGGCCAAAGTCTGCCAAACTAATACGCAAGTGTGCCCCCGCACATTCCTCTTTCAAAGCTGGCTCGATCTCCAAGAAAAAAGCTTTCATCTCTGAAGTTTCTTCTGCCCAGCTTGCAACCAGATACAGGGTTTCAAAGTTTTGACTCTCATTGGCAAGGCAGAAGACCCGTTCTTCATAACCGGTCCAATCTTCCTTATCAGTCCTGCCATTCCTGTACTTGATGACTGCCTGAATAGCGATCGCTTCATTCTTGAGAAACTCTTTAAGGTTAAACTTGATGGCCGGAGCTGTTATTCCTGTGGCTTTGTTCTCCACCTTTAGATAAACAATACTCATTCCAGTCAGGAAAAAAGGTTTGTCAACTTCGATTGTACCATCGGCATTGATCTTGGAATTATCGTTAAATTGGTGGTATTCATTGACATTGAGAGGGTTTTCTCCGCCGTAGCCCCCTATTGAGTCAGGAAATTTGCCCTTGTACTGCTCCACATCCAGAGTGAAAAGTGCATATTCCTTAAAAACCTCCCGCAGATCACCCGAAAGGGCCGCCCGCACTGATTCAAATGTTTTAGACTTTTTGGCCGCACAATTCTCCCAGATCTGTCGCATAATGGCATCGCCGCCAGAACATAGGCGTGTCAAGTAATAGAAAAAAAGATACATACCATATGCTTTAATACTGGCCTTCTCGATGATCTGGTTGTGCATCGCATATGAAGCGTCAAAAGTATACCCTGCCAGCCATTTCTGCTCTGTATTCCAATCATGACCAATGAAGTCTTCGGCCCATACCGCGGAACCTTCCATTAGCCATTTCTGTTCGAATCTACTGAAGGCAAATTGGAAGGAGTGGAACATTTCGTGCGCGAGAGTGGCCGCCAAGTCTGGATCGGGACTCACCTGGCGGGCGGAGATAACAATGTCGGTTGTAGCGGTCCCAGCTCCTGTGTTTAAAGCTGGGTCCCAGGTCAATGGTTCGCAATAACCCTTGGGTTCGGATTTGTAGCCAGCCTCGTCCTCCATTTCACTCAAACCTGAGAAAATATAAATTCTTAATGTTTTATCGCCGAAATCAGCAGTCTTGCGATTCAGGAGCTTTTCAAACCTTTCATACATCTTGTGCTCTTCGACCAGCCTGCGTGCTTTTTGCACCATTTTACCGAGACCTGGTTCTCCAAAAATCTCAATTGTGTAACCGGTGTCAGTTTGATACACTTCTTTAAAAGGTTCTTTTGCCCCTGATGCATGGGCCATGGCAATCGACCATGGTAATGCCCTGGATGATGATTGGCCTAACCCGTATAAACGTTTATAAAAAAAACTTTTTGGATTATCGGGCCTTACCATATAAGGTTCTAATGTCTTGACAGTCTCTGGCTTCAGCTTATCGCGGAGATTGGCGGCCTGAAGTATATCCCAGGTGCCTGAGCGAGGAGCCTTGGCGTAGCGGTATTTCTTAGGCACAGATTTTGGGTTGAAAATGCGCATGATGTGGTATTGAGCAGCCTCGTCAGGAGTGATAACGCCCAGGGCTAAATCAGACGCCAAGAGATTGCAAGGGGCAGGAGATAGCTGTTTGAACTGTGATTCAAGAGAGCCATCTTTAATTGACAGTTTGATATGGTATTGTTGCTGTGGGATAAATGGATTTTTATGATCGAGCCGTACCCTTTTTTGAGATTTATCCCAAATTACTTCCCAGCCGCCGGGATCAGGTTCAATTTTAAATATGAAATCAGAAGGTTGCACCGGTTGACGGAATGAAACAAAAATAGGCTGGCTGAGATGACGAATAATTTCGCCATCGCCAGGGGTGATGGAGAAGAGATGCTGCTGGGGTTTTTTCTCGGGTTTTGGAGATGATTTCTTACATGAAACGCAAGAAACCGTCGTGAATACAAGGATCGCCAGACCCGCCAGAACCACTCCCATCAGCCATGGTAGATTTCTTTTTTTCATTGACGTCTTTAAGTTATGAGCTACCCCACAAAACTCCTTTTAGACTGTGGAGACAAAATATGACATTGTAGAGTTTTGGATTCCTCTTAATCTCATTGTTTCACCAACTCCACCCTGCGGTTTTTGGCCTTTCCCTCTTCTGTGTCATTGGAAGCAACAGGGGCTAAAGGACCCACACCGCCTGCCTTAAGACGATCTGGCGCAATCTTGTACTTTGAAATCAATTCTTTGACCACAGCCTCGGCTCTTTGATGGGAGAGCTTCATATTATAATCGAGTCCTCCTGCATTGTCCGTATGGCCAACCACATAGATTTTCAGTCTGGGATCTTTCTGAAGCAGTATTGTTATCTCTTTCAAGGCTGGTTCAGATTCAGGTTTGACATCAGCCTTGTTGAAATCGAAATGAATCCCATAGAGAGCAACATGACCGGTTGTGTTGATCCCTTCAGCCATGAACCTGGCATCGGCAACTACTTGCTGAGCCATGGCCTGCTTTTCCACAATGGTTAGATAGAGGTAGTTAGCTCCAAAGTTAAACTGAAGCTTAGCCCAGATCTCCTTATCATCTTTAATGAGTTTCATGGATGTTTCTGAGGGGTCCTTGGGATTTTTCTCATATGCAATACCCCCTATCTTTGTGATAGCATTTGTATAATTTCGGGAAACTTGTAGCCTGGAATATTTCCCTTCAAATGGTTTAAGCGCACTGTATTCTGTATGAAATTTCCTTCCTTCGATTGTCACCTTCTGCTGTGTTGCAGGGTCTATGAAATCCTCAGCGTCAAACTCCCTATCTCGGCAGACGGCAATCCGATATCCTTGCATTCTCGACAAGAGGGGATGATCCTTGCACCCCTTCCTATCCTCCTGAGCAAACACCAGAGAACTGAGGCTAAGTATGAAGACTGCGATGATCCAACAGATAGATGCTTTATATCTTTTCATGATCTGTTCCTCCTTAAATTATTGACTAACCCAGAATTGGGCCGGATCGTAAGTGATCGGCTCCAGCGACTGGTTATACCCGGTTCTATGAATTTCTATTGTTTTCGCCATGGGTTTCTATTGACCTCCTCTAATCTGAAATAATTGTTTGGATCATCATGCTGGAATGTATAGTATGACCGATAAGCAATATCTAGCGCATAAATTGCCAACTCTTTTGCGTCGCGTGGCGACTTACGGAAGGTTGTTTTGTAGTATTCTGTTAAAGACCGCTCTGCCTCCGTGTATTGCTGTTGAATAGCCTGATAGTGTTTCTGATAGGAATGCCCCTTTTGTGTCCACTTTTTTAAACTGGCGTCAACTTCATCGCGGGTGTTATACTTCTCTTTAAGAGCCCAGGGACGCAAAGCAGCATTGGCCCATGTCCATTCTACATCCATTCTCAGTCTTGCAGTCGGTTGAAGCGTACCTTCATCTTTGTCCTGACCGATGGTCTGGTCTAAAAGCACAGCAAGCCTTTGAACTGGTTGGGGCAGCAGGTATTTGGCGCTATGAACCTGAGGACGAAAGCGCACTGTGCAAAGCGATTTGGCTCCTGTCGTGTCAACACCATATACCCGCCAGTCAGCAAAGAACTGGTAGGGTTCGCCTACCTCGATGAACCAGAGCTCACCTGATACTTTGGAGCGGAATACGAGTGGCGGCCTCCACGTATCGGAAATGACTGGTTCAAATCCCGAATTCCCTCGGGTTTTGTCGATTTCTGCAAGAAACATTTTTGGTTCTATTTTGTTCTCAGTTATATAGAGGGAGTACATATCACCTCTCCACCCGACCGGGTTCTCACGAACGACCAAACGATATCTGCCTCCTGGTTTCTTTTGCCAATAAATACTCCGGGACGCCTTTTCTTCAGAAATTGGTATCTTATCAAATTCTGTATGATCGATTTTGATTGCGTCTCCCCCGGAGATGTCAAGGCCATCTGGCCCCAGGACAAGGACACTTTTCAAGCCAGAGGGAATAACTGGAGGAGCATAAAGTACTGACGCATCTGATTGAAATAATGCATCCGCTATCCGGAGGGCTTCGTTGCACTGAATGGACGTCTTTCCGCCAATCAGTTTGGGCCATGAATCAGCAAGAACCTGAGGCAAACTGCCAGCCCATGCAATGTGAACCAAAAAGAAGATAACTTTTCTCTTCATGACCCTCTCCATTTTGTTAGAGTTTTTGTTGTAGTATAACAAAAGCTCAACAGGAGCGAATCTTTTCCTTGATCTGTTGCAGTGATGGGTTATGCTGCCCTCTCCAAAACCATATCATCTTTTTGTCTTGCTGTACCCCTGAAACCCGATAGTCTTTCGTAATGCGCAATGAGAAAATAGCGCGGGTCGAATGTGTCTGCATGAAATGAAGTCCCGGGTGATAGGGGTTCTTTTTGAAGATTCTATATGTTTTTCTTGCTTCCTTCCTTGTCTGTTCAGGAAGTTCTCTATAACATTTCCAGAAGGTTGTGTGGTTTGAGAGGTCATTGATTCCCTACGTTCAGAATCTTACTTTTCCCTGCCTTATGCTCTGCAAGGGCTTCGTCGGCAAGTTTATCAAGGATGTCTTCAGGCGATGCAAAAGCCTCCTGCAATTTTGCTTCGGTTTTTAATTCATCCATTACCCATTTGGCAAAGGCATTTTGTTCAAGCTTGGGAAGTTTGGATGCCTCCTTAAATGCCTTTTCCAATAGTTTTGTCATGGTTCACATCGCTTCTAATCTATTTCAGAGTATTTTACCATAATGGTACCGTAAAATATCACCTTCAATTCTCAATTTTCATGTCTAACGACCTGCGCGTCAGCCGCTCCGCGACTTCACCGAAGTATGCCTCAAGTAGAAGCACGTTACATAACCGATTTTCGCCGCGATACCCAGGCCGCGACAGCGACGTCGGACTGCACGCGCTTGTTAGCCAGCTAGGACCAGGCACACAGGCCAAGCCAGCCCCTTGCTCGCCTTTGGAGTACTCAAAAAACGTACGGTAGGAATCGCTTGTTTCGGCTCATGTAGTTGTGATAGGCCGAACCAAAGAACTGGAGACACTCTGCCTCGTCAGCTCGGGCTGTGACATAGAGCAGCACTGTCGCCGCTGCCGCCAATATGCCACCGATCCAGGTTGACGCCTTGAAAAACACACCCCAGGCCAACAGGAACAACGAGCTGTATAATGGGTGCCGGATGTACCGATATATGCCCGTGGTCACTAAGGTTGAGGTCTTCTCGAAAGCCAAGAGCTGCGGCTCGAAATGTAGATCAACATACCAGTGAACCAGACGAAGGCGATCCATTGAATCATAGGTCCCTCTTGATACTCCTCAATACATACCCCTCTGGAGGTTGACTGACATGTTAGGCCGCGTCGCTGCGATTGCCAGGTGACTTGAACCTGCGAAACAGTTGGAGGAACAGCACCGGAAGCAATGCCAGCATGTTGTAGCCAGGCGAGTAGAAGGCCAAGACCAGCGCAGCAAGGGTGCACGCAAGCGTAGCGTAGGTCTGAAGACCGCCATCAATTTGTCCCCCGGGGCTTGGTGAGGAGACGACGACCGGATTCGCGCGTACGTAGACGTATCTGACGGTTTGAGTGGTAGCAAGGAGCACCAGATGGGCCGAGTAAAGGGCGGCAGAAGGGACGTGATCACCGTGCTCGCCGATGAACGCAGTCGAAAACGGCAGCAAACTGACCAGTGCCAAGCGCCACAGGCTCAGTCGAAGCAAGAAACTGTTGACGAGCGAGAAGGTGGCCAACGCGCGAGTATCACCAATCCAGAAAATGACCAGCACCCAAAAAGACAGCAGCCAGGTCAGGAGTTTGGGCCAGAGTCCGAAGAGGGCAGCCCATAGCATGGCGTCAGTTGTGTCCTCTGGCAGGGCTGGGAGCTTGAGTTCCAGAACCAGCAGCGTCATGGCGATGCTGTACACACCATCCTGAAGCCCAGCAAGGCGGTGCTTGTCGATCGCAGGAATAGATGCGTTCATGCGGCCCAACGTCCAGCATCAGCGGGAGACGGGTTTATCGGCGATCCGCTGGATTCCCTTGTTATGTGCATGCTGTGCTAAAATTCCTCATTCCAATCAGGTAACCTTTTATGTTTACGATAATATTCTTGAATTAAGGTAGCCTCCACCTATGCTGGAATATCAGTTATTTTTTCATCAAATGTGACATACCAGTGAATTTGCAGTTCATCGATGTTTTGGTCTCTCATTTTCATTGGCCAAGATTTTTTTCTAGATGTATCAAATTGCTTTCCTTGACAAATTCTACCATATAGACCGTCATTATGATGTTTGATCTCCCAGTTTTTCTGCATTTTTCCTGAGCACCCGATGTAGATTGGTTTATTTTTTTTTCTTGAAGCATAAACAATGTACACTCCGTTTGAGTTTTAGGAGCATCGCAAATGTCATTTAAGCATTCACCTATCTTGAATGAGAAAGCACCATTCTTATACTTTTTTAATTCATCAAACATCTTATCTCATGAATTTCAATTTGTTATCAAGTTGCCTACACATAACGTATGCATGAGAGCGGAGGCCTGATTTATGGATGATCCGCTCTATGCAGCTGTTGGAATGACTTTAAGATGCTTTTCTCAACCGCTCTGCCACCCACAATTTAATAATGGACTGTCGTGGCACACCCAGACGTTTTGCCTCTTTATCCAAAAGCTGAATCATCCACAGCGGAAAATCTACGTTGACCCTTTTTTGTTCTTGAACAGGTCTTCTTGCTTTTGAAATATCCAGGTATTGAGAAACATCTTCGCCTTCATCAAATCTTTTATCGAACTCCTCAGCTTTCATATGTCTCAATCTCCTCTTTGCGGGATCGCCGTACAGAGATTATTCTAATTCTGTCGCTGCGATATGTTATGACTCCCGACCAATATAGATCAGCAATCTTACCAATGACCATAAACCGTGGCTCGTCGGTTGTCTTCGCTGGAATCTCAATAAGGTCTGGGTCATCCCACAATTTTTGTGCTTCATGAAAATCAATCCCATGCTTTTCCCTGTTTCTTTTGCTTTTCTCAGTATCGAATTCAAATTGCATAGTATATAAATTATACCTTTTGTATACTTTTATCGCAATAATCTTTGTTTAGACTTTTTTTGGTTCCAACGCAAAAATCAGCGGAGGCCGGAAGACTTCCGTTGGATTGATTTGTTGGGCAGTTCCTTTAATTGTGTTTTCTTTTGTCTATTCTTTCTTGATACCGAATTCACAGTTTTGAAGAAAGAAATGCATCCATTTTGTCCCTATCGGTTGCGATGTCAACCGAAACAAGCTCTTTTTCAAACAGAACATTAGTTGAGCTTCTAAAATAATAAGGTTCCGCCTCTTTTGAATCTGTGGTATAGATTTTCAATTCGAGTCTTTCACCATATTTTCTCTTCATTTCTTCGGCTACACCTATAGCCTTTCTGCACGACAGTCAAGAAGGATTTCCACTGTGAAAAACAAGTAACTCCGCCATATTAGCCTCCTTAAGTTCTTGTTTGTATCATCGTCAATCTGTACGCCTAACACAGAGCTAACCCGGAGTAGCCCGATAGGGACACGATCGGGTTCAGCGCCTAGTTAGCCGGCGGTCCTTTCCCATTCAAAAAATTCATTTTGATGTG
>ERZ1026792.2139-NODE-2139-length-10851-cov-1.937150_pt1 | contig 10851 bp, 12 predicted proteins | sample MGYA00520884_ERZ1026792 | MGnify/ENA primary metagenome ERZ1026792 (study PRJEB33270, sample SAMEA104284473) | anaerobic digester metagenome | biome: Anaerobic digester microbiome; feature: mesophilic sludge digester; material: Anaerobic digester biomass... | reverse complement strand
GATCATCGGGGCCGACAGCACATAGACCAGCCGGCCGATCCCCACCCGCACGTGGGCGGCGGCGCACATCGTGCAGTGCTCGCCGCTGGTGTACATCGTCGCAGCGGCCCGCTCGGATGGGTCGAGGTGTTGGGACGCCCACCCTGCGAGCGCCAGCTCGGGGTGGGCGGTGAGGTCGCCGGTGGTGACGATCCGGTTGCGTCGCTCGGCCAGCACGGTTCCGTCGCCCGAGACCAACACCGAGCCAAACGGCTGGTCGCCGTGCTCAACCGCCTCGGCGGCGAGGTCCACGCAGCGACGCAGGTGGGTGAGGTCGGCTTCGTTCATCGGTGGCCCCCGGTCGATCAGAGGATCTCACCTTGCCATGGGCGTTCCCGCTTGTGCCGGGAAGTGAGCCTCAGCCGGTGAAGACCGGCGGCACCGGCGGTGCCACGGCGATGGGTTCTTCTCCCGACGACGGGGGCTCGGGGGTCGATGGGGCGGATGCCCCAAACCGAACCGGTACCGAGTAGACGTCGATCTGGCTGCCGTCCTTCGCGCTCTCCTGGTAGGCGATGACCTCGCCGATACCCGGCTTGGTGGCCCCGAAGGTCGAGGTGAACTCGAAGTCGCCCCAAGTGCCGGTACCGGCGCTTGCGTTGGTGACACCCTCGTCCACGATGAGGCCGTCGCCGTCGGCGATCGTGTAGCTCACGACCGCCTCGAACGTGTTGGCGATTCCCGAGACCTTCAGGGGCGATGCCACCGATGCCCCCGGGGTTGGTGATTCCACCAGTACGGCCGGCGTGACGTTGGTGAAGTCGGTGCGGTCGAGGTCGACTGCTGGCACCCCTTCGCCCCCGATGGCGTCGACGTCCTGACCGTCCAGCTTGATCGTCACCCGTTGCACCTCATCGAACTGCGTTGCGGTGAAGACCACCTGGGCAACCCGAAGTTGCATCGACAGGCTGCCACCGCCCGACTGGAAGGCTTCGGAGAGGTCGACGACGGCGGTGCCGCCCGACACCGACACCCCGAGCAGCGTGGTGGCCTCCGGGATAGCAGTAGCCATGCCGATGTCGGTCTCGAAGTCGTCGGGGCCTTGGAGCAGGGCGGCGATCGCGCCTTCCAGCGTGGCCGGGACGCCGGGCCTGCCGGCGGTCGCGATGTTTTCGTTCTTCTCGAAGTAGACCAGGGTTGGCGAAGCCACTTGTTGAGGCGCCTGAACGGCGGCGGATGATGCAAGCCCGGCACTGGGGTCGGTGGAGGACACCTCGCGAACACCAGTGTCTCCGCAGGCAGCGATGCCCGTCAGGCCGACGAGCATGGCAAGCACGATGCTTACCCGTCGCCAAGGGGCCGTGCGACCCGAGTGAATGGGGACTCCGAGACCCGCCATTGGGTTACCTCCTGTTATTACCCCACGATGCAGGGTCCGCACTTCAGAAGCTATCGGAATTTGTCGGGTCGTCCCGACTCTCCCACCGGGTTTGCAGCGATCAGGGAGCGGTGGGGGACTCGTCACAGCTGTTGGTGGGCGGATCGCCGACGAGGCGGGCGTTCAGCCACGCCGAGGTCTGGGTTGCCGTCTCGGCGGTGATGTTGTCGTGGGTGGCACCCTCGACGATCAGCAGCTCGGTGACCTGCCCGGTCTCGCACAGGCGGGCATACAGGTCGCGCACCCGGTCGGTCGCCACCCGGTCATCCGCCGTGCCCGACACCAGAAACAGCGGAGCGTCGACAGCCACGTTACCGACGTCGTTGTCGAGGAGGATGGAGTTGGCCGGGTCGGTGTCTCGCGGGTCGTTGGTGAACAGTTGGCCGCCGACGGCAAGGGGGACCAGCGTGTCGGTGATCTCGGGGAGGCACCCCTCCTCAAACACGCCGGACGCGTTGGCGAGCTCGTCGGTCACGTAGTCCTCAAGCTTGATCTCGGGGTGTTCCCCCGCCCCGCCGTACAGGCTCATCGCTGTGAGGATGCCGGTGACGATCGGGTCGATTCCGCCGTAGACGCTTTCAAACATCGCAGCCGGGGAGAGCGAGAGGGTGCCGAGCAGGTCGAGCTCCGGTGCATAGTCGGCGGCCAGCTCGCTGGCGGCCAGGGCGCCGTGACCGCCCTGGGAGTGCCCGACCGAGAACCAGCGATTGCCGGCGCCTGCGTTGGGCAGCCGTTGGGCGGCGCGCACGCCGTCGATCACGCTGTGGCCCTCGCTGGGTTTGGAGAAGTAGGGGTGGAGGGGCCCGCCCTCGGTGCCCAGCCCGATGTAGTCGGTCATCACCCGCACGCCTGGGACTCCCCAGTCCTGTGCCTCGCCGTTGCGTCGGCTGAGACCGCACTGAGGAGCCAGCCCGGTGGTGCCGGGCGCGGTGGACACCACCGGCCAACCGCCCTCGGGCGCTGTGGTGGCCGGGTAGGTGACCAGGCCGGTGACCGCCCGGTCGCGGCCGGCGGCGTCGCGGGAGTGGTACATCACCTTGCGTGTCGCCATCCCGCCGGACTCGCCCAGGTCCATCACCCGGATCAGCTCGCCCGGCTCGCCCTCGGGCAGCGGGTCGGGCGGCAGGTAGAACTCCTCGTCGGTGCCGGTGAACGGTGCCCCAGCAAAGAGGGCGGGCCCGCCTTGAACCGAGTTTGTTGTTCCGTCGGACGACGCATTGGTGTCGCCCGAGCACGCACCGGCGCCCAGCAGCACTGCGGTTGCCGCCAGCGCCGCTGCAACTCGGGCTGGCTTTCGGTCATTGAGAAACATCATTGTTTGTTAAGGCTAGCCTCCGTGGGATGCGCACTCATCAAACTTCGCTCACCGGACGTCGGGTTCTGATCACCGGGGCGGCGCGGGGGATCGGCGCCGCATTGGCCGAACGTCTCCACGAGCGGGGCGCCCGGGTGGCGCTCGCCGGGCTTGAGCCCGACCTGTTGGCCCAAGCAGCTGCCAAGGCGGGAGCGCCCTGGTGGCACTGCGACGTCGCCGATCGGGCCAGCGTCGAGGCGGCGGTCGAGGCAGCGGTCGGCGAGCTGGGCGGATTGGACGTGGTCGTGGCCAACGCCGGCATCGCCGCCCAGCTGCCCCTGGTCGGCGGTGATCCTGAGGTATTCGAGCAGATCAACCGGGTCAACGTGCTTGGCGCCTACTACACCCTCCGCGCCGCCGGACCGCACATCTCCCACCCCAACGGCTATGCCGTGGCGGTGTCGTCGCTGGGTGCTGCGGTCAGCGTGCCGCTGATGGGCGCCTACTCGGCATCGAAGGCGGCGGTTGAGGCGCTGGGCAACACGCTGCGCGCCGAGCTGGCACCGAGCGGGGCTCGGGTCGGTGTCGCCTACTTCGCCGAGCTGGACACCGACATGACCAGCCGTGGGTTCGGCACCGAGGCGGCCAAGTCGATCTTTGGTGATGGCACGGTGACCAAGGTGACCGACCTGGAGGTGGGGATCAACGCGTTGGAGCGGGGCATTGCCCGGCGGTCCCGGCGCATCGTCGCCCCGTGGTGGGTTGGTGCGGTGCTGCCGGTTCGGTCGATCGCCCAGCCGGTGGTCGATCGGGCGCTACGCGCCAAGGTGGCCGGGGTGTTGGCGATTGCCCGTGACGAACGGGTGGAGCTGACCACGCCCCAAGGGAAGCAGGCGGAGGGGGAACGGGCATGAGCGCCACCCCGAGGATTTCGCCGGGCGGGCGACGTGATGTCGGCGCCGTCAACTGGGCGTTCGCTCAGGTGTCGGGCCTGGTCACCGGCACCACCCCGCCCAACCTCTTCCTCACCCTGGGCCGCAACCGCAAGCTGTTTCGAGGCTGGCTGCGCTTTGCCGGGCGGCTGATGCCCGGCGGCAGGCTGCCCCGGCGGGAGACCGAGTTGATCATCCTGCGGGTAGCTCACCTGGCCGGCTGCGAGTACGAGCAGGCCCACCACCGGCAGCTGGCCAGGCGGGCCAAGGTGACACCGGCCGAAATCGACGGCGTGGTCGAGGGACCCGCAGCCCCGTGCTGGAGCGACCGCGAGCACGCCCTGCTCGTCGCCGTCGACGAGCTGCACGACCGGTGGGACCTGCGCGACGACACCTGGGACCAGCTGCGCCACCATCTCGACGAGCCGACCGCCCTCGAATTTCTGATGCTGGTCGGCCACTACGAGATGTTGGCCACGACGATCAATACGCTGCGCGTCCCCTTCGACCGGCCCCGACGGGCGCGTGGGGGACCAGGGTCGAGGTGAGCGTTGAAGCGGGCACCGGGTCATTGGTCAACCCGGCCCCTTCCACGGCCATCGGCGCCACAGCGGCGTCGTTGCCTCGGGGCCGCCACGACCTCACCCGCGATCAGGTCGCGCAGTCCCAGCGGTTGCGGCTGGCGGTCGCCATGGCCGAGGCGTGCGTCGGGCGTGGCTACTCCGACACCCCGGTCGCAGCCGTGCTCGAGCTTGCCGGCGTGTCACGCCAGACGTTTTACGCGCTGTACGCCAACAAGCTGGAGTGCTTCCTCGAGGCGCTCGACCTGGTTGGCGAGGTGATCATCGCCCGAATGGGTGCCGCACTGCTCGCCCCGGAGCGGCCACCGCTCGATCGGGCGATCGACGCATTCGACCGGTACCTGGAGGTGATCGCCGATCACCCGGCCTTCGCCCGGCTCTACGTCGTCGAGGTTCACGCCGCCGGGCCCGAGGCGCTCGTTCGGCGGGCGGAACTTCAGGCAACGGTCATCGACGCGCTCGCCGACCTGCTCGGCAAACAGGATCCGGACAGCAGGTTTGCGTGTGAGGCCTTCGTCGCAGGCGTGTCCGCGCTGGTGACCCTTCCGCTGGCCACCGGCGACGTCGACTCGATCGCGGCGCTGCGCAGTCCGCTCGTCGGCCGCTTACGCTCGCTCGCTGCGGAGTTGTGATCCGGACGGCCCGGACCGGGGTGCGGGTATCGGCTGGTGGTCACCGGCCGCGCCCGGTCAGTCCTCTGGTGTGAGACCGACGAGGGTGCAGTCACGGTGTTCGGTGAACGAGGCGAGCCCCTCGAGTTCGAGGTCGCGGGCGATGCGCACCGGCAGCGCATCGTCGGCGAACCACAGGCGTTCCCGCCACGTGCCGGTCAGGTCACCGGTGACCGCAAAATCGAGGTCGACCTCGGTGGCTTCGACCGGGGTTCCGTCGCCGAGGTCGACCGTGACCGGTCGCTTCGACCTGCTGGTGCCCTTCAGCGTGGCGGTCAGCTGCTTCGGGCCGCCGTCCAACGTCAGCTCGCAGTTGAGCGGCACGCTGCCGTCCGCCGGTTTGGCGAGCACATCGGGGTCGCAGGTCATGTCGGCGGTCGGGTTCATCGGCCCGACCTGCTGGTGCTTCTCATGTCCGGCGAGGCTGATTGTGCCGTCGTCGCCAACGCAGTAGGTGCTGTCCTCGCTGTGCTGCTCCAACAGGTGAAGCGTCATCGTGAAGCATCCCGGGTCGGCGTCGACGACCGTCGCCGAGATCGTCTCGGGGTAGGGCCGGGTCTCGGTGGGCAGCACGCCCAGCTTCAGCTCCTCGGAGCCTGACGTGTCGAATCGGTAGATCCCGGGTGGAGGAGTCCCCGCAGTGCCATCGGGACCCGCCGATTCGTTGGTGCGCGCCTCGAAGTCCTCGCGCACTCTGGTCTCATCGGTGGGGGTAGCGCCGCGGGGCCACACTACGACCGCGCCAACAACCACCACCACGAGCGCGCCAGCCACGGCCAGCACCACAGATCGCTTCATACGGCCGGGCTCAGTTGGGTGAACGGCGAGTGGCGGTCACCACGCACGCTTGGAGATGGTCGGCGTTGTCGTGCATCGCGGCACGCATGGCCAACACCCGGGCACGAGCCTGCGAGTCGCGGGCGACCCGGCTCACGAAGCGGGCGGCGCCCAGCGCACCCTCGTCGGCGATCAGCCGTCGTGGCTCGAGCAGGTGAAGCGGGTTGGTGACGGTGGTGTCCACATCGAAGCCGGCCTCGTTCAACAGCTCGGTCCAGCCGCGCAGCGACAGCGGCGTGACGTTCACCTTGATTGTCCGCTGGAGGTCGTCGGCGATCGCCCCGCAGCGCTCCTCGTCGAGGTCGTCGGGGGCGAAGCACACCTCGTGCAGGCCGATGCGACCGCCGGGGCGCACCACACGAGCCAACTCCTCCATGATCTTGGCCTTCCGGGAGGCCGGCTGCATCGTCAGGTACGCCTCGCCAAACACGACGTCGGCGGAGGCTTCGGGTAGGCCGGTGTCGGCGGCCGAGGCGTTGACGACCGAGCGGCCCGGGCCGTTGACCACGTGGGCGACCCGTTCGGCCGACACCGGATCGCGGTCGACCCCCACGTAGGTGGCCGGGTTGCGGCCGAGTACCAGCTCGGTGGTCGAGCCCAGCCCAGGCGCCAGCTCGACGACATCGTCGGTTGAGTCGATCGCCAGTGCATCCAGCAGCTGGTCGGTCAGCTCTCTTCCTCCAGGGCGCAGCACCCGTTTGCCCATCCGGGCCAGCAACCAGTGGCCGGGCATGCGGTCGACGGCCAGTTCGCTGCCGGGAATGGGTTCGGTCGCTGTCATTGTCATGAGCCACTCCTAGGGCGTTGTGTTAGGCAAGCATAACTCCCTCACACGCCACCTCGCACCCCCACCAGCGTTCATGGCCAGAGCGCTAGATGGTCAACGACTTCGAACAGGCCGACTGTATGTAGTCAAGGCTCAAGTCGTCGGAGTTTTGGCGACCGGGATGTGTTGGTCGCAGACGGTGCGCAACCGTCGACGGGGGTATCGCCGACGGTAGTTCTGTAGTACGATTGGTCCGTGCCTGTGCATATCATGCCGTCCGCTGGGAAGCACGGGATCAAAGATCTCGACATAGCGCACGCCATCAACAACGCCGTTCTCGACACCTACGAAATTCCACCTGACCACGAGCCCCCGCGGTTCCTGATCGTGGGCCCGGATCGATCTGGGGCCCTTCTTGAACTCATCGGGAGCGAGTCTGACGACGGTGACGATGTCGTCTTCCATGCGATGCGGCTTCGGCCCACCTTCCATCATCATTTGCCGCCAGAGTATCGAGTCTGAACATGAGCACAGAGCCAACTTTCAACGGTCGAGTTATCAGCGACGAAGAGTTTGAGGCGATGGCTGATGATGTCGTGGCCAACCCTCCAGCGTTTACTGGGGAGCCGCGGCGTCGCGGTGGGCGTCCGTCGCTTGGTGATGGGCCGTCTCGCGTCGCCCAGGTGCGACTTTCTCCGGCGGACTACGAAGCGGTGCTCAGCGCAGCTCGGTCGAGGAACAAAACGCTCAGCGAGTTCGTGCGCCAGGCGGCCATTGAAGCCACAAGGTCAAGCTGAGACGCTGGGGTGACCCGACCTGATAGCGGTCGATCGCGGGGCGCTTGCGTGGCATGCTGGCCAGAATGAGCGGGAGAGGTCGAGATCGTCGAACAACTGGATGCTGGCACTCGGGTCAACGTCGTTGTAGGGGACGCGCTTAAGCGCGACGATATCGAAGCGTCACGGCGTTCGCCGCGTGAGGCACCTTCGTTTGAAGGGTTGGCCCTGGCCGCCTGGGGACGGCCTGGTCGACACCGCCCTGGCTGGCCGGATACCAGAATCGGAGAACGAGTGACGCGATCCGGCCGGACGGCCAAACCCGAAGCGGCGAAGTCCGAGATCCCATCGGCGGAGGAAGCGCTGGCGCGCCTCGACATGCCGCTTGCCGAGGCGATGCGAACCCAGCGGGCGGTTCGCAGGTTGCACCTCGACCCGGTGAGCCATGACGTGTTGTTGCCGTTGCTGGAGCTCTCGCTGAAGGCGCCGACCAGCAGCAACTCTCAGGACTGGTCCTATCTCGTCGTCGAGGACCCCGAGCAGAAGGAGCGGCTGGCCAAGCTGTACCGGCCGCTGTTCAGCGCCTTCGACCCGGTCGTCACCCGCCTGGCGCAGGGCGACGGTCAGGCGCTCCGCCAGATGGCTCCGGGCAGGTGGCAGGCGAAGCACTTCGCCGAGCTGCCGGTGTTCGTCATCCCGTGCTACCGACGCAGCCTGAAGCACCGTCCGGTCGGCCGTCCCCAGATTGCGGTGTCCTCGTTCTACGGGTCGGTGTTTCCGGCGGTGCAGAACCTGCTGTTGGAGTGCCGTGCGGTTGGCCTGGGTGCGTCGATCCAAACGCTGCCCATTTGGCACATCCCCTCGGCTCGACGGATTCTGGGCCTGCCCCGCAAGGTCAACCCGGTGTGCATCATCCCGATCGGTTGGCCACGCGGCCGGTACGGCCCCACCACCCGTCGCCCGATCGGCGAGGTGGTCCACCTCGACCGCTACGGCAACCAACCGTTTCTCCACCAGCAAGAGGACACCGAATGAAAGCAGTCCGCGTCATCGACGGGACACCGACCATCGTCGATGCGCCCGCGCCCACCGGCGACGGCGTGCTCGTCGATGTCGTGTCGGCCAGCATCTGCGGCTCGGATCTGCACCTCATCGACAACGGCCTCGCCGAGGGCCGCATCCTCGGCCACGAGCTGGCCGGCCGCACTCCGGACGGCAGGGCGGTTGCGGTCGAACCGGTCGGCCGGTGCGGGCACTGCAATAACTGCGAGGACGGGTACGCCAACCACTGCGACTCGATGGTGGCCTTCGGAATCTTCGACGACGGTGGCATGGCCGAACAGTTGATGGTTCCCGCAACGTGTCTCCATCCGTTGCCCATCGGGGTCGACCTGTCGACCGCCTCCATCATCGAGCCGCTCGCGGTGGCGGTTCACGGGCTGCACCGTTCGGGTGCATCGGTGGGTGACCGGGTCGCCGTCGTCGGCGCCGGGCCCATCGGGCTCGCACTGGTGGCGGCGTGCCACGCCGCAGGCCTGGTCCCCGATGTGAGCGCTCGCCACGACCACCAGCGGGCCGCCGTCGAACGGCTGGGCGGTTCGGTCGGGACGACCGGCGGCTACGACGTGGTGCTCGATGCCGTGGGCACGACGGAATCCCTCGCCGAGGCGGTTCGTGCCTGTCGGCCCGAGGGCAGGGTGGGGTTGGTCGGAACGTTGTGGACCCCGGCCATCATCGACGTTGGCCTGTGCCTCAAGGAGGTTGAGATCGTTCCGTCCACTATGTACTGCAGCAAGGGTGCCCTCAGCGATTTCGAACGGGCGGCGGGCATCCTCGCCGCCGAGCCATCGATCGCTTCCACGATGCTCACCCACCGTTTCCCGCTCGACGCAGCCCACGAGGCCTTCGACGCCGCACGCGATCGCTCGGGTGGAGCCATCAAGGTGCTCTTCGAGGTCTGACCTGGCGGAGTTGAAGCCCGCTTACGACTCGACGGCGCCGAGCGCCTTCACGGTCATGTCGATCAGGTGCTCCAGGTTCCCGTTGCTGACGTCGCTGTCGTCGACGATGCGCATCGAGATGAGCGGTCCTTGGACCACGTGCATTGCAAGGTCCATGTCGAGGTCGGGGGCGAGCTCACCCCTGGCGATCGCTCGTTGGAGGGCCAACACGGTCGGTCCCCGTGGCTGGACACGAACCTGTCGGAACAACTCCCGGTTGGCTGGGTCCTCGATGGCGCGGGCCACCATCCACACGAACAACTCGCGGCTCTGTCGAGCGTTGGCCACCGCGAGGTAGGTCCGGTGTATCTCGAAGAGGTCGCCCCTTAGCGTTCCGGTGTCCGGCGGCTCCAGCGCTGCGACGTTGGCCTGGACGGTGGCGAACACCAGCGCGTCGGCCGTGCCGAAGTGTCGGTACAGCGTGGTCTTGGCGACCCCGGACCGGCGGGCCACCTCCTCGGCTGTCAGGGCACCTACACCATCGGTCGCGAGAATCTCAGCGGTGGCTGCGATCAGCTTGTTTCGTGCGCTCTCGCTACGGGGTCGTGCCATATCGCTGCACAGCGTAGCGGAAGATAGGCAAACTAGCCCATGTACTGGGAAGGATTAGGCGGAGTATCGCTACCAGGCGTTGCGCAACGGAGAACGGTGCGTTACCTTTCACTCATCGGCGCCACACCTGCGAGCGCTCCAACGACAGGCGGTAACCGGCTCATGACCAGCGACACTCACCCCGACCGACCGATCGACACCCGGCTGAAGATCGCTGCACTGTGGACGGCCACGATGCTGATCTTCGCCTATGTCGACCTGTTTTCGCTGTATCGTCCCGACGTTCGGGCGGACCTCGACGCAGGAAAGATGTTCGTCTTTAACATCGGCCAGCCGTTCCTCTTCTTCACCACCCTGTACATCATCATCCCGGCCGTGATGATCTACCTCACGTTGGTGATGCCACGGCGGATCAACCGGATCGTCAACATGGTGCTCGCAGCCCTCTATGGGTTCACGATCGTCGGCGGTGCGATCGGGGAGTGGAACTACTACGTCCTCGGCAGCCTCGTCGAGGATGGCCTGCGACACGCGCCGCAGGAACACGCGCGGATTGGAGCCGCACGCGGCCCACAGCGCGCGGTCCAGGCGCGCGGGCAGGCCCGGGGCGCCGGCGGCGTAGGCGGACACGGCCAGATCGGCCGGGCGCACGAAGGCCAGCGCGTCCGCGTCCATGGCGTCCCGGTGCTCGGGCGCGGCGATGGACCAGTCGCCCACCTGCAACTGCCCGCCGCTGGCGCGGCCACGGATAGTGGCTGCGCGTTCGCGCAAGCGTGGTCGGGCAATCCGCCCACACCTCGTCGACCCGAAAGGACAGCGCGCGAAGCAGAAACCGATAGAAATGGACCGACGGATGGCGCTCCAGCCGCGCGATGTGCTCAAAGGCGACACAGCGCACGTTGCGATGGAACACCAAAACGCCTCGGCCGACGATATTGGCCTGCTTCAGGGACAGGATGACGACCTGGGGCCGGATCCGACGGATCATTTTCGCCAAGGCAACGACGCCGCGGACCATTCCAATC
>ERZ1026792.2136-NODE-2136-length-10856-cov-3.481312_pt1 | contig 10856 bp, 10 predicted proteins | sample MGYA00520884_ERZ1026792 | MGnify/ENA primary metagenome ERZ1026792 (study PRJEB33270, sample SAMEA104284473) | anaerobic digester metagenome | biome: Anaerobic digester microbiome; feature: mesophilic sludge digester; material: Anaerobic digester biomass... | reverse complement strand
GACGGCAGGCTAACCGGATTGTCCGCGAATCCGAATAGATGGGTATCACAAACACAGTCAGTGGAACCAAACCCCTTTATCGACCACGGAGCAATCTTTGATACCCCATTGGCTACCTGGCATTCCAGACGGTCAGAAGAGCGAATGGCAAGGGCGTACATGAAATCCGCAGAGTCTCTCAGAAAATCAATGTGCCAGTGAAAAGTTTTTCGGATTCTCTTGTGCCGCTCAATCCGTGAGGTGAGATTAGCCATGGCAGAGCCCACATACACGTAAAAACCTTTTTTGAACAGAATTGTTCCTAATTTGCCCACGTTTACTCTTGTATCCTCTGCCAGGCTGAGGATGATGAGATAACTACCCCTGTCACAAGATTCACGCTCTATATATTCCCATGGAACATGCAGAATTTTCGCACCCGGTTCCAAAGAAAGATCATGATTCCAGTGAACTGCCGCAGGAATGACTTCAACGGCACTGCGCACTCTGGCGATGGTCTGGGCAAAATAAAGGTCTGTATGGTAATCCGGCATGAAAAATTCTGCGTAAGGCCAGTGTACTATGAAGAGTACGACAGCTCGTTTCCCCTTGGCAAAAAGTCTGGCAAGTTCTTCCAGATGCCGTGCCCCTCGTGCCGTGACTGCATCGGGAAACATGGCAACCTTATCTCCCACCAGGGTGCACGATTTAACCTCCACATAAACTTCTTTCCTTCCATCGTGCAAAAGAAAGTCAAAGCGGCTTCCACCCACTGTTGCCTCTGCCTTGATAATCTCTGCCCCTCGAAGGTTCTGTATGAATCCATTCTCTATAAGATATCTCGCAACCTGATTTGTTCGGTGGGTATGAAGCATTACTGGAACACCTTCCCGTTCAACAGCAATAACGGTAAGGGAGGTCTTTCTCAGGGGGCTTGAACTTTCTTCATTCAGATAAAGCGTAGCCCCTGGCAGAAGGAGCTCCTGGAGCCTCCCGGGATTCGGGAGAAAAGCCTGTACATGATTTTCATTCAACACACATTCCACCAGAAAGCGGTTTGGACGGCTGACAAACGTAGCCTGGAATGGTTTTTTAAAAAGCCTGAGAGGTCTAATAAGAGGCATAGGTTTGAGGTCAACCCTTGTTCAGGATAACCCAGAGGCCTCCATCTAGAACAATCCAAAAATCTGTCAATATGCCGCTCGCCTTGATATCTTCTCTGATCTGGTCAGCAGCAACTTCAACCTTGCCAATCTTCAGATTTAGTTCTTTTGATTGTTCTGCAATAGGGCGAATTATCTCAGGAGGGGTTAACTTTCCAAAACCACCCCCGATCATGGCAATTCCACCTTTTTTTATGACCCTGTTTATAGCTCCGTAATCAACCTGAAAAAGGGATGGGAAAAATAGCGCCCCCCGGAAAACAATGAGATCGATGCTATCTCTTTTTATACCGGAGAGGGATTGGTCAGTCTCGACAACACAAATCTTTTCACCATGCCCTTTCTCGTGAATCTGCTTGCCGAAAAAAGATACCATCTCAGGCGGAAAAGCAGCCATCACAAACTGGCTGCCAACACCCTGCAACAGCAATGAATATATGGCACCGCAAAAAGGTCCTATTTCAAGAATCACTCCATCTTTTCTGCCGTACAACTCAACAATATGTTTTGCCAAGAATGGGTATACTGGCTCCCACAACTCGTCAATTTCCTGAATAAGATGGACCGTGTTTTCAGGGATACGTTTCATGTCGTTCAAAGCCCCCACAGTATATGAGAGTTCTCAAATCCTGTCAACGGCATGTTATACTTGAGGGCCCATAGTACACTCAGTAAGGAGATGATTCTTGTTGAATTTATCTCCTGTTACACGTATTGTTTCTCTGCATGTGGGAACTGAACTACACCATACCAACATCCATTCCTGAAGGAGGAGAATATGGAGCCAAAGGTCTTTGTTACCAGAAAAATCCCTGAATCGGGCATCAACCTGGTACGTGAATACTGCGAAGTAACCGTCTATCCTGGCAAGGGGCCGCTAAAAGGCGATGAGCTGATACAACACGCCTCCACTATGGATGGCATTATCTGTCTTCCCGGGGACATAATAGACAAGACTTTTATGAGTGCAGCACCCCATCTCAAGGTTGTCAGTACCTCCAGTGTTGGATTTGAACATATTGACGTTGAGGAGGCAACACGAAGGGGGATCTACATCGGCTACACTCCTGGCATACTCACCGATGCAACTGCTGATCTTGCTTTTGCCCTCTTGCTCAGCATGGCAAGAAGAATCCCCCAGTGCGATCGGTTTGTTCGTGCATTTAACTGGAAAGCTATCGGTTCACCTCTTCATCTCTTTGGAACTTCGGTTTGGGGAACCACACTCGGCATTATTGGCCTTGGAAGGATTGGAAAGGCCATGGCTGAAAGAGCCAGGGGTTTCCATATGAGAGTGCTCTATAACGACAATATGCGCCTCACCCCAGCGGAAGAAGAAGACCTTCATATAACATACAGTACCATTGATACACTTATGCAGGAATCAGATTTTGTTTCACTTCATACACCCCTCAGCTCAGACACGCGACATCTGGTCAATGCAGAAAAATTGAGGCTAATGAAGCCCTCGGCTATTCTCATAAACACTTCCCGCGGCGCTGTAATCGATGAACAAGCCCTGGTTCAGGCCCTCAAGGAGAACTGGATAGCTGGTGCTGGCCTCGATGTGTATGAAAAAGAACCGCTCGATCCGAAAAATCCTCTCCTTTCTCTGGACAACGTTGTGCTCGTGCCTCACATGGGGAGCGCCACCAAACAGACCCGTTCTGCCATGTCTGAGCTTGCAGCGCGCAATCTTCTTGCAGTTCTTCATGGCACACCCCCTCCTTCGTGGTTAAACCCTGAAGTGGAAAAAATCCGTCCCCTCTCAGAAGTCAAGATGATTCCTTAAAAACGCATTGAGCATAGAGGAAAATACTGGACAGCAGACAAAGGCCGCTGGTTGAATTGGCAGCAGGCTACAAGGTTCGCCCTGGGGTTGACAATTTTGCATACCATGACTATCCTGTATTTAGTATTAACAACAATAATTACCAATATTTAGGAGGTGCCCTATGGCAGCAAAAGAATCGAAAGAAATAGCAAGAGCAGAACAACCAAGGAGCCTGCAAACCCTTTTGGATATTGATGCTATGTTTGATGAATTTTTTCGGAGGCCCTTTTCTGTATTTGGACTACCAAGGCTTCGTTTTCCTGAAACAGCAGAACTAACGCCAACAGTAGATATTTACGAGGAAAAGGGTGATGTGGTGGTAAAGGCCGAACTTCCTGGAATCAATAAGGAGGATCTTGATGTTACAGTGTCTGAAGATACCATTACCATAGCCGGTGAAAAGAAGAAAGAAGAGGAGGTTAAAAAATCTGACTACTACAGGTGGGAATGCTCCTATGGTTCATTCCACAGAACATTTACCCTTCCGGCTGAGGTACAGACTGATAAGATCAAGACAAAATTCAAGAACGGTATCCTTGAGATAAGGTTGCCAAAAACCGAGGAGTCAAAAAAGAAGGAGAAAAAGATAAAAATAGAATAATCTTTTTCAGGGCCTCATATTCTGATTCAGCTCACATGAGGCCCTCTCCCGCCTGTCTCACTCGCCCTGTCCTGTCCACCCTTACGACGCACTCTTCACTTTTACTTTTTACTTTCACTTCTTACTCCCTTTCCCGTTGACTTTTGCCCCATTTTTGCTCAAAATACATGGGTGATTGGAATATCGAAACTATACTGTGGAGCTGTTGAGGCTTCTGATCCGCTCAGGTATGGCAGGGATTCAAAGAGACTTCCTTCCCACCTCTTACAGTTCTCTGCAGACAAGAAACCGGTTGTTGTCTGGAACATGACCAGGCGATGCAATCTGAAATGTGTCCATTGCTATGCCCATGCGAGGGATGCCTTTTTCAAAGGCAACGAGCTCAATACAGAAGAAGGAAAACGCTTAATCGATGATCTTGCTGCTTTTGGTTCTCCGGTAATGCTCTTCTCAGGGGGAGAACCGGTCCTCCGAGAGGATTTGCCAGAGTTGATCGACTACGCAGTAAAGAAAGGGATGCGGGCGGTCATTTCCACAAACGGAACCCTTATCACCGAGGAAAAGGCACGAATCTTTGCAAAGTTCAATCTTTCTTACATCGGTGTCAGTCTCGACGGTATCGGTGGCGTGAATGATGCCTTCAGGGGTGTGAAGGGCGCCTTTGGCAAAGCCATGGATGGCATCAGGAATGCAAAAAAAGCAGGCATCAAGGTCGGGCTCCGATTTACCATCAACAAGCGCAACTACAAAGAAATCCCCAGGATATTTGATCTCATAGATACGGAAGGGATTGAACGGGCGTGCTTCTACCATCTCGTGTATGCAGGACGCGGATCAGAATTGATGAATGAAGATCTCAGCCACGAAGAGTCTCGGAAGTCGGTGGACTACATCCTCGATCGCACAAAATCGTTTTTTGATAAAGGAAAGCCCATTGAAGTTTTGACCGTTGACAACCATGCTGACGGCCCATATCTTTACATGCGCCTCCTCAGGGAAGATCCAGCGAGGGCAGCTGAGGTTTTCGACCTTCTCATGATGAATGAAGGAAATGCCTCTGGAGTCGGCATAGCCTGCGTGGATGAGGAAGGCAATGTGCATGCTGACCAGTTCTGGCGACATTACAGCTTTGGAAATGTTCGGGAAAGGCCATTCAGCGAAATATGGATGGATACCTCAAATGAATTAATGGATAAGCTGAAAAGAAAAAAGGAGTTCGTGAAGGGAAGATGCGCCAGGTGCCGATGGCTGAACATATGTGGCGGCAACTTCAGGGTAAGGGCCGAAGCCAAAACAGGGGATCTGTGGGCCGAAGACCCGCAGTGCTATCTGACCGAAAATGAAATTGCCAAATAATGGTAACAGGCACTGGGCAACAGTCTATGGAAAAAAAAGGCTTTGAGGATACCATTGTGTGGCAAAAAGCCAAGGAGCTTACTGTATCAATCTGTAAGATTACAGCAGAAAACAAGGCTTTTGAAAAAGAATTCGGCCTGGGAGATCAGATAAAAAGAAGCTCGGTAAGCACAGCGGGCAATATTGCAGAGGGTGGTGAACGAGACACCCGCAAGGAGTCAATAAGATTTTTCTATAGTGCAAAAGGATCATTGGCAGAACCGCGCATACAGTTAGAAATCCCCTGTTCGATTCAATACAAAACTTCCGGTGTTTTTGAAACTTTGGATTCGAACTGCCAAACGTCCGGGAAAAATGTTTCTTTCATTTCCCATTGCCTCTCGCCTCTCGCCTTTCGCCCATTCATGCATTCTATTGTGAGGTGAACATGAATTACCCCGTTTACAGGCCTCGCCGGTTAAGGAAAAATGAGAAATTCAGAAACATGATTCAGGAAACAGAACTATCCCCGAACCATCTTATTTACCCTGTCTTCGTAAAGGAAATGGCCGAGAAAAAGGTTCCCATCCCTGCCATGCCAGATGTGTATCAGTTCTCGGTTGAAGGGCTTCCCCAAGAGATAGAGGAGGTTGCGAGCCTTTCCATTCCTGCAGTTCTTCTTTTTGGTATCCCGGAGAAGAAAGATGAAGTGGGAAGCGGTGCCTATGCTGAAGATGGGGTTGTTCAAAAGGCGGTTCGTGTTATAAAGAAGCTCTTCGGCAGCGACATCATGGTAATAACCGATGTGTGCATGTGTGAATACACAAATCACGGTCATTGCGGGGTTATCAAGGACGGTGAGGTTGATAATGACGAAACTCTCAAGCTCCTTGCCAGAAGCGCCCACTCACACGTTGTTGCCGGTGCTGACATGGTAGCCCCTTCTGACATGATGGATGGGAGGGTGAAAGCCATTAGGGAGACCCTTGATATTAGCGGATTCTGCACTATCCCTATCATGAGCTATGCTGCAAAGTACGCCTCAGCACTTTACGGCCCTTTCAGGGAGGCGGCAGAGTCAGCCCCCCAGTTTGGTGACCGGCGCGGATATCAGATGGATCCCCCAAACCAGAGAGAAGCCCTCCGGGAAATCAGACTCGATATTCAGGAAGGTGCTGACATCATCATGGTAAAGCCTGCACTCTTTTATCTCGATGTCCTTTCCATGGCAAAGCAAGAATTTAACATCCCTCTCGCAGCTTATTCAGTAAGTGGCGAGTATACAATGATCAAACTCGCCGCATCAAAAGGATACCTTGACTATGAACGGGCTGTTGTCGAGGCAAACACCTCAATACGGAGAGCAGGCGCTGATATAATCATAACCTATTTTGCAAAGGACCTTGCCGGATGGTACAAAACACTCTGAGAATGGTTGCATGGGAACTTACCCGCAACTGCAACCTCAACTGTGTCCACTGCAGGGCAGCGGCATCTAAAGGTCCCCACAAAGAAGAATTGACCTTTGCCGAGTGCAAACGTATCCTCGACCAGATTGCCGAGTTTGCCTCCCCAACAATCATCCTTACGGGTGGTGAACCGCTCATGCGGGACGACATCTTCGAAATCATTGAGTACGGAAATAAGCAGGGTCTCAGGCTTGTTATAGCCATAAACGGTACCCTCCTCACCGAGGAAAAGGCCCTGAAACTCAGGGATGGTGGAATCAAGCGGGTAAGCCTTAGCCTCGATGGCAAGGATGCAAAAGCCCACGATGCCTTCAGGGGGGTAGACGGATCCTACAACTCGGTTATGAAGGCAGCAGATATTTTGAATGCAACAGGCCTTCCTTTCCAGATCAACACAACCGTAACACGCTTCAATGTAAGTGATCTTTTCGAAATTTATAATCTGGTAAAATTAATAGGCGCAGTTGCATGGCATGTTTTTCTTCTTGTTCCTGTTGGCCGGGGTAAAGATCTCAAAGGTAAAGAATTAGATGCGATGGCATATGAGGATGTCCTGAACTGGTTGTACGATATTGAGTCCAGAAATGAGCTTGAGATGAAGGTAACCTGTGCACCCCATTACTACCGAATTGTAAAAGAACGGGGGAGTATTCCGAAGAGCGCTGGGTGCCTTGCCGGAAAAAGCTTCATGTTTATATCGCACAAAGGTATTGCTCAACCCTGCGGCTACCTTGAAATCTCATCAGGAGATGTGCGGGCCCATGGCGTTAAAAAAGTCTGGGAAGAATCTCCAGTATTCAATCAGCTGAGAGACATCTCTTCGTACAGAGGAAAATGCGGTGGATGTCGCTATCTTAAGATTTGCAGTGGATGTCGTGCCCGTGCGTACGAACTCCATGGTGATTTCCTGCAGGAGGAACCTTACTGCTCGTACGGTCACCCTGCGGAAGAGTAAGCGATTGATGTAAATCACTCACCGGAAGGCTCATAGTTTTCAACAGAGCCAAATGTGATAATTACAAACGCATTTGCTTACCATTGACAACTGGATCCATGAACGAAAGAAACCTGACACGTGAGAGATGATGATGGAGGGAATTGATCACACCACATCATGGACTGCACAGATAACATGTATGAAATGGACAATATCAGTCCTTTTCATAATATGGTTGTTGCTAACCCCCCAACCATCGTCTGGTGCGCGGCCACTTGTGACAGATGATGCAGATACTGCGGGCAAGGGAAAGGCCCAGATAGAACTTGGTGTTGAGATATTCACATGGCAGGATCGGGAAAGGGGAATAAAGACCAGGGAAACAGGTACAGAAATATCTTCAACCTTTACCTATGGCGTAGCAGATCATCTCGATCTGGTCGTGGGGATCTCTTATGTTTGGGGTGCTATGGAAAAGAATGGCCAGACCACATTTGATGCGGATCGGCTCTCTGATATCTCACTTGAAGTTAAATGGCGCTTCTATGAGAATAAAGTGTTTCAAGTTGCTTTTAAGCCGGGGTTAACCCTTCCTACAGGTAACCACAGGAAAGAATTCGGAACAGGCAGACCAACCTATGGTCTCGTGTTTATTGCCAGTAAAGAGATGGGAGACATGGGCTTTCATTTCAACACCTGTTACACGAGAAATGAAAACAAGGTTGATAAACGAGTTAACCTCTGGTCTGCTTCTGTGGCAGCCACGTATGAGGCGATAAAAGGACTGAATTTGGTGGGCAATGTGGGACTCAAACATAATACAGACCCCGCCATTAAAACAGCTCCTGCATTCTGGCTGGCGGGCTTTAATTATTCTTTCAATGACTACTTTACAATAGATGGAGCCCTTAAATTCCGTCTTAACAGGCAAGAGGCTGACCGTGCCATGATAGCTGGAATAACCATACGCTTTTGAGGTAAAAAACAGGTTCCACGGTTTTGTTCAATTCACTGTTTCACCTGATGGTTCAATTCGCCACACAAAAAAGTTGCAAGAATTTAATGAAATAGCTTGACATGCTTTGGCAATTCATATACAATTGCGAATCGTTATCATTTAGGGGTCTTTCCTAATGGTTCCAACCTATCGCGAAAGATATCAGGCTATGGTGAAAAAGCTGAAGGACAACAGCCATAAGCTGACCCCTCAACGCCTTGCAATCATCAGAATTCTTGCGGGAAGTGAGAACCATCCCTCTGTTGAAGATATTTATAACCTGTTGCACAAACGCTTTCCCGGCATCAGTCAGGCAACAGTATATCGAAACATTATGCTTATTAAATCACTGGGCGAGGTTCTGGAAATAGGTTTCGCAGGAGCAAGTACTCGATATGACGGTATAAAACCCTTCCCTCACCCCCATGTTGTTTGCCTGAAATGTAATAAAATAATAGACCCGGAATTGGCAAGCCTGCACGATATGACGAAAGAGATCACCGACGAGAGCGGTTTTGAAATAGTGACATTCCGACTTGACTTCTTCGGTGTGTGCCCGGAGTGCCGTGCCATGGGCTAATTTTTTTGCAGAAACGGTACAAATGATTCTTTTTTGTACCAGCAGGGCGAGATACAAACAATGTATACCTTAAGGTATTGTCAAAAGTTTCATGAAAAGTAGTGAATGAGGTATGAAAACGAGGATCTTGAAGAGAGTTGGCAGCAGGGCAAGTGGTAAACCCGGGTAAGAAACGGGTGGCGCCGGTCATGTAGGTAGTCAGGGGCTGGTAGCAGGGTAAAACGGTAGTATGGTTTTTGCTGTTCTTTGACAATCGAAGAGAAGTATTCCTTACGCGGCAAGCGAGAGGATCTTCGCCCACCTGCCCTGGAGAGTGGTGATCCCTTCCAGCTCTTTCAAGGGAATGGGAACCTGCCATTGTAGGGACATATGAGGCCGCAAAAAGTTGTAGTGGGTAACAAACAGGGTGACGAGCGCGATGGCGCCGTTCAGACTGTTGAACCCGTGCGAGGGCCGCACATGGTGCTTGAAGGTCCTGTTCAACCGTTCAATGAGCTGTTTGAACTCCCGATAGGCTTCCGACTCGCCGTCTAAGTTCTGGAGCCCGATCACCTTCTTGTGGGTCAGCGAGTCATCGTTGCCTCGCTGTGCATTCAGGAAGTGGATTCCTGCAGGATAGGAAGGATTCCCGTCAGTCACGAGGATGATCGGCTGTTCAGTATCTGCGGTGCGGATCGCCTCATTCATGGCGATGATGGCAGGCAATGTCTCCCTGGTATCGGCCACGTGGTAGGCGGTGATCTTCAGATTCCGGGACGAGAGGAAGAAGAAGACGTAGTATTGCTTCCCCATAACCTTGATGTACGCCTCATCACCTGCGCTGATGTCGTCGATACGCCCCTTATACTTCATATTGAAGCTATGGCAATAAAACGCAGCCGCAGCGGCATAGTTCAGAACTGATTGATAGGAGAGGGAGATGCCGAAGACGGATCGAAGGACGAAGGCAGTCTTCCTGGCACTTAAGGCAAATGACACAGAGAAGGCCAGGACAAGACCGATGATGTTCGATCCGTTGTGGGTTCTCGTCAGGTTGAGGACCTGAGGGTCAGGTCCTTTTGGTGCAAGCTCCCGGGGTTGGTAGTGATACTCCCGGTACTGATAGGTGAGCTTGAACTGGGAGCTCCGGGTCTTGATCAGTTCCCGTTCCCTTTCGTTCAGCTTCCCGATTTGCCTCACCCGATATTCGCAGACATCGTTGCAGCACTTGTAGAGAGTGACCTCCTTTCTCTCCTTCCATCTGAACAGGGCATGGTGACAGTAAGGGCAGTAGTATTGCGTCTTTCTCTGGAATCGACCCTCTACCTGAAAGAGCCCGCCGCAGACCTTGCACAGCATCTGACTCCTCTTCTTCCCGTCGTTGTAGTAGAGATACTCATGGGGCGCATTACAGGAGGGACAGACGACACGATCAGGCACACAGGGAGACCCGACTCGATGCCGTACCGGGGATAAGGGTTTGCCATGAACCTGCTCGTATTCTCCGAGAAGTTCCTTGTAGTTCTTCACAGGAGCTTCGACTTTCTGCGGAAGCTCTGTCAATGGCGGCAACGGTGGAACGACAAAGTTCCGGTAGTTGGGGTGCTTCTCTTTGAAATCGTCTTTTGGTTTCACGTCTGGATTCCGGTCATGAAGGATATCGACAAGACCACGCACGATCTGCTCGATTTCACTCTTCGTGAACTTGGAGCAGATCCAGATGATGAACCGGGCTATTTTGGGCATATGGGCTTGCCTCCTTTATGGTCTCGCAACTATACAAACCCTACTTTGGTAGGGGGAGGCAAGTCTTTTTAAACGAACAGTTGGAAATTAAAAACATTTTGTGAAAAAGAAACAAGAATTTTTGACAATACGCTGTTTTTTATAAGGAGGTTCACCATGAGTCCGCGATCCAAAAGAGAGTATACGGAGGCTGTCCATAAACGGTATAAGCATGCCTCCCGTTCCGAGAAAAAGGT
>ERZ1026792.2135-NODE-2135-length-10860-cov-2.557067_pt1 | contig 10860 bp, 4 predicted proteins | sample MGYA00520884_ERZ1026792 | MGnify/ENA primary metagenome ERZ1026792 (study PRJEB33270, sample SAMEA104284473) | anaerobic digester metagenome | biome: Anaerobic digester microbiome; feature: mesophilic sludge digester; material: Anaerobic digester biomass | place... | reverse complement strand
GACTGCCACACCCCATAACGGTTATAAGGAATCCTTCACAGCTTTGTTGGAATTGCTCGATAATCAACGTTTTGCACGCGGGATTGAGCCTGCCCGAGAGCAACTTCAGCTAGTTATGGTTCGACGCATGAAAAGCGAACTGCCTGCCCAGTTTGATGGTACACCTCGCTTCCCGAAACGCCACATTCAGGCGATTGAAGTAGCCTATACAGATGAGGAAAAGCAAGCTCATGCCTGGCTGCAGGAATATACGGAATTGCGTCAGCAGAGTTCAAACGATGCGGTTGAGCGTTATGCAACTGAGTTTATGATGAAAATGCTCTAGAAGCGGCTGTTTTCTTCACCAGCAGCATTCTTGCTGACCCTTGAGCAGCACCTGAGAACCCTTCAGAAAATCAGGACCATATCTGATCAGCAAAAACCAGTCATTGGTATTTTACGCCAGCAACTCGAAGCAGTTGAGGATGAAGAACCTCAAGAATTCCCCGGAGATTCAGGTGAGGATGCAATACTGACCGCCACTCGGCTTTTCCGCCCGGTTACTCCTCGCGAAAAGGAATTATTGGACAACCTGCTGGCATGGGCGAAGCGCTCTGCCGCCCGTCCCGATAGCAAAATCCAGCAACTTCTCAAATGGTTGAAGACTGAAATTAAACCCAATGGAGTCTGGTCGAATGAACGGGTGGTGATTTTCACTGAATACCGGGCTACGTTAAATTCGCTCCAGGAATTGCTTGCCATGGAAGGTTTTACGGGTGACAACCGCTTGATGACCCTTTATGGCGGAATGGATGATGAAAAACGCGAGAGCGTCAAAGCTGCATTTCAAGCCCGACCAGAGATCAGCCCGGTACGAATTTTATTGGCGACTGATGCGGCTTCAGAGGGTATTGATCTGCAAAACCACTGCCACTGCATTATCCACATGGAAATTCCATGGAACCCAAATCGCCTGGAACAGCGCAATGGCCGCCTTGACCGTCATGGGCAGACAAAAGATGTGTTGGTTCACCATTTTGTGACCAAAGGATTCCGTGACCAGGAGCAGAATGCCTGGGAGGTACGCGGGCAGGGACTGGAAGCCGATCTGGAATTCCTTTTTCGGGCAGTGAAGAAGGTGGAACAAATTCGTGAAGACCTGGGTAAGGTTGGTCCCGTGATTGCTCTGCAGGTGGAAGAAGCCATGTTGGGCAAACGCCGCCGGCTGGATACTGCTCAGGCAGAACGCGACAATGAACCGGTTAGGCGGATGCTTAAATTCGAGCGCGACCTGCGCGCCCAAATTGCTCGTCATATGGAGCAGCTTCAAGAAACACGCCAGAACATGGACTTCTCGCCGGAAAATACCGAGATCATCGTAGAAACTGCCTTGGGATTGGCCGGTCAGCGTGCATTAATCCCGACAAAATTGCCACAGATTCCTGGTGAGCAGCATCCGGTCAACGACACTCCAATCTATGAACTTCCGGCATTGACCGGCAGTTGGGCGGCTTGCGCAGAGGGATTGGCGCACCCGCATACAGGCAAGATACGCCCGATAACTTTTGACCATCATGTTGTGGATGGGCGCGATGATGTGGTGCTGGCGCATCTCAACCACCGCCTTGTGCAAATGTCACTGCGCCTGCTGCGCGCCGAGGTGTGGTCGCCGGCCAGCAAGAAGGGTTTACACCGCCTGACTGCGCGGGTGGTTGCCGATACTGCACTTACCGATCCGGCAATCATTGCTTTTGCACGGCTGGTGGTAATCGGCGGTGACCAGAACCGGCTGCACGAAGAGATCATCTCAGCCGGAGGGCTTTTAAAGGAAGGAAAGTTCAACCGGATGAACATCGGCCAGATGACAAATGCCCTCAAGTCCGCTACCGACCAGGAACCGACAGCAGCCATGCAGCAGCGTTTATTGGACCTCTATCCTCGAATTATTCCTTCTCTATCTTCTGCATTGGAAGCGCGCTGTAAAGACCGTATGGATGGCATCCAGAAATTGCTGACAGAAAGCTCTGAGTTTGAAGCGAAGAGTATTGAAAGCGTTCTTAATGAACTGGCTGGCTCCATCCGCCATGAACTGGATGAGCCTGAAGTGTTTCAATTAGAGTTATTTACCAGCGAAGAAAAGGAACAGTTGAACCGTAACACGGACGCCCTGCGGCGCAGGCTGGCAGCTATACCGGTAGAAATTGAACAGGAAAAAGCAATTATTCAAAAACGGTTTTCTGACCCGCAGATACGTATGTTTCCAGTAGCAGTTATGTTTTTAGTTCCAGGGAAGCTGAGATAAATTCCGATGTCTGGGGAAAATATGGATTCTAAAGATAACAATTGGGCAATTCTTACCACGAGATTCACTCATGGAACAGCGCAACCAATCTCTATTCCTTCTGCGGTACCTTACGATAAACGAGACAAGGAAATGTTTTGGGTAAAATCACTTGTATCTCAATTAGCTGAATATCAAGGTCATTCAATAAGCATTGAAACCAACCCAGATGACTCTTCCGGTGGCCATGATGTTATTTTGAAAATCGATGAAAATACTATTGGCATTCAAGTTACAGAATTAACATCTGAGTTGAAAAGAAGACGTGAACATATAAGACAAAAATACCTTACCGAGTTGTTTAATCTAATTGACGAGAGATCAATCTCTGCTATCAAAAAAATTATTATAAGTGTTTTCTTCGCAGACATTGATTCAGATGAATTATCAATAGCAAAACCTTCTCAATTAGCAGAAATTATTATTGCCAATCTAAAGAATGGACCTGATTTTAAAACCTCACAATTTGAGTATGGAACTGTTTTAATTCAACCTATTACCGATGAGACCTTTTATGTTCCTTCGCGCGGAAATATCGGGATTGATATTAACATTGATCAATTATCGATATCTTTTGACTCCTATAGAAGAGCCATTGATTACTTAGCTAAAAAGAAGCAGAATTCGAAATCCCCATGGTTGTTGATCTGGAGTTTAGACTTTTGGATAATAAAAGCGGACTATGGTCCTCAAATCGTAGAATATATAAAAACAGCTTTTTCTACAAGCAAATTTGAAAAGGTTTTTTTTGTTGAATCACTTGGTGGTGAAGGTATGTTTGAAGCAAATTTTACGATCCACCGAATCAAGGAATAGATCCATGTCCATCGCCCGACACCACAACGAATGGCTTTCTCTGATTGAAATTTCCGGCCCGTTTTTGAGCCTGCCGGTGCTGATGCGCACCTTCCCCCAGGGATTGGAAGCGCTTGACCGCGATGGCCTGGCGGAGCTGCGCCTGGCGTATGAGGAATGGCTGGATGACCAGAACAGCCTGCGTCCCTCGCCGGCTATTCATTCGGTGTGGGTACGCTATGTCCTCGAACACGTTCTCGGCTTGGAAAAGAGCCATCTGCTCGAAGGTCCCGCGATACCGGCGACCCTGCAAGCCTTTGTTGCCGAACAGGGCGAGACCCTGCGCCCCGATCTCGCGATCGTTTCCAATGATCCATCCGCTCAAAAACCGCGTATGCTGATCCAGATCTGCCCCATCACCCAGGGGCTGGAGAAATCCATGCAGAACCACCGCTGGAAAGCCTCGCCGGCCATGCGCATGCTCGAACTGCTGCGCGTCACCGGCGCTTCGCTGGGTCTGGTGACCAACGGCGAGCAGTGGATGCTGGTCAACGCTCCCAAAGGGGAGACCAGCGCGTTTGTCTCCTGGTATGCCGCCCTGTGGCTGGAAGAGCCGCTCACTTTGCGGGCTTTTTCTTCATTACTATGTGCAACACGCTTCTTCTCGGTGGCGGACGAGGATACCCTGGAAGGCATGCTCAAAGACAGCGTCAACGAGCAGCAAGAAGTCACCGACCAGTTAGGCTACCAGGTGCGCCGGGCGGTGGAGGTGTTGATCCGCGCCATTGATAAGGCCGACCAGGACTGCGGTCGAACGCTTTTAATGGACATACCCGAAAAAGATTTGTACGAGGCTGCCCTGACGGTGATGATGCGCCTGGTTTTCCTCTTTTCCGCCGAAGAGCGCGGACTGTTGCTGTTGGGTGACCCGCTTTACGATCAGAACTATGCCGTCTCCACCCTGCGCGCTCAGCTGCGTGAAACCGCCGATCAGCAGGGTGAAGAGGTGCTGGAGCGCCGCTTCGATGCCTGGTGCCGCCTGCTGGCCACCTTCCGCGCAGTGCATGACGGTATTCACCACGACCGGCTAAACCTGCCGGCCTACGGCGGTAGCCTGTTTGACCCTGAACGTTACCCGTTTTTGGAAGGTAGAACTACCCAAACCACTAGAGAAAATGTGGTTCTTCCCATCTCGAACCGCACGGTGCTGCACCTGCTGGAAGCGCTGCAGGTTCTGCGCGTCAAGGTGCCCGGCGGTGGACCAGCAGAAGCCCGGAGGCTCTCCTTCCGCGCGCTGGATGTGGAACAGATCGGTCACGTCTATGAAGGCTTGCTGGATCATATTGCTGTGCGTGCAGGCGATCCCGTGCTGGGTCTGGCTGGCACACGCGAGAAAGAACCGGAGCTATTGCTGCCCACCCTGCGGGCGGAAGAAGTCAAAGGCGAGAAGAGTTTTCTGGCCTTCCTCAAAGAGCTAACTGGCCGTTCAGAAAACGCGCTGCGCAAAGCCCTGCTGGAAAGACCGGACGTGTTCACCAACCAGCACCTGCTCATCGCTTGTAACAACGATGCAAAGATGCTGGAGCAGGTGGCGCCGTATGCCGGCCTGCTGCGCGAGGATGACTTTGGCTACCCGGCAGTCTTCTTGCCAGGTAGCGTATACGTGACCGCAGGCGCCACCCGCCGCGCCACCGGCACGCATTACACACCGCGCAGCCTGACCGAACCGATCGTGCAGCATACCCTGGAACCGCTGGTTTACACCGGTCCAGCTGAGGGGCTGCCCAAAGAAGAATGGAAACTGAAAAGCCCTGCCGAACTGCTGGAACTGAAGGTCTGCGATATGGCCATGGGCTCAGCCGGCTTTTTGGTGCAGGTGATCCGCTACCTCTCGGAGCGGTTGGTTGAAGCGTGGGATATTTTGAATCCTGAAGGCAGTAATCCGGGTCTTCGGATAACCCCCGAAGGCCAGCCCGCCAGCGGCAAACCGGGCGAGCTGATCATTCCCACCGACGACGAAGAACGCCTGGTGCTGGCGCGCCGCCTGGTGGCGGACCGCTGCATTTACGGCGTGGATAAGAACCCGCTGGCGGTGGAGATCGCCAAGCTCTCCATCTGGCTGACCACTATGGACAGGGGCCGGCCTTTCACCTTTCTGGATCACGCCCTCAAATGCGGCGATTCACTGGTGGGCGCGGACGAAGACATGTACCGCAAGTGGGCCTACAGCCTGAAGGGTGCGCAATTTACGCTTTACCTGACCACGCTGGAAGAATTTACCGCCGCCGCCCGCCAGAAACGCAAGGAACTGGAAAGCTTCACTGTGCTGGACGTGCGCGATGCCGAGCATAAGGCCGAACTGCTGAAGGAAGCTGACGCTGCCCTGGCGCGCGTGAAACTGGGCTGCGATCTGCTGGTGGGTGTGCGTTTGCTGGGATTGAAACCCGCCGAACAGGAAACCATGCTCTCGCATTTACTGTGGGATTACGTTGCCGGCCTGCCCATGGATACCCCTGACGCCCAACAAGCCCTCAACGCAGCAAGAAAAGAGTATGCTTTCCACTGGCCATTTGAGTTCCCTGAAGTTTTTGAGAAAGGGGGATTTAGTGCATTTGTTGGAAATCCTCCATTTCGAGGGGGATTAATGATTACCCGAGATTTTAATTTAGCCTATACAACTGTTTTAAAATCTGATGTACAAGAAGCAAGTGCAACTACTGACCTATGTGCATATTTCTTTAGAAAAGCTTACGCAAAATTAACGTCTAAAGGCTGTTTAGGAATGGTCGCGACCAACTCAATCGGCGAAGGGGATACTAGAGACGCCTCATTAACAAGTATCCTTAATAAAAATGGCACGATAATTTATGCAATTTCTTCATTTGATTGGCCAGGAGAAGCAGCCTTACATGTTGCGATAATAGTAATTACTAAAAATACTTGGAATAATTTACGCATCTTAGATGGCTGTCAATCCAAATATATTAATAGTGGGCTTAAAGACGCCTTTGAAATGTTAGGTCCTAAGCAGTTAAATGAAAAAATTGCTCAAGGTTTCTTAGGAACCACTGTATATGGAACAGGCTTCTTTCTATCTAACATTGACGAACAACAGTTGATTCGGATTGACGAAAATAATAAAAAATTCATTCGTCCATTTCTTAATGGTGAAGATGTTTTAAACACAAGCATTCCTGTCCCTTCGCGTAAAGTTCTTTATTTCCAAGGGATGACTTTACAGGAATTGCAGAGCTATCCTTCAATATATAAATATGCAAAGGAAAAAATCTTTCCACAGAGACAAAATAGTGGAAGTAAAAATAGGCGTGAGAATTGGTGGTTATACACATCCCCAGCAGAAGACCTTTACGAATCTATTAAAAAAAATAATTTAACAAAGGTTTTAGTAACATGTTTTACAAGCAAATTTGTTATTTTTGTCTTTCAACAATCCGAAATGATATTTTCAAATGCAGTAATTGTTATATCGACAGAACAGTATTCAAAATTTTCATTACTTCAATGTACTATTCATTCAGTTTGGGTGAAAGAACATAGTTCGACTCTTGATACTCGACAGAGGTATGCATTATCAGATTGTTATGATACTTATCCAAAACCAGAAAACGAATTAAAACTTGAAAATATTGGGAGAGAATATTATCAATTACGTAGTAATATCATGATCTCTACCAACATCGGATTAACAGCTTTATACAATAGTTTCCATAGTCCTAAAGAAAAAACTGCCGACATTGTTCTCCTGCGCGAGCTGCATGTGGAAATGGACAACGCTGTGGCCGCCGCCTACGGCTGGAGCGATCTCGACCTGGGGCACGGTTTCCATGAAACGCCGCAGGGCGTGCGTTTTACCATCTCCGAAGCTGCTCGCCGAGAGGTGCTGTCGCGCCTCTTGCAGTTGAATCACGAACGCTATGAGGAAGAGGTCCGCCAGGGGCTGCACGAGAAGGACAAAAAGAAAGCCAAAGAAGAGCAACCTGCTCGGCAAAAACCAAAAAGACTGGCCAAGCTCGAAGGACAGCTGAACCTGCTAGCAGAACCTGAAGTTCCTGTTGCGGTTGAGACTGCTGAGGCTCTACCGCCGACGCCCACATCAGAGATCGGCGGTTGGGACCGCTGCAAATGCCTGGCCTGCGGCAAGACCGTGATGGGTTTTTCCATCGCGGAGCACACCCAGTCCGAGCATCAGGGCAAGGATCCGGGGTATAGGAAGATGGGGGGATAATGGCTGATTTAATTCCAAGAAATTTGCATGTAAATCCACCACCAATGATTGAAATCCTCCCCCACGAGCATGTATTGCAAGCTTGGGAGTGGTGGATATCATGTATTCATCCTAGAGCCGCCCTCTTGGATGGTAATTGTTGCATATATGATCAAAAACGATGGGACATGGACAATCCTACCGAACTTAGGTGGAATGACCATAGTCAAATTACATATATAAGTCGCTTGTTTCTTGTTAGTTTATTAGGCGATATTTCAGAAACGATTTGTATGTCTTTGAATGAGCCATCGTCTCCTGTCCGTATTCCCCCGCCTAGACTGGAAGAACATTATCGAAATTTGATAGCCGGAAATCCCAATCCTGATAATGAACGTGATCGATTTGAAAGGTTTCGATATTCATTATCGGAATCTCTTGCCTTTTGGGTTCAATTGTCATATTTGTCCCAGTCAGTTAGATGTGTGGATAGAACAACCTATTCCATATCACGCCCTAATTTTTTACCAGACGATAAGGGGCCAGATGGACTTGCCGTGATTCTTCAGGAGAATAATGCAAATGTTGAACTGCGATCTGTAAAATCATCAATTATTAGTCCAAAAGCATTAATTACCAGCAATTCATTCAAGAATAATGGGATTCCAACAGACGGAAAACTACTTGATGAGTTCTATAAAGTAGCTTATGAAAGTTATGGATTGGGAAAATTAGAAGACCTATTAGATAAAGTTTGTAGAGTACAAAATATCTCAACAAATTACGAAACTAGAATTGGGCTATTGGGAACATCCAAAGCATATAATGCCATGGTTGTTGCTGATGACAGGTTTGCTTCTTATCCTCTGTTTTCCGGTTTTGATAAAGTTTGCTGCGATGCAACACGCTGTATAGCTACATATATAGGTGCAAATAATTGGGCTCGTTTTTCAGATGAGGTTCATCACGTAGTCGAGAATATGCTGAACGACGCAGGGGTAATCTAATGTATAGTCGGCAATTGCAAGATCAGTTATCTAATGTTGGTCAAATCGGCCATGTTGATCCGGCTAGCATTAAACTTCTGGATCGGAGTATGTCTGCTTACCTGAAAGTATTGGCGGGCTACCTAAACGCAGATATGAATCCGAATTCTGATCCGCTATTAATTACATTAGATGCCTTATTTATTAGTCGCGCTCTATCCATGATGGAACTATCTCCTATGGTGGAAAGCGGTCATTACTTGGTTGGAATGGCTTTTGAACAATCAGGTGAACTCCTATCAAGAAAATATTTGACCACAGAGCAAGGTTCTACAGAGCCCTTAAAGAATGACTTGTGGTATCGCCTTCTATTATCATTCCTGCACTATCTTGCTGGAGGGCATCGCGTCCAAGCATTAAGTATTTTGAATCGTCTAGACGGTTTTAAGAAAATTGTACTAAACACACCCTATGCAGGATCTTATGAGCAAGCAACTGATTCTCTCAGAAGACTTTTTAATGGGAGAACTGTTGCGTACCCGGCAAATTATTGGGAACAATTATTCTTTAGAAACCCTGAAGGAATAAGCACTCAAGAAGGAAAAATAAATAGGCTTGCATCTCAGGTAAGAACACGCCGTCAGGAGGCTTTATCGGATCTTGGATTAGAAAATGCATCAGAATGGTTATTTCGACAGGGAGTGAGAGAAAATGAAGCCCCAGCATTTTGGGAAGCATACCTGCAAAATCTCGAGCAGAGGGGAATTACCAACTTCACAAGCGAGCAGAGAGGTCCTAACGGCTTTCAAGATTGGCTTCAGATTGATCGCGACTTATTAGTTATTCTTCCAACCGGTTCTGGAAAATCAATTATCGGTGAGCTTCGCACAGCTCTAACATTAGCAAAAGGGAAACAGGTTGTTTGGCTGTTACCTTCAAGGGCATTGGTCCGCCAAGCACATCGTGAACTAACTAAAGCATTTGAAATACTTAATGTTAGCGTCGAAGAACTACCAACTACGGAGGACTTTGAACCATTCTTTATCGAAGATTTACCTGCAGGCAGATATGTTGCTGCTACAACTCCTGAAAAATTAGCTGCACTAATTCGAGCAAATCCAGATTCTATGCGTAATGTCGGTTTGGTCATATTAGATGAAGCCCAAAAACTTTTCGATTTGAAAAGGGGAACAACAATTGAATACGTGTTACAGGAGATTCAACATTTACTACCTATTGCTAAATTTGTGCTTATGTCGGCCCAAATTGATTCTATGATACGTTTACAAGATTTTTTCCATCGATTACGCGGTGACAGGGATTTTAGAGAATTGATATCCGATAGACGCCCCACGAGAAGAATGTATGGCGTTATCACGAATGCAATTGAAGATCACTTTTGGAAACCAGAATTGCAAATATATCCTCCAGGTTTACAGAATGAGGGTGGGGTAACAGAAAGTCCATTTCGAATTTCACTACAAAAGCATATCAGGTCTGCAAATCCAAACTCTATGGATATTGTTCAGCCACTTGTTTTAAAATTGACAGAAACCCCATTACGGACTGCGGTGTTTGTGCGTACTCCTATAAATACCGAAACCCAAAGTGAAAGAATCGCATCCAAAATTGATACTGTTCGTGAATTGCCTCATAGCGACTTGGCTCGATTACGGATTGAACTAGGTCGCGAATCCGTTATTCAGACCTATGGTGGTAAGGGGATCGCTCCACATCATGCTGGTTTAACCCCCTTGGAACAGCACACAGTTGAAAAATGGGAACGAAGGCGAGAAATTAATACAGTTGTTGCCACCTCAACTCTTGCAGAAGGTGTAAATCTTCCGATCGATATTTCGATAATTACATATACTACTCGTTATGATAACGGACAATGGGTTGATGTTCCCCTAAATGAAATTCAGAATATGGTTGGAAGAGCAGGGCGCGCAGGTCATGTGTCGGATGGGTTGTGTTTAGTAGCCCTTCCATCTAATAGGAGAAATCCTATTATGGTCGATTCTGCAAGGAGATTTTTCTTTCGCCAGGAACGAATTCAAAATTTCCTTGGATTATCAAGACTTCTCATTAAAGCCATTCAAACACACGCATCAGAAGAAGAGTGGCTTTACGAATATGACGGGTTAGATTTTAGTGAATGCCAAACTTTAGTAAATTTTGTTACCAATATTGGTCTGGATCCCAATCACTTCGATAATCGTTTGCGCGAGAAACTCCGACAATATCCATCGATACAGGATTTGCAGGAGTACTTTGGAGATGGGCTAGATGTGCTCGCCGCACTTAATCATGATCTTATTCCTATTGCCGAAAGAATAACCAATATTTGTGAAAATGACCCAAATCTATATTTGGCACTTTCAAGGACTGGGATTCCACTCGAATTGTTGCAATACTACTTAACTAGATTAGATGAGCGTGAGCGTTTGATTGGTCAGGATGATCCCGGAATAATGATCTGGGCGGATAATGTCGTTCATAATGGATTTCTTCTCTGTCAAATTCGGACTTGG
>ERZ1026792.2131-NODE-2131-length-10865-cov-1.936115_pt1 | contig 10865 bp, 5 predicted proteins | sample MGYA00520884_ERZ1026792 | MGnify/ENA primary metagenome ERZ1026792 (study PRJEB33270, sample SAMEA104284473) | anaerobic digester metagenome | biome: Anaerobic digester microbiome; feature: mesophilic sludge digester; material: Anaerobic digester biomass | place... | reverse complement strand
GGCCTGGATGCCAGGGTGGCGGCACAGCGAATCGGCCAGCAGCGGGCCAACATCGTCATGGAGGGTGACGTCGCTGACGGTGTGGATGGGAATGGGGTTGTAGACGTAGTGACCGATGCCGCCCGACAGCATGAGGACGGCGCCCTTGCCGGAGGTCGCGGCCGGCGGCGTCAGGTAGAGCTGCTGCGCCAGCGACGAAGCGCCGCCTTCGATCAGCTCGATGGTCAGATCGGCCATGCAGTCGGTGAAACGGCGCAACTGATCGAGCGTCGGAGCATCGCCCACGTGCAGGTTCAGGCCCAGGTGAGCGAGAATAGCCAGCGCGGGCTGCGCCAGGTGACGAATCTGCCCGCTGCGCCGCTCGATTTCCATGATGCGACCGCCGTAGTTCATGGCGGCCGCGGCCACGGCCGCGCCGGCGTGGAACATAGCCGAATTGGCGCTGCCGCCGCCGATGTCCACGTTGGTCACTTTGCAGAAATACTTCTGCGAATAGGCGGCCGCGCCGGCGCCGCGCCCGGCAATCAACGATTCCAGGTGCGGCCCGGCCACGGTCACGACGAATTCACCGGCCAGCCCGCCCAGGGCGTGCAGAATCTGCTCGGCGTTCTTCTTCTTGGCCGTTTCGCCAGTGATGATGACCGCGCCGGTTTCCACCTGGCGCGGATCAACGCCGGCGCGGGCATATTCTGCCTTGACCAGGGCGGTCAGCCGCGCCACATCAATCGTGTCGGCATCGGCCAGCGGCGTGAGGGTCACCGGGCTTTGGTAAAGCACCTCTTTGGCGGTGATTCCCACGCGCGGCACCTGCGCGGCGCCGGCCGCATTGGCCAGGGTCAGGCGCGAGAAGACGATCTGGGTGGTGGTCGTTCCCACGTCCAGCCCGACACTGAGCATTGTGCGGGAGGTTTCGGTCATGAAGCGTCACTTTCAGCGGGCAGGCCCCGCCCCATTGCCATGTTCGGCGACTCACTCAAGTCGCTGCAACGACTGGCGAATCCCACCTGCGTGGGCTTCGCCCCAAGATCGAAATGCACCCCAGCGACAACCTTGTCACACCACGCCATTGATGGGGAAGGCCGGGCCACATTTCAGGTTCTGTTGGCCCGTGACAGCCGGAGAGCGCCGCCTACGCTCGCCGGCTGCCGCGGGATCAACGCGCGGCGCGGGCTAGGAGTGCCCGTGCGCGGCCGCGGCCATGTCAGTCTCGATCTTACGCAAGGCTGCTTCATCGGAGGCCGTGGGGCCTTTGAAGCGGCGCTTGGCGTCCACTTGCCAGTAGATCAGCATGAAGACCGCCATCAGGATGATGGACCAGCCGGCCAGCTCATTCGGCGGGATGGAGAACAACACCGTAATGAAGGCAATCCAAGCCAGGGCCAGCACGTTGATGAGGACGCCCCAGTTCTTGAGGCTCCAGGGAGCCGTCTTGGGCGTGGTGAACTCACCCTGTTTACGTAGTTTGTTGCGCAGGTTCAGATAGATCGGCAGGCCGTAAGCGACGTAGAGTGCGGTGGTGCTGACGGCCACGACGACGGTGTAGAGCGCCGACCAGACCGTGAGCAGCACAGCCAGGGTGCAGGTGATGACGATGGACCAGACCGGCGTGCGCAGCGTGGGGTGGATCTGCTTGATGAGGCGATAGCCGGGCATGCCGTCATCGCGAGCAAAGGCGAACCACATACGGCTCATGCTGGTGATGGAGGAAAGCCCGCACAACCACATGGCGACGCCGATGATGATGGCGATGATGTGGCCGAAGAAGATCCTGTCGAAGTTCTCGTAGACGATGTAGAGGACAGCCGGGCCGTTGGCCGCGTCCACGGTCTTGGCAATGTCGCCGCCAGGAATATGCAGGGTCAGGATGAGGAGCATGACGTAGCCGACGACGAACGAAACGGCGACGGAGAGGAAGACGCCCCAGGCGCTGTTCAAGCGGGCCATGACCGTCTCCTCAGCCACGTGCGCCGAGGCGTCGTAACCGGTGTAGGTCCACTGCGCCTGCAAGAGTCCGAGCACGAAGGCGAGGACGATGCCGCCACCGGCATACAGCCCCATCATGCCCGGTATTTTCATCATCAGGGAGTTGAAGGGGGGCAAGGTGCCGGCGACGAACGTATTGGCTATGCTAGCCGGTTCCACGGTGGTGACGCCCTGGAAGAGAAAGCTGAAGGGCTGCGTGTGCTTGCCAAAGAAGGTCAACAGCAGGGCCATGATCAAGACGCCGCCGATGTGCCAGTAGACGCTGAAATCACTCAGGCGCGCCGTCAGCTTGATACCAAAGACGTTGATCAGCACCTGCGGGACCATGATGACCATCATCACGACGATCATGGTCATCGTATTGGTCGTGTCAATGGCGGTGCCGAAGAGGCGATTGAATGCGCCGGCAATGTAAATGGCGGCGGCGAAGTCAATGCCCGCGGTGATCATGATCTGCCCAAGCATGTTGAACCAGGCGGTGACCCAGGCCCACTTGATGCCGCCCAGGCGGTGCGCCCAGAAGTAGAGGCCGCCGGCCGTCGGGTAGGCTGAGGCGAGTTCGGCCATCGAGGCCGCAATACAGAGGGTGAAGAAACTGACGAGAGGCCACCCGAAGGTGTTGATGATGGGGCCGGCAAACTGCAGACCGTATCCAAAGAGAAGGATCGCGCCGGTCAAAATGGAAATGATGGAAAACGAGATGGCGAAATTGGAGAAGCCTCCCATTTCACGGAACAACTGCTGTGCGTAGCCCATCTTGTGCAGGTCGCGCATGTCCTCGCGGATCATCTCTTCGCGCGACTTACCCTTGTAAGCCATGAGTTCTGCTCCTTTCCTCGAACGAAACACGAATATGAAGTTGATCGAAACAGGCGGGTTGGCGTGGAGAGACGCTATTGTAATGGCTTTTGAGAAAAATGCAAAACCGTACCCCCCTACCACCAGCAGTTCCAAATGTAGCACACATTCAACCACAAAGAGCACATGCGGGGGTTGGTGAACACAAAGAAACGGCAGATCAGACGCAAATCGGCAACTTCTCTGCGTTCTTTGTGATCTCTGTGGTTAAAAACCAGGCTACATTTGAAACTGCTGCCCTGCCACTGGTGCGGTAAAGGGCGGAGATTCGGGCTTTTCCTAACGGCGGCCGATGATGATGCCTTCGGTCAGGGTCATGGAGACGCTCTTCTCGCTGCGCACGGGCTGCAAGAAGGCGTAGACGCTGCGCTCGGGGTCGAGCAGCCAGGCCTCCAGGTAGGCGCTCATGGGCGCGGAGACCGCCATGCGGCGCAGCCAGCCGTGGAAGTCCATCGTTTTACGCAGGGTTTCGGTGTGGGTGACCCGCAGACCGACCGCCTGAAACAGATCGGCCAGTTCTTGCAACGTCAAGGCGCGTCCGTGGCTGGGATCGCGCATCTTCTCGAAGCTGTTGATGGCTTTGGCGACGGCAGGATCAGCCGGGACGATGTTGTCAATGATGGCAACGAGGCCCTCGCGACGACAGACGCGCACCATCTCGGCCAGGGCGCGCTCCGGCTGCGGGAAATGGTGCAGGGCGATGCGACAGATCACCAGATCGAAGCTGCCAGGGCGGAAGGGCAGCTTCTCCACGTCTCCCAGCTCGAAGGTCGCATTGCCGATGCCTCGTTCGTCCGCCAGGGCGCGCGCCTGGCTGATCATCTGCGGCGTCAGGTCGCTGCCTACCACGTGCTGCACATGCGGCGCCAACGCCAGTGCGGTGTGGCCGGCGCCGGTTGCCACGTCCAGCACTTCCCAGTGCGGCTGCGGCTGCACCAACTCGATCAAACGGCCTAAACTCGCGCCCTGCGCATGCACCTTGCTGGTGGCATAGCCCGCGGCCGACGCCCCAAACTGCTGCCGCACCAGGTTCTTGGTTTCTTCACTCATGGTTTTCTCCTCGGTCGGCGAATCGCGCCATCCACGCCGCCGCCGCCCAACAACGATTCATTGGCTGCATTCACGATCGCATCCACCTCCAGCCGCGTCAGGTCCCCTTCATCGCCTTCGTGCTCCTCACTTCGCGCCTTCGTGCCTTCGCGCTTCGCGCCTTCGTGTCACTTCGCGCCTTCGTGCTCCTCTTTCTTCATCGTCAAACTCACGCGCCCACGCTCGCGTTCGATCTTGAGCACGCGTACGTCCACCACATCGCCTACTTTGACCACCTCGTGCGGGTTGCGTACATAGCGCGGCCCCATCTCGCTGACATGCACCAGGCCATCGTGCTTGACGCCAATGTCCACGAACGCGCCGAAATCCACCACGTTGCGCACGGTGCCCTGCAGCGCCATGCCCTCGCGCAGGTCGTCCAGGCTGAGGATGTCCCTGCGCAGTACTGGCGCGGGCAGGTCTTCACGCGGGTCACGTCCTGGCCGGCGCAGCGCCTCCAGGATGTCGGTCAAGGTGGGCACGCCCACTTCGAGCAACTCGGCCACCTCCTCGATACGGTGCTGCTGCATGTAGCGCGTCACCAGGCCGGACAGGTCCTTAGCCTTGAGGCCGATGCCCAGCAGGTCGAGCAGGCGCTTGACCACCGCGTACGATTCGGGGTGAATGGCGGTGTTGTCGAGCGGATTGGCGCCGTCGGGCACGCGCAGGAAGCCGGCCGCCTGCTCGAAGGCTTTCGGCCCCAGCCCTTTGACCTTCTTCACATCGCTGCGGCTGCGGAATGACCCCTCCTGATTGCGGTGCTCGACAACGTTCTGGGCAACCTTCTTGCCGATGCCGGCCACATATTGCAGCAGCGCCGCGGACGCGGTGTTCACGTCCACGCCGACCAGGTTGACCGCATCTTCCACGACGCCATCCAGGGCTTGCTGCAATTTTTTCTGATCCACGTCATGCTGGTAAAGACCGACACCAATGCTCTTGGCATCAATTTTGACCAACTCGGCCAGCGGGTCCTGCAAACGCCGTGCAATGCTGATGGCCCCGCGCACGGTCACATCCAGATCGGGGAATTCCTCGCGCGCCAGCGGTGAAGCCGAGTAGACGGAGGCGCCGGCCTCGCTGACCAGGGCGTAGGCCACGTCACGGCCGGACTTCCCGCCTGCGGCGCCCAACTCGCCAATCACTTCCGCGACCAACTGCTCCGTTTCGCGACTGGCGGTGCCGTTACCAATCGCGATCACCGCCACCTGGCCGTTCTCGATCACGGCGCGTAGTTGACGCTTGGCCTCGCTCCACTGTTTTTGCGGTTCGTGGGGAAAGATGGCAAACGAGCCGAGGTACTTACCGGTCTCATCTACCAGCGCCACCTTGCAGCCGCTGCGAAAGCCGGGGTCAATGCCCAACACCCGCCGGCGCTTGAGCGGCGCTTGCAGGAGCAGGCTCTTGACATTGGTGGCAAAGGTCAGGATGGCCTGATCGTCCGATTTTTCGGTCAGGCCGCCGCGCACGTCACGTTCGACGGCCGGCTGGATCAGGCGTTCGTAGCCATCGGCGATCGCCATCTGCACCTGCAGCGCCACGGCCGAGCGGCGGTCCTTGATAAACTGGCGGCCGATGTTGTCCAGGATTTCCTCATCCGGGCCATGCAGCGTCGCTTTGAGCACGCCCTCTTTTTCGCCCCGGTTGATCGCCAGAAGCTGGTGCGCGGGCACATCCTTGAGCGGCATGGCAAAATCATGGTACATCTCGTACTTCTGGCCCGGGTCAGCGCCGACCGCGGCCAGCTTGACCACCAGAAGCCCCTGACCCAGCGTCTTGCTGCGCGCAAACGCCCGCACCTGGGCATCTTCGCTGACCACTTCGGCCACGATGTCACGCGCGCCGGCCAGCGCCGCCTCCGCATCGGCCACCTCCGCGGCGATGAAGGTGGTGGCCAGGGCGGTCAGTTGGCCGCTGAGCTTTTCAGGGTGCAGCAGCACCTCGGCCAATGGCTCCAACCCGCGCTCACGGGCCTGCATCGCGCGCGTGCGGCGCTTGGGGCGATAGGGCAGGTAGAGGTCTTCGACGCGCTGCAGGGTGGTCGCGGCCCGAATCTCCTGCTCCAGCGCCGGCGTCAGTTTGGCCTGCTCAGCAATGCTCTTCAGCGCCGTCTCCTGGCGAGCGTGCAGGTTGCGCAAATAGTCCAGGCGACTCTCGATTTGCCGTAGTTGTACTTCGTCCAGGCCGCCGGTCACTTCCTTGCGGTAGCGGGCAATAAAAGGGATGGTGTTGCCATCGTCCAGCAAGGCAATGGTGGCGCTGACCTGCTGCGGGCTGATACCCAATGCGCGGGCGATCGTTGTCGGAATAGCTGGGGTGACAGGCGCCAGGACTGGCGCGTGGGTTGTCTGCGTGGTCATCGGTCTCGATTGCTTTCAGGAATCCGCACCGGACTGACCGGCGCACGCGCGATGATAGCACATTTTTTCGCCTCTGGCAACACATGGCGCCATTCGTGCGATTCGTGGCGGGGGCTAATTTTTTCTGCCACGAATTTCACCGATTTTCACGAATTGTCTGCGCTCTGTTTCGTGTGAATTCGTGCGATTCGTGGCGGGGGCTGATTTTTTTCTGTCACGAATTTCAGCAGTTTTCACGAATTATTGTCTCCGCATGAAGCTGATGTTATAATCTGACGCAACATGTTTTTCCAACCGCGTTGAACCTGGGGGACACCTATGACAGCTAACCCAACTCCTTCCGATCTGCTGGCCTCCCTGCGCCGCGCGATCGAGGCGCAGGATGATGACCTGGCGGAGCATTTCGTGCGCCGGCTGACAACCGCTGATGGCGCGCTGGTGGCCGAGCTGGTCACCTGGCTCGATGATCCTGATACCGACCGGCGCTGGTGGGGGGCGCGTACCCTTGTTGCAGTGGCCGGCCTGGCTGGCGATGGCGCAACCGCGCTGGACCCGCTGCGCAAGCGTTTGCGCGACGATGACGCCAGCATCCGCTGCGCCGCGGCCCTGGCGTTGGCCGAACTTGGGCTGGTCGAAGCCACTGACGACCTGGTTGAGACCCTGAGCGATGTCAACGGCTGGGTGCGGGCATCGGCCGCGGATGCCCTGGCGCTGATGGGGGAGAAGGCCGTGCCGGCCCTCGCGACCGTGCTTGCCACCGGGCCGCAGGGCGCACGGTCACGCGCCGCCCACGCCTTGAGCAAGATCCGTACCCTGGAGACTGCCGAGGTGTTTTACCGTTACCTGCAAGATGAAAATCAACTGGTGCAGGCCTATGCGTATGATACCCTGGACCAAATGGGGTTCTTGCGCACTATCCTGGTGGTTTGACCGTGGTGCATTTCAACGGCGTTTGCTGTGAAGTAAGGAGACCGCATGATTCAGACACGCGCTGAGTATGAACAACAGGAACGCGAACACCTGGCGCCGTATGCCATGCAGAGCGGCGCCAGCCGCGGCCGCCGCGTGGCCGAGGAAGAACCGGCCTACCGCTCGGTCTTCCAGCGCGACCGTGACCGCATCATCCACACGACCGCGTTCCGGCGCCTGGAGTACAAGACGCAGGTCTTCGTCAACACCGAGGGCGATCATTACCGCACCCGCTTGACTCATTCGATCGAGGTGGCGCAGGTGGGGCGCAGTCTGGCGCGGGCCTTGCGCGCCAACGAAGACCTGACCGAGGCCATCTGCCTGGCGCACGACCTGGGCCACCCGCCCTTTGGTCACACCGGCGAGCAGGTGCTGAACGGCCTGATGCAGGGCTTTGGCGGCTTCGATCATCAGCGCCAGACGATGCGCATCCTGGACAAGCTGGAAAAGCGCTATACGGCCTTCGACGGCCTCAATCTGACCTATGAAGTGCGCGAGGGTGTGGTCAAGCATGACACCGACTACGACGTGACCGACGCTGCGGGCTACGACCCGGAACTGGCCGGTACGCTGGAGTGTCAGTTAGCCAACCTGGCGGATGAAATTGCCTACAACACCAGTGACCTGGACGACGGTCTGCGCGCCGGGCTGCTGCGCATCGAAGATGTGCGGCAGCAGCCGTTGTGGCAGCAGGCCCTGGCCAGCCTGGGCGAATCGCCAGAGCAGCCGCTGGATGATCTCTTGCGCCACCGCGTGATCCGCCGCCTGGTGGGCATCTTCATCCGCAACGCCATCGAGGCGACGGCCGCCGCCCTGACTGAGAATCACGTTCATTCGGTCGCGGCGCTGCGCGGCCAGGGGCGCAACCTGGCCGGCTACACCCCTGCGTTTGCCGCGGACAGTCGGGAGATGAAGCGCTTTCTGCTGGCAAATTTCTACCGTCACTACCGCGTGATCCGCATGGCCAGCAAGGCCCAGCGCGTGCTGACCAACCTGTTCAACGCCTACTTGCAGGAACCCCTGCAGATGCCGGCCAGCACCCAGGTCAAAATTGACAGCGAGCCGGAAGGCCTGCACCGCGTGATCTGCGACTACATCGCCGGCATGACCGACCGCTACGCGCTGGAAGATCATGCCAAGCTGTTCGACCCGGCCGTCAGAGTCTGATCGAGGAGGTGTTCGATGTCTAATTTCGCATCCGGAATGGCTGAAAGCACGCTGCGCGACGCGCTGCGTCTGCTGATTGCCCGCTGGCCCACCCTGGACGCGGTCAGCGCGGCGGACATCCGCGCGGCGCTGACTGCGCCTTACGAGCAACTGCGCCAGGCCACGAACCAGTTCCAGCCGGTGAACGCGGCGGTCGCGGCCCTGGGCGCACTCGACCAGGCGCCGAGCGGCCGCCGACTCCTGGCAGTCATCCTCGACCCAGCCCGTGAAACGAACGCCATGCGCGGCATCGCGTTCAGCGATCCGGATTTGGCGCGGGAAATCCTGGCGATGCTGGAGCAGATCCTGCAGATTACTCATGACTCCAAACCCTACCCGGTCAGCCGACTCTCCTACTGGCCGGAAAAGGCGAAGAACATCCTGCGCCAGGTGGTCGAGGCGCTTCTCGCCGGCCGGGACCGCCTGGACGCTGCGGTTCAGGCCGATCTAGGCCGCCTGTTCCTGGAGACGGCCCGCCGCCTGGAAGAGGCGGCTACTTTCGAAGAACGCGGCGCGGCGGCGGTCTGGTTCCTGGAGCAGATTGATGTGATTGCACCGGATGTGCCGGAAGTGCCGCCGCTGCTGCAGAAAGCGGCCAGACAGGCGGACGAGTCTGCGGAACCTACCTGGCGCAAGGGGGTGTTGCCCGACAGAAATACATCGGAGCTTGTTGATCTCCTGCGCCGGGCCGGCGCCGCGGACCGGGAGATGGCGACTGCCATGCCGCCTGATGATGAGCCATCGGATGCTGATGAAGTGGCCGTCGTGCAGCGCTACGGCGCGGTGGAGTTCCCCGGACGGGTGCTGCACCGGCTGGCCACCCGCCTGACCGTGCGCCTGACCGAACAGCAGGCTAGGGGCGCAGTCAGCACCCCGACCGCCATGTCGGTGCAGGTGGGCGAGGCGCACCCGGTGACGGCCGTCGTCCTGGCGCCCGATTTCGTCATCTTCGACGCCAACTGGAACCTTGCGCACACCGGCGAGCTGGTGGTCAAGGCCAGCGGCGATTCCGCCCCGTTGATCTTCGAACTGCTGCCCAAGTCGCCCGGCGCCAAATCGGTGGCGGTGGACTTCCGCCAGAACGACCGCCTGCTGGGCACGGTTGGCCTGCAGGTGGAGGTGGTCAGCACTGTCGCGGAACTGGGCGCGGGGCCGGCGCAGGCGCAGGCGCTGTCTACCCAGGCGGTGATGACCATGCCGGATCGCGACCTGCCGCCGCCGCAGTTGGAACTGCGCATCAAAGCCGCCGATTCGGCCCACACCACCTTCGAGTTCACCCTGCATTCCAAACTGGCCGGCTTCAACTGGAAATCCATGGGCACGCACACGTTCGCGGGCCAGCCGGCCGAGGAGATGAAGAGCTACTTCAAGAGGCTCAACGATCTGGCGCGGCAGACGGGCGGCTCACTGCCCGACAAGGACAAACAGACCGAGTTGAAGACCCTGGGCGAGAACCTCTTTTTCGATGCCTTCCCCGAAGCCTTGCAGCGCGCCCTGTGGGCCATAACGGCCAGGATCACCAGCCTGATCATCACCTCCGACGAGCCGTGGATTCCCTGGGAACTGGCGCGCATCTTCGACCCAGAGACGCGGGCGGAAGGCGATTTCCTGTGCAGCCGCTTCACCGTCGCGCGCTGGCTGGCCGGCGACGGCATGACCGCGACGCTGCCCAACCGGGGAATGACGGCCATCATTCCCAGCACGAATCTGATCTACACCGCGGCCGAATACGAGGCCCTGCAGGAACTGTGGCCGGATGATACACTGATCGCGCTGACCGACGCCGCCGCCACGACTCGTGACGTGATCATCCGGCTGAAGGACAGCCGGCTTGCAGGCATCGTGCATGTCGCCAGTCACGGCGCGGCCGGCGATGACCCGGCCCAGTCCACCATTACGCTCAGTGATGGCAAGCTGCGACCGACGGACATCTCACGGAGCACGCGCTACACGCGCCGCCCGCTGATCTTCTTCAACGCCTGCGAGAGCGGCAGGACCGGTTTTGCCCTGGCTGGGCTGGGCGGCTGGGCCGAGCGCTTCGTGCAGGCTGGCGCCGGCGCGTTTGTCGGCGCCCTGTGGGAAGTCAACGACCGCCTGGCCGCGCAATTCGCCGCCGTGTTCTACGAAAAACTGTTTGGCGGCGCTGCCCTGGGCGACGCATTTACCGCCGCGCGCACAGCCATCCGCGACGCCGCGCCCAACAACCCCACCTGGCTGGCGTACGTCCTCTACGGCGAGCCGCTCAGCCTGCTCCAGGCTGCCCCCGAATGAATTCGGGGTTACGGGGCGTGCGGTGATCCGACGGCCGCGCCCGAATGATGAAATTTGGTAATGCAATCGGGCGCGGCCTCGTTGTCATTCCACCGAATGAATTCGGCGTCTGGTATGAAAAACCTGCTG
>ERZ1026792.2130-NODE-2130-length-10868-cov-2.535425_pt1 | contig 10868 bp, 11 predicted proteins | sample MGYA00520884_ERZ1026792 | MGnify/ENA primary metagenome ERZ1026792 (study PRJEB33270, sample SAMEA104284473) | anaerobic digester metagenome | biome: Anaerobic digester microbiome; feature: mesophilic sludge digester; material: Anaerobic digester biomass... | reverse complement strand
GTACACCGGCCAACATCTCTTTGAACTTCACCGCCTCGGTCATGGGCCGCACTCCTACGTCTCGAGTATGGCCCCTTCCTCCCCCTGGCGGCCCCATTATACCACATTTTCAAATTTAGAATTGCTGAAAGTGCTTCCCTGGGGCCAGCGGGTTGGACCGCTGCGCTCCAACTCGCTGCTACCATCTCCAACCCTTTTGCAACCAATCCCGCCAGTAGGCAAGTCCGTGAGGTGTTATAATAATTGCGGGCAAGACCGGCAAGGGCCGGTCAACTTGTCGCTGCCCGAGCGGTTGTCTGTGTGTTCGCCCGGCCGCTCCTTGCCGGCCGGGATTCCAGGGTTGGGAGAGAAGCACCGTTCTTTGGAGATCGCCATTGAAAGCACCGATACTGTGGCCTCTGCTCGTTTATGCCGTCCTCGTCCTCATCGTGGCCGCCGGCATGCTGGTCCTTTCCTATCTACTCGGCGAGCGCCGGGACCGGGGAGGGAAGGGCGTACCCTACGAATCGGGCATCGTGCCCACCACCTCGGCACGGCTGCGCTTTGGCATCAAGTTCTACCAGGTGGCCCTCTTTTTCGTCATCTTTGACCTGGAGGCCGCCTTTCTCCTCACCTGGGCCATCGCCTTCCGGGACCTGGGCTGGGCGGGCTACGTCGAAGCCGTCATCTTTATGGCCGTCCTCTTCCTGGCCCTGGTCTATCTGTGGCGCGTGGGCGCCCTCGACTGGGGGCCTCGCGCCCACCGTGAGGACAGCGGCCGGAAGGGAGAGGTGGAGCGATGAACCGGCAGCCCGATGCTCCGCGCGAGGGCGGCGACGGCCCGTACGACGAGACGGTCCGGCGCTCGGTGCTCCTCTCGCGGCTCCAGGACCTGTTGGCCTGGGGGCGCAAGTACTCCCTCTGGCCGTTCAACTTTGGCCTCTCCTGCTGCTACGTGGAGATGGCCACCAGCCTGACCAGCAAGTACGACATCGCCCGCTTTGGCTCCGAGGTTATCCGCTCCTCGCCCCGCGAGGCCGACGTGATGGTCATCGCCGGCACCGTTTTTGTCAAGATGGCGCCGGTCATCCAGCAGCTCTACGACCAGATGATGCAGCCGCGCTGGGTCATCTCCATGGGCTCGTGCGCCAATTCGGGGGGCATGTACGACATCTACAGCGTCGTGCAGGGCGTCGACAAGTTCCTGCCCGTGGACCTCTACATCCAGGGCTGCCCGCCCAGCCCCGGGTCGTTCATGTACGGCCTGCTGCGCCTGAGCGAGCTCGTAGGCTCGGAGAAACGGCCCCTGAGCTGGACAATCGGGCCCCAGGTGGTGGAGCGGCCCGATCCCCCCTCCTTCCGCGACCTGAAGCGCGAGGAGCGCCGGAAGCAGCTCTTCTTGCGCTCTCCAGACCATGCAGGCGAGGGATGAGGTGCACGACGTGAGCGCCGAGGAGAGAGGAGTGATCGACCAGGAACGGCCCGCCACGGAGGGCCTCGCCGGCGAGCTGCAAGAGCGCTTTGGCCCGGACATTCTCGCCTGGCAGGAGACAAGGGACGACATGCCTACCCTGTGGGTGGCCCCCGACGCCTTTCGCGACGTCCTGCGCCACCTGAAGACGGGCGTCTCGCAGCCCTACCGCACCCTCTACGACCTGACGGCCGTCGACGAGAGATCCCGGCAGCACCGCGCGGGCCTGCCCGAGGCCGATTTCACCGTGGTCTATACCCTGCGCTCCTACGAGCGCAACGCCGACCTGCGCCTGAAGGTGGGCCTGGAGGGCGAGTATCCCATGGTGCCGACCATCACCGACATCTGGCCGGCGGCCAACTGGTACGAGCGCGAGGCCTGGGACATGTTCGGCATCACCTTCGAGGGCCATCCCAACCTGCGCAGAATCCTGATGCCGCCCGGCTGGAAGGGCCACCCCCTGCGCAAGGAGCACCCCGCCCGCGCCACCGAGATGGGCCCCTTTCAAATGACGGAGGAAAAGAAGGAGGCCGAGCTGGAGCTGCTGCAATTCGAGCCCGAGGAGTGGGGCCTGGAGCGGCGGGGCCTGGAGGGCGAGTTCATGTTCGTGAACATGGGCCCCCAGCACCCGGGCACCCACGGCGTGTTGCGCGTCATCCTCCAGCTCGACGGCGAGGAGATCCTCAACGCCGTGCCCGACATCGGCTTTCACCACCGCGGCGCCGAAAAGATGGGCGAGCGCCAGACGTGGCACACCTACCTGCCCTACACCGACCGCGTGGACTATCTCTCGGGCGTGGTAAACAACCTGGCCTATCTCACCACCCTGGAGAGGCTGGCCGGCATCGACGTGCCCGACCGCGCCAGGGTCATCCGCGTCATGCTCACCGAGCTGTACCGCATCGCCAACCACCTGGTGTGGTACGGCACATTTGCCCAGGACGTGGGCCAGTTGTCGCCCGTGTTCTACATGTTCAGCGACCGCGAGCGCATATTCGACATCGCCGAGGCCATCACCGGCGGCCGCATGCACCCGAGCTGGTTCCGCATCGGGGGCGTCGCCGCCGACCTGCCCCACGGCTGGGAAGAGCTGGTCCGCGATTTCCTCGATTCCATGCCCGCCCGCCTGCGCGAGTACGACAAGCTGGTCATGGACAACGCCATCTTCAAGGGGCGGACGGTGGGCATTGGCCGCTACACCCTGGACGAGGCCATGGAGTGGGGCGCCACCGGGCCCGGGCTGCGCGCCTGCGGCCTGGCGTGGGATCTGCGCAAAATGCGGCCCTACTCGGGCTACGATCAGTTCGAGTTCGAGATTCCCACGGCGACCAATGGCGACAGCTACGACCGCGCCGTGGTGCGCGTGGAAGAGATGCGCCAGAGCCTGCGCATCATTCGCCAGTGTGTGGAGCAGATGCCGCCCGGCCCGTACAAGTCGCTCCATCCCCTGGCCACGCCGCCCCTCAAGCCGCGGACGATGCACGACATCGAGACGCTCATCCACCACTTCTTGAGCGTGAGCTGGGGGCCGGTCATCCCCGCGGGCGAGTCCATGGTGCCCACCGAAGCGTCCAAGGGCGACAACGGCTACTATCTTATCAGCGACGGCAGCGACCAGTCGTACCGCACGCGGATCCGCACGCCGTCCTTTGCCCACATGCAGATGATACCCTTGATGGCCAATGGGTTTCAGGTGGCCGATCTCATCGCCATCCTGGGCAGCCTCGACTTTGTGCTGTCCGACGTGGACCGCTAGCCGCCGGGCCAGGGATGGCCCGGCGGCCGGCACAGGACCGGAAAGGGAGCCCCGGCAGGGGAACCGAGATGCTGACGAGTGACGAAACGACCGAAATCCTGGAAGAGCTGAGCCACTACGAGCACAAGCAGGCGGCCTGCGTCGAGGCGCTCCTGGTCGTGCAGCGCCATCGCGGCTGGGTGCCCGACGAGGCGCTTCAGGACGTGGCGGCCATGCTGGACATGTCGACTGAGGAGCTGGACGGCGTCGCGACGTTCTACAACCTCATCTTTCGCCGGCCGGTGGGCCGGCACGTCATCCTCGTCTGCGACACGGTGAGCTGCTGGGTGATGGGCTACGAGGAGATCCTGGCGCAGCTTGGGCAGCGACTGGGCATCGGCCTGGGCCAGACCACGGCCGACGGCCGCTTCACGCTGCTGACCATCCCCTGCCTGGGCGCCTGCGACCGCGCCCCGGCGATGATGATCGACGACGACCTCCACGGGCCGGTGCAGGCCGAGGCCCTGGACGAGATCCTGGCGCGCTATCCGTAGCGCCGGGAAAGTAAAGATGGCTGAAGGCTCAATGAACCTGGGAGAAAGGAATGGCATGGAGCGGCCGCTGACTGGACAGATCCGGCCCGGCGAGGGGCCCCTCAGCCTGGAGGCTTACGAGCAGACCGGGGGCTACCAGGCGCTGCGCAAGGCGCTCCTGGAGATGTCGCCCGGGGAAGTGACGCAGGTGGTCAAGGACTCAAACCTGCGGGGCCGCGGGGGCGCCGGCTTTCCCACGGGCGCCAAGTGGGGCTTTGTGCCCATGGGCGACGACGCGCCCCGGCCCAAGTACCTGGTGGCCAATGCCGACGAGATGGAGCCCGGCACGTTCAAGGACCGGATGCTCCTGGAGGGCAACCCGCACCTCCTCCTGGAGGGCATGCTCCTCAGCGCCTATGCCATCCAGGCCGACGTGGCCTACATCTTTATCCGGTGGGCCTACAAGCAGCCCCAGCAATACCTGCGGCGGGCCATCGCCGAGGCCTACCAGGCGGGCTATGCCGGCCGGAACGTCCTGGGCACCGGCTGGAACCTGGAGCTGTCGCTCCACGCCAGTGCGGGCCGCTACATCTGCGGCGAAGAGTCGGCGCTGCTCAACGCCCTGGAGGGCGGCCGGGCCATCCCCCGCCAGCGCCCCCCCTTCCCGCCCGTCGTCGGGCTGTGGGGCAAGCCCACGGTGGTCAACAACGTGGAGACGCTGTGCAACGTGCCCGCCATCGTCGCCAATGGCGCCGACTGGTACAATGGGCTGAGCCGCAGTACAGAGGCCGGCACCAAGATATATGGCGTCAGCGGCAAGGTCAACAGGCCCGGCCTGTGGGAGCTGCCCATGGGCACCACCGTCCGCGAGATCCTGGAAGAACACGCCGGCGGCATGCGCCCCGGATACGGGTTCCGCGGCCTGCTGCCCGGCGGCGCCTCCACCGATTTCCTGGTGGAGGAGCACCTGGACCTGCCCATGGATTTCTCCTCGGTGCAGGCGGCCGGCAGCCGGCTGGGCACGGGCACCATGATCGTCCTCGACGACCAGCGCTGCCCCGTGGCCATGATCCACAACCTGGAGCGCTTTTTCGCCCACGAGTCGTGCGGCTGGTGCACCCCCTGCCGCGACGGCCTCCCCTGGGTCACCCGGACCCTGGAGGCCATCGAGGAGGGGCGCGGCCGCCCCGAAGACCTGGAGATCCTGGAGCATCACGGCCGCTTCCTGTGGCTGGGCTTTACCTACTGCGCCCTGGCGCCCGGCGCCATGGAGCCCCTGCGCAGCGGCCTGAAGTACTTCCGCGACGATTTCGAGCGGCACATCCGCGAGGGGCGCTGCCCCTGGAAGGCTACGAGGTAGCGCATGGCGACCATCCACGTAGACGGCAAAGCATACGAGGTCGAGGACGGGCAGAACCTGCTCCAGGCCTGCCTCAGCCTGGGCCTGGACCTGCCCTTCTTCTGCTGGCATCCCGCCCTCCACTCGGTGGGGGCCTGCCGCCAGTGCGCCGTCAAGCAGTTCATGGGCGAAGACGACACCCGGGGCCGCATCGTCATGGCCTGCATGACCGCCGCCGACGACGGCGTGCGCATCTCTATCGACGACCCCGAGGCCCGGGCCTTCCGGGCCGGCGTCATCGAGTGGCTCATGGTCAACCACCCCCACGATTGCCCCGTGTGCGACGAGGGGGGCGAGTGCCACCTCCAGGACATGACCGTCCTCACCGGCCACAACTATCGCCGCCACCGCTTCCAGAAGCGCACCCACCGCGACCAGTACCTGGGGCCGTTTATCAAGCACGAGATGAACCGCTGCATCGCCTGCTATCGCTGCGTGCGCTTTTACCGCGACTATGCCGGGGGGCACGACCTGGCCACCTTTGCCATCCACGACCACGTCTACTTTGGCCGCTACGAGGACGGCGTGCTGGAAAGCGAGTTTGCCGGAAACCTGGTGGAGGTCTGTCCCACGGGCGTCTTTGTCGACAAGACGTTCCACAGGCACTACACGCGCAAGTGGGACCTGCAAACGGCGCCTTCGGTGTGCGTGCATTGCAGCGTGGGCTGCAACACCATCCCCGGCGAGCGCTACGGCACCCTGCGCCGCATCCGCAACCGCTACAACCATGACGTCAACGGCTACTTCCTGTGCGACCGCGGGCGGTTCGGCTACGAGTTCGTGAACGCTCCCCGGCGCATCCGCGCGCCGTTCCTCCGCACGGCCGGGGGAGAGCAGCAGCCCGCCGGACGCGACGAGGCCCTGGCGAACGCGGCCGCCTTCCTGCAGGGCGGTGGGCGCCTCATCGGCATCGGCTCGCCCCGGGCCTCCCTGGAAGCCAACTTTGCCCTCCGCTCCCTGGTGGGCGCCGACAACTTTTACCAGGGCGTCTCCGAGGCCGACGCCCGGCTGCTGGCCGCCGTCCTCGACATCCTGCGCCGGGGGCCGGCCCGGACCCCGTCTCTCCACGACGTGTCCCGGGCCGACGCGGTGTTGGTCCTGGGCGAGGACCTGAACAACACGGCGCCCATGATGGCCCTGGCCCTGCACCAGTCGGTGCGCCAGGGCCCCCTGGAGATCCCGCGCAACCTGGGCATCCCCGACTGGCACGCCAGCGCCGTGCTCAAGGCCATGGAGGGCCTCCGGGGGCCGCTCTTTCTGGCCGTGCCCCACGCCACCCGGCTGGACGAGATCGCCTCCGGCACCTACCAGGCCGCGCCCGGCGACCTGGCGCGCCTGGGGTTCGCCGTGGCCCGCGCCCTGCAGCCCGCGCTGCCGCGGGTGCCCGGCCTGCCGGCCGAGCTGGAGGAGCTGGCCGGCGCCATCGCCGATGGCCTGCGCCGCGCAAAGCGGCCCCTGGTCATCAGCGGCACGAGCTGTGGCAGCCTGGAGCTGATCCAGGCGGCGGCCAACGTGGCCTGGAGCCTGGGGGCCGAGCTGTCGCTGGTGGTCCCCGAGTGCAACAGCCTGGGGCTGGCCATGATGGGCGGGGGCAGCCTGGAGGCGGCCCGCGAGGCCGTCCAGGGCCAGGAGAACGTGGCCGTCGTGGTCCTGGAAAACGACCTGTACCGGCGCATGGACGAGGGAGCCGCCGCCAGCCTACTGGAAGAGGCGGCCTACGTGGTGGCCGTCGACCACCTGTCGAGCCCCACGACCCACGAGGCCGACCTGGTGTTGCCCGCCGGCACCTTTGCCGAGAGCGACGGCACCCTGGTCAACAACGAGGTCCGCGCCCAGCGCTTTTTCCAGGTCCTGGCGCCCGTGGGCGAGGTGCAAGAGAGCTGGCGCTGGCTCGGCGCCCTGGCGGCCATGTCGGGGCGGGGGACGGGCGGCTGGGCGTCGCTGGACGACGTCCTGGCGGCCATGGCGCAGGAGCTTCCCGACCTGGCGCCCGCCGTGGAGGTCGCGCCCGGCGCCGGCTTTCGCCTGGACAAGCAAAAGGTCGCGCGCCAGCCCCACCGCTGGAGCGGCCGCACCGCCATCGTCGCCCACCTGACGGTCCACGAGCCCCAGCCGCCGGCGGACCCCGACGGGCCCCTGGCCTTTTCCATGGAGGGCTACGAGGGCAAGCCGCCCGCGCCCATCATCCCCCGCTTCTGGGCGCCCAACTGGAACTCGGTCCAGGCCTTGATCAAGTTCCAGGAGCAGGTGGGCGGCCCCCTGGAGGGCGGGCCCGTGGGGCGGCGCCTCGTCGAGCCGGGCGAGGGCCCGGTCACGTTCTTTGACGAGGTGCCCGCCGCCTTTGTGGCCCGCGAGGGGCAGTGGCTCGTCGTGCCGCTGTATCACGTCTTTGGCTCCGAGGAGCAGAGCGCCCTGGCCCCCGGCATCGCCGAGTTGGCGCCGGCGCCCTACCTGGGCCTCAACGAGGACGACCTGGCGAGCCTGGGCGCGGCCGAGGGAGACCGCGTGACCGTCACCGTCGGCGTCACCCGCTACCAACTGCCCGCGCGCGTCGTGCCGGAGCTGCCCCGGGGCATCGCCGGCCTGCCCGTGGGCCTGCCCGGCCTGCCCGGCCGGGCGCTGGGCACGCGCTACGCGCGCGTCACATTGGTCGCCGAGTAGGAAAAAGCAGGCGTATGAGCAACGGATCGAGTTCACCATTGGCCTCCATCCTGGTCGTCGTCGGCGTCCTGGCCGGCGCGCTGACCATCGCGGCCCTCCTCATCTGGCTGGAGCGGCGCCTCCTGGCCCTCTGGCAGGACCGCTATGGCCCCAACCGCGTCGGCCCGCTGGGCGTGATGCAGGTCCTGGCCGACGTCATCAAGATCTTTGCCAAGGAGGACTGGATCCCGCCCTTTGCCGACAAGCCGGTTTTCATCCTGGCGCCGGCCATCCTCATCGTCAGCGTCCTCATGTCTTTTGCCGTGGTGCCCGTCGCGCCCGGCATCGGCGTCGTGGACCTGAACGTCGGGCTCCTCTTCTTCCTGGCCATGTCGTCCATGGGGGTCTATAGCCTGGTGCTGGCCGGCTGGGCGTCGGCCAGCAACTATTCCCTGTTGGGCGGCCTGCGGGCCGCGGCGCAGATGGTGAGCTACGAGGTGTTCATGGCCCTGTCGCTCATGGGCGTGGTGCTCATGGCCGGCTCCTTTAACCTGCGCGAGATCGTGGAGGCGCAGCAGGGCCTGTGGTTCTTTATCCCCCAGATCCTGGGCCTCATCATCTTTTTGTTTGCCGGCCTGGCCGAGACGCACCGCCTGCCCTTTGACCTGCCCGAGGCCGAGAACGAGCTGGTGGCCGGTTACCACCTGGAATACTCGGCCATCAAGTTCGGCATGTTCCTCGTGGGCGAGTACCTGGGCATCACCCTCATCTCGGCCCTCATCGTCACCCTCTTTTTCGGGGGCTGGCTGGCGCCCTTTGGCCTGCCCCTGCCGGGCATCCTGTGGTTCCTGCTCAAGACTTTCGCCTTTATCGCGCTGTTCATCCTGGCCCGCGGATCGCTGCCCCGGCTCCGGTCCGACCAGCTCATGGGCCTCGGCTGGAAGGTCCTGCTGCCGCTGGCCCTCCTCAACCTCGCCGTGACGGGCGGGGTGCTGTTGGCCCTGGAAGGCTAAGGAGATCGTATGCTCAGTGTCCTGCGCGCCTTCTGGATCGTTCTGACCCACACCTTTCGCCGGCGGGAGACCGTCCAGTATCCCGAGGAGCGCCTCCACGTCCCGCCCCGCTATCGGGGGCGCATCATCCTGTCGCGCGACCTGCAGGGCAACGAGCGGTGCGTGGCCTGCTACCTCTGCTCGGCCGCCTGCCCCGTGGATTGCATCGCGCTCCAGGCCGGCGAGGACGAGAACGGGCGGCGCTATCCCGTCTTCTTCCGGATCAACTTCTCGCGGTGCATCTTTTGCGGCTACTGCGAAGAGGCCTGCCCGACCTATGCCATCCAGCTCACCCCCGACTTTGAGATGAGCGAGTACAGGCGAGAAAACCTCGTCTACGAAAAGGAGGATCTGCTCATCAGCGGGCCCGGGAAGTATCACGACTATAACTTCTACGAGGTCGCCGGTGTCGCCGTGGGTGTCAAGGATCGCGGCGAGGGAGAAAGGGAAGCGCCCCCGGTGGACGTGCGAGGACTGCTGCCATGAACGTGCTGTTCTACACCGGCGGCGCGGTGGCCATCGTCGCCACGTTCCTGGTCATCACCCGGCGCAACGCCGTGCACGCGCTGCTCTATCTCATCCTCTCCCTCCTGTCGGTGGCCCTGGTCTTTTATTCCCTGGGCGCCGCCTACGTCGCCCTCCTGGAGATCATAATCTATGCCGGGGCCATCATGGTCCTCTTCCTGTTTGCCATCATGATGCTCAACCTGGGCAGCCCCGAAGACCCGGAGCACGACAGCCTCCTGCGCCCGAGCACCTGGGCCGTGCCGGCCGTCATGGCGGCCATCCTGGCCGTCCTGTTCGGCTATGCCATCTTGAATCCCGGCCCCGTGGCCCGGCCGCCAGGGCAGGCCGCCATCGTCGGCCCCCATGCCCTGGGCGATCAACGCCAAGCGGGCCAGGATCTGCCACTCGTCGGGTTGATCGTCAGGCCGAGAATCTCAAATGGGCCGATCTCGAGGCCCGTGCGGTCGAGTGTCATCGCGTGTCATCTCCCTGCTGCTTCAATGTGCGATAGACGTACCACACCCGCTGGATCACGGTCAGATGCGTGCCCACCACCAGGATCCACAGGCCGGGGACGACCAGCCCGGTGATCAGCATCGCCAGAATGATGAAGACGCGCTCCATGCGGGTGAGCAACCCCACCTTGCAGTCCAGGCCCAATCCTTCGGCCCGCGCGCGGACATAGCTTACCATAAAGGAGCCGTTTATTGCAGCCCCGCAGAGCGCGACCTTGAGGTAATCGCGCTTGCGGGCGAAGTAGGCGCTCAGGCCCATGAAGAGAAGCCCCTCCGCGTAGCGGTCGAGCGTGGAGTCGAAGACCGCGCCGAAGCGGGTCGCCATGTTCTTCAAGCGCGCCAGTTCGCCATCCACGCCCTCGGCCACGCTGACAACCTGGATGGCGATCCCGCCCGCGATGTTCCAGCCGGCGGCGAGCATGCCTGCCGACACGACGGCGACCAGCAGTGTCGTCGCCGTGAGGACGTTGGGAGCTGCGGGCGTGTGCGAGAGGGCGCGCGCCACCGGGCGGCTGAGCGGCCGGTTGAGATAGCGCGAAACCAGGCCGTCGTCGCTCACAGGGCGTCCGGCGGCACGGCCGCTGCGGCCAACCGGGCTACGGGAACGGTGTTGGGTGAGTTCATCCGTCTATCCTACGTCGCCTGCCGGACAGCTACCGGCATGCGGCTCACGGCGTGACGCGCTAGGATACTCCGGCGGCCGGGGTTGCCGTATCGGAGGGTCAGTTCATGTGGAAGACAATCGGCTATCTCTCGCTCGCCTGCGGCGTATTCCTCGGGCTGCTCATCAGCATGTCGATCATGGGACTCAAGGCGTAAGTCTCCGAACACGGTGACGGCCCGCTGGAGGGATCAGCGGGCCGTGTGGGAGGGAACGCTGATCGGCCACGCACTCTGCGCCAGGTCAACGGAAGGGTATCGTCGCCGCGATGTGTTAGCGCCGCGTTAACCGGATTCGCTTTCGCTGAACGCACGCTTGCGCCACTCTTGAGCGATGCCGGATCCAACCGCGCGCACAATGCCGCTTCCCCTTGAGT
>ERZ1026792.2129-NODE-2129-length-10869-cov-2.404859_pt1 | contig 10869 bp, 8 predicted proteins | sample MGYA00520884_ERZ1026792 | MGnify/ENA primary metagenome ERZ1026792 (study PRJEB33270, sample SAMEA104284473) | anaerobic digester metagenome | biome: Anaerobic digester microbiome; feature: mesophilic sludge digester; material: Anaerobic digester biomass | place... | reverse complement strand
ATCTCGAGGCGCTTGAGGCGATCTGGGGAGGCATCGAGGACGGGCCGGTGCTCGAGGACCTCTCCATATTCCTCCACTGGATCATCGCCCGGTCGCGCCGCTACGCGTTCTCGAACCTGTTCCATGGGATGCCCGGCATGGACGGGCGCCGGCGCGGCGGGACGTACCTGAAGGGGCTGATCGGGAGGCCGGTCAGGCGGCTCGTCCCGGAGCTCCTCGCCGGCGGGGACACATTGAGTGTTTCAACGGGGATGTCGTGCCTCAACAGCGCCCTGCCCGTCCCGGGGGGGATTCTCGATGGAAACGCCGTCGAGCCGTTTCTGGATCGCGCGCGGCGGATGAAGAGCTGCTTCATAGGCCGTTTCCCTGACGCCGACCGCCTGAGGAGGGAGGGGTGCCCCGTCGACGTCATCGAGCTCTTCCCCGGCCCCGGGGAGATACATTGGGACAGTTCGCACGCGGCGCTCGAGGGGGCCGAAATCGTCTTCATCACCGGCCTGACGCTCGTGAACGGGACGTTCCAGGAGGTGATCCGGCGCACCCCGAACGCCAGGTACAGGGTGTTGATGGGGCCCACCGTCCCCCTCTCCCCCGTCTTCTTCGACTACGGGATACACCTGGTCGGCTCCGCGATCATCCAGGACATGGGGCGGATGGTCGAATACTGCCGGATGGGCGCCGGGTCCGAAATCTTCGAGCCCGAGGGGGTCGTACGGCGGGTGATGCTGGCGCGCGATCCGGGGATCGTGGCGCGCGCGGCGGAGGCGCCCCGGCCGGGAAGGGAGGAATGGAGATGTGGCTCAACGCGCTGAGCGAATGGAAGGCGCGGGGGATCCCGTGCGCCCTCCTCACCGTCGTGGCGGCGGAGGGGCCGACCCCGCGGGGCGTCGGATCCAAGATGGCGGTCAACAGGGACGGGGAGACGGCCGGCTCGATCGGCGGCGGGCCGGTGGAGCACGTCAGCCTCGAGGAGGCGCGGAAGGCGATGGGCGACAACAGATGCCGCACGCTCGAGTTCTCGCTCAGCGGGGAGGGGTGGCGCGTCACGGGGGAGCGGAAGATCCGGTCCCTGTGCGGGGGGCGCCTCTCGGTCTTCATAGAACCGATCATGCCCCGGCCCGAGGTGGTCATCTTCGGGGCGGGCCATATCGGGGAGAAGCTCGCCGGGCTCTGCGCGGTAATGGGGATCCCGTGCCGCCTCTACGACAACCGGAAGGAGTTCCTGGCCGAGCGGCGATTCCCCCACGCCAAGGGGCTCATCCACGGCGACTACGCGGATCTCGCGGAGAAGGCCGCCCTCACGGCCATGAGCTACTGCGTCATCCTGACGCACGGGCACGAGTACGACGGCGTTTGCCTCGAGCTGCTGCTCAAGAACAGGGACGTCCCGTACATCGGCATGATCGGCAGCCCGGGGAAGGTGAAGACGCTTGTCGACGAGATCCGCTCCCGCGGCACGGAGGTCGACGCGCGCCTGTACAGCCCCATCGGCCTCAAGATCGGGCGCAACCTCCCCGAGGAGATCGCCCTCTCCATCATGGCCGAGATCATGCTGCTGGTCCAGGGCGGTTCCGGGGAGCATTGCCGGATCAGGTGGCACGAGAAGAAGCGGGGGGGCGCGTGAGAAAGAATATCCTCGTCACCGGCGCCCCCGGCGCGGGCAAGTCGACGCTGGTTCGGGAGGTGGTGCGGGCGCTCGGGGTGAGGCCGGGCGGGTATCTCACGAGGGCGTTCCCCGCGCGCGGCAGGAAGATCCGGTGCGAGATCGAGGCCCTTACGCCCGGGGCGCGCGCGGCGCGGGGCGTGATGGCGTCCGTCGACATGCCGGGGCCGCCCCGGGTCGCCGGCATGGGGGTGAGCGCGGCCGATCTCGACGCCGTGGGCGCGGCCGCGCTGGAGGCGGCGGTCGGGGCGTGCCCGCTCATCGTGATGGACGAGATCGGGAATATGGAGGCCGTCAGCCGGCGCTTTCAGGACGCCGTCGTCGCGTGCATGGATTCCGCGACGCCGGTGCTGGGCGTGATCAAGGCGGGCGGCGGCCCGTTCGTGGACCGTATAAAGGGGCGCGCCGATGTCGAGCTGGTGGAGGTGAAGGCGGACCGCCGCGAGGCCGCGAGGGCCAGGGTGGAGGGGATGCTCCTCTCCCTCCCCGGCTTTCGCCGGCCCTCTCCCCGAGGGGGCGGCGGCGAGGAGGCGGCGAGATGATGGAGATGATGGTGAAGGGCGGCCCGGTGATGATCCCGATCATCCTCGGGTCGGTGATCGGATGGGCGATCGTGATCGAGCGGCTGTGGGTCTTCGGGCGGAACAGGGTCGACGCGTTCGGCTTCGCCCGGGAGATATTCAAGGAGATCGCGGCGGGAAGGATCGACCGGGCGGTCGAGCGGTGCGCGAAGGAGTCCCGCGACCCGCTGGCGGCGGTATTCCGGATCGGCCTTGCGCGGAGATCCCTCCCCCCCGACCGCCTCGAGAAGATCCTCGAGCAGGCCGGGAACAACCAGGTCATGCGGCTGGAGCGGCACCTCGGGGCGCTCATGGCCGTGGTCGGCGTCGAGCCGCTCCTGGGCTTCCTGGGGACGATCACCGGGCTCATACGCGCCTTCATGTCCTGGGAGAACGCCGGGGCGGACGTGACGGTCGGGGCGCTCGCGGCGGGGATGTACGAGGCGATGCTGACCACGGCGGCGGGGCTGATCGTGGCGATCCCGCTCTATCTCTTCTACACCTATTTCGTGGACCGGATCGCCTATATATCGAACGCGCTCACCAACCATTGCATCCAGCTGGTCGAGGCGCTGGCGGAGGCGAGGCAGGGGGGGCGGACATGAAGATCGCCGGGCGGAGGCGCCGCATCGTCGCGCTCGAGTCGGTCGCGATGACCGATATCGTGCTCAACATGTTCATCTTCTTCTTCATCTCGTTCAGCCTCCTCTACACCTTCAAGGCGGAGCGCGTCCACTCCATCAAGATCACCCTCCCGGCCGCCGGGGCGGCGGGGCCGCTCAAGGAGGCCGGGGAGGCGCGCGTGACCGTCACGCGTGAGGGGGGGATCTATCTGGACGGGGAGAAGGTGGACGAGGAGCGGCTGACGGGCGAGATCGCCCGGAGGAAGGCGGTAAACCCGGGGTTGAAGGTCGCCCTGCGGGCGGACGCCCAGGCGCCGTTCCAGAACGCGGTCCGCGTCTTCTCCGCCGTCTCCGCGTGCAAGGTGCGCGTCCTCGATATAGCCGTTGTGAAGGACGCGGACGCGCGCGGCGCGGCCGGGCGGGCGCCCGGCCCTAGAGCGTCTCGAGGTCCTTCCCCGTGAGGCCCGCACCGGCCCGCCCGTCCCTCCTCGCCTTGACCGCCCCGCCCGAGAAGAGGATCACGGTCGGCACGACGTCGATCCGGTAGGCGTCCCAGAGCGGGTTGCCGAAGTCGTCGAGCACGACGGTCAGGAATTCGCGCCCCCCGCCGCGGGCGGCGAACGCGTCGAACAGCGGCCTGAACGCCTTGCAGAACGGGCAGGTGCTGAGGACGAAGAGGACGGCGGTCTCCTTCCCGGCCGGAAGGTGTTCGTTGATCGACAGCGGGTTCACGACGGTCTTCATGGTTCGGTAGCGGACCGCCTCACCGCGCCCGGAGCGCCCGCACGGTCTCCCAGACCAGCAGGAGCGCCATGACGACGAGCAGGGCGGCGATGGCGCCGATGGGCGAGGGCCCGTGGCGGGCGACCAGCAGCGCGAGGGCCCAGACGGTCATGACGATCATGAACGCCATCGGGGCGAGCACGATGGCGGTCCGCTTGCCTCCTTTCTTCAGCCAGAGGGTGATGACGAGAAGCGTCAGCGCAGCGAGGAGCTGGTTCGAGGCGCCGAACGCGGGCCAGACGGCCTTCCACGCGGGCACCGCCTCCCCCCGCGCGTCGCGCAGCGTAACGAGGACGAAGATCGCGGGCAGGAGGAGCGTGGCGAGGGTGGACCAGTAGCGCGCCTTCGGGCCGGTGATGCCGAGGAACTCCTCGAGGATGTAGCGGGCCAGGCGGGTGGCGGTGTCGAGCGTCGTGAGGATGAAGGAGGAGAGGGCGAGGAGGCCGAAGGAACGGCCGATATCCTGCGGGACGCCGAGGATGGCGAGGAAGCGGCCGATGCCGGCGGCGTAGATCTCGATCGGCGGCCTTTCGGCGAGGGCGTCGCCCTTCGCCAGGATGATGACCGTCGCGAGGGCGATGACGGCCACGACCCCTTCGATCAGCATGGCCCCGTAGCCGACGAGCTTGGCGTCCGCCTCCCTGTCGATCTGCTTCGACGATGTCCCCGAGGCGACCACGGCGTGAAAACCGGAGCAGGCCCCGCAGGCGATGGTGATGAAGAGGACCGGGAAGAGGCCCCCGAGGCCGGGGGCGGACCATACGGCGAACGCCGGATAGCTCGCGGGGAAGCCGCCGAGCGCGATGCCGGCGATGCCGCCGAGCACGGAGGCGTAAAGCAGGTACGAGGAGAGGTAGTCGCGCGGCTGGAGGAGGATCCAGACCGGGGTGGTGGAGGCGACGAAGCAGTACGCGACGAGGACGATGTCCCACGCCTTGACCGGGTCCAGGCCGGTGAGGGAGCGGACCGTCTCCGCCCGGATCGGGGCGGCCTGGCCGGCCCAGACCGCCAGGAAGACCAGCGGAACGAAGAGGATCGAGGAGAAGGCCACCGTGAGGCGGGCGCGGTAGACGCAGAGCCCGAACCCGATCGCGAGGGCGATGAAGATGAGGGAGGAGGAGGCGACCCCGCCGTCCGAAGCGTACGCGGCGGCGGTCAGGTCCGTGAAGACGATCAAGACGTAGACGAGGGTGAGCCAGATGAACGAGAGGAAGAGCTTGTACGCGAGCGGCGACATGTAACACTCGGCGATCCCTGCGATCGAGCGCGCCCGGTGGCGGATGGAGACGAAGAGCGCCGCGAAATCGTGCACCCCGCCGACGAGGATCGACCCCGCGACGACCCAGAGGAGGGCGGGGAGCCAGCCGAAGGCCGCCCCGGCTATGATCGGCCCCACGATCGGGCCCGCCCCCGCGATCGAGGAAAAGTGGTGCCCGAGGAGGACCGCCCGGTTCGCGGGCACGCGGTCGACCCCGTCGTACTCCGCGTGTGAGGGCGTGGGGCGGGCGTCGTCGACGCCGAAGAAGCGGACAAGGTATCCCCCGTACACGACATACGCTGCCGCGAAGGCGATGAGCGAGATGAGGAAGACGACCGTCAGCATACGCCCCCCGGGGGACGTGGTAGTATAGCACGCGGCGGGGCGGTCAAACAGCCCGCGTCCGCGGGGCATGGGCGGGGTCGGGGGGCGCGGGGAGCATCAGGTCCGCGCCGAGGAGGTAGACCTCGTCCGCCGCGGCCTGGAGGCTCATGGCCGTCCTGTTCGGAAATCCCACGACCTCCACCCGGAGCCCTTTTCGCTTCAGGACGTTCACCAGGTCCGAGAAATCCCCGTCGCAGGTGACGAGCACCACCACGTCCAGCTTGTTCCTGTCGACGAGCGTTATCACGTCCACCGCTATCCCGACGTCCCAGTTTCCCTTCGCCGAACCGTCGGCCCGGCGTATCAACGGCCGTTTCCTCACGGTATAGCCGCAGGCCTCGAGCATCTTCAGGAATCTTTCCTGGTCCGTCTCAGCCGCCTCGACGATGTAGCAGACCGCCTTGACGCAATGCCTCCCCCTGAGGATCGCCTCCAGCAATTTCTTGTAGTCGAGCCGGCTGCCGTAGCATTCCCGCGCCAGGTAGTAGACGTTCTGGACGTCGATGAATATCCCCACCCGCTTCCCGTGCGCGGGCGCCGGGGCGGGGGGGGCCGCGCGGCGCGCGAGCGTCTCCCCCGACGCCCTCAGCGCGGCCCGCAGGCGCTCCCGCTCGACCGCCCCCTCCCGTTCCGCGGCCTCGGCCGCCTCGGCCCTGGCGCGCGTCTCCCTCAGTTCGTTCTCGAGCCCCGCCAGCCGCGCGTCGGCGGCGGCGCGGGCGGCGTCGGCGTCTTCCCCGGCCTTCTTGAGGTCATGGGAGAGGCGCTCGTTCTCCTTCCGGAGATCGCGGGCCAGCCGGCGGAGCGTGAGCTTCGAGCCCGGGGCGGCGCGGCCCTCCATGGAGGCGATCTTCTCCCTCATGGCGCCGATCAGGCCTTCGAGGCGGCGGCGCTCGCCCGCCATCGCCCCCTTCTCGCCGGCGAGCCGTTCCGCCTCCTCCTTGTAGCGGTGGAGGCGCTGCTCCATCCCCCTCCTCTCATCCTCCAGGCGGGCGCATTTCCGGCGGAGTTCCGCGAGCTCCTTCGCCGCCCCGGCGCCGGACTCACCGGCGCTGATGCTGCGGCTGGCCCCGGGCGCCAGGTTCGATAGCGTCCAGCTGATCAACCCGCTGCCCACCGCGCCGCCGTTGGCATCCAGAACCGTCATCAGGTCTTGCGGGTAGGCGGCGGCCACGCGGGGGTTGGTCAGGGTGAACATGCTGCTGTTGGTCAGCGTGACTGTCAGCGTCAGGCCCTGGCCCGGCGTGATCTGCGGCGCGCTGACCGCCGCGCTGGAGGTGGAGAGATCGCCCTGCGGCAGGCGCAGCAGCATGGCCGGATCGCCAAAGAGGACGGTGGTGTCAAGCACGTCGAGGGCGTAACCGGCGTTGGCGAAGAAGAAGAGCTTCATGGCGGTGTAGGCGACGCCGACGCGGGTCAGGCGCTGGGTGAAGAGGGCCTGGTGCATGCCGTGCGACATGATTTGCAGGGGCGGCGCGGTGTGCGCGCCGGTGGCCGACACATCGGCGATGCCGCCCTTGCCGGGGGTTCGCATCAGCATCTCGCCAAAGGAGTAGTTGGGCCAGGCGCTGGTGGGCGGCTCGATCAGGATGAAGTAGCCGGTCCAGCAGCCCCATTCCAGGAAGAGCGGCAGGTCGGCGCGCACGGGCAAGGCGCTTTGATCGAGAACGCCCAGGGGTCGCGGGGTGCCGCTGTAGCCCCAGCGGAACTTCGAGCCGTGACCGAACCAGTGCATCACCATTTGACCGTCGCCCAGCGCAGCCAGGTTGGCGGCGCGCACGGCCGTGTAGTTGGGATAGCCCGGCGCGAGGGTGTAGATGGGCTGCGCGGTCATGTCGGCGGTCAGCCAGTTGAAGCGAATTTCGTTGGAAATGTTATGGAAGTTGCCGCCGCCGCCCGGATCGGGCTGGTTGTCGGCCACGTAGGCGATTTCACGCTGCCAGTTGCCGGCCGGCGCGGCCTGGTAGGCCAGGATTTTCGCCACCATGTCCTGCACTTCCTGCACGGTGTTGGCAGGCAGACGGCCAATCGCCATGTCGGGCAGGATGTCACCCGGGCCGCTGACGCTCACCAGCGCGTTGTCGGTGACCGTTTCGATGATGTAGGGATCAATCGGCGCCAGATAGGGCGGGACCGGGTTGGGAAGATTGCGGCCGGTGTCGTTGCGGAAGTCGTATTGACCGTCGCCCAGCAGGGCGACATAGGTGGGCGCGGGGCGCTGCCAGAAGAAGTAGGCGTAGGTCAGGAAATCGCGGATGGCCTGCGGTTCACGGTGCCCGCCGGCAAACTGATCGAAGATGTCCTGAATGTCCACCGTCAGCACACGCAGCCCTTCGGCGCTGTGGACATTGAGCAGCGGTTGGGCCGCGGCCAGGAAATCGGCCGGGCCGATCATCAGATAGTCGGCGCCGAGGCTGGCGCTGCGCAGGTCAGGGGTCGTCACCAGGGCCAGGGACTGCGGGGCCAGGAGCGCGGCGCTCTCGCTGAGCAGGAAATGCACGCCCTCGGCCTCGAAGCGCTGCGTGAACTCAGTGTCCTGCTGGCTGCTGACCAGGCCGTCCAGGCGCACGGGGTGCCAGGGGTCGCTGACATCGTAGGCCAGCACCGCGGGGCTGCTGAAGCCGCCGGCCACGAAGGTCTGCAGCCCTGGCAGGGCCTGCTGAATGTCGAGGCGATCGGCCGTGGCGCGCAGCAGCGCGCGGTAAGTCACGTCGAACCAGTCCGGGTTGATCCAGTAGGCGCTCAGGCCCGAAACCTGCGCCAGCGACGCTTCGAGCGTGATGGTGTTGGTGGTGGAGACGACCGCGGCCGGGAAGGTGACGCTGGCGGTGTAGATTGTAGCCGGGCCGTAACCGCTCCAGGCGTAGCCGCTGCTGGTGAAGGGCTGACCGTTCAGCCACAGGCGCATCCACCAGTGGTCTGGCAGGCCCTCGGTCTGGCCGCCCCACACCCGGCCGGTGACCGTCACCCCCGGCACGTTGGCGGACCCAGGCGCGCTGAAGGGATACGAGCCGATATCGGTGGTGTGGCCGGGATAGACAAAGACATCGTCGTAGAACCAGTGATCCTCGTCCTTGTCCACGAAGGCCGTGCCCAGGTAGACGGTCTGCTGTTCCAGGCGCAGGGTGCGCGTGAAGGTGGTGGTTTCAGGCGTGCTGCCCGACGGCGCGGCGTTCCGAAGGCCCATGCGCAGGCCAGAAGCGCCGCCCCAGTAGAGCCAGTAGACCGAGACAAGGCCGTAGCGGCTGCGCTGCGGCGGGGCGTAGAAGCGAATCTCGTCGCCGGGGTCGAACTCGCCGTCGTCCTCGCCGGCGACCTGGATGGAAATCTCCTGGCCGCGGTAGAAGAGGCGCAGCGTGGCGGGGTCGAGCGCGTCTACGGGCACACTGAGGCCGGCCAGGTCGGCGTAGGTGAGGCGCTGCAGGCCGGCCGCGGCCACGGTGATGCGCACCCCGGTCTGCCAGGGCAGGTCGGGCGCGGGCGCGAGCGAGTCGGGCGGCGGGGCCAGGGGCCAGGCGGACGCAACCGGCCAGTTGAGGACATGCTCCGCCAGCAGCGCGTCGAAGGGGGAAGCGTCCAGCGCGGGGCCGGGCGCGGCCGCAGGCGGCTGCGAGAAGGAGACGTGAATTTCGATGGTGCGGCAGAAGCGCAGGGCGCCGCTGAGGGGCGTGGTCTGCCAGGGGTAAACGCGCACCTGCACCAGGCGCACGCCCCGCATGGTCTGCGGATCGCCCAGTTCCACCAGGTTGGGCGGGAAGGGGCTTGGCGAGTCGTAGATGGCGGGGTCTTCGCGGAGGGACTGCTGCCACTGCCAGCCCTGCTCGGCCACCTGCTGCATGAAGTCAGGGCCGCCGGCTGCCAGCGACCAGGCCGGCGAAGGCTCCAAGCGCCAGCGGCCGGGGATCGGTGCGCATATGGCTGAGGTGACCTGGGCCGCGGCCGCGCCCTGGCCGGGGATGGCGAGCGTGGCGATGACGAAGGGCAGCGCCGGCGCGCCCGGCTGCGCCATCTGCGCGGTCTGCGGCGCGCTGAGGCTGACGTAGGTCGCCGCGCCGGGAACCAGTGCGGGCATGGCGGCCGGCGCCTGCACGCGCAGAGAGACCCCGTCCGCATCGGCCTGCAGCACGCTCACCACCGGCGCTTCACCCTGCGCGTGGGCGGTGCTGAACACGAGACAGGCGGCCAGGGCGATCAAGCCCATGATTCCAAGTCGCCAGCGCTGGTTCATCGTCGTGGATTTGAATGAAGGGAATTCGTTACGGGCCGGTTCCGCTGAACGGGCCAAGCCCCTGCGCCAGGGCCTTCAGCTCGCGTTCGAGGATGATTTGCGGAGCCTGGAAGGGACGCCGGCGGGTGATGGCCGGCGCGGGTAGAACGGATGCGGGCGACGATGGTGATGATGTTGTTGTGTGAGTCATTTTACTCCTCCAAAGATGAGATTAGCCGATGAATATGACAATCCTAATAACGCCCGTTCAGTTCGTGCAGGGTTTGCCACACGCCCTGGTCGGGCCGAAACTCCAGATCATAGCCGGGTATCTGCTGCGTCAAACCGGCGCATATGTCCAGCCAGCGTTGGCTGTCTGCGGCGGTGGTCAGCGGGACATTTTCGGTGTCCAGCAGACGCAGGAGCAGCGACCCGGGCGACAGGGGGCGCAGGGCGTGCCTGGGCGCCTGCACCAGGCGCAAGAGTCCCGCCAGCCGAGCGGCCAGGGGCTTTGCCTGGGTACGGCGTTGACACACGCCCGGTTCCCAATATGGAAATGAGTACACGAACCAGTCACCTCCCTGTGGTATGAGCAGGACGGCTTCGTCGCCCAGCACGGGTAAATGGGCAGCGAGCGCCAGGTGCATCAGCGTGGTTTTGCCGGCGCCGGAAGGGCCAAAACAGGCAAAGCCACGTCCATCCAGGACGATGCCGGCGGACCGGAGCAGGATGCCGCCCGCATCCAACGCGATCAGTTGCCCCAGGTACATCAGCACACGGCGCAAACCCAACGCCGCCTGCTCCACCTGGCGAATTTCGGCCACCAGCAGGCGGCGACGGCGGTCGAGCCGGCCGGTCACCTGTGCCAGCTCGAAATCCACCCCATCTGCGCCGTAGACAACCTGTTCGGCGCCAGGTGCAGGAGCCGGATGGGCGCCGCCGGCCAGGCTGAGGCGCACGGTATAGGCGAGCGGGGCATCCACGGTAAAGTGCGCCAGCGGGTCCTGCTGCAAGAGCACGGGCGCCAGCGTTGGGGCCAGCTCCAGTCGAACGCCTTGCCCCGCCAGACCCAGCGTCAGGCTAACCACGCGTCACACCCAGGTCAACAGGTCGCGGGCATGCAATTCGCCCAAGAAACGCGCCGTGTGGGTCTGGGCGTCGGGCAAGTCCACCTCGTACTCCTCGGTCAACAGCGCGGCAATGTCGGCCGGGGTGCGGGTGCCATCGGCCAGCTCCCAGATACGGGTGCCGACCTCGTTGAGCATGCGCACCATGTGTTGGTTGGGCGAAAGGACGACGGCTTCGCCCGCCACGATGCGGGCTGCCACGTCAGGATGAGCCACGGGCCGCCCAGGGGGTAAGTTTTCGATCATGACGCTGTCCTTTTTTTGCCA
>ERZ1026792.2125-NODE-2125-length-10880-cov-2.822747_pt1 | contig 10880 bp, 12 predicted proteins | sample MGYA00520884_ERZ1026792 | MGnify/ENA primary metagenome ERZ1026792 (study PRJEB33270, sample SAMEA104284473) | anaerobic digester metagenome | biome: Anaerobic digester microbiome; feature: mesophilic sludge digester; material: Anaerobic digester biomass... | reverse complement strand
TGCGAGGCCTGTGGCTTGCTGTTGGAGTTTGCCTGCCCGGATTGTGCCTTTACGTTGCTGACCCAGGCCAGCGAGTGCCCCAACTGCGGACGTTCATTTGTGCGGGTGTGCCCGCGCTGTAACGCCCGCGTGTTTGGCGAGGTGACGGCGTGCGACGCTTGCGGCCAGGCGTTCGACCTGGCTGGGCGGCCGAGTGGTGAGGTTTTTGGCGTGGGCGGGGTGCTCGTCATGGTGCGCTGTCCCACCTGTCGGGCCGAATTTCCCCTGGCCCGGGGCTTCTGCCAGGCCTGCAGGCATCGTATTTGTACCCGCTGTGCCCTGGTTCTGGTGCATGAAGAAAACGCCTGTCCGCGCTGCGGACAGGTGGCCGCGCCTGCGCCCACCTTTGCATGCCCACAGTGCGCCACCCGCTTACCGGCGGGCAGCAGTGAATGTGGCGTCTGCGGCGTCAGCCTGTGTCCGCAGTGCCAGCATGTGGTGGACGCAGATGCCACACGCTGTTTTGCCTGTGGCGCGCACTTTTCCCTGACCTGCGATCATTGTGGTGGTGAGGTAAGTGCCGCTGACGTGACCTGCCCACATTGCGGCGAGCGCTTCGAAGAAGAGGTGTGAGGCGAGCTGACTGGGCCGCGGTACGGCACTTCCGGTCTGGCGGGGGCAAGTCACGTGACCGTGCGTGAGCGCCGCACCGGGGCCGCCACGTACAGGATGCTGCCCAGGGTGCCGAGGATCGTAGCCACCACGATGGTGAGGAGCGCGACCAGCGCTGCCAGTACGAAGATGCCGCTGGTGCTGAAAACATCGGCCGGCGCCAGGCCCAGCGAAAGCACCAGGTCGGAAATGGAGGGGGGCAGTTGCGCCAGAATGGCCTCACTGCCGCCGGTCAAGGGCAGCGCCACCGGCACCGTAGCCAGACCTATCACGCCATCGGCCAGGCCTGTGATCAGGCCGGCCAGAAAGCCAGCCTGTGCGCTGCGCTGCATGAAGGCTTGTGGGCGGCTGCGCAGTTGCAGATGGGCCGCCAGCATGCCGACGCCCAGGTACAAGAAAAGGCTGACCGGCATGATCAGACAGCCAAAGAAGGGAATCAAGGCGAGCAACGAGAAAACGATGCTCGCGGCTGCTCCCAAGAAACCGGCGCGAATGCCGGGGTGACGTGTCACGGCAAGCTCCCCATGTGTTATTGTGGGGCCGATTATACCATGTTCTGACACGCAGCTTGAAATCGGCCATGCGAACGTAACGGGCAAATTTGACCAGTCACAAATCTGTGGTTATAATGCGCCCTATGATAGGGCTGACGATACAACGTCGGCCCTTTTTCCCGCCTCGCTCCCGTTCCGCTGCGTGCGGACGATGGGAATGGCGCCGGTAAAGGCCTCAGGCCTGGCGCGCGGGCGGTTTTGTGTTGCCTGAGGCCAGTCATCGCGGAGGAAGAAATTGCCTACCATCAATCAGTTGGTCCGTAAGGGCCGCCTGCCCCAGAAGGCCAAAGAAAAGGCGCCGGCGCTGCGTTTTTCATACAACGCGTTGAGCGGCCGGACACAGCGTATCAAGACTGGCAACCCCTTCAAGCGGGGCGTATGTACGCAGGTCCGTACGACTACACCGAAGAAACCGAATTCGGCGCTGCGCAAAATCGCTCGTGTACGCTTGACGAACGGTATCGAAGTCACAGCCTATATTCCAGGTGAGGGTCATCGCTTGCAGGAACACTCGGTTGTGTTGGTGCGGGGCGGTCGTGTCAAGGACCTGCCCGGCGTGCGCTACCACATCGTGCGTGGGGCGCTAGACACTACCGGCGTCGAGAACCGTAAGCGCGGTCGTTCCAAGTATGGCTCCAAGCGCCCGAAGGCCGGTCAGGCTGTCAAGGGCAAGAAACCAGCCACCCCGGCCAAGGGCAAGAAGTAACGAGAATGACGGCTGTGGAGCGGCATGGTTGCCTTGTTGTTGGAGGCAGTTGCCGCCCTGTATCCGGAATCTCCTGCGGAGGTTTGTATGTCAAGACGAAATCGAGCCGAGCTTCGACCGATTATTCCAGATAGCCGCTACAGTAATGAAACACTGACGCGGTTGATCAATCGCATCATGCAGCGTGGCAAGAAGAGCGTGGCCGAACGCATTGTCTATTCGGCGCTCGACATCATCGAGGGTAAGACCAAGAAAGCGCCGATGGACACCTTTGAATCTGCGATGCGCAACGTGACGCCGACGCTTGAAGTCAAGCCACGGCGTGTGGGTGGCGCAACCTACCAGGTGCCGGTGGAGATCGAGCCAGAGCGCCGCGGCGCGTTGGCCATGCGCTGGCTGGTGCAGGCGGCGCGCAATCGCCCGGGCCGCACCATGGCCGAAAGGTTGGCCAGCGAGCTGCTCGATGCAGCATCCAACCAGGGCAATGCGATCAAGAAGAAGGAAGATACGCATAAGATGGCAGAGGCCAATCGGGCCTTTGCACACTATCGTTGGTAATTTTTCGTCCGTAAAACGCCGCCACCCTTGTGGGGGGAGCGCCTGGAGACGGATCAATTGGATTGACCGTCGTTCGTGGAAGCGTGTTTATTTCGAGACGAAGGGCAGAGAGCCATTCTTTGCCCTTCGTCCTTGTCTCAAGGATCAGCAGCCATGGCCCGTGAATTTTCGCTAGAACGTATCCGCAACATCGGCATTATTGCCCACATTGATGCGGGCAAGACAACGACAACCGAGCGCGTGCTTTTTTACTCAGGACGCACCTATCGCCTGGGCAATGTGGACGAAGGCACCACCGTCACCGACTGGATGGAGCAGGAAAAGGAGCGCGGGATCACCATCACCGCTGCGGCCATTACCACCTCCTGGCGTGATTATCAGATCAACCTGATTGACACGCCGGGCCACATTGACTTTACGGCTGAAGTGCAGCGCTCATTGCGTGTACTCGATGGCGGCGTGGTGGTGTTCGACGCCGTGGCCGGCGTGGAGCCACAATCGGAGACGGTTTGGCGCCAGGCGAATCGTTATGGCGTGCCGCGCATCTGCTTGGTCAATAAGATGGATCGCATCGGCGCCGACTTCTGGCGCACGATTGACATGATCCGCACGCGACTGGGAGCCAAGCCTATACCGATACAGATTCCGATCGGTGTGCAGGATACGTTCAAGGGCGCCGTGGATCTGATGGAGATGCAGGCGGTTGTTTTCACCGACGAGCTGGGTGCTTCACCCCAGATCGGTGAGATTCCGGCCAGCATGCAGGCCGAGGCCAAAGAATGGCGCGACAAACTGATCGAGGCCATTGCCGAGACCGATGAAGATCTGACGCTGAAGTTCCTGGAAGGCGAAGAGATCACCACGGCGGAGCTGCGTCCGGCGTTACGCCGGGCGACATTGGCCAGCCAACTGGTGCCGGTTTTATGTGGCAGTTCATTGCGCAACAAGGGCGTGCAGCCTTTGTTGGACGCGGTGGTGGACTATTTGCCCTCTCCCCTCGACATTCCGGCGGTGCATGGTGTGGATCCCGATACCAATGCTGACAAGATTCGCCCCACCAATGACGCGACGCCTCTGTCGGCGTTGGTGTTCAAGATTGTGGCCGATCCCTATGTCGGGCGCCTGGCCTATGTGCGCGTCTACTCCGGTGTGCTCAACGCCGGCAGCGGGGTGATCAATTCAACCAAGGGGCGCAAGGAACGCATCGGCCGCCTGATGCGCATGCGTGCCAATCAGCGCGAAGACCTGACCGACATCTCGGCTGGCGACATTGGCGCCATCATCGGCCTGAAACAGACCTTTACCGGGGACACGTTGTGCGATCCTGGCGACCAGGTGATTCTTGAAAATATCTCCTTCCCTGAGCCGGTGATCATGATCGCCATCGAGCCGAAGACCAAGGCTGACCAGGACAAGATGTCTATGGCGCTGCAACGCCTGGCCGAAGAAGACCCGACCTTCAAGGTGAAGGTGGATGAGCAGACCAGCCAGACCCTGATTGCGGGTATGGGCGAGTTGCACCTGGAAGTTCTGGTAGACCGCATGTTACGCGAGTTCCGCGTGCAGGCCAAGGTGGGACGACCGCAGGTTGCCTACCGCGAGACGATTACGAAGAAGGTGAAGATTCAGGGCCGTTTCATACGCCAGAGCGGTGGCCGCGGTCAGTATGGCGATGTGTGGCTGGAACTGGAGCCGCTGGCGCCAGGCGAAGGCTTCTTGTTCGAGGACAAGACGGTGGGCGGCGTGGTGCCGCGCGAGTACATCTCCTCCATTCAGTCTGGTATCAAGGAAGCGATGGAGAACGGCATCATCGGCGGGTTCCCGCTGATTGACATGGTTGCACGGCTGGTGGACGGTTCCTATCACGAAGTTGACTCGTCGGAATTGGCCTTCAAGATTGCCGCTTCCATGGCCCTGAAGGACGGCGCGCTGAAGGCCGGGCCGGTTCTGCTGGAACCGATCATGAAGGTAGAAGTGGTGACGCCTGAGGATTACGTGGGCGATGTGATCGGCGACCTGAGTTCACGGCGTGGGCAGATTGATGGCATCGAGATGCACTCCACCGGCACGCAGGCGGTGCGCGCGTTCATCCCGTTGGCCTCCATGTTTGGCTATGCCACCGATCTGCGTTCGCGAACGCAGGGGCGTGGTGTGTTCACCCAGGAGTTCGATCATTACCAACCGGTATCTGCGGAGCAGACGCAGAAGCTGCTCAACCGGTGAGGCACGCACACCTGGGTGCGTAGGTCAGTGGCTTGGCATGCGGGCGGTCTGTGCATTTTCTCACCGCCTGGCCTGAGGTATTTGCCAAGATCATTGTTCTACGTATAATAGTTAGGTTTGCGTGGCAAGATTCAAACAGGTATCAAACGAGAAAAACAGTGAATTTGCGACCTGGAGTGCGCAGCGCGACTCTTGATGTCGTTGTTGGTGAGTGATTGGTGAGTGAAAGGAGTCATTCGGAGCTATGGCAAAGGCAGTATTTCAGCGAACGAAGCCGCACATCAACGTGGGGACGATTGGTCATATTGACCACGGGAAGACGAGTTTGACGGCGGCAATCACGAAGGTGTTGGCGCTCAAGGGATGGGCGGATTTTCGTGCATTTGATTCGATTGACAATGCGCCGGAAGAGAAGGCGCGCGGCATCACGATTGCGATTGCGCACGTTGAATACCAGACAGCGAAGCGGCACTATGCGCACGTAGATTGTCCGGGACATGCGGACTACATCAAGAACATGATCACGGGTGCGGCACAGATGGACGGTGCGATCCTGGTGGTGGCGGCGCCTGATGGGCCGATGCCACAGACGCGGGAGCACATCTTGCTGGCGCGGCAGGTGGAAGTACCGGCGATGGTGGTGTTCCTGAACAAGTGCGACATGATGGACGACGAGGAACTGCTGGAGTTGGTGGAGTTGGAGTTACGGGAGTTGCTGACGAGCCAGCATTTTCCTGGGGACGACATTCCGATCGTGCGTGGCAGTGCGTTGCAGGTGTTGGAATCGAGTTCGAAGGATCCGAATGCGCCGGAGTACAAGTGCATTTGGGACTTGATGCGAGTGGTGGACGAGTACATACCGACGCCGGTGCGTGAGACGGAGAAGCCGTTCCTGATGCCGGTGGAAGATGTGTTTGCGATCAAGGGTCGGGGCACGGTGGTGACGGGACGTATCGAGCGTGGCACAGTCAAGGTGGGCGAAGAGATCGAGATTGTGGGATTGCGAGATACGCGCAAGACGATCGTGACCGGCGTAGAGATGTTCAAGAAGATTCTGGAACGCGGCGAGGCGGGGGACAACGTGGGTTGTCTGCTGCGGGGGATCACGCGCACCGATGTGGAGCGCGGGCAGGTATTGGCCAAGCCGGGTTCGATCAAGCCGCACATGGAGTTCATGGGCGAGGTGTACGTGTTGCGGAAGGAAGAGGGCGGACGGCACACGCCGTTCTTCAACGGGTACCGGCCGCAGTTCTACATTCGGACGATGGACGTAACCGGGACGTGCGATTTGCCGGAAGGGCTGGAGATGGTCATGCCGGGCGACAACGTGAACCTGAAGATCAAGCTGATCGTACCGGTCGGGTTGGAAGTGGGGTCGCGGTTTGCCATCCGTGAGGGTGGCCGCACCGTTGGCGCCGGCGTCATCACCAAGATGATGAACTAAGGACTTTGCGGTGGCTGCCTTGCCGGCGTCCACTGCCAGACGGGACACAAAATCATGGCGAAAAAAGCGGTACGCACCGTAATTACGTTGGCCTGCACGGAGTGCAAAGAGCGCAATTACGTTTCGGAGAAAAATCGGCGCAACGACCAGGGGCGCATGGAGCTGGCTAAGTACTGCTCCCGTTGTCACAAGCATACGCCCCATCGCGAGACGCGCTAGGGGAGCCGGAAGAACCGGGTTTCCGACGCATCACGAAACCCGGTTTTTCAGTAGCTTCAGGATGTGTTGTCGCTTCGTTTACGAAGGCCAGTAGCTCAATAGGTAGAGCATCGCTCTCCAAAAGCGAGGGTTGCGGGTTCAAGTCCTGCCTGGCCTGCCTAAGTCACTCTTGTTGAGTGTATCGAGACACCACCTCTGTTCCGATCAGTATCTGGCGGAGACTGGTGTCTTGATCTGTAAGAGGCCTGTGATATCGCAACGATGTGAGAAGATTTGTGAATAAACCTGTGACAGTCAACTTAAAAGAGAACCCGCTGATCAAATACTTCAAGGACACGCGGGCCGAGTTGCGCAAAGTGACCTGGCCGACGCGTGAGGAAGCCACTAACCTGACAGTCGTCGTGCTGGCGGTGACTTTCTCGATGGCGTTGATCCTGGGAGCGGTGGACTTCATATTTGCCCAGTTTTTCCGCCTGTTGGTCGGTGGCTGATTCTGTCTGACACAGTTGACCAGGGCACCAAGGTGTGGACCACGCGATGTTGCTAGATTACCTAGATGAACTGAACTTGGACGATGAACCGGTCACCCGGTCCGCTGTCGCGGCCGGCGAAGGCGAGACTGCGGCGACAGAACCAGCGGCAGAGCGCTTCTGGTACGTCATCCACAGCTATTCCGGCTACGAGAACAAGGTTAAGAAAAACCTTGAGCACCGCGCCGCTTCGATGCATGATGTGGGCGGAGATCGTATCTATCAGGTGATCGTTCCGACCGAAGAGGAAGTGGAACTCAAGGACGGCAAACGCCGTACCATCGAGCGCCGGGTTTTTCCGGGCTACATCCTGGTTGACATGATCATGGATGAAGATTCGTGGTACGTCGTGCGCAACACCCCTGGGGTGACCGGCTTCGTCGGCATGGGCAACAAACCAACCGCCCTGAGCCAGGAAGAAGTGGACAAGATCATGCGCCGCATCGAGGATGTGGCGCCCAAGATCAAGATCAGCTTCAAGATCGGCCAGAAAGTGCGCCTTGTGGGTGGGCCGTTTGCCGATTTCACTGGCGCCGTGGACGAAATCTCACTGGAAAAAGGCAAGGCGCGTGTCATGGTGTCGTTCTTTGGCCGGGAAACACCGGTTGAAGTTGACTTCCTACAGCTTGAAAAAGTTTGACGTCCGGGTGATGGCATAGCGCACGAGCCATAAGGGAACGAGGTGCGGCCCACTGTGATGGGCGCCGCACCTTTGTTTTGACAGACGGTTTTTCTTGACAACAGTCTTGACAAGCACGTAGTAGGAAAGGGTTTGTTGAAAGGAAGTCGAAAGGAAGTCGCATGGCGAAAAAAGTCAAAGCAATCGTTAAGCTCCAACTGAACGCCGGCAAGGCGAACCCGGCGCCGCCGGTGGGACCGGCGCTTGGTCAACACGGTGTCAACCTGATGGCCTTCTGCAAGGAGTACAACGCGCGTACCGCTGCCCAAACCGGCATGATCATCCCGGTGGAAATTACCGTCTTTCAGGATAATTCGTTTACGTTTGTCACGAAGACACCACCGGCGGCCGATCTCCTGAAGAAGGCAGCCAATGTGGCCAAAGGCTCGGCTACGCCGAACAGCAAGGCCAGCGGCAAAATTACGCGCACCCAACTGCGTGAAATCGCCGAAACCAAGATGAAAGACCTGAACGCCAATGATCTGGCGGCTGCCATGAAGATGATCGAAGGCACCGCGCAGAGCATGGGTATCACGGTTGTCGAATAATCCATTGTCACACGTGGGAGAAGAAGACCTCTTCGCTTGCACCACAGGAGTCTCAATATGCCTAAGCACGGAAAGAAATACATCGCCGCGGCGGCCAAAGTAGATCGCAATCAGTATTACACGCCGCAGGATGCCATCAACCTGGCCAAAGAAACAGCCTTTGCCAAGTTCGATTCCACAGTCGAAATTCATCTGCGTATGGGTGTTGATCCGCGCCACGCCGATCAGCAAGTCCGTGGCGTTGTGGTCATGCCAGCCGGTAGCGGCAAGCAGGTACGCATCCTCGCCTTTGCCGATGGTGACGGGGCGCGCTTCGCCTCCGAAGCCGGTGCTGATTTCGTCGGCGCCGATGACATGATCAAGAAGATCCAGGATGGCTGGCTTGACTTCGACCTGGTGTTGGCGACACCCCAGGTCATGGGCAAGGTTGGCCGTCTCGGCAAGATTCTCGGCCCGCGTGGTCTGATGCCCAGCCCGAAAACCGGCAGCATTGTGCAGCCCGAAGACCTGCCGCGCGTCATCAAAGAAGCGCGCCAGGGCCGTGTGGAGTTTCGCGTGGACAAGACGTCCAACATTCATATGCCGGTGGGCAAGACCAGCTTTACGCCTGACCAATTGCTCGAAAACTTGTCGGCCATCATGGACGCGATTGTGCGCGCCAAGCCGGCTGCGGCCAAGGGCATCTATGTCCGCCGCGTCACGTTGACAACAACCATGGGCCCCGGTATTCGCATGGACGCCAACCTGGCCTCCAGTCTGAAACCGACAGCCTGATTCTTTTACGAATCCTAACGCATGAGCCGATGACCGCAGGTAGTTGTGTGCTTGCCAGCCAAGCCAAACGTAAACCCTGCTGAGGCGAAGCTGCACGTCAATGAATCCTGCACTCTCTGCCCTGCACAGAGAGCGCCCGGGTTTGTGCGCCTTCGTGTCCTGCGGCACGAAGGTTTTTTTGTTGATAGCAGGCCATGCCTGGCGCGATGCGTATCGTTGCACCGGCCATGGCCATGATGTAATCGTGAGAGGGGGTGACTCGATTGCCGCTGACTCGAAAAGAAAAGCAGAAGTTTATTGATCAGTACGCGGAGCGCTTGCAGAAGAGCCGGGCCATAGTGGTGCTGCGCAACAAGGGCCTGACCGTGGCTGAAATCACCGCGCTGCGCAAGAAGTTGCGCGACGCAGACGCGACGTTCCAGGTGACCAAGAACACACTGTTCAAGATCGCACTGAAGGACAGCCAGTTCCCGGTGCCAGACGAGATGTTTGCCGGTATGGTGAGCGTCTGTTACTTTGCAGGCCCGATTGCAACGTCTACCAAGCATCTGCTCGCTGTGATCAAGGAGCAGAAGAAGTTGGAGCTTATTGGCGCGCTCCTGCCCGATGACATATTCGGGGCCGATGAGGTCAAGCGCCTGGTGGATCTGCCGACCCGTGAGCAGTTACTGGCGCAGTTGCTGGGCGCCGTGCAGGGACCGGCAACCAACCTGGTTGGTGTGCTGCAAGCGCCGTTGCGCGAAATCATCACGGTTCTCTACGCACGTTCAGAACAGGCAGAAGAAAACGCTGCCTGACGCGACCGTAGATTCAAACCCTTAGAACAACCTTTTGAAATGCACGAGGAGATCATCAGAATCATGTCCGACAAATTGCAGAAACTGGTCGAAGAGCTGGATGCTCTGACCCTCAAAGAAGCCGCTGAACTGTCCAAAATCCTGCAGGAGCATTGGGGCGTCAGTGCCGCGGCGCCGATGGCTGCAGGTATGATGGCCGCGGCCGGCGCTGCGGCGCCGGTGGCGGAAGCCCCCCCGGTGGTGGAAGAGCAGACCGAGTTCGATGTGGTCCTCAAGGACATCGGCGCCAAGAAGATCAACGTCATCAAGGCAGTCCGCCAGGTCACCAGCCTGGGCCTGAAGGAAGCCAAGGACCTGGTCGAGTCGGCGCCCGCGACCATCTTGGCTGCGGTCACCAAAGAAGTGGCCGCCAACGCCAAGCAGATCATCGAGGCCGAAGGCGCTGTGGTAGACGTCAAGTAATCACGCTGGGTACACAGACAAGAAGGGCCGCCAGGTTACACCTGGCGGCCCTTCTTGTTACCGATGCCTGCTCCCCGCCGCTCACAGCCGCCCCTTCGGCAACGGCGTTTAGCAAAATTCGACTTTGGTGGTATCATAAATCTGGAGAAAAGCGCATGAATCCGTGGTTTTATTCTAGCTATCCGAATCATTCTAAGAGGCAGCCCATCCGCGCCGCATGGCTGCTCGTGGCTTGCGCTGTGGCGATACTGGTCCTGGGCGTCAACCTGGGCAGCCCGGCCATGAGCGCCCGTGCCAACAGCGATTGCCCCGGGCCAGACCAGCCCGGTGCCCGCTGTGATGTGGACACACCCCAGGGCGGCTTCGTTTTTACGGTCACCACCACCGACGATACAAGCACCGGCGTATGCGATATTGTGGAACCCTGCTCGTTGCGCGATGCGATTGAGGCGGCCAACAGTCACCCCAACGTCGGCGTGCCCGATGAGATTCATTTTGCCATTCCCGGTTCTGGTGTACAGACCATCACGCCCAGCACCGGACTTCCGCACGTCACAGATCCGGTCATTATCAACGGCCTGACTCAGCCCGGCGCCAGTTGTGCATCCTGGCCGCCCACCTTGCTCATCGAAGTGAACGGCAGCGCCGTGTCACAAACATCGGGGTTGACGCTGGTGGGTGACAGCACGCTGATGGGTCTGGTGATCAATCGCTTCGATCAGGATGGGGTTGAGT